>JAABUX010000378.1_pt1 | contig 76403 bp, 56 predicted proteins | sample 5561851 | NCBI WGS metagenome assembly JAABUX01 (sample SAMN10711883, study PRJNA513361) | rock metagenome | isolation source: Antarctica rocks | place: Antarctica: Victoria Land, Richard Nunatak red sandstone | collected 2016-01-03
ATTGCAAATCGCAGGATTGCAAATCGCAAAAAACTCGGAAAGTGAGATTCTCCAATCCTTTGCGATTTGCAATCCTGCGATTTGCAATCCTTGATCTCGAAGAATCTCCAGACTTCGAAAGCTATACCCGACCTCGAACGTCGAAAGCGAGGGCCTGGGCGATTGACCGCGCGAGGGCTCGGATTGATAATTAGGACATTCGTCGGCGAGCCCCCGCGTCGGCCGTCTTTCCCGTTGGCTTGTTCGAGGAGTGGGTCCCCCTTTGGGAATGCTCGGTCGCGCGAAAACGATGATGCGGGGTTGGGTGGGGCCCGCGCCCGTGGCCGCCATGCCCTACAGCGTCTCGTGCGTCAACGGGCACCGGCTCCGAGGGTTTCGGACCGAAGGCTACCAGGCGCTCCGGTGCCCGAGTTGCGGCGAGGCGATGTTCATCCTGCCCCGAAGCCCGCTCCCCGAGCCTCCGGTCCCGACCTCGACGACGCCGAACCGGACCCGCGACGCCCAGGCGGTCCTCGACGCCTTCCCGGTCGACGACTCGCCGCACGCGCTGGTCGATCCCCCCGCCTGGCCCACCCCGGAGCCTCCCCCGGCGGTCGGAACCAGCGAGGACGTCGCCGACATCGACTGGGTTGACGAGGTCACACCTCCCCCTCCTCCAAGCTCGGAACCGGCCCCGGCGTCGGCCCCGACCGCCAGGCCGATCCAAGCTCGACCCAAACCGCGCCCGGCGGCTCCCAAGGCCCCCGCACCCGAGCCGGTCGTCGCGCCCGTCCCTCGCTTGACCTGGCGGGAGTGGGCCTCGAAGCATCGAAACCCGCTCCTGGCCGTCGGCCTGGTGCTGCTCGTCCTGGGGGCTGTGTCGGTCCGTCGCCGGCGGCAACGACAGGAGGAATTGCCTCGGATCGCCGAGATCGGCCGGACCGAGGGGTTCCGCAAGCTCGACTCGGGCGACTTCTTCGCGGCCAAGAAGATCCTCGCCGACGCTTCGGCCGCCGTCGACGCGATGGGAGGCCGGTTCGAAGGGGCCGACGCCATCCGCCAGGCCGCCCGGGAAGCCGCGATCCTCACCGACCTCGTCCCCCGCTCCCTCGAAGAACTCGTCGAGGAAGCCGCGACCTACCGCGACCTCGCCGGCTGGTCGGCGCACTTCGCCTCGATGTATCGAGGGCGGTCGATCCTCCTCGAAACCACCATCACCGCCGTCCCCGACCCGAGCAAACCCGGCTCAAGCTACGGCGACGCCTACCGAATCCTCGCCGGTCCCGGGCCGAAGCCCACCGCGAAGGGGCGAATCGACTACGAAGGCTTCGAACTCTTCGACCTGTCGCAGCCCAAGGTCGGCGAGATCAAACTCTTCGGCGCGAGGCTCGACACCCTCGAATTCGACCTGGCTTCGAACCTCTGGGTCCTGACCCTCGAACCCGACAGCGGCGCGTTCGTGACCCACCCCCGGGCGCTCGAAGCGATCCACTGGCCCGCCGGCGAACCGGTCGAGGAGCCTCGCCCATGATCCAGGCTCAACCCTCTGGCTTGCACCGTTCTTGGGCGAGAATGACAGATCGCAAATTGCAGATTGCAAGGGGAAATGCAACTCAAGCGATGGCTTGCAATGCGATGCTCTGCAATTTGCAATCCTGCAATCTGCCATTGTTCTGCAAACACCTCCTGTTAAACCTCTCCTTCGCGCTCGCGTCCCTGCTCGCCGGATCTCTCGAAGCCAACGCGGCCGATCCTTCGCCCCCGGTCGTCGAGCCTTCCGAGCTGGCCCGCCGCCCCGAGTTGGTGGGCCGCGAGGTCGTGGTCGACGACCGGATCAAGTATTTCCTCGAATCGAAGAAGGGGCGGGGGTTCGACGAGCTGATCCTCAAGCGGACCGACGTCCCGTTCCGTCTCCCGCCTCGGCTCCGGTTCGTCCGCCCCCCTTCGGAGCCGAACGCCGTGGCCCGAGGAACCCTCAGGGTGGTCGAAGGCCGCTTGCTGTTCGAGGTGACTCGCCTGGACCTGCTGGCGGGCGACGCCGAGCGGGTCGACCGCGAGGTCGGCCGCCTTCGCCCTGAAGATTTCGGGTCGATCCGGTCTTGGGCGCTCTGGGCCGAGCGCAGGGGACGCGAGTTGAACGACCCCAAGCTCGAAGCGAAAGGGGTGGCCCTCGAGGCGGATGCGCTCTGGGTCGAGGCGAGTCGTCCCGGGGCCGACCCGATCGCGTTGGCCGACGCGGCGACCGACCGACCGATCCCCAAGGCCCTCCGCGACGCGCTTTACCACCGAGGGTTTCGCGCCCTCGAGTCGAAAGCTTCGACCGCCGCCGCCTTCGACGACCTGGCGAAGCGGGTCCGGGCCGCCTTGCCCCGCTCGGGTGAGCCGACGACCGCTCCCGCCCCCAAACCCGCCGAGGACGGCGACCCGGCCTCGACCTACCGAGCGGCCCCCGACGCCGAGCGGGCGTCGATGGATCGCCGGTTGTATGGCGACCTGGTGGAGAAGTCGCTGGCCGCCCGCCTGGCTGAAGACCCCTCGAAGGCGGCCAACCTCGCCGACGAGGCCGCGCAAGCCTTGCCCGACCGCCCATCGGTCGGCGAGAAGCTCCGCCGGAGCGGCCTGGAGGAAGCCGAGCGTGGGGTCGCCTCGATGCGGCAAGCCGACGTCGAGGAGTTGGCCAAGACGTTCCGGGAGTCGGGCCAGGACGACCGGGCTCGCCGCCTCCTGGAGGATTGGTTGGCCGACCGCCGGAAGAACCGGCTCAGCGCCGGCGATGCCGAGGGGCGGGTGCTGCTCGCGGCGAACTACGAAAAGCTGCTCGGCGACCGGGCGACCGCGGGCGTCCTCCTGAACGAGGCGGCGAAGATCGAGCCCGAGTCGAGGGCGGTCGCCGACGCCTTCCTCCGGCTCGGCTACCGCAAGGGGGAATCCGGCTGGTTCGACCCGACCGCCGCGAAACCCTCGACCCCGACCGCCCCGACGCCGACGACGGCCAGGGCATCGACCACCGAGGGGGGCGACTCGCTCCGGGGGTTGACCCAGGCCCAGGCCCGATCCCGGATGGGGGGGAAGCCCGACCGGGTCGTCCGGTCAGCGACCCAGGGGGTCATCATCGAGCAGTGGATCTATCGGAGCGGCAAGAGCGAACAGTTCATCCTGTTCCGAATCGAAGCGACCACGGCCGAGCCTCGAGTGACCGCGTCGTATTCCGTCGCCCAATAGTCGTTGGACACTGCGCGGCCCCGAGGCGTTGTTGAAGAAATCGAGGTCACGGGATGATCCATTTCACAAGGTAAAACCCGGCGATTTCGCCAATTTTCCAGAAAATCGCCAACTTTGGAAAACTTTTTGGCCGGTCCCGCGTACTATGCTTGTCTTGAGCAATTTCGTTCGAAAGCATGCCGTTTGTGGCGCATAATGTGCAACGTGGCGGGTGCGTGACCCGAAGCTTCGCCTGAACTTCCCCATAGGGCTGAGCTTCGACCGGGATCGAGATCGTCCTGATGTCCCTGGTTTGCCGAGCGAGGCCGGTTCGCTTGCGACCCTTTATTGACGCTCGGATTATTCGAGCGGCCTCGCGGACCTTCAATGGCGTCCGTTGCCCGGCCGCGACGCACACCAGGAGGTGTATAATGGCTCGCAAAGATTCCTTGCTCCGGCTCCACTCTCGATTGGTCGCCCGCCGCGACGCGCTCCGCAAGGCGCTCGCGGGCGACCTCGACGCCTACCGCGAATACGCCGCCCTCAACGTTGTGGGGGATAGTGTGGACGCGGCGGTCGACACCGCCAACGACGAGATCAGCTCGCAGATCGTCGAGATCGAAAGCCGAGAACTCGGCCAGATCGAGCACGCCTTGCAGCGGATCGTCGACGGCGTCTACGGCCGATGCGAGTTCTGCGGCGGCAAGATCGCCGAAGCTCGCCTGAACGCCTTGCCCTACACCAACAGTTGCATCGACTGCCAGCGCGAGAACGAGCGGCAAGGCCAGGCCTTCGGCCGGACCGCCGAAGACCAGCGTTGGGCCAAGATGGACTACAAACCGATGTCCGACGGCGACACCGAAGCCGACATCAAGCTGAGCGACTTCGAGATGGACCTGAGCGAGTCGGGCCGCTAACTAGTAGACCACCAACCTTATCTTGCCGGGAAAAACCTGCCATTTTGACGGTTTCGGCGTGGATTTCCCCCGCAATTTATGCCTGGCGGACTACTAGCCTTGCGAGGCAAACCGAACGCTCCGGCCAGCGCTCCTTTCTGGGGCTGCCCAGAGCGTTTCAGTTTTTGCGTCGTATTCAAAGTTAGGCGGTCGAATCATAATTCGATGGGTTAACTCCCTTAAATGGAGGATGCGATGGAAAGCATTTCGAGGCGGAAGGCGGTGTCCTTCGGGGCCGTGAACGGTGTGGCGTTGCTGGCGGCACTCGGGCGAGCGGAGGCGGTCGACAATAAGGGCGTGATCGTCGCCGACGAGAAGGCTGTCCTGTTCAAACTCAAGGACGTGACCGTTGACGCGGTCGACCAGGCCGGGCGGGCGGTCGCGGTGAGTTTCGGCAAGGCGGAGTCCCAAGTCAAGCTAACGGGCCTGCCGCTGGCCGACGGCGTCGGCATTCGCGTGTCGCTTGTCGAGCCTGGGTCGGTGAACAACGTGCCGTTCGACTGGGCCCGGCTGAAGGGACTGGCCGGCAAAAAGGTTTCCATGCTGCTAAGGGTGGAGGCGAGCGAGTTGACGGTCGATTCCATCGCGGTCGCCAATGACTGAGTAAGGCGCGCCTAACCGGGCGCTCCAACGGACCCTGACCGCGTGGCTCGTTGGCCTCTCGTCTGGAACTGGGCGAGCTGAGTCTGTTGAGTTTGGTCGTTAGGCGGCTCAAGAACGGCGTCGAGTCTACCTTCGATGCTCTTTCGCTCACCGGTTGCCAAGCGGTATGATCGTCGGGGGAGTTGGGTCGAGGATTGACTCCTTGGAGGCCCATGTGCCCCGGATTTCCACCTTCTACGGCATCGCAATCTATATGTACTATCGCGACCACGTACCTCCGCATTTTCATGCCATCTATGGCGAATCCGAGGTGACTGTGGCAATCGAGACGGTCGAGGTCCTGGAAGGACGGATGCCGCGTCGGGCGCGGTCGCTCGTGACGGAATGGGCCGTTGCTCATCGGGATGATTTGCGACACGCCTGGGATCTGGCGCGAGCGAGCCAACCCTTGCCGATGATCGCGGGGTTGGAATGAGTCGGGAGAATCGTGATGATCTTGCGCATCGACGAGGCTCGGGTTTGCGGACCGCACTCATTGCGGCTGGCCTTCAATAACGGCAGCGTCAAGCAGGTCGATCTGAGTCCGTTGCTTAAGGGACCTATTTTCGAGGCGCTGTTGAACCCCTCTTTCTTTGCAAGCGCGACTTTGGACCCGGTGTGCGGCACAGTCGTTTGGCCCAACGGCGCGGACTTCGCCCCGGAGGCTTTGCTCGCCCTCGAGGCCGAAACGAGGCCGGAGTCCGCAGCCTAACTTGGCGCCGCGGCGGACCCCAACCGCCGTTTTACGTCAACTGAGCAGGCTCCGCCGCAACACCTCGGTGGCCGGGCCGAACTCGGGCTTCCAGAGGATCTCGGGGCCGCCGTTCTTGAGGCAGTCGCGGAGGGTTTCCAGGGTGTTCCGGGCCATGTGCGGGCACTTGTTGCAGGCGCAGGTGATGCCGGGCACGGGGTGGTAGCGGTGCCTGGGGACCTTGTTTTCCAGTTGCCAGAGCATGTTGGCTTCGGTGGCGACGAGGAAGTCGGTCGGCTCGGCTTGGTCCTCGACGAACCGGATCATCGCCTCGGTCCCGCCGACGAAGTCGCTCTGCTCGCGGATGTTCACCGGGCACTCGGGGTGGGCCAGGGTCAATGCGGCGGGCATGCGACGCTTGGCCCGGATCAGGTCGATGACGCTGAATACCTCGTGGACCATGCACGACCCGTCCCACAAGATCATCGACCGGCCGGTCACGCCTTGGAGGTACGACCCGAGGTGCTTGTCGGGGGCGAAGAGGATCTCGGTATCTTCGGGGACTCGGCGGATGACCTGTTCGGCGTTGCCCGAGGTCACGATCCAGTCGGAGATCGCCTTGACGGCCGCCGTGCTGTTGATGTAAGTCACGGTCTGGAACCGCCGCCCTTCGCCTCGGAGCTTGGCTTGGAGCTTGGCCAGGGCGGGGGCGGGGCAGCTATCGGCCAGCGAGCAACCGGCCCGGAGGTCGGGCAACAAGACCCGCTTCTCCGGGTTGAGCATCTTGGCCGTCTCGGCCATGAAGTGGACGCCGCAGAAGACGATCGTGCCGGTGTCGACCTCGGTCGCGGCCCGGGCGAGCTTCAAGCTGTCGCCGGTCACGTCGGCCAACTCCTGGATCTCGCCTTCCTGGTAATAATGGGCCAGGATGGTCGCGTTTTCCCGCTCTTTCAGAGCGAGGATCTCGTCGTAGATGTCGGCCATGCACCGATTCCTTGTTTTTTAAGTGGCGAGGAAAAACCCACATCCCGACCGACCGACGGCGATCGGAGGGCCAACGCTTGCTTTACGATAGGCGTCGAGCTCCTCGAAGAACAGCCCAGTCCTCGACAAGTGTTCCCCAAAACCCGCTTCTCGGTCCCGGAGTTGCTTTGGTCCCAACCCCCGGGTTGATAAGCTCGATCGGATCGACCCTTTCAAGATCGGAAGTCCGAGCGTCGCCGCTTTGACTTGTCGCCGCGGATTGAGCTATATTGTTGATACGACCGGCCCTCGAATTCGGGGGACAGTTTCCCACGATTTGCCTCGGGAATCGTCCTCTCGGTTCGGGCCTGGCATGGAGACCGGCGAAACATGGTCCGTTTGACGTCGCCGCCGCTCTTCCTCGGGACGTTGGGTCTGGGTGTCTTGCTCGGGATGAACTGGGATCGAGGCCGGATCGTCTCGGCCCAGGCTCGCCCCGGCGCGCCCGTCGCCTCGCCCGCCGAAGATGTCGGCCCCGCACAGGTCGCCCCCTCCGTCCGGGGGCAGTCCGACGACGGACTTTATGCCCAGTTGGCCAAGCAATACGCCCAGTTCGAGCACGTCAACCGGACGTTCGAGCTGGTCTCCAAGGCGGTCTCGCCGTCGGTCGTCCACCTGGTCGCCCACAAGTCGGGCACCCGGGAAGACGAAGCCCAGGTCCGCGAGTACGAGGAAACCGGCTCGGGCGTGATCGTCCGAGGCGACGTTTCGCGAGGCTTGTTCGTCCTGACCAACAACCACGTCGTCGCCGGGGCGAATGCCACCCAGATCGACATCTTCCTGAGCGACGGGCGATCGTTCCACCCGGTCCGGATCTTCGCGGACAGCAAGGCCGACATCGCGGTCTTGAAGCTCGACCGGACCGACCTGCCCGCCGCCCGGCTCGGCGACAGCGACAACGCCCCGGTCGGTTCGTGGGTCCTGGCGATGGGCAGCCCGTTCGGCTTGAACCACTCGGTCAGCCAGGGGATCATCAGCGGCCGGGGGCGGCACGAGGTCGACCTCGAGCGCGCCGGGGTCGAGAACCAGGACTTCCTCCAGACCGACGCGGCGATCAACCCGGGCAACTCGGGCGGGCCTCTGGTCAACATGAAGGGGGAAATCGTCGGGATCAACATCGCCATCCTGTCCAACGGGGGCGGCAACGAAGGGGTCGGGTTCAGCATCCCGATCAACCTGGCCCGCTGGATCATGGGCCAACTCCTGGCCAACGGGCGGGTGAGCCGGGGGGCGCTCGGGGTGAAGCTGCACCCGGACTTCGAGGCGGACAACGCCCTCTCGCTCGGCCTGGAACGACCTCGGGGGGCCTGGATCGAGTCGGTCGACCAGCAGTCGCCCGCCGCCGCCGGCGGGATCAAGGTCGGCGACGTGGTGGTCCGGTTCAACGGCGTCGAGGTGATCGACCTGAACCACCTGATCAACCTCGTCTCGATGGCCCCGATCGGGCAACCCGCCGACGTCGTGATCTGGCGAGATCGCCACGAGTGGTCGATCCGGGTCACCGTGGCGGACAAGGACCGGATCGCCGGCCAGCCCCCTCGACCGGCTCGACCCCCCGCCGCCAACTCGGTGATGGGGATGGAACTGGTGACCCTCGAACCGACTTCCGCCCGGCGCCTGGGCTTGCCCGAGTCGACCCGAGGCGCGGCGGTGACCCGGCTCGACCCCGAAAGCCCCCTGACCGGGACCTTCCGGCAACTCGACGTGGTCCAGACCGTCGCCGGCCGCCCGGTGGTCTCCGCCGAAGAAGTGATCCAGGCCCTCTCCGCCCGCCGGACCTCGATCGGCCTCGACGTGATCATCCAGCGCGTCGTCGAAGGGGCCATGCAGCGATACAAGGTTCGCGTCCCTTGATCGCCCCTCTGCTCGTCGCCCTCGAACATCTGGCCTCGGCTCGGAGCTTGACCGAGCGGCAAACCTACGACGCCGTCACCTCGATCATGACCGGCGAGGCGTCCGACGCCCTGATCGCCTCATTCCTGACCGGCCTTCGGGTCCAAGGCGAGACTGCCGACGAACTGGCCGGGGCCGTGGGCGCCGTCCGCGATCACTCGGTCGGCTGGCCGGACACGAGCACCCTCGGGCCGACGCTCGACACCTGCGGGACGGGGGGCGACGGGGCCTGCTCGGTGAACATCTCGACGGCGGCGGCGATCGTCGTGGCGGCTTGCGGCGTGGCGGTCGCCAAGCACGGCAACCGCTCGGCCTCGGGGAACTCGGGGAGTGCCGAGGTTTTGGCGGAACTCGGGGTCGCCGTCGAGGCCGAGCCTCCGGTCCTGGTCCGCTGCCTGGCCGAACTCAAGCTCACCTTCCTCTATGCCCCCAAGTTCCACCCCGCGCTCCGGTTCGCGGCCCCGGTCCGTCGTCAACTCCCGTTTCGAACCTTGTTCAACTTGGTCGGGCCGCTCGCCAACCCGGCCCGCCCCGCTTACCAACTGATCGGCGTCCCCGACCCCCGCCTGGCCGACCTGGTAGCCCTTGCGGTCGCCCGGCTCGGCACGACTCGCGCCGCGGTCGTCACCGGGAGCGACGGGCTGGACGAGGTAAGTTTGGCGGGCGACACCCGGGTCCGATGGGTGGAAAACGGCGAGGTCAGCCCGCAAATTTGGCCGAGCGCGGCATTCGGGCTTGGGTCGGTCGCGCCCGAACAACTCCGGGTTTCGGGGCCGGTCGAAAGCGCCCGAGCGATCCGCGACCTCCTGGCCGGCAAGCCCGGGCCGGTTCGAAACACGGTCCTGGCCAACACCGCCGCCGCTCTGCTTGTCGCCGGGGCCGTGGCCGACCTCGGTGCAGGGGTAGACCGGGCTTCGAGATCCATCGACGACGGTTCGGCGGCCAGCCTCCTGGCCCGATGGGTCGCCCTGGGTCAGGAAGGGAGCCAAAGCTCCTCGTAGACCTCGTAACCGCCCGGTTCCATCCCGAGCGACCGATAAACCCGTTGGGCCCGCTCGTTGGAAGCCTCGACGTAGAGCCGAAGCCCGATCACCCGGTCGGTCGCTTTCGCCAGGCGCCTGATCTCGGAGTAGAGCGACCGAAAGACCGCTTGCCCGCGATAGTCCGGATGGACATAGACGCTCTGGAACCACCAGATCCAACCGGCCCGCCAGTCGCTCCATTCGCGAGTGATTGCCGCCTGGCCGACGACCAGGCGCACCCCGGAACTACCCGAGTTATCGTCGCCGTCGACCTCGGCCACCCAGTAAGCAAGACGGTCGCGGTCTTCGAGGGCTTCGGCCACCCCTCGGGTCAAGGTCGCGCGGGGGAGCGACTTGCCTTCGGTTTCCAGGGCCAGCCGGGCGTTGAAGTCGACGATCACGTCGAGGTCATCGCCGTTGGCTTCTCGGATGCTGGGGAGCGGCATGGTCAGATCCGCTCGCTTCGGCGGTTCCTGGCGCGTCGGCTGGCCTCGTCGAGGATGCGGTTGTCCTCGTCGTTGAGCGATTCGCGCCCATCCCGCGCGATCTTGATCAGGATCTCGTCGAGCTTCTCGTCGATCTGCTCTTCGGGGGTCACGAACACGGGGGCGGGGCGGGTGGCCGACGCCGACGCGACGCTCGGGGTCCACGACGGTCCCACCGAAGGGCGGACCGTGGCCGTGGTCGGCGAGGTTTCCCGAGGGTCGGGCGAAACGATCCGGAGCTTGGGCCTTCGCTTCCGCTTGGCCCACTTCTCGATCGTGGAGAGTCGCAGGTCGACCGTCTTGAACAGGTAGCCGAACGCCGCTCCCCCGAGGTGCGAGGCGTAGGCGACCGCCGGTTGCCTCTGCCCGCCCAGGAACTGGAGGAGGTCGGACCCGAGGTAGAGGACGAGCAAGAACCACATCTCCATCGGGAAGATGATCAGGATCACCTCGCGGCGAGGGTAGTACAACGTATAAAGGACCATCGTCGCCATCACGGCGCCCGACGCCCCGATCATGACGCCTTGGCCGCCGCCGGCCTGGAATCGGTCGGAGATCGCCCAGGTCAAGGTGCTGAACACCGCGGCGGAGATGTAGAACGCCACGAAGTCGCGCGACCCGTAGAACGCTTCCATCTCGCGGCCGACCATCCAGAGGAACAGCATGTTGAAGACGAGGTGGAACGGGTTGGACCCGTCGTGGAGGAAGGTCGCCGTCAAGAGCCGCCAGACTTGGAACTGGCCGAACACCTGGTCACTGGTGGCGGCGAACCAGGCGCCGAGGTCGAGGTTGAACAACTTCTCGGCGACGAAGACGCCGACGTTGATGACGATGATCGCCTTGCAGGCCGGAGCCGCGCCCGAAAGCCACCCCGACCCTCGCGTGCTGTCGCGGTAATATTCGCGGTCATGAATGCCCATGATGGCTCCGCCCGACAGGCTCCCCGACAAGCTGGGGGAAAGTCCCGGCCTCGAGGAAATCTTTTTTCATCATCGGAAACATCGATTGAACTGTCAACGGTCGAGCCGCTCCAGGCCGCTGGGGCCGCGTGATCCGCCCTTGGGGAGTTTAGTCGGCGAGCAAGGCTTCGACCGCCTCGCGTCGGCTCGCGTAGATCGGCCAGACGAAGTCGAGCGACGTGATGTGGAGCAGCTCCTTGGCCCGCCCCGAGACCCCGGCAAGCGCCATCGTCCCCCCCTTGGCCTGGACCATCTTCCAGCACCGGAGCAGGACCCCGAGGAACACCGAGCCGAAATAGTCGACCTGCGACAGGTCGAAGACCAGGAGCGGTTCGCGGTCTTTCCGAAGCGGCTCGAAGATCAGGTCGGCCGCCTGTTCTTCGAGGCCGACGGCGATCGACTCCAGCGCGGGGGTCGCCGAGATCACCATCAGGTCGCCCCGACGCTCAATTGTGAACACGTCTTGGGGCTGAGATGTTGTCATGGTTACGAGCAACCCGCAAAAGGATTGGGAATCCTGGCCCGGGGAGTCTCGGGCAGATTCTTAAGACTAGAAGTTGCGGGGCGGCTCGGCAAGAGCAAACCGACCCGGACCCTTCACGATTCCTTTTTAACAGCCTCGCTCAACGACCGATCCGCTTGCGGCATCACCGGAAAAGGATCTTTCGGACCAGGGCGATCGGCAGCCCGCCTTGTTGCACGAAAGCGTCGTGGAAGTCGCGGAGGGTTCCGCCCTTGAGCCGGCGATACTCGTCGCGAAGCTCGAGGATCTGGAGTTTGCCCAGGGTGTAATACAGGTAGGTCGGGTTGTAGGCCCCTCTCCGAGACTCCTCGTAGGCGTTGGCGGGCTCCTGGAAGCCTTTTTCCTCGAACACCTTGGCTCCTTCCTCGACCGTCATCCCGGCGGTGTGGAGCTTGACCCCGACGACGTACCGGCAATCCCGCAAGAGGGCTTCTTGGAGCTGGGCCAGGCGGACCTTGGGGTCGCCGCCGCCGAAGCCTTCGTCGACCATCATCTGCTCACAATAATGCGCCCAGCCTTCGACGTTGGTGCCCGACGAGATCAGCTTGCGGGTCTTGGTCGGGAACTTCGGGGCGTAGAGGAACTGCAAGTAGTGCCCCGGATACGCCTCGTGGACGTTGATCATCGCTACGACCGGCGGATTGTAGAGCCTGAGGTGCTCCTCGGCGTGCGCCGCGGTCCAGTCTTTTTCGACCGGCGTGACGTAGTAAAACGCCTCGGTCGCCACCGTCTCGTAGGGGCCTGGGGTGCTCATCGACGCGAAGCTCCCCGACCGGGCGTAAGGCGGGGTCTCGTCGATGATCGGGCGGACTTCCGACGGGACCGTCACGATCTTCTTGTCGATCAGGTAGCGCCTCGACTCGTCGATCGACCGTCGGACGCTCGGGAGCAAGCTTTCGGCGGTGGGATGGTCGTCGGAAAGCGCCCGCATCACCTCGACCGGCGTCTTGCTCGGATCGATCCGCCGGGCGGTGGCGACGAACTCGGCGTAATCCTTGGCCAACTGGGCCTCCCCCTTGGCCAAGAGGTCCGGCAAGGGAAGCTCGACCATCTCCTCGAACCGCATCTTGGCCAGGAAGTTCTCGGCGCCGATGGCATAGGCGCCGGTCGACCGAGGCTTGAGGTCGGATTCGAGCCAGGAGGCGAAGTCGCGCGTCGCCTCGACCGTCGCCTGGTTGACCTTGGCGAACTCCTGGAGGAGGCTCGCGTCCCCCTCGGCGGCGGATTTGGCCCAGGTGGCGACCGACCCTTCGAAGAAGCCGACCGAGCCTTTGGCCATCCGGATCGCCAGGTCGGTGAACTCCTTGGGAGGGTTCTTGAGGTTCGCCTTCGCGGCGGCGAACACGCCGGGAATCCCTCGCTCGCGGGCGGCCACCAGCCGGAGCCGGTCGATCGGCTTGGCGAAGTCGCGCTTGATCAGGCTGTCGATCGCCCCTCCGGCCAGGCCGGCGTAGGTCATGGGGTTGGATTCCCAAGGGCGGAGCGTGTCGAGGTCGAGCAGCTCGGCCTCGATCTGGGCCTTCAAGACCTCGCCGTCGATCTTGTCGTCGAAGGTCGACGTCGGGGTTGCCGACAACTCGGCCAGTTGCGCCCTCAACTCGGCGACCCGAGCCATGATCCGGGCCTTCGACCAATCTTCGAGCTTCGGATCCTGGCCGTGCAAGCCCGCTTCCGTCGCCTGCGACGGGTACATGAGGAACCGGGTCGCGAAGAAGCGGTCCACGAAACCTTCGAAGGCTTTCGAGTCAACCGGCGCAGGCTCGGCGGCCCGGGACGGGCCTTCCCAAACGAACCCAATTCCGCTCGAAATCCAGACAAGGCAGAAAGATCGGGCGAGTTGGCCGGGTCGCATGGTGGGGATTTCTCGCAAAAGGAGTGGGTCGCCGACAGGTTAACCGGAGGACTTCGACCAATCAATATCGGGCGATCATGCTTGGCTTTGAACCGATCCAGGGGAGCGGTCGTACCAAGGAAGCCCACGACCGGAGCGTTGCACCCGATTTCGAGTCGGGAGACAATGAGGCCGCTCTCTTATAACTCATCGGTGGGGTCCAAAATAGGACCGAGGCCGGTGCGACGTGACCCGATCGCCTTGATCGACTTCCGCCCCTTTGTTTCGAAGAAAGGACGTCCGACGTGAAGCGTTCCTTCTGGAAGACCGCGTTGTTGCTGTTCCCGATCGGCCTGGGGTCGGCGTGGCTGGTCCAAGCCCAGGACCCTTTGACCCAGCCGACCAAGAAGGTGGTCAAGACGGACGCCGAATGGCGACGGCTCTTGACGCCCCAACAATACCTGGTCACTCGCCAAGCCGACACCGAGCAGGCGGGTACGGGCAAATTGTTGCACAACAAGGCGAAGGGGATCTATGAGTGCGTTTGCTGCGACACCCCTTTGTTCTCCTCGAAGACCAAGTTCGAGTCGGGGACCGGCTGGCCCAGCTTCTATGCCCCGGTGTCCAAGGAGAACGTCGCAACGTCGACCGACTACAAGCTCGGTTATCCCCGGACCGAGGTGACTTGCAAGACCTGCGGGGCGCACCTCGGCCACGTCTTCGACGACGGCCCCGCGCCGACCGGGATGCGGTTTTGCATGAACTCGGCGGCCCTGAAGTTCGCCAAGGACGCCCCGCCGATCCCGGTCGACGCCTCGTCCAAGAAGAGCGAACCGAGTAAGACGATACCGAAATAAGCTGTCCGCAATCCACCTTCGCGCGTTCGCCCCATGATCAATGTTGAAAGAAGATCGCCTCGCTGCCCGACGATTCGGGAAGCGAGGCGATTTTTTACGCACTTAGGCTCGGCGATCGGGCCTGACTTACTTCTTCATCTTCTCTTCCTTCATCTTCTCGTAGTGCATCGCGATCGGCTTGATCTCTTTGGTGTGTTCTTTGAGGTGCGGCAAGGTCTTGGCGGCCCAAGCCTTCATCTCGGGGTCCTGGCCCCGTTCGGCTTCGGCCTCGAACGCGGCGACGGTCGCCTTGTGGCCGAGCAACTGGGCTTCCGAATAGGCGCAGTCGAACTCTTCGCCCGACAACCCCAGCAGGCTTTGGGCACAGAACTGGTGCCCGGCGCTGGTGATGGCCGGCAAGGCGATGCCCTTCTTGGCGGCCAGTTCCTTGAGCTGGTTGTTGACTTTGGTGTGCGCCTCGATCATGTGCTCGCTGTACTTCTTCAATTCGGGGTCGGTCGCCTTCTTCATGGCGATCTGGGACATGATCACTTCCTGCATTCCGCCGTCGGCGGCGGCGGCGGCGAACAAGGCGTCGCTGACGCCCATCTTCTCGGAGGTCCCCTGGGCGGAAACGTTTGAGGAAGCCAAGGCGGCGGCGGCGAACGCGGTGAAGCTCAAGTTGCGAAGCATCGGTCATCTCCTTGGAGAAGCGAACGGACGATCCTGGACGTCTTCAACGATGGGAAGGGCCGGCGTTGAGGTCGTCAAGGCTTGTTGCAAACATCGCGCCGATCATGGAGATTCAAGGGGATCAGAATCAAAGTTCCCCTAACAATATCTTGGATCATCAACCGTCCTTGGCCGGTCGATCACATCTCGTCGACCACGCCGATCCCCAGGAGGTCCAGCCCCGATCGGATCGTCCGCGCCGTCAGGTCGATCAAGGCCAGTCGGCTCTCCCGCCGCTCGGGCGACTCGGCCTTGAGGACGGGGCATTCTTCGTAGAAGGTGCTATAGGCGTTGGCCAGGTCGAAGAGGTAGTCGGTCAGGATGTTCGGCTTGAACTCGGTCGCGGCGTGTTCGAGGACCTCGGGGAACCGGAGGATTCGCATCCCCAAGCCCCGCTCGGCGGGGTTGGAGAGCGCGATCGGCGGGTGGGCCTGGCGGATCGCCTCGGGGGTGATCCCGCCTTTGCGGAAGATGCTTTGGATTCGGGCGTAGGCATACTGGAGGTACGTCGCGGTGTTGCCGTTGAGCGCGACCATCTTCTCCATGTCGAAGACGTAGTCCGACAGGCGATTCTGCGACAGGTCGGCATATTTGATCGCCCCCAGGCCGATCACCTCGGCGATCTGGCTCCGGCGGTCCTCGGGCAAGTGGGCGCTGGTGGTGTCGACGACCTTGCGGGCGGCGAGCACCGCCTCATCGAGGAGCGACTCCAGGCCGACGACGTCGCCATCGCGGGTCTTGTAGGGGCGACGATTCGAGCCGAGGATCGTGCCGAAGGCGACGTGCTCGTACTGAATCCGGTCGTAGCCCCACTTCCTCGACGCGGCGAAGACCTGCTGGAAGTGCTCACCCTGGCGGTGGTCGACGACGTAGAGGAGGAGGTCGACGTCCCATCGGTCGTGGCAATATTTGACCTTGGCCAGGTCGGTGGTGGCGTAGTTGTAGGCCCCGTCCTTCTTGCGGACGATGAGCGGGGCCTTGTACCCCTCGTTGTAGACCACCAAGGCCCCCTCGCTCGGGACGGCCAGGGCCTTGGCTTCGAGGTCGGCGACGATCCCGGCGAGCATCGGGTCGTAGAAGCTTTCGCCGAGCTGGACGTCGTGCTTGATGTCGAGCCGGTCGTACATGCCCTGGATCGCGGCCATGCAGTGCGGCATGAACTGGTCCCAGAGCACCCGGTTCTCGAAGTCGCCCGAGTGCAGTTTGACCGTCTCGGCGCGGGTGGCGTCGCCCACGTCCCGCCCCTCGGCCACCCGGCGGGCGACGGCCTCGAACGAATCCTCCGTCCCCTCGGCGAGCTTGGCGAACAAGGCCAGGGCTTCGGCCTTCCGCCCTTGCTCGTCGAGGGCGATCGCCTTGCCGTACCGCGTTTTCAAGTCATCGCCGAGCTTGATCTTGGCTTGGGCCAGGCGATACAACCGGGCCAGCTCGACGACGGGGTTGGCGGCGTAGGCGGCGTCGTCGCGGTGGTTTTTCCAGCCCCAGAGGATCATCCCGAACTGCGAACCCCAGTCCCCCAGGTGATTATCCCGGACGACCGTGTGCCCCAAGGCGACCAGGATGCGCGACAAAGCCTCGCCGATCACGGTCGACCGGAGGTGGCCGACATGCATCGGCTTGGCGACGTTGGGCGACGAGTAGTCGATCACCACGGTCCGGGGCCGCTGGGGCGGGACGACGCCGAGCTTGGGGTCGGCGACCAGTTGGTCGAGCGCCCCGACGATCCAGTCGGACCGGACCTTGACGTTCAGGAACCCCGGCCCGGCCACCTCGGGGGCGTCGGCGATCGGGGCGAGGTCGACGGCCTTGGCGACCGCTTCGGCGACGCTCCGGGGGTTTTGCTTCGAGGATTTGGCGATCGCCATGCAGCCGTTGGCCTGATAGTCGCCAAACTTCGGCTCGGAACTGGCGCGGACCGCCGACGCGAAGGTCGAGGGGTCGCCCCCTTCGGGCGTCGCGGCGGCGAATCGGGCTCGGATCTGTTCCAGGACGTTCATGCGAGTCTCGCCGAAGCCAAACGAAGCCAACGACCGACGCTCGTCGATCACCGTTCGAAAACAAAATAGCCAATGACAAATCGCAGGATCGCAAATCGCAAAGGGTTCCTCTGGGCCAGTTTGCGATTTGCCATAGGTCGTGAAATCCGGAATCGAGCAACTACTCGCCTTCGCCCAAGTCTTCGACGACCGGGTCAGACTCTTCCTCAAACTCAGCGTCGTCCGAAGGGGAATGGAGAGCGGCGGTCGGTCGGGGTTTGCGGGCGGGGTCTTGCCAGTCGACGCGGGGGGCGTCGCCCCAGATCTCTTCGAGGGCGTAGTAGGACCGGGCGTCTTCGGAGAAGACGTGGACGACGAAGTCGCCGTAGTCGGTCAAGATCCACCGGCCTTCCTCGGCGCCTTCGATCCCGAGCTTGGTTTCGCCGAGTTTCTTGAGCTCGACGTCGATCTCCGACGAGATGGCGTAAGCCTGGCGCCGGGAGTTGGCCGAGACGATCACGAAGAAGTCGATCAAAGGGGTCGCGGCGCGGAGGTCGAGGAGCAGGATGTCCTTGCCTCGGTTGTCGTCGGCCAGTCGGGCGCAGAGTTTGGAATGTTCGAGGGCCTTGGCCACCCTGGCCGGCATGGCCCGGGAAACCGCCGAGTGGGCCACGTCGTCCTGCGGGAGCGGCTGGGTCCTCCGGCGTCGCCGAGGCGAAATCTCGGGGGTTGGGGTCGAAGTCGCGGGGGAGTCGAAGTGCGTATTGGGAGTTTCGGCCATCTCACCGGGGTCCGAAGGGACGATCGCGCCAGGCCGATTCGAGGGTCGGGACGAACACAGGTCCAGAGCGAATCGGGGCGGCCGGACAGTCCCGCCGCCATTCAAAAAGGGACATTTCACGCCTGGGGATCGCCTCGGCCCGGGTGGGACACGAGGGCGAATCCTCGGGTTCATCCCGCAGGATCAATTGTCTAGTATAGTCGCCTTGGGTTCGTTTCGCCATGAGGGTCCGAACTCGATCCCACCCAGGCCGAGCTTGAGCCTCGACTCGTCGTCGACCCGCCCTTCGGACGACCAGCCTCGGCCTGCGTAATACGCGGCGATCATCCGGTCGAGCCGACTCCGGGTCAATCGGGCGTCGGGCTGGTCGTCGGGGTCGAAGAAGCGGGCGGGCAAGGTATCCTCGGCTCGGGTCCAGCCTTCGCGCTGGTTGAAGCACTTCCGGGCGGCGACGACCCGCGCCGCGACCCGGCGGAGTTCGTCGCCGGTCCAATCTTCGCCGGTGACGGCGGCGAGCATCGCGGCGGACTCGGCGTAGATGTCGGTGAACACGCCTCGGAGGAACTTGCAGAGGATCATCGAGTCGATCAGGGCGGCTCGGTCCTCGGTCCCGATCGCGGCCAGGGCCGAGTCGACCCCGCCGTCCTTGCGGTCGACGGCGCCGGAGAAGTCGGCCTCGTAGGCGCCCGACTTGTTGTGGTCGGCGCCTCGGGTCCCGACGGCCAGCCCCAGGGCCATCGCGTGCAAGCCTCGGGGGTCATAGCCGGGCATCTCCAACCCCTTGACCTGCGGGGCGAGGTCGATCGCGCCTTGGCCGATCGCGTGCGCCGCGGCTCGGCTGCCCATCGCCAGGAGCTTGCCGAGCGGCCCTTCGCGGCGGAGCAGGGCGTCGATCGCCGCCAGGACCGCCTCGCCGTCGCCGAACTGGAGCGATCGGCCGGACTCGCCGATCGTCCCGTCGACCCAGCCTCGCTCGGCGCAGTCGGTCAGGAACGCGATCGTCCCCCCGGTCGAGATCGTGTCCAGCCCCGCGTCGTCGCACGCCGCCGACGCCCGGAGCACCATCGACGGGTCGTCCACCCCGCACATCGGGCCGAGGGCGAAGAGCGACTCGTACTCCATCCGGGTGCTTTTGGTCTTGCCCTTCCCTTCGACCACGTACAGATGCTCGCAGCCGATCGTGCAGGCCGCGCACGAGTTCTTGGCGGCCACCCGGCTCGGCCCGAGGTCTTCTCGCGCCAATCGCTCGGCCCCCTCGAAGTGCCCCGAGGCGAAGTTCCGCGTCGGGAGCGCGTCGAACCGGTTGAACACCAGCAAGTTGGCGACGGTCCCGAGTTCGCGGTACTTCTCGGTGCTCGGCCCGAACGACCGCGCGGATAAATCCCGGGCCAGCGCGACCGTGGCCTTGGGGTCGGCCAGGGGGGTCCGTCGGTCGCCTCGGACCGCGATGGCTTTGATCCGCTTGGCGCCCAGGACCGCCCCCAAGCCGCCTCGACCGGCGTGGCGGCCGTCGTGGCTGATCGTGCTGAACGGGATCAACCGCTCGCCCGCCGGGCCGATCGACGCGACCTGCCAGTCGTTGCCGTGCTCGGCTCGAATCCGGGCCTCGGTGTCGCGCGCCGAAAGCCCCCAGAGCGAGCCGGCGGGCTGGACGGTGACGAGCGGTTCGTCGCGGCCCATCCCGTCGACGAAGACGACCGATGGCTCGTCGAACGCCCCGGCCAAAGCGATCGCGTCGACCCCGGTGCGCTTGGCGGCGATGGCGAAGTGCGACGAGCAAAGCGCATCGCACAACCGACCGGTCAAAGGCCCGACCGCCACCACGGCGAACTTGGCCGAGGTCGTCAAAGGCGACCCGACCAAAGGGCTGAAGGCGAAGACCAGCGTCGCGTCTTCGCCCAAGGGGTGGACCTTGGCCGGGTTCTCTTGAGCCAGGATCAACGTCCCCAGGCCGACCCCGCCGACGAACGCCCGGAGCGTGGCGTTGTCGACCGCGACGCACTCGGTCCGGCCGGGGCGAGGGTCGACCCGGAGGTAGCGGCCGTGATAACCGGGCATCGTGCTGGGCATCGCTGAGCTCAACCTCCCACGTCGGCGGATAGAAGCAAAAGGGCGTCGCCGTCAATCAAGATCGTCCCCGGATCGTCGATGAAGGCGTCGCCGTTTCGGCTCAACTTGTAAGCCGGGTGGACCCGCCCATCGAACAGGACCGTTCCCAACAGCCCAGGGCAAACCTGGCCCAGCCCTCGGAGCGCCCCGGCGAGGGTTTCGGCCTGGACGGCAACTTGCGCCACACCCGCCCTGAGGCGAGGGACGCCGAAGAGTTCGACGGTGATCATGGCGCGATTGGACCCGGTCCCGGATGAATTTCGGCGGAAATCGCCGTTTCTTCCCCGATAGTATGCTAAGCCCCTCGCGCCAGAACGATAGTGTCCGAAGGAAAAAGGTCGTTCGCGGCGATAAATCCCGGAGCCGGCTTCGGTTGGCTCGGGGCCGCCTCGACCTTTCGACAGCCCTTTGACACCAATCGTGTATGCGAATCGAGGAATCCGAACGTGCTAAATCCCCTGCGAGCCGCGCTGTCCAGGACCGGAGTCGAAGCCTTCGATCGGGCGTCGTCATTCACCGAGCGGACCGACGCCGAGCTGGCCAACTTCCGGTCGCTTCGCTCCGACCTCGAACGCCAAGTCCGCCGGGGCGACCTGACGGTCAAGGTCGCCCGAGAACAAGCGAGCGCCGCCGCCGAGGCCGCCAAGGCGACCTTGAAGCGGCAAGCCGAAGGCTACAGCCCCACGCCTCGAAGCTTCCTGGACCGCCTGATCGAAGCCGCCGACGCCCGGAAAAAAGCCAAAGACGCCGCCTCGCTCGAATCCCTCCAGCGCGAAACCAACCGCCTCCTCCGCCAGTCGCTCACCGAGCAGCAGCTTGCCGCCCGCGACGGCGAATTCCAAGGGAAAACGTTCGTCCGGCCGATGACGGGCGGACCCGCCGCGCCGACCCTCGACGGCTTGCTCGACGTCGCCCGGTCGGGCGGCGAGTCCGGCGACGAGGTGGCCTCCGAGTGGTCGCGCAGGCAGCTCGAAGCGTTCCGGGTCCAGGTCCAGGACCTGGGCGACCTCCGGCGGATCGACCTGGCGTGCGACCGACCCGACGTCGTCAACCCCCGGCTGGTCCAGGGCTACCTGACCGCGCTGGAAGGGCGACCGGCCGAAGCCTTGGGCACGTTCATCGACCGGTCGATCGAGTCGAGCGACGCCAACGCCTGCGTCGCCTCGTTCGTCCTGGCCCGGAGCAACCCCAATGGCGACGACCCGGCGATGGCCCGCGCGACCCGCAAGGTCTTGTCGAGCTTGAACCAGTTCCCCGACGCCGCCCTGGCGACGCTCCGAGCCTGGGAAGTCGACGCCCGGAACCAGGACGCCGAAGCCGCCCAGGCCCAGGTGGCGTTCGCTTCGGCCCGGTTCGACGCGGAAAGCCGGTTGCCCGGCCTCGAAGCGCCATCGACCGCCGAGATCGATCGCCTGAACCGGATCGGCGGCAAGCCCGCCGCCATGCCCGGCGAGGCGATCGGCCTGGGCCTGGCCCGCCGAGGTCAAATGGCCGACGACATCCCCTTCGGGGCGCCGAACGACGAACCGGGTGAAGCCGACCCGTCGTCAAGCCCGGTCCCCAAGTTCGTCTTTTGATCGACAAAGCGGCGCGGATCGCGGATCGGGAGAGATCAAGACGCCTCGATCCCCGATCGCTCGTCCCTCCCGGACCTCATCGCGATCCGCTCTTTTTCTTGCGACTTCCACATCTTCGAGCCATCAACTTTGTCAAGTCCCGAGCGATCGGGGCCGGAGGGGACCGTGAATCAGGCAATTTCGGAAGTGGGGCGACGGATCATCGACGCCGTGATCGATGCGCCCGTGGCCTGGCGATCGCCCGGCGAGCTGGCCGATCGGCTGGGCTGGACCCTGGATCGAACGCTCGACGAGATCGCCGAGCTTGACGCCGGGGGTTGGCTCGAAGCGTGGGAGCTGGTCGACGGGCCGGTGGTGACGCTCTCGGTCAAGGCCACCGCCGACTGCGGCGTCCGGCTGGTCGAGGTCGGCCACGACGAGACCCCGAAATGGGCCCGATCGGGCGACCCCGACCCGCCCGGCCACCGCGCATCGGGGGTCTTCCGGAGCGAGAAAGCCGCGTCGATGGACCTGGTCGCCGACGGCCGCCCCTCCGCCGAGCTTGCCGCGATCCTGGCCGAAGAAGCGGAGGGCCGGAACGGAGCGGCGGGCGACCCCCGCGAGCACGCCTCGATCGAAAAACTCCCCAAGCCGACCCTCCTGATCGGCGGCGGCCTGTCGCCCTGGCCTGGCCCGCTCCAGGTGGACGGCCAGACCTGCCCGGCTTGCCGGTCGGCCCGACTCCCGGCCCGGGCTTACTGCCTCTGGTGCGACCGATGGGGCCTCGACCTCGACCCCGCCGCGACCGGCGATCACCGCAAAAAGGCGAGGGTGCCCGTCCCCCGGATGCACAACCCGAAGACGGATGCCCGGAGGCACGAAAGCGAACGTCGGAAGCGTCAGGGGAAACGAAAAGAACGTCGGAGCATCCAGGCTCGCAGGCTCAAGTCGGCCAAGAAGCCGGATGGGCCGTTCTGGTCCGAACCGATCGCCGGTTGAGTCGTTCCGAAGACGCTCGGTTCATCGACGGCGTTGATCGTCCTCTCCCTTCGTCAAAATACTGCACTTTCCGGGACTTTCTTACATGGGAGTTACGCAGTTGAATCACTTGGCAGCCGAAAAGGGGACTGGCTCTCGCGACGAAGGAGCGGTGCCTGTCCCCCTTCTTCGGCTTCAGATTTTCGAAAGCGATCCCCCGAATCTCGAGGATTGCGGTTGACCGCTCGGCGGGGAAATCCTAATGTCCCGGTCGGATCGCACCCAAACTTGAGCCGGATTCGAGGCCGGCCCGACGGTTTAAGGAGGAACCTCGCGATGTTCGCACTGGATCGCGGTCGGAAAGTCGCGCAAACCCTGGTCGCTTCGACGTTCATCGGCGTGTTCGCTTCGCAGAGCGCGCCGGGACAGCTCAGCGAGTATTTCCACAAGAAGGCGTCGCCCTTGCCCGGGGCGAAGGCCACGACCCCGCCGGCGGCGAACGAACAACCCCGCCTCGAAGTGGTCCGCGTCCCGACGAACGCCACCGACCCGATCGCGATCGTCAACGGCGAGATCATCACCCGGCAGCAACTGGCCGACGAATGCGTCGCCCGCAAGGGGCAGGAAATCCTCGACACGCTGATCGCCCGCCGCTTGATCGAGCAGGAGATGAAGAAGAAGAAGATGGAGATCACCGCCCAGGAGATCGACAACGAGATCGAGCGGGTCGCCCAAGGCGTCGGCCACGTCAGCCGCGAAGTCTGGCTCCGGACCCTGGACAAAGAGCGGGGGATCAGCCCGGCCACCTATGCCCGGGACATCATCTTCCCGTCGCTCGCGCTTCGCAAGCTGGCCGAGAAGAAGGTGCAAGTGACCGAGCAGGACATGAAAGACGCCTTCGAGGCGAACTTCGGCCCCAGGCTCCGCTGCCGGATCATCATGACCAACGACATCCGCAAGGCGAGCGAGATCTGGGAAGAAGTCCGCAAGAACCCCGGCGGGTTCGACAAGCTGGCCCAGGACAAGTCGCTCGACCAGGCCACCCGGTCGTTCGGCGGCCTGCTCCCCGACCCGATCGCCCGCCACGCCGTCCCCCGCGAGGTGTCCGACGCCGCTTTCGCGCAGTTGGTCGACGGCGACCCCGCCGACAAGAACCCGGCGCACAGGCCGAAGGACGGCGACTTCACCGGGCCGATCCAGGTCAACGACGCCGCCTGGGTCATCATCAAGCGCGAGGCCCTGGCCGCCGGCAGGTCGGGGAGCCTCAACGACCCCCAGGTTCGCAACATGCTCGAAGCCCAGATGGTCGACGTCAAGCTCAAAGACGCCATGAACACCGTCTACAACGACCTGATGGTCGCCTCGTCGATCGACAACAAGCTGACCGGGCAAGTCAAGGAAGGGCACGAAGAGAACGACCCCGCGTTCCGGTCGGCGAGCCAGTCCGACCGTCAGCTCAAGAGCGTCGCCGGGGAAACCAAGCCGACGACCCTGCCGATGAGCACCCGGGACGTCGCCGCCGACCGGACCTCGGCCGTCGGGACCGCCACCCGGCCCCCCGCCGGCGTCCCCGGGGCCGCCGCCGATGCCGCCAAGTCGCTCCAGAACACGATCCGGACCGCCCCCCGCTGATCGGGTTCGAGCGTGATTCAAGCGGATATGACGAGAAGGGGACCGAGGCCGGATCGACCGGCTTCGGCCCCCTTGTTCGTCGTATTGAAAGATCCGGAAGCGGCCCGAAGCGGTTGCGAATGCCGATTGGGATGTATCTCGACGGATCAGCCCGGTGGCATTGCCAAATATCGGCAACACCCGGCTCGAAGTTCGCCCTTTCTTGGAGGGGAGGCCCGGGCGCGAGGTGCAATCAAACCGGTGGCGAGCTATAGTGAAGAAAAGAGGACGAGGGCTCGACGCCGAGGGCGAACCCTCGCCAACCGGCTTGTTCGAGAGCGAAGGCCCCTTCGATGATCGACCACACGACCGATCCCGATCCCTCCGATCACCTCCCCCTGGAGGTGGCGACCCGGGTCCGAGGTTTGCCGCCCTACCTCTTCGGCAAGATCAACGAGCTGAAATACCGGAAGCGGCGCGACGGGATCGACGTCCTCGACCTCGGGATGGGCAACCCGACCGACCCACCCGAACAGTGGGTCATCGACAAGCTTTGCGAAGCGGCGCAGGACTCCAGGAACCACCGATACAGCGCCGCCTCGGGGGTTTACAACCTGAGACGAGAGGTGGCCGCCCGCTACGCGGCCCGGTTCGACGTCAAGCTCGACCCCGACCACGAGGTCGTCACGACGATCGGGTCGAAGGAAGGGTTCAGCCACATGTGCCTGGCCCTCCTCGGCCCCGGCGACACCGCGATCGTCCCCGCGCCAAGCTTCCCGATCCACGTCCACGCCATCGCCCTGGCGTCGGCCAACGTGATCGCGCTCGACGTCCGCGACTCATCGAGCTTCCTGAGCAACGTCGCCCGGGTCTGCGAGAGCCTCAGCCCGCCGCCCAAGATCCTGGTCCTGAACTACCCGCACAACCCGACCGGGACGGTGGTCGACCTGGCGTTCTTCGCCGAGGTCGTCAAGCTCGCCAAGAGGTACAAGTTCTTCGTGATCCACGACTTCGCCTATGGCGACGTGTCGTTCGGCGGCGTGCAGGTCCCGAGCTTCCTGTCGGCCCCGGGCGCCATCGACGTCGGGTGCGAGTTCACCACGATGTCGAAGGGGTACAACATGGCGGGCTGGCGGGTCGGCTTCGCCGCCGGGAACCGCGCCATGCTCAACGCCTTGAAGGCGATCAAGGGGTACTACGATTACGGGCTGTTCCAGGCCGTGCAGATCGCCGCGATCGTCGCGCTTCGCCACGGGGAGCCGGGAAGGCTCGCCCAGGTGGCCGAGTACCAGATGCGCCGGGATGTTTTGGTGGATGGCTTGAGGCGGCTGGGCTGGACGGTGGAAACGCCCAAGGCCGGGATGTTCGTCTGGGCGGAGATCCCCGAGCCTTGGCGGTCGAAGCTCGGTTCGATCGACTTCGCCATGAAGCTCCTCGAAGAGGCCGAGGTCGCCGTCAGCCCCGGTCGGGGCTTCGGCGAGACCGGCGAAGGCTTTTTGAGGCTGGCCTTGATCGAGAACGACCAGAGGCTCCGGCAAGCCGTCCGCCAGATCGGCCGGGTCTTGCGGCCCGATCCCTCTCCGGCCGAAGGCGCGATCTGATGAACTGCGTCTACTGCGACCGACCGCTCGATTGCCAATCTTGCGGCGAACTTTACAACCCGCCCGGCCTGGCCGAATATCAGGCCCTGTCTCGCCCCGAGGTGCCGGTGGTCTGCCCAGGTTGCGGTTCGATCCTGGCCTGCAAGTGGTGCCGGACCCCTTACGACGGTCGAGGCGGCGACGATGGCGAATCCGGCGATTGGTAGATCAGGGCGAAGGCCCATCGCCGACTGGTTTCCGTTCGCGTTAGAATAATCTGGTCATCGCAGCGAACTGAGATCAGTGATCGCGAGACGAACAAGCTTGACCAAGGACTGTCCTGACCGCCGGGTCGAATCCGGAGATTGAGCCATGACTCGTCTTGAGGAACGGATCACCGTCGATCCCGGGCAATGCGGCGGGCGGCCATGCATCCGGGGGATGCGGATTCGAGTGGTTGATGTGCTTGATCTTCTGGCGCACGGCCTCTCCGTAAAACAAGTTGTCGAGGATTTACCCGACTTGGAACCGGAGGATGTTCAAGCTTGTTTGCGATTTGCGAACGACCGCTTCGATGATCCACCTCCGAGTCGACGCAATCAACCCCTTGCGTTTGACCAGGTCGTCAAGCCTCGGTTTATCATGGGTGCCTTGATCATCTCGACCGACGAAGGCTAGACCCGATGGATTGGTTGAACGGGATTGGTAGCGTTGCAAGTGTTGTCGGGTTGTTTGCCACGTTCTACACGCTTCACAAGGTGACAAATCTTTCGTCCGCGCTCAAACAACAATCGAGGGACAAACAACTGTCCAACTTGATCGACGAAATTATTAGCATTTCGCAAACAAAGCGAGTTATCGCCAATTCGACTGCTCGCAAAGTCGAGACGCTGGTCAAGACGGTTCGTCTCTATGATGTTTCGATCGTTCCATTCAGGCATCGAAAACTAAAATCCCTGTTGACGGCGCTCGAAACGGAATTGAGTGGTCAAAGACAACTGAGTGTCATCCAGCTTCAACTCGGTTTAATCCGAGACGAAATCACAATCAGGTGAACTATGGATCAATATGATCGAATCATCGACGACGTGAGGCGAAAGACCGATGATGAGGTTGTTCGTTGGAAAGTTGTCAACGCCGATCGTCATTCTGACATTCTTTTAAATAGTTACCGTGTGGTGCGTGCCTTCCACGCCGACTATACTGTTGGCGTTAATAAGTACGACCTTCTTTTTGTGCAACGCAAGATTAACCCTGACGATGATTTTGGAGACTACTCGGAAGGCTACGCTTTCGAACTTTTCGTTCTGGATGACGATGACGGCGAGATCGTCTTTACACTTCGAGAAGGTGTGGTCGACCGGGATGATCTCCTGAGACTGTCGGGATCAATTGAAGCACACAACGATCGAGCAAAACGTTTCTTTGAGGCTTTCGATCAATCTGGGGCTGCCTGACCGTGCGATAGCGTCGCTGACGAGTCGGAAATTCGTTGTTTTGTCGTCTGGACGATAACGATCGGAAGCACCGCGTTTGGCAGTTCAACGCTCAAACTTGGTCGAACTGCTTTTGACTCATCAGGTTTGAGGAGCTTTTGCCGTGAGCGACGCCTTGAAGCGGGTTTATGGGATCGACCTGGGAACGACCTACTCGGCCATCGCCTACGTCGACGAGCACGGCAAGCCGGTGGTCGTGCCCAACGGCGAGAGCGAGAGGATCACGCCGTCGGTGGTCTTGTTCGACGGCGAGAACGTCATCGTCGGCAACACCGCCAAGGAAGCCGCCAAGGTCGAGCCCGATCGCGTCGTCTCGCGGGTCAAGCAGCACATGGGCGACCCCCACTTCGTGTTCAATCATGATGGGTTGTCCTACGGCGCCGAGGACATCAGCTCGTTCATCCTGCGGAAGGTCGTCGGCGACGCCCAGGCCGCGCTCGGGGGCGAGGAGAAGATCACCGACGTCGTGATCACCTGCCCGGCCTACTTCGGGACCGACGAGCGCGAGGCCACCGCCAATGCCGGACGCCTGGCGGGCCTGAACGTCCGGGCGATTTTGAACGAGCCGACCGCCGCCGCCGTGGCCTACGGCCTGGAACAGGGCGAGGACCAGGTCGTCCTGGTCTACGACCTCGGCGGCGGGACGTTCGACATCACGATGATCGAGATCAAGGACCGCTTGATCCGGGTCATCTGCACCGGAGGGGACCACCGCCTCGGCGGGGCGCTCTGGGACGAGGCGGTGGTGCTGGACCTCGCCGAGTCGTTCCGGACCCAGACCGGCGAGGCGTCCGACCCGATGGACGACCCCGAGGTCTTGAACGACCTCTTCCTCCAGGCCGAGCGCGGCAAGAAGACGCTCACCCAGCGCGACAAGGCCCCGTTCCGAGTGACCCACGCCGGCCAACAAGCCCGGGTCGAGCTCGACCGCCCCCGGTTCGAGGCGATCACCCGCCACCTCCTCGACCGGACGATCGAGCTGACCCGCGAGATGCTGGTCGACGCCCAGGGGAAAGGTTATACCGAGTTCGACAAGATCATCTTGGTCGGCGGCTCGACCCGGATGCCGCAGGTCCGCGACCGGATCGTCGCCGAGTTCGGGGTCGAGCCGGAGAGCTACGACCCCGACGAGGCCGTCGCCAAAGGCGCCGCTCTCTACGGCCTCAAGGAGTCGCTCCAGGATGAGGTCCGCGACATCTTGACTCCGACCAACCCGAAGGCAGAAGGGGTAGGCGGCGGGCTGGACCTGGCGGCGGTTTCCGAGGAGCAGATGGCCGAAGCCTTGGACAAGATCGAGCGAGAACTGGGCTACACCCTGACCGGCCCGGTCCGCGAGCTGGTCAATACCCAGATCGTCAACGTCCTGTCGAAGAACCTCGGCGTGGTCGCCCGCGACGAGTCGGGCCGAGAGATCGTGGTGACGATCTTGCCTCGAAACGGCGAGGTCCCCGCCGAGAGCGCCAGCGACTTCGGGACCGACACGCCCAACCAGACCGGCGTCGACATCAAGGTCATGGCCGGCGAGCGCGACAGCACCGATCCGACCGACTGCAAGGACGTCGGGACCGCGACCCTGAACCTCCCCGCCGGCCTCCCCGCCCGAAGCCCGATCCGCGTCAAGTTCGCCATCAGCCGCGACGGCCGGTTGAGCGTCACGGCCACCGACCTGACCGGGGGAGGCTCGATCGACGTCGAGTTCGAAACCGAGGCCGTCATGGCGGCCGAGGACGTCGTCGAGCGGTCGTCGGCGTTGCGGCTTTTGAACGTATCCTGATTTACCCGAGAAGGAGGAAAGCCATGACCACCGCGACCCAGGCCACATCACCCTCGATGGTCACTGACTACTTATCGCTCCTAGCCGAGGGGGAGTTGCGGTTCCTGATCCACGACCTCAACTGGGCGGGGTTCCTCAAGCTCCTCGACCTCTTCGAGGATTGCGGTCCAAGGATGGCCTACCTCAACGGGACGGTGGAACTGATGACGACGGGCCTCCGGCACGAACGCTTCAAAAAGATTTTGGGAAGGATGGTCGAGTACGTCCTCATGGAACTGGGCATCCCCTCGAGTGCCCTCGGTTCGATGACGTTCAAGAAACACAGCATCGAGCATGGTGTCGAACCCGACGAGTGTTATTACGTCGCCAACGTGGATCGGCTTGATGACGAAACGGAGATCGACCTCGAAGTGGTGCCGCCGCCCGACCTCGTGATCGAGGTGGAGATCACTTCGCCCCTGCTGGAAAAGCTGGCGATCTATGCGGGTTTGGGCGTCCCGGAACTCTGGCGATACGATGGCCGCACCTTCACGCTGCTCCTCCTCCAGCCGGATGGCTCGTACACCGCGTCGTCGCGGAGTCGAGCGTTCCCATTTTTGCCAATGGACGTGTTTGCTCGTTTCTTGGGAGAGTACACTCCGAAGCAAGAGAGTCAATGGTCGATGGCCTATCGAACTTGGGTCCGCGAAGTGGTCGCGCCGTTGTATCAACCTTGAATTCCTCGGGTTATTACCCGTCCCGCAAGGAAAGCCCTCGCCATGATGACCACCTCGATCGTCCCGCCCGCGCCGGCCACGGCCCCGGGATCGAAGCCCATCGAAGGGGATCGCCGGTTCTTGCTCCACAACATCGACTGGGCCGGTTACGAGAAGCTTTTGGAGTTGTTCGGCGATCACGGGCCTCGGATGTCCTACCTCGACGGGATGGTGGAACTCATGTCGCCTGGTCCGATCCACGAAGAGTTCAGCTACGTACTCGGTCGGATGGTCACCATCCTAACCATCGAGCTGAATATCCCTGCGAAGGGGCAAGGCTCGACGACATTTAGGCGGCGTGACCGCGAGCGAGGGCTAGAGCCTGATGGGTGTTTCTATCTGGCGAGCCTCGGATCGTTCCGTGGTCGGGACCTCAAGACACTCGACCCGCTCCCGCCGCCCGACCTGGTGATCGAAGTGGAAGTCAGCTCGCCCTTGTTGGACAAGCTCGACATCTATGCCGGGCTCGGAGTTCCTGAGATTTGGCGGTACAACCAAGAGGGTTTGACGATCCTTTGTCTCCAACCCGATGGGCAATACCTCCCGGAAGCGCTGAGCCGGGCTTTTCCCTTTCTGCCCATCGACGGCTTCCGGCAGCAACTCGCCGCCTATGACCCGGATGCCGAAACGACCTGGTCCCGGGCATACTGGACCTGGGTCCGCGAGGTGGTCGCCCCTCTGTATCAGGCTTGATGAATCGATCGAGAAACGCCAATCACCATGCCCACCAACCGGACCAGCGCCGCCGTCGGGATCGACCTGGGGACCACCAACTCGGTGGTCGCCGGCCTGGACGCTTACGGCCGCCCGGTGGTCTTGGCCAACCGAGACGGGCGAAACATCACCCCCTCGGTGATCTATTTCGGCTCGGACCCGCCCGCCGTCGGCGACGAGGCGAAGGAGTGGGCTCGGCTCGGCAACGACGAGATCGCCAGCTTCTTCAAGCCTCATATGGGAAGCTCGACGTACCGGCTCCAGTTCCACGGCCAGGACTTCGACGCCGCCCGGCTTTCGAGCCTCGTCCTCAAGCGGTTGAAGGAAGATGCCGAGGCGGCGCTGGGTTGCCCCGTCGACCGCGCCGTGATCACGGTCCCCGCCTATTTCGCCGACGCCCAGCGCAAGGCCACGATCGAGGCGGGTCGCCTGGCCGGGCTGGAAGTGCCGAGGATCTTGAACGAGCCGACCGCCGCCGCCCTGGCTTATGGCCTGGGGCGGGCCGGCTCGGAAGAGTCGGTCCTGATCTATGACCTGGGGGGCGGGACGTTCGACGTGACGGTGGCGAAAGTCTCGCCGTCGGGCGTCGAGGTGTTGTCCACCTCGGGGGACCACGACCTTGGCGGCAAGAACTGGGATGACCGGATCGCCACGTTCCTGGCCGAGAAGTTCCATGGGGCGACGGGATTCGACCCGCTCGACGACCCGGTGATGCTCAACGAGGTCTTGACCCTGGCCGAGCAGGCCAAGTGGGCGCTCTCGGAGCGGACCTCGACCCGCGTCGCGCTCCAACTCGGCAAGCATCGGCAGGGCTTCGAGCTGACCCGGGCCGAGTTCGACGCCATGACCGCCCCGCTCATGGACCGGACCCGTCGGTTGACCGAGGAGGCGCTGGCCGAGTCGGGCTTGACCTGGGCGAGCCTGGCGGGGGTCTTGCTCGTCGGCGGGTCGACCCGGATGCCGATGGTCCGCTCGTTCGTCCGGTCGATGTCGGGGCGGGAGCCGAGGTCGGGGGTCAACGTCGACGAGGTCGTCGCCCTGGGCGCCGCGATCGCCGCGGCGGTCGAGTCGGAATCCCGAGGGCTTCGGTCGGGAGCAAGCTCGCCTCGGTTCACGTTGGCGAACACCCCCAAGATCGCCGACGTCATGGCGCACAGCCTGGGGGCGGTCGCGATCAGCCCCGACGGGTCGAGGTACTTGAACGACGTCATCATCGCCCGGAACCAGCCGATCCCGAGCACCCAGAGCAAGCCCTACGTCCACTCGACGATGGGCGGGCGGAACGAGACCTTGGAGGTTTATCTGACCCAAGGCGAGAGCGACCGGCCGCTCGACTGCTCGGTCCTGGGCCGTTACGTCTTCTCGGGGATTCAAGCCACCGACGCCGAGGTCACGGTCGACGTCGCGATGTCTTACGACCGAGACGGCGTCGTCCAGGTCGAGGCCACCCAGCGCGACACCCGGCACCGCCTAGCCCTCCGGGTCGAACCCGTCCCCGACGACCTGTCGTGGCTCGGCCTCCCCCCCCGAGCCGACGTGATCCAAGCCCCGACCGACCCGATCCGGATCTTCCTCCTGATCGACGTGTCGGCCAGCATGGCGGGCGAACCGTTGCTCGAAGCCCAGTCCGCCGCGCTCGAATTCCTCGACAAGTGCGACTTCACCCGGACCGAGGTCGGCCTGATCTCGTTCAACGACATGGTCGTCCTGCAAACCGAGGCGACCGACAACGCCCGGAAGGTCCGAGCCGCGATCGGCCGCCTCGAACCCGACGGGACCACCGACCTCGGAGGCGCCCTGGAGATGGCCCGGCACCGCTTGAACCGGCTGGACCGGCTCCGATACATCGTCCTCCTGACCGACGGCTACCCCGACGCCGCCGAGGCCGCCGTCGAAGAAGCCATCAAGGCCCGCGACGACGGGGTCGAGATCGTCGCCATCGGCACCGGGGCCGCCGACCTCGCGTACTTGCAGCGCCTGGCCAGCACCGAGGCCGGTTCGATCTTCGCCCGAGGCGGGGAACTCGTCGGGACCTTCGGCCACATCGCCCGGATGATCGCGCAAGGGGGCCGCTCGCTGCGGAAACTCGGATGACCAGCGACGTTATCGGACCCAAGACCCACCGAGGTTTCCGGTCGATCGACCTGGGCCGGGCGGTCGACCTCGCCCTGGCCGGGGCCATCGGCGCCCTGTGCGGGCTTTACCTCGACGTCGAGCTGGTCCGGGCCGACGCGGTCTGGGTCCGAGACGCCTGGGCGGGCCTGGCGATCGGCGGATCGAGCGGCTACTGCCTCGGCGCCGCCTCCGCCCTCCGGGATGGTGCCACCCTTCGAGCGGCCCGAGGCGCGGGCCGGGGCGCGATCGCCGGGGCCGTCGGCGGCGCGATCGGCCTGGTCGTCGGCGAGGCGGTGCTTGGCTTGTTCCAGGGCGGTTTGATCGGCCGGGCGCTGTCGTGGGGCGTGCTCGGCTTCGGGATCGGCGCGGGGTTGGGCCTGGCGAGTTGGTCGCGGCAGGGCCTCCTCTTCGGCGTCCTCGGCGGCTCGATCGGCGGGACCCTCGGCGGGTTCTCGTTCGAGGCGATGCGACTGAGGATGGGCGACCGCTACGATCTGGGGCAGGGGGTGGGGATCGTCCTCCTGGGCGCGGGTTTGGGGCTGTCGCTGAGCCTGGTCGAGCAGACCTTGAGGCGGGCCTGGGTCCGGGTCGTCCGGGGACGCCAGGAAGGCCGCGACTACTCGCTGACCAAACCCCGCTCCGCCCTGGGCCTCGACGAGAAGGCCGAGGTCGGCCTGTTCGGCGACCCGACCGTCGCCCGGAGCCACGCCGAGATCGTCGTCGAGGGCCGCGACTACGTCCTGATCAACCTCGACCCCAAGAACCGGACGACCGTCAACGGCCAGGTCGTCGCCGGCCGCCAGGTGATCCGCGACGGCGACGCGATCGACCTCGGGCAAACCTCGCTCCGGTTCCGCCGACGATGAACAAACCGACGCCCAAGCTCAACCCCCAGCATCGGAAAGCCGAATGGACCCTCGAAGTGGTCCGAGGGGTCGTCACTGGCCGAGCCTACCCGCTGGCCGTCGGCGAGGTAATCCTCGGCAACCGCGACGAGGGGAGTCAGTCGGGGGCGTTCCTCGACCTCGCCGACCAAGAAGGCGCATCCCCTCGGAGGATGGCCGCTCGCCACGTCGCCTTGACCTGGTCGGCCTCGAAGACCTGGACCGTCCGCGACCTCGACACCCCCGGCGGGACGTTCGTCAACAACCGGAGGGTCCTGGCGGGGTTCGCCCACCCCCTGGCCGAGGGCGACGTGATCCAAATCGGCTCGGTCCAGCTTCGATTGGCTCGGATCGAGGTCTCGGCGACGCCGACAGCGGCGGGCTTCACCTATCGGTCGACGACCAGCGGGACGACCTGCCGGACCTGGGACGACTTCCTCGCCTTCTCGTCGCAGAGGTGGGACGAACTCCGCGACGACCTGGTTTCGGGGCGGCTCGGCGACTTCCTCGCCTCGGCGGGGCACCCGGATTTGATCCCCTCGCCCTCGAAAACCGCCCTCACGACCGAGCAGGCGGACGAGAAGCTCGACGCTTGGCTCGCCCGGCTGCCGACCCGGTCGCCGTCGAAGCCCGAGCTGGACGTCCATCCGCTCCGGGTGGTGATCGCGGTCGCCTCGGGGGGCGTGACGGTCCGCCGGAAGGTCCGGGTCGGCAACGTGGGCCACCGCCTGCTCAGGGCGAGGATCACGGTCGAGCCGACCGGGGCCAAGTTGACGCTCGACCCCGCCTTCGACGGACGCGAGGTCGTCGTCCGCGACTCCCTCGACATCGGATTCGAGGTCGCCATCCCCGACCCGTTCCCCGGCCCGATCCACGCGGCGCTGGTCGTCAGCGGGGGCGGCGAGGAGAAGCGGGTGGTGATCCAGGTCGATCGCAAGCCGAACCCCGCTCAGACCGGCCCGGATGTCGCCGAGCCGGACCCGTCGCCGATGGCCGATCCGCTCGCCTCGTTCCGGGCGATGCCGTTCGGCAAGCGGGTCGTCATCGGCGGCTTGGCCGCATTGGCGGCCCGGCTGGTGGTGGGCGTCGTCGGCGGGGCGATCGGCGAGGATGCGATGGCGGCGTCGGGGGGCGACGTCCCGCATCTTGGCGGGGTGGTGGTCGCCCTGGGGCTGCTCGGGGCGTGCGGCGTCGGCTGGTGGATGGGGATCGCTCGCCGAGGGGGCCTGGGAGACGCCGTCGCGGGGGCCGCCGCGGGGGCGGGACTGGGGGCGCTCCTGGCGTCGGTCGCCGTGTCGGCTTGCCGGGCGATCGAGCCGACTCTGGGTCCGATCGCGGCGTCGCCGATCGCGGTTTGCGGGTTGTGGGGGCTGGTTGGCGCGGTCCTGGCCGGGCTGCCGACTCCCTCCGGGCGAGGGGAAGCCTCGAAGGAGCCGACACGATGACCGCGATGGGCCGAAGCCTGGCCGGCGTGCTCTTGGCGCTCATCCTCGGCCCGACCGCCGCTCGGGCGAGCGTCGATGAACCCGCCATCCCCAAGGCCGAAGGCTCCGGGGTTCCCGAGGTGGTCGTCACGCAGCCCGACGAGTCGAAGTTCCCCGAAATCTCGGTCTACTTCGAGCTGAGGCGCCCCGACGGGTCGTTCAAGCTCGACGCCGGCCGCGAGGCGTTCCGGGTCCTCGAAGACGGGCGGGAGCGGCCGATCGTCGAGTTCGACGCGCCGGTGACGGTCCGGTCGAACCCTTCGACGGTGGTCCTGGTCCTCGACCAGAGCGGGAGCATGCTCCAGGACGACCGAATGGGCGCCCTGAAGCGGGCCGTGGCGACGTTCCTGAAGGCGATGCCCGAAGGTTCCAAACTTGCCGTGATCGCGTTCAGCTCCGAAGTCCGCTTGATCTGCCCGTTCACCACCGACCGAAGCCGGGTGATGGCCGCGGTCGAAGGACTCGAAGCCGTCGGGGCGACCCGATACTTCGACGCCGTGGCCGCCGCCTTGTCGCTCCTCTCCCGAGAAACCGGCCGACGAGCCGTGCTGGCGATGACCGACGGCAAGGACACGCAAAGTCAACTCGCCGACCTCGCCTCGGTGGTCGCCCTGGCCCGCAAGGCCAACTTGCCGGTCCACACCCTGGCGCTGGGCGGCGAACTCGACGATGCGACCGTGGCGCTTCGGACCCTGGCAAGCTCGACCCGGGGGCAGCACTATTCGGCCATCGACTCCGACCAGCTTCGGACGATCTACGAGGAGATCGCCCGACGCCTCGGCTCGACCTACCGCCTGACCTACGCCACCGACCGCCGAATCCCCGACGGGACGCTCCGGCCGATCGAGGTCTTCTACGCCCGGGCCAAGAAGGCGGGGCAGGCCGCCGTATTCATCCGGGGGATGGTCGTGCCCGCCCGAGGCTGGTCGGGGCTGTTCCTGATCCTCCTGGCCGCGCTGGTGGCGATCGCCGTCGTCCCCTCGGCGGTCCATCGGGCTCGAACAAAATCTGTCCTTTGAGCCGCCTCCCAGAAGATTGCAGATCGCAGGATTGCAAATTGCACGGCAAAACCACTGTTAGGAGCTACGCGGTTGGACCCTTTCCCGCCGATGGACTACGGATGACCACCGATGTATTTCCTATCCTGGGTATTCATCCGTGTCCCGTCCGTGTTCATCCGTGGCTAAAATTGTTGGAAATCGTAACGACTCATGCTCCCACCGATCCGATACCCGCTGCCGAGCGCCCTGGCGCTCACCCTCGCCTTGTTGCTGGTCTGGCGAGGCGAAGCCTGGACGAGGGCGTGGCGCTCCGAGGTGGCGAGCCGGGTGACTCGGGCGGTCAACGGGCCTCCGGTCCCCCGGTCGAATCGACCGATGGTGGTGGCCGGGCCGATCATCCGTCGAGGGCTGCTCCTCCGCGAGTCGACCCCGGTGTTCGACCGGCCTCGCGGCCCGGAGACCGAGACGATCGACCGCCGGATGTTCGTCGACCTCTACGACGAGTGGCCCGACCCTCGCAAGCCGACCCATTACCGGGTCGGCAACCGGTTGCCGATCGGCTGGGTCTTGGCCGACTCCCTGCTGCCCTGGACCACCCGGCTCGTGGTCCGTCCCCCTTCGGGTCGGCTGGTCGTCGACGGGGTCGAGGTCGAAGTCGGCTCGGTCGCCTGCCCGGTCCTGAACTGGCGAGCCGACGCGGTGGAGGTGGCGACCTGGACCCGGGATCGCCCCTGGGAAGCCGTCGACCGCCAAGGGTGGGTCCGCCTGGAGGACCTCCCCGCCGAGGCGTGGGGCGTCTGGATCAGCCAGGTCGAGCTCCCCAACCTGCTCCGCCTGGCGATCTCCGGGAACGACCCGGAGGTCGTCCGCCTCCGCGCCCTGCTCGGTCGGATCGCGGCGGTCGACCCGTTGACGCCCGACGACCTTAAACTAGCTCGCCCCGCGCTCCCCCCGGTCGTGTTCGCCCCCGAGGCGACTCGCCCGTTGGCGGTCGATCGCCTGGCCGAAGCCAACGCCCAGCCCCGGGCCGACGCCCGATGGTCGGGGCTTTCGTTCCGGTTCTTGCCGCTCACCGACCTCCCCTGACCAAGCCCTCATACGGTTCACAGAAAATTTGTTCATTGCAGATCGCAGGATTGCAAATCGCAAAGCAATGCTCCATTTGGTTTTACTTTACAATCTGCGATTTGCGATACGCAATGAATTTCTGGGATTCGTATTACTTCTTGCCGATGAGTGCCTTGCCGTAGCGTTCCAGGTCGTCGTAGCGGTTCTCCCAGGTGGTGTACATGAACCCGAGGATCTTGGGCACACCCCGGCTCGCGTCGTCCCAGGTCCGGAAGTTGTCATCGCCGTCGTAGTAGCCCGCGAGGATTTGCGGGTGGCCCCGTCGGGCGAAGAAGTCCAAGCTTGCCTTGGCCTTGCCGCCGTTCCAGTTGGCGATGATGACCGACGGGTCGAGCCCTTCCCAGGCCCCCTTGAGCGTGCCGTTGACCAGGTAGTAGCCGTCCACCGCGTTGTGGTTCGGGTCGAACAGGTCGGACCAGACGGCGACCCGGGCGGTCGGGCTGATCTCGCGGAGGATCGACACGCAGCGTCGGGCGTTGTCGGCGAGGAGTTGGCCCGGCGTCAGGTTGCGGGCCCGGCAGGCTCGGCACCAGTTGGCGACCCTCATCTCGTCGTGCTGCATGAAGAACGTCCGAGGGCGGAACAGGGCGTCGACCCGCCTCGCCTGGTCCTTGAGGAGTTCGTCCACCTTGGGCTCGCTCAGGCAACACGCGACGAATGAGCCGTGGACCAGGACCGGGTGATACCAGCCGACCCGGAGGCGGTCGCCGTCCCCGATCCTCGAACCCTCCGCCAACCGGAGCCGAGGGCCGGGGTGGTCGAAGCGATATTCCCCCTCGTAGGGGACCATCCCGAGCTTGGCGTCGACGACCGGCTCGAAGTCCCGGCCCTCGACGTAGGCGGTCTTGCCGTCCTCGGAGGTGACGGTCAGCGGACAGCCCTCGCGTTTCAAGACGTTGACCAAGGGGACCTCGTCCAACCGGAGGTCGTCGACCCAGATCGTGCCCGACCTGGCCCCCCAGACCCCGACGTAGAGGTTGACCTCGGCCTGGTCCTGGGTGTTGAAGGCGACTTCGAGCCGGGTCCAGTCGCCCGTAGGCCGCAAGCCGCCCTCGTGGTAACTCAGGGGTCGGCCCCCCTCCTTGGCGGTGGCCATGAGGCGGAACGCCCCGGTCGGGGCGAGGTCGCGGGTCTTGACCCAGCACGAGAGCCGATAGCAGCCGCGAGGGCGGACCTTGACCGGCTGGATCAGGCGACAGACCGGCGTCGAGGTGAAGTCTTCCATCCGGCACGAAGCCGCCCCGCCGTGCCTGATCTCGCGGTCGACGAGGGTCGACTTGCCGGGGGCGTCCTGGTAGCCGAACTTCGTGAATTTGTCCCCTTGGACCCGCTCCAGGCCGCCATCCTCGATCGGGGCCGACGGATCAAGCTCCGGGATCGCCTCCCTCCCCCGGACGACGAAGCGGGCCTCGGCGGGCATCCCCTCGGCGAGGTTGGGGTCGTTGGCGAGCAGGCCGTTGCTGTAGCCGATCGGGAAGACCGCCGGGATGATCTCCACCCGGGCGCGGACCGCCACTTCCTTCACCCGGGCGGCATGATCGAAGTAGCTCGGCGGCATTCGGCCCAGGAAGTTGAGCTTGTAGTCGCTCAGGACCACGCCGTTATATCCGTTCTTCCCGGCGCGCTCGACCAGCGCGACCACGCGGTCGACCTCCTTGTCGACCAGGAGGTTGCACATCACCCAGACCCATCGCCGATCGTACCGGGGCGAAGCGTCGTCGCCCCACCCCGACCGAGGGCCAACAACCAGGGCCAAGGCCAGGGCGAGCAAGTGGGCAGGTCGCATCAAGGCCCCTATCGTCAAGGGTTGATCCGCTTGGGAGAATCCCGCCCAGAAGCCGGGCCACGCGAGCCGATTCGCCGTCGGGTGGCCCGGCTCGGGCGGGTCGGAAGCCGAGGGGCGGTCACTTCACGTCGATCAGCTCGATGTCGAAGATCAAGGCCGAGTTCGGTGTGATGATCTCTCCCCGTGGCCGGGGGCCGTAGGCCAACTCGCTCGGGACGAAAACCTGGTACTTCGAGCCGGTCTTCATCTTCTGGAGGATCTCGGTCCAACCCGGGATGACTTCGTTGACGGGAAACTCGGCGGGTTTGCCGGTCTTGTAGGAACTGTCGAACTCGGTGCCGTCGATCAGCGTGCCGCGATAGTTGGCGATCACGGTGTCGGTCAGCCTGGGGGTTCTGCCGGTCCCTTGCTTGATCACCTTGTATTGCAACCCGCTGGGAAGCGTGGTGACACCCGGCTTGCCCTTGTTCTCGGCCAAGAACGCTTGACCGGCCTTGAGGTTCTTCGCGCCGTCGGCCCCTCCGCCCTGCCGCTTGGCGAGCATCTGCTGCTGGAACGCCTGCATCACCTCGTTCATCTGGGCGTCGGTCATTGCGGCCTTGTCGGACAGCGCGTCGCGAAGTCCCTGGGAGAAGACAGCAGGGTCGACCTCGATGCCCGACTGCTTCATGCTCCGACCGATGTTCACCCCGGGGGAATAAGCAACCTTCTGCTCCATCGTCTTCAACTCGGGTTCGGCCTTGGGCGTCGGGACTTGAGCCTGGGCGGTCGTCGAAGCGATGACCATCCCCAGCCCGATCGTGGCGAGCGTCGCGTACTTCATCGAATCCGGTGTCCTTGCGAGGATGCAAATCTCCAATGCCGAAGGTCTTGCCGACGGCGGCCAGCCTCATCTTACACGTTTCGATCCTCCGGCCCACCCTTCAACGGGATGCTCTCGAACAATTTTCGAAGGGATCTCCGAGAAAAATCGGCTTCCTTGGCGTCACGATGTGTTATCTTCTCCATTAAGATGGATAACCTTGGTTGACTGAAGAGGACTGGAGCGGCACCCCTCGGTTTGACGCCAACGAGCGAGAGCAAGCTAGCGAATCGGTCGCGGTATCGTGCGATGTTTCATCACGCTTCGGGCACACGATATGGGGCACGGGTCATGAAAAGGGTTCTCCAGAACCGCTTGAACGCCAAGTCCGCCCGCCTTCGCCGCCAATTGGAGATCGCCGCCGACGAGCTTCGCCCTCGTCGAATCCGGACGCGATCGGCTCGCTACGCCGCCGCGCTCGCCGAGCAACTCGGCCTGATCGAGCGGCCGTTTTGCTGTGCCTGGTGCCGACGCCGACGACCCCTGGAGCGGCACCACTGGGATTACGACCAACCCCTGGTCGTCACCTACCTCTGCCGCGAATGCCACCCGATCGCCGACACAATGAACGTCGAAGCGATGTCGGCCTGACCGCGATCAAACCGCTTGGGGTTGGTCGACTCCCTTGATCTCCGCCGGGACTTCCACCTCGGCTCGACTCGCGGGCGCTGGGGCGGGGACCTCTTCGACCGGCAAGATCACCTGGAAGGTCGCGCCTTGGCCGGGCGTCGAGTGCCATCGGAGGTCGCCGCCCGCTTGCTCGATGATCCGGGCGGCGCGAGGCAACCCGAGGCCCAGCCCTCGACCGGCTTGGCGACCGCAGTAGAACGGGTCGAACAGGTGCGCTCCGTCCGTCGCGGAGATCCCTCGGCCCGAGTCGTGGACCACCCATCGGAGCGATCGGGCGTCGCCGGAGGTCGAGAACCGGATCGTCCCGCCGGTCGAGCCGGCTTCGAGGGCGTTCCGGGTCAGGATGTCGGCCACTTGGCGGAGCGGCTCGGGGTCGGCCCAGACCGTCGGACCCGGCCCTCGGGCGTCGAGGACGAGTTGGACGCCTTGGACTTCAGCCTCGTGCTCCAGGTCGCGGAGGCTGGCGCGAACGATCTCGTCGGGCTGGCAGGCGCGGGGGCGGAACTCGGGGGGGCGGGCGACGTACATCAGGTCGCGGAGAATCCGGTGCGCCCGCTGCGCCTGCGCGATGATCGCCCGGAGCGACCTCGACGTCTCGGGGTCCGAGCTTCGGGCCAGGACGAGTTGGGCACGCCCCATGATCACCGCCAAGGGGTTGTTCAGCTCGTGCCCCGCCCCGGCGGCGAACTCGGCCATCGACGCGAGCATCCTCCGGCGCCTGCTCGACTCGTCGCGGGCCAGCCGCCCCCGGTGGCCATCCACGGCCAGGTCCAGGGTCCGGGCCACCCTTTGGCGGTCGTCGATCGCCTTCGCCCAGCCGTTCCAGCCTTCGAGGATCGCGGGCGACGGGGCGATGACTCCGGTCTGCGACTGGTGCCAGATCAACAGGTCGGCGACCGGCCGATCGGGGTCGCCGAGCGGGTGGGTCGCCGACGGCGAGCGGTCGGCGGTCGACCCGAGTTCGAGCTTCGACGGGTCATCCTCGCCCGATCGCCAGACGACGCGGGCCGAGGCCACGCCCGGCTCCTGGCACCACGCCAGCGCGGCCCGGTCGGCCCAGGTTTGCGGGTCTTCGAGCGGCGAAGCTTCGGCCAGGGTCGCCACCAGCCTCATCGCCGATCCGCCTTCGAGGACCGATCGCGCCAGGTCGCGGCGCAGTCGGAGGTTGTCGCGGGTCAGACGTTCTTCGCGGGGCGAGGCGTCGGGGTCGATGAACGGGGCGCCGCACCGGGATTGGACCTCGGCGGTCAGGACCTTGACCCTGGGGTCGGTCGGCCCGAAGTCCCGAGTCGAGGGGAACAAGCTCCAGGGGGTTTGCCTGGCCTGGGCGAACCCTTGCTGGATGAAGCCGAGCCGGGCGGGGTCCGAGGCGCAGGCGTTGAGGTCCCCTTCGCCGTCGGCGTGGAGCCAGGCCGCGTCGGACACCAGCGGGTCGCACCCCCATCGCTCGGCCAGCCGTCGGCCGATCGCGGAGATTCGCGTCCCGAACCAGCGTTTTTCCAGGGCCAGACGTCCCTGGGCATCGGCATCGACCCAAAGGGGCAGCCGGTCGGGGTCGATCGCCGCCAAGGCCCAGAGGCCGACCAGGTGGAGCAACCCGGCGCGGGCCACCGAGTCGGGGTCGGGATCGTTCGCCTCGCGGGCGAATCGCCGGGCGGCGAAGGCCACGGCCACGGAATGCCGCCAGAGCCGGGCGAGCGCCTCGATTGAGGCGTGGCTCGGGGTCGGCGAGGACCACCATCGGTGCTCGATCAGGACGGAAGCGGGGTCGATCGCCCCGGCGGACCTCGACCGGGCCAAGGCCCACGCCGGGTCGGTCTCGGTGGTGAGCGGGAGGGCCGGCGGGGATCGGTCGCCGAGGGCAAGCGCCGGGTCGGAATCGTCGGTCAGGGTCGAGTAGACCTGTCGGGCGACCGAAGGGCGGATCGGGAGCGCATCCAGGCGGTCGAGCGACCGCCGGAATCCTCCGTCGTCGAGAGTGGCTGGCATGGCACGCACCGAGCCGGGCTCCTTCCCGTCGGCGACCCTTCAAGCGAGGTCCGGCCGCTCCGAGGGTTCAACCCGTCGGGCCGGTTTCTATGTCTAAGAGTCGGCAAACCCGGCGGATCAGTTCATCAATGTCGAGCGGCTTGTGGAGAAAGTCGTCGGCACCCGAGCTTTTCAGGTCGGCGATCTTGTCTTCCTCGATCATCCCCGAGATGCAGATGATCTTGATCTCGGCCATCGTCGGGTCCTGGCGGACCAGCTCGCAGACCGCCTGGCCGTTGATGTCGGGCAGCATCACGTCGAGGATGATCAGGTCGGGATGATACTCCTTGGCGAGCATCCCCGCGCCGAAGCCGTTGTTGACGACCTTGGTCTCGAACCGGGCGTCGGTGGCCAGGACGTCCGAGATGAGGTCGACCACCGCCTGATCGTCGTCGACGATCAAGATCCGCCTTCGCCCGCTTTCCAGGGCGTCGGTGGGGATGTTGTTGTCCTTCATGAAGCGATAAAGCGCCTCGCGGGGGATTCGACGAAACCGCGAGCCTGGCACCCGGAACCCCTTGAGCTGGCCCGAGTCGAAACACCGGATGATGGTCTGCTGGCTCACCTTGCAGATTTTGGCGGCCTCTCCGGTCGTGAACACGGTTTTCATGGTCGAGTAGGCCCCATCTCCTCATGCGAGCGTCCAAGCTCAACGACGCTCTTCCCCCCAAGTCCCGGCGAGTCCCGATCCCTGGGAGACTTCTCGCCGGTCGCCAAGACCCCACCGCCAGTCGCAAAACACGACTTGAGAACTGGCCCGACGGATTCGCTCGGTTCGCGGTCAGGCGAAAAGAACGATCCTAATTGATAGAGTTTGCTAAATCTATCAAATTTACCAAGATTACCAACGGTGCCAATTATAGGTTAGCTGCCTATCCTGTCAACCCGAAAGCCATCCCGGTTCGCCACCCAGAGCACGATCTCTTCGGAAAGTCCCGGAACGCCCCAAACCTCGGCGTACCCTCAACTAACGAGGAGATCACAACTTCGAGATCGGCTCATCCTGGTTATTGATCAAATCTCGATCGGTAAATTTCCGATTGCGAGTGCCAAAAAATGATCCTCGACCGGAAGCGGTCCAGGGCGAGCCATCGGGCCGAGAGGATCGAGACTTCGAGGGGTTGGGCCAAAGGATCAGTCGCCCAAGCGATACCAGTCGGTCGGCGAGGTCGAGAAGATCGCCCGGAGCGGCGGCGGGAGTTCGTCCTCCTCGAAAAAGCCGCCGGAAACCGCCTGGGCCAGCGCCGAGGCGGTCGCCTTCTTGGTGGCCTGGAGCGAGCCATAGGCCCACTCGGCGGTGGTCGCCCCGCTGGCGAAGCCGCCGATCCTGGTCGCGCCGAGTCGTTGGATTCGGGCCAGGGCGTTTCGCTCGATCGCCCCGGGCAAGGCCCCTAGGCCGCAATATCCCTCGGCGAAGACGTTGGGGAGCCGACCGGCCAGGGCCGCCACCTTCGAGCCGAGTTCGGCCGAGCCGGTCATCAAGCCGAACCTCGCCCGGGGGTAGCGGACGACGACCGACTCGATCCGCTCGAACAGGTTGGCGGAGGGAACGGGTTGATCCAGGACAACCTGGATCGGCCATTGGTGGATGTCGTGCCATTCCAGGATTGCGTCGTGGACGGGGTGATCAGGGTCGGGCGGCTCGGGGAAAGCCGCGAACCGGACCCGATCGTCGAGGCCCTGATCGAGCTCGTCGAAGACGGCGGATCGGACCCGGTCGGACGGCTCGACCGGGTCTCCCGCGATGATTTCGAGGCGTTGGACGACCATATCGGACAAAGTCCCGATCGGTTCGGGCTGATTCGCCAACGAGGGGGCGACCAGGGTGCCGATCTTGCTCCGGTCGCGGAGGACGTGGCGGGGCCAGTCGGGGTCGTTGGCGGAGCGTGCGACCCGGTCCATCAGGCCCAGGGCGTTGTCGGAGGTCAGGTGCGGCTCGTCGAAGTCGTACAGGTCGCGGAAGATCCGGAACAAGCACCAGGCGGCCGAGGTGTTGCGGACCTGGCGGAGGAACGGGAGGGCGGAGGCGACCTGATCGTCGGTCGATCGCGCCTGGTCGAACGCTCCGGCGGGCATCCCGACCGATCGGAGCGCGACTTGGATGGGAGCTTCGGCGAGCAAGGTGGCCAGGTCGGGGGTGCTTGGGCGGTCGAGCTTGAGGTTGGACCGGGTGTCGACGATCGGGACGTCGCCGATCATCCGCTCGATCCGCTGGGCTAGGCTGGGTTCGCTGGTGAACATCAAGGTCTCGGGGCGTTCGCGTCGAATCCGGAGAATCCAAGTTTGATGATCGAGGGGTGCCTGGCGGTTGTCAACCGGTCCGAGGGCTGTCGCCGGATCGGTCGTCGTCGGTCGTCGGCGGATTCCGGCATGGCCGTTGCGTTCCGCCGTGGCTTGCTATAATCAATGATGGACCTGGGAACGTCGACGTCATGAGACCAACCGACCCGGTGCCGGACGGGAGCGAGAAGATGCGTCGGGACATCGACGAGGCTTTGCAAGGTTGGCCCAGCAACGCCGAGCCGGGCGATGTGGCCGCCCGCGAGATCATCGCCCGAGACGGGCGCAAGGTGCTCCAGATCCGGGTCGAGCTGGGCATCCTCCAGATGGAGGTGGCCGCCCGGCCCGACGGGGTCCGCCCCCACGGCTACGCCACCTACCTCGACTACCTCAAGAACCGGGCGGGGATGAGGTCGTCCAAGGCGGCCGACTGGAAGATGTCGCCCGAGCAGGCGGCGGAGGTCGACCGCGAGTTCACCCAGTTCAACCACCGAAGGGTCGCCTGGTTCACCATGCACCGGTACGACAAGGCCCTCCTGGACGCCGACCACTCGCTGGACCTGATGAACTTCGTCCAGAAATACAGCCCCAGCCCCGAGTACGTCGACTCGCACGAGCGGTTGCGCGGCCTGGTCCTGTTCAACCGGACCCAGGCCGCCGCCGCCCTGGCGATCGAGCGCGGCAAGCACGACGAGGCGGTCGACTCGGTCCGCGAAGGGGTCGAACGCCTCACCGACCACCAGCGCGACTGGACCGCCGACCTCGACCGCGACGACACCCCCAACGAAACCTTGATCGCCCAGCTTCGCGTCCTCGAAGACGAGATCCGCAAGAACTTCGAGGTCGAAAAGACCCTCCGAGAACAACTCGACGAGGCCGTCGCCGACGAGGACTACGAGCGAGCCGCCCGAATCCGCGACCAGATCCGGGCCAAAGCCGGGCGATGAATTTCAAGAATCTTAGCCACGGATGAAACACGGATGGAACACGGATCAGAAAAATTTCAATTGATTTATCCGTGTTCCATCCGTGTTCCATCCGTGGCTAAGACTTTTCATCTCCGGGAAAGATGACGCTCGGGGTGGGGAAGATCGGCCCCTCGACGCAGACGCGGCGGAGGTCGGTCGAGCCGTCTCCCTGTCGGATCGGCGCGACGCAACTGAAACAGGCGCCGAAGCCGCAGGCCATGTGGTTTTCGAGCGAGACGTCGCAATCCACCCCGTATTTCGCGGTGATCCGGGCCAAGACGGCGAGCATCGCCGATGGCCCGCAGCCAATTACCTTGGCGGGCCGGTCGCCTCGCTCCAGGCGACGCGCGAGCAGGTCGGTGACGAACCCGGGGTGGCCGCTCGAACCATCATCGGTCGCCAGCTCGACCGCGATCCCCGACGCCTCGAAGTCGTCCAGGCCCGCCGCGAGGTCGATCGAGCGAACCCCGTAGAGCAAGGTCGCGTCCGATGCGGTTCGGATCGGCCCCGCGTCGGCCTCCACGCCATAGTTCGCCCGCCCGAGCCACCACTTGCCGAGCGCGAGGAACGGCGTCTGGCCGATCCCCCCGGCGACGAAGATGACCGACCGGTCGGGTCCCGGCCCGCTTCGAAAACCATTGCCGAGCGGCCCCCAGATCGTCGCCGGGTCGCCGGGTCGGAGTCGGGCCATCGCCTTGGTCCCCTCGCCGACGACGAGGTAGATGACGTCGATCGCTTGGGGCTTGCCATCCGCCGAGCGGACCACGTCGTAGACGGCGAACGGTCGGCCGAGCAGGGGGGCGCTCCCCAGCGCGGGACGGGCCATGAGGAACTGACCGGGGCGGATCACCTGGGCCATCTCGGGGTCATCCAGCCGGAGGCGAAACGTGTCCCGGGCGACCTTGACATTCTCGGCGACCGACACCGTCCGCTGCCGGGCGTTGCTCACGGTGAGATGATCCACAACGCCCCCTTTCGACTCTTGGCCTCGGCGGGAGGATGCCAGGTCGCAAATTGCAGATTGCGAAGCATCAGACCGAGCTTTGCAATCTGCAATCCTGCAATTTGCCATCTTGAAGGACATCGGAAATCGGATCAGTCGTCGCCTCGACGAGTCGGGCGGCGCTTCGGCATCGGCCGGGGGGAGCTTGGGGCCGCGCCTCGGGGCGCGGGACGCTTGAGCCGGGGCTTGGGCCGGTCCTCGGTCGGTCCGGGCGATCCGACCGATGCGTCGAGACCGATCACCTTTCGGGTCGGTTCCGTCGAGCCGGGCAAGGGCTTCCGGCGACTCGACTGGGGTCGGCGATCCCCTCCGCCGTTGCCGCCACCCGGACCCGACTGGTTGTTCGGGCGGTCGTTGCCGGCGAACCGCCTCGGCCCGTTCGACTGGTTGTTTCGGCGATCGTCCCCGTCGAATCGTCGGGGGCCGTTTGATCGGTTGTCTCTCCGATCACCGCCACCTTGAGGCGGGCGATCTTCTCCCGGCCTGGGACCGAACCGGGGCGGACGCGGACCCGAGTTGTCGGACGCGGAGTACGGGGGACGCCCCTGAGGACCCCCGCTCGGTCGACCGGGTCGGGGTTCCGAGCCTCGCGGATTTTGCGGCGGGCCGTCGTTGTATGGGCGAGGGCCATTGAACCGGCCTTGCGGCGGTCCATTCTGGTAAGGGCGAGGTCCGTTCGAGTCGCGCCGAGGGGGTCCGCCGCCGGGGCCGGACGGGCGGTCGTTGCCGGAGCGGCGGACGACCGAGTCGTCGGGTGCGGCCTGGAACATCCCGGGGCGCCGGGGGGGACCGCCGGGGCCGCGCTGGGGCGGGCCGCCCGGACCATGTCGCATCCCCATCGAGGGGCCGGATCGGCGGTCGTCGGCCATCGGCTCGGGGCGGTAGCCGGGTCCGTGCGGGCGAGCGGGGCCTCGCGAACCGGGAGGGGGACCGCCGCCCGGTCGAGGGGGGGCCGAGCCGAAGCTCCTCGGCTGGTCGCGGCCTTCTCGGTTGGGGGGGCGGCGGTCGCCTTCGGGTCGGGGGCGTCGGTCGGCGGCCCAGGGCATCGGGACCGCTTCGCCCGCGGCCACCCGGCGGAGGAGGTCGACTTCTCGGCCGGTGAGCGGGCGGTATTCCCCCGTCCCCAGGCCCTTCAAGGTGATCGGGCCGACCGCGACGCGGGTCAGCATCATGACCTTGTGGCCGAGCTTGGCGAGCATCCGACGGACTTCTCGGTTCTTCCCTTCGGCCAGGACCAGTTCGAGGATCGTCGCGTCGCCCTTCTTGGCCACGGCCCGGACCCGCTTGGCCCGGACCTTCCCCTCGGCGAGCCAGATCCCCTCGGTCAACTGGTTGAGGACCTCGCGCTCGGGCGTCCCGGCCACGATCACGCGGTAGAGCTTCTCGACCCCGAACTTGGGGTGGGCCAGCTTGTTGGCGAGCTCGCCGTCGTTGGTCATGAGCATCAGGCCGACGCTCATCTCGTCGAGCCGGCCCACGGTATAAACCCGCTGGGCGATCTGGGGGAGGATGTCGAGCACCCGGGGGCGGCCCGACGGGTCGTTGTTCGTGGAAACGAACCCCTTCGGCTTGTTCACCGCGAAGTAGACCAGCTTCTCCTGCTGGACCTTCTGGCCGTCGACCGCGACCGAGATCCGGGCCAGGTCGACCTTGGTCCCAAGCTCCTTGACCACCTGGCCGCCGACGGTCACTCGCCCCTGCAAGATCAGGTCTTCGCAGGCCCGGCGCGAACCGACCCCGGCATGCGCCAGGATCTTCTGCAAGCGGTCCGCGCCCGGGTCGGACGGACCCGACCTCGAACCGCCCGAAGATGTTGGCCTGGGCCGGAACGGTTTGCTGGCGGGAGCGGAGGAGTCGCGGCGGGCGGGAGGTGGACCTTTACGGTCCGAAGGGCCGCCGGCCGACGATGAGGGTCGACGCGACGATGGGCCGCCGGCCGACGATGAGGGTCGACGCGACGAAGGGGCGTTGCCCGAAGCCGAACCGGGACGGGGGCCGCGAGGTGGGAAGTTCCCCCGGCCTGGGGGACGCTGAGGAGCCATAATCAATCCGATCTCAATCCAAACCGAAGCGAGGGCGCTCTGGCTGTCCCAGACGCGAGTCGACCGTCGCCGACGGAGGGGACAGCCGGATCATTATAACCTTGCGCCGGTCGCTACGTCCAATATCGGCCAAGAGTTGATCCGTTGGTCTTGATCCACGCTTCGGTGTATCCTGGACCTTCGACTCGCCCGAGTCGGGACCAAGCCTGGGTGAGAGGACCGTTGGGACGATGAACTTGACGATTCGGCTGGCGGCGGAGGGGGACGCCGAACAGGTCCGGGCGATCTACGCCCCGTTTTGCGCCCTGGATTCGCCCGTCTCATTCGAGATCGGCGCCCCGAGCCGGGAGGAGGTCCGGCGGAGGATCGCCAAGACCCTGGAACTCTACCCCTGGCTGGTTTGCGAGCGGTCGGGCGAGGTTGTGGGTTATGTCTACGCCGGTTCCCACAACGAGCGGGCCGCTTATCTTTGGTCGGTGACCACGGCAGTCTACATCGGCCCGGGGCAACGTCGGTCGGGGGTCGGCCGGGCCTTGTACACATCGCTGTTCAACGTCCTTCGTCTCCAGGGGTTCGTCAACGCTTACGCGGGGATCGTGCTGCCCAACCCCGCCAGCGTCGGGTTGCACCGGGCGATGGGCTTCGAGCGGGTCGGGGTGTATCGAGGGGTCGGCCACAAGTGCGGGACTTGGCTCGACGCGGCCTGGTGGCAACTCGCTCTCCGGGAACGAGCCGAGAACCCGGCGCCCCCCGCGAGCATCGGCCTGATCCGGGACACTTTGGCTTGCGAGGAGGCGGTCGCCTCGGGGTTGTCGATGCTCCGATGAATCTCGCGTCGAGGCTCGGCCTTCGCCTTATCCTTGTACCGGCCGACGCTCTCTTTTCCCGTTGAGACCGAAGGTGATCCACCCATCGGGCGACCTACTCATGCCGGCGGCGGCCTCGAAGTTCCGAATCTGGGGTTGGTGCCTGATGTTCGCCTTGGCCGGCTTCGTGGCGGTCGAGTTGGCCCGATCGTCCGGGTGGTCCGGCTCGACGGTCAGCCTGGCCGTCCTGCTTGGTTCCGTGGGCGGTCTCCTGGTGGAAGCGGCGATGCTCGTTTCTGGGCAAGTCCGCGACCTGGGGCGATCGACGGCGGCTCCGGCGGGGGCTCGACCGGCCGACGGGGTGGTGGAGACGCTGGCGATGGCGGGGGTCCTCGGCTCATCCCCTCTCGATTCCTCCCCCTGGAAACGGTTTTGCCGGGTCGATCCCGACGCGACCGAGGCTGGGCGAGCAGGCGGCGGCTCGGGCTTCGAGAACCCCGCGCTCCTGGGGCAGGTCGGTCTGGTGTCGGTGTTCGTGGGGCGAGATGGCCACCCTTGGACCGACCGCGAGATCCGAGACGCCCACGAGTCGCTCCGGTCGGTCGCCCGGTGGGTCGAGCGCGAGGCGATGGCCTGGTCGTCGCCCGTCAACGTCGGGCTGGTGGACACTTACTTCCAGGTGGAGGACGACCACGAGGCGGCGGTGGAACTCGGGTTCGTGGCCGAAGGGGGCGAGGTTGGCCCGATGGAGGCCGACTCGACGACCAAGTCGATGGCCGGGGCCAGCCGGGCGGCTTCGCTCCTGGGCTTCCTCGACGTGGCCGACCTGGTGGGCCGGATCAACCCCAAGGTCTCGGCCGACGCGACGGTCTGGCTGTTCCACCTCAAGAGCCGGGGGCGGTCGCACGCGATCCCGGCGGGGGACCGGGTGGTCCGGGGGGTCGGCCTGGCGATCTGCCACGCCCGCGAGTCGAGCTTCCCCGAACCGTTGCTCGGGCCGGGGCGGGTCGACCCGACCACCGTGGCCCACGAGCTGATGCACCTGTTCGGGGCGTCGGACAAGTACGGGATCGGCCTGGCCGACTTCCCCCCAAAATCGGTGGGCCGGCGCGACGTCATGCGGCTCGACGAGGACCGGCTCGACCGCTTGAAGATCGGCAAGCTGACGGCCGCCGAGGTCGGCTGGCGGGTCTGTCCCTGATCCTCGACGATCTCCGGGAGGGAATCGCAGATCGCGGATTGCAAAGGGAAACTCAATCAGGATCATGCTTTGCAATCCGCAATTCCGCAATCTGCCATCCAGAAATTCGAAACGAAAAAACCCGCTTTCCGGTGGGGCCGGATCGCGGGTCGAGGTCAACAGAGAGGGGTCGGATTCGTCAGTTCGATTCCGCCGAGATCACGGACCTGGCGATGGTGTTGGCGAGGTTCGCGGCGTCGTAGGCACGCCGGGCGTCGGCGTATTTGGCGAGCGGGGCCGAGTAGGTCCCGTCTCCATAAACCCCGATCACCGTATGCAGACCATGAAGCTCACTCGTGTCGGCTCGCAGGAAAAGCCCAGACCGGATCAGAGAAGCGAGGTTCTGCTGCCAGAGCTGGGTTTCTGCCAATTTCGTCTGCATGGCGAGCCCCTGAGTTCAAGAGTGAAGTTGCATTTCCCCAGCCTCGATGGGAGGCGACCCGAACCTCTCGGCTACTTCTACTCTATTCTAGACGTTAGAACAGCCTGCGAGGTTCGATCGCCGCTCAATTCTTCCAACTTCGCCCGATCCAACCAATGCCGACGATAAAACTGGGGGTAATCGGCACCCGACAACCGGGCGAAAAATCGAAACCATCCTCCCTGACGGTCCAGCTTCGCGGATTTTTCCAGGACGTCGAGGATCAAGGCAAGGTCCGTGCCAATCTCCCAGGCCACCCGATCCTTCCGCCGGATTCCGGGGCATTCAGCCGATATTCCGGGCCTTTGTTGGGAACAGGTCCTGAAAAAACAACGAAATTGACGGGATAGCCTTAAGTTCGGTCCTGCCACTTTTCCCACATGTTGCAACTTTGGGCAGGTCCGTGGAAACTTCGGGCGTCGTGATCGTCAATCAGGCGACGCTCACCTCGGCGGGGATCGCCTCGGCGAACCGGCGGTTGAGGTCGTCGATGATCCAGTGGAAGGCGACCAGGTGGATCGACTCGACGATCCCCATGTCGTCGATGGCGACGTGGAGGTTGTGGTGGGCGTCGGCCTTGAGGCGGCCGCCGCCGAAGCCGGTCATTCCCACGGTGGCCATCCCTTGCTTGTTGGCCCAGTCGACGGCCTTGAGGATGTTGGGGCTGTTGCCCGAGCCCGAGATCGCGATCAGGAGGTCGCCGGGCGAGGCCAGGTTCTTCAGTTGCTCGACGAAGATCCGGTCGTACCCCTCGTCGTTGCCCCAGGCCATGATCCCGGCGGTGTTGTCGGTCAGGCTGAGGACTTTGAGCCGCTTCTGGTTTTCGAAGTCGCGGAGGGTACACTTGGCAAGGTCTTCGCTCAGGTGCGAGGCGGTGGCTCCCGACCCGCCGTTGCCGATGATGAAGACGAACCGACCGGAATGGTAGGCCGACTCGATGAGCCGGGCGACGTTCTCCACCTGCGCGAGGTCGAGGTTGCGGACTTCTCGGCAGACCCGATCGAGGTAGTCCCCGGCTCCCAGCACGCTTCCCAACATCAGACCAGCCCCCCTTCGCTCGACGAACCTTGCTGATGCCCTTGCCTATAATCCAAAGGGATTGTAACCGCGAGGCCCTTTTTGTTATAGCCCGACCGTCAGCGCGCCAGGTGTGGCCTCCGAAACTGGATATCCAAATCGCAGGATCGCAAATCGAAAAAAACCCCGAGATCACGGTCCTTCGATCTCCTGCGATTTGCGATCCTGCGATTTGCGATTCTTGATCTTGAAGAATCTTCGGGTTCCAAAGCTCAACCCGGGACCGTCCCGGCCGATCCTCCCGTCCCGCGACTTCGAGGCGATTCATGGGCGTGGCCTGGCTCCTGATGGGGTTGTCACCTTTGGCGGTCGCGGCCTGGCTGCTGGCCAAGCATGGGTTTCGGGTCGAGCCGGGGCCGCCTCGGACCCTCGCCTCGGCGACGCTCGCCTGGGCGTGGGTGACGCTCGGGGTCGAGATCCTCGGGACCTTGGGGCGGCTCGACCCGGTTTGGCTCGTCGCCTGGTCGGTCGGGGCGCTGGTCGCCGCCGGACTGGTGGCGTGGCTCCGGCCCTGGGCCGACGCCCCGAGTCAACCCCTCGGGTCGGACCAGATCAGGTTGGGACCGGCGGCGATCTTCGCCTCGGGATTGTTGCTCTGGGTTTTGCTCCGGATGGGCTTGATCTCGTTCATCCACCCGGTCAAGGTCGTCAGCGACGGGCCGATCTACCACCTCTACATGGCGGCCCGGTGGTGGAAGGCGGGGCGGGTGTTCCCGGTCCCGACGCCGTTCGGCGAGCTGGGCGCGACCTACTTCTGGGCCAACGGCGAGGCCTGGTACGCCTGGCTGATGACCTTGTTCGGCGGTGATCGCTTCGCCAAGGTCGGCCAGGTCCCCTTCTTCCTGCTCCTCGGGCCGGCGGTCGAGACGCTCGCCCGGCAACTCCGCGTGGGCGCCTCGGCGGCCCGGCTCGCGGCGGTCTGGCTGCTCACCGTCAGCCCCCTGATCCTCTTCGCGGTCGAGCCGAACGTCGACGCGATCCTCGTCGCCGGCTATGTCGCGGCGATCACCTTCTTCGTCCGGGCCTTCCGGGCGGTTGGAGGGGTCGCTCGGGGCGACTTGATCCTAGGCTCGCTCGCCGCCGGGCTGGGGATGGGGACCAAGCCGACCGGGATCGTCTTCTTCCCCCCGGTCCTCGTCGGAGTGCTCGTCTTGATCGCGTGGCGCGAGCGGCGGAGCCTCGGTCGATGCTTCGCGACCTTCGGCCTGGCAATCGTCCCGGCGGTCGCCACCATGATCTACTGGCCCGCGCGGAACGCCTGGCTCACCGGCAACCCGCTCTACCCGCTCCACGTCGAGATGTTCGGCCGGGTCTGGCTGGCCGGCTGGTTCGGCCCCGGCGCGATGACGTTCAGCCCGTTCTATGTCCCCCTGGCCAACTGGCGAGCCTTGGTCGACATCGTCATGCAAGTCCTCGACCCGCGCGAGTTCCCGGTCTGGCTCGCCGCGGCGGTCGGCTTGTGGGCGTTGGGCCGCCCTCGGCGGGCGGACCCCCTCGACGATCGCCCCGAGGTCGACCGCTGGGTCTGGGCGATCACCGCCCTGGCGGCGTTCGACCTCGCGGCCTACTGGCTGGTGATCCCGTATCGGACCCAGCAACGCTTCTCGTTGCCCGCCGTCGCCTTGTTCTCGGTGGCCCTGGCCAAGCTGTTCGATCGAGGAAGCTGGGCTCGCGGGATCGCCCTGGGCGTGCTGGTCCTCCACGTCCTCACGCCGCAACCCTGGCCGATCGCCTCGAAGGAGTCGGACATCCCCTGGGACATGTTGCCCTACATCCCCAACATCTTGCCCGCCTTGATCTTCATCCCGACGTCCCTGACGGAATGGAGGCTGGTGATCGGCCAACCCAAGCTCTGGGCGACGATCCTCCTCGGCGTCGGGGCGTTCGGCGCGGTCTGGTTCTGGAACCGGCCCTTGAGGGTGTCGGCGGGCAAGAGGGCCTGGACCACTCGCCTCCTGGCCCTGGCCTGGCTCGCCCCGTTCCTGGCGGCGGGCGCTTGGTGCCTGGGCGCGGCGTACCCGATGCGGTTTCCCGTGTTCGAGGACTTCAACGCCGGTTGGGCCGACCTGGAACTCCGGACGGGACGCGACGGGGCGCGGATCGCCTACGCGGGGAACAAGATCCCCTATTACCTGATGGGTTCGAGGCTCGAGAACGACGTCCGGTACGTCAACATCGACGCCCACCGCGACTGGCTGCTCCACGACTACCACCGGGCCGCTTCCTCGGGCGGCAAGCCCGCCACCTGGCCCGACCCGTTCCCGATGTGGGACCGGCTCAGGCCGGACTACGACGCCTGGCTGGCCAACCTCCGGGCCGAGAACGTCGACCTCCTGGTCGTCACCCGGGTCAACACCGACGACGGGTCGCAATACGCCGCCGACCGCGACCGGTACCCGATCGAGCGCGTCTGGGCCGATGCCCACCCCAGGGTGTTCCGCCCCATCTTCGGGCCGGCCATCGGCGACCCGAAAATCCGGATCTACCAGATCCTTCCGCCCTGATCCGAAAGAAATCCGGGCAAAGTTCGACGGATCAAGCGTCGAGATCGCACTAACAGGGGGACGGACCGCGAATCGCAAACGCTGATCCGATCTCAATCTTCCATCCGTGTCCCGTCCGTGTTCATCCGCGGCTCAATTTTAGCGATCCTTCCCAACCAGCGAGAACCCCACGCCATGCGGCTGACCTTGCGGACGTTGATCGCCTGGCTCGACGACACCTTGACGCCCGTGGAGGTCAAGGCGATCGGCCAGCAGGTGTCGGATAGCCCGTTTGCCAAGGAGTTGATCGAGCGAATCCACCGGGTCACTCGCCAGAGGCGGTTGACCGTCCCGGGCGACTCGGGGGCCGAAGGCACCGACCCCAACGTCGTGGCCGGCTACCTCGACAACCACCTCGACGGCGATCAGGTCAACGAGTTCGAGAAGAAGTGCCTGACCTCCGACGTCAACCTCGCCGAGGTCGCCAGCGTCCACCAGATTTTGAGCATGATCGGCCACAAGGCCAAGGTCCCCGCCGATGCCAAGACCCGGATGTACCGCCTCGTCCGAGGCCGGGAAACGTCCAACAGGCCCAAGTCGCGGACCCCTCGACCGGCCGGCGCGCCTCGCCCCGAGGCGCCGAGCCACCCCGCCGTCCGCTGGTCGACGCCGGCTCGGTCCAAGCCCAGGGTCCTAGAGCGGTTCGGCCCCATCGTGGGCGTCCTGGCGCTGATCAGCCTGCTCGTCTACCTCGCGGCCCGGAGCTTGCAGACCGAACCCGCCCGCCAGACCGCGGCGGCGAACCCAGACCAACCGGCCCCCGTCGTCGCCGCCAACGCCAACGTGCCCGCCGTCGAACCGGTGGCCCCCCCGGTCGTCGCGGCGACCGAACCAGCCGCTCCGAAGGCCGAGCCGGCCAAGGCCGCCGAGCCTCGACCCGAACCCGCGTCCAGGGAGGATGTCGGCTCGATCGACGCGATCCAGGGGGTCGTCTTGCGGTCGCCGATCAACGCCGCCGCCTGGGAGCCGGTCGAGGCCAAGGCGCCGATCAAGCCGCAAACCCGCCTGATCAACCTCGCCCCGTTCCGCAACCTAATCAAGGACGGGTCGGGCGAGGTGACGCTGGTCGACTCGACCGAAGTCGTCTTCGACCAGCCCGAGAAGGAAGGATCGTCGCAGTTCGAGATCCGCCGGGGGCGGGTCGTGGTCCAGTCGGTGTCCGGCCAGACCTTGACCGACAACGTCCGGTTCGAAGGGCACATGCTGGCGGTCACCCCGACCCCCGGCCGGGCGGTCGGGCTGGAGCGGGTCGCGGGGTTCGCGCCCGGGACGGCCGAGCCGGCCCCCCCTCGACTCCGGATCATCGTCCCCGAAGGCAAGGCGACCCTCAAGGTGGGCGACACAGAGGAGGTCCTCGAAGGCCCCGCCGAGGTGTCGCTCCAGGTGTCCGGTTCCTTCGCCGACAAGGCGAGCAAGCCGGCCCCGCCCTGGGTCCTGGATTCGGCCCCCTCGGCCTTCGACAAGGAGGTGGCCGGCCAGTTCGGCCAGTACCTCCGCCCCGGGCGACCGATCCTGGCCAACCTGGTCGAGGCGATGGACGACCCCCAGCCCAAGGTCAAGGAATTCGCCGCGTCGGGCCTGGGGACGCTCGGCGACATGGAGTCGGTGGTCATCGGCCTCGACCGGAAAGACCACCCGGCATTCCATCGGTCGGTCGTCGACGTGCTCCGGACCGGCTTGGCCCAAGGCGGAGACTCGGCCAAGGCCGTCCGAGAAGCCTTGGACCGGCAGTACGACGGCATCTGGCCCAAGACCGCCGAGACCCTGATCGTCGGCCTCCCGCCCGAAGCCGCCCGCGACGAGCCCGCGCTGGCCCGCCTGGTCGAAGACCTCGCCGCCGGTCCCAGCCGGGGGATCAGGGCCTTGGCCCTCGACAACCTCCGCGCCTTGACCGGCCGAGACAGCATGGAATACGACCCCGACAACCCCGAAGGCAAGGGCCTCCGCGCCTGGCAAGACCTCGTCCGCCGCAAAGAACTGATCAAGGGCCTCGCCCCCACGCTGGGCCGTTGAGATAAGATTCTAGCCACGGATGGACACGGATCAGAGAAAAGCGATTTGAGTCTGATCCGTGTTTCATCCGTGTTCCATCCGTGGCTCAAATTGATCCTTCGCTTTGCCAGGGGGTGAGGCAACCGATGGTGGATTATGCGCCTTACCGGGTCGTCGCCGAGCGTGCGGCGGTTGATGCCGGGCAGTTGCTCCTGGGCTATTACGGCCGGGTCTCGACGCGGGAGAAGCAGCCCGGCGACCTCGTGACCGATGCCGACTCGGCGAGCCAACGCCTGATCGCCGACGCCTTGCTCGGGGCCTTTCCCGACCACACCTTGCTCGCCGAGGAGGATGGCGTCGTCGCCGACCCGGCCAACCCCTGGCGGTGGGTCGTCGACCCGCTCGACGGGACGATCAACTTCGCCCACGGGTTCCCGTTCTGGAGTGTGTCGATCGCCCTGGAACATGCCGGGGAACTCGTCGTCGGCGTGGTCCACAACCCGATCACCCGGCAGACCTTCTCGGCGAGCCGAGGGGCCGGAGCCGCCCTCGACGGCGGGCCGATCCGGGTCTCCGCGACCTCGACCCTCCGGTCGTCGTTGATCTCGTCCGGGTTCCCGACCGCCTTCGCCGCCGACTCCGCCCGGCAACTCGCCTTGATCGACCGGATGTCGACCGGGACGCACTCGGTCCGCCGGACCGGCTCGGCCGCGCTCAACCTGGCGCACGTCGCCGCCGGCCGCTTCGAGGTCTTCTATGCGACCTCGATCAAGCCCTGGGACGTCGCCGCCGGCGTGGTCCTGGTGGTCGAGGCCGGGGGGCGGGTCTCGTCGCTCGGCGGAGGCTCTCACGACCTCGACCACGGCGGACTGCTCGCCACCAACGGCCTGGTCCACGACGAGGCCGTCCGCGCCTGCGTCGAAGCCTGGCCGGCCCTCGCATCCACCTAAGACGGCTTCCAAAAGTTTCCCGCATGGCAGATTGCAGGATTGTAAATTGCAAAGCATTATTCTGATTGACTTTCCATCTGAAATCTGCGATCTGCGATCAATTCTTAGGATTTGTGTGGGTCGATCCGGGAAGCCTCGGCTTTTTCCGCCGACCTGGTGGCCAGTTCGCAGCGACCTGATAAGATGGGGAATCTGGTATAATATTGACCGACGGCTCGACTGGCTCCAGGTTCGGTCCGCCCAAGGCCGGAGGTTGGTTTGGACGCTCGATGCGACTTCGCCCTGCCGACCGGCCCTGATCGCCGACGCTTCGAGGGGGGCCGATCGCTGGTGATCGCCCTTGTCGTCTGGTTGGTCGGAGCGGCTTCGGGCCTCGGGGGAGACGACCCACAGCCAACGAGGCCAATCCCCCGGCGGCCGGGAGACCTCTGGCCCTCGGCGGTGATCCTCGAACCCCCGGCCAACCGCGATGCGCTGCTCCGGAAGCTCAGGCGGCCCGACCTCCTGATCTGGGACGGCGACGGCTTCGAGCGCTGGCTGCTCGGGCGGGACGGGACGTCGGCCGGGGCCAAGGATGATCGAGGTGTAGTCGAGTCGGTGTCGGTCCGGGTCGAGCTCTCGGGGGCGGACGCCAGGGGACGGGTCGTCGTCCGGTACCGGATCTCGGTCGACGCCGAGGGCCGGGTCAAGGTCCCGATCGGCCTGGACGGCTTGACCCTGGGCCGGGTGGCCGAGGCCGGGCGCGACCTCGCGGCGTCGCCCGTCGGCGAGGGCCGGGCCTGGGCGGTCGAGCTTCGGGGCCGAGGCGACCACCTCGTCGAGGTCGAAACGGCCGCGTCCGTCCGCTCGACCCCGGCGGGCAAGGCGGTCGAGCTGGCCATCCCGCCCGCCGCCTCGACCCGGGTGGAGCTGGTCTCGGCCCGGCCGTTGGTCTCGGCGCGGGCCGGGTTCGACGAGCTTTTGGTCCTCGAATCGCCCCCCGGCGGCCTCCGGGCCGAAGGGCGGCTCAGCCCGAGGGGGAGGCTGGAGCTGGCCTGGCAGGAACAGGAGCCTGCCGCCGAGGTCCTCCCGCCCATCCTGACGGCCCGGGGGGAACTGGTCGTCACCCCCAGCCTCGAAGCGGTCGAGACCCGGGAGACCTGGGAGGTCGCCGCGATCCGGGGGAGCACCCGACAGGTGGTGATCGGGCTCGACCCGGGCGACGAAGTCCTCGACCTCGAAGTCGATCGCCGCCCCGTCGCGGTCGACCGCCGCGAAGGGGTTGACCTGGTCGTCCCCCTATCCGGGCCGATCGGCGCGGCGTCGGCACCGAAGTCCGCGACGATCCTCCTGGCGACGAGGCGATCTCGCCCCCTGGAGGACAAGTCGGGGGGTGCGAGCCGGTTCACGATCCGGGGGCACCCGATCCGCGACGCCCGGTCGCAAACCGGCGTGATCGGGGTCGCCCGGTCGGACGCCTGGTTGACGTCGGTCGTCGAGGGGCGGGCCGTGCGCCGGGTCGACCCCAAGATCGACCTGCCCGAGCCGTTCCGGGGCCGCCCCGAAGGTTGGCTCGGCTTCGAGTTCGCCGACCAGCCGTTCGACCTGAGGGTGGAGGTCGAGGCCGCCGCCCCCCGGTTCGAGGTCAACGCCCGGTCGACGGTCATCTTCCGGGGGGATCGGGCCGAGGTCGCGACGTCCATGATCGGCCGGGTCTGGGGCGGGCGGTTGTTCGAGGCCCAGATCCTGGTCCCGCCCGGCCTGGTCTACGAGCCGACCGACCCGACGACCGAAGGGGCGACGATCCGCCCGGCCTCGCCCTCGAAGTGGTCGGCACGCCCCGTCGGCCCGTCAAGCCCCTCGAACGCCGGGTCCGAGCCTTTGCTGGCGACGTTCCCTCGCCCGCTGGGGCCGGGGGAACGCTTCGAGGTCACGCTCCGGGGGGCCTGCCGAGGCGTCGGCGACGAGGTGTCGACCCTCGGGTTGTTCCAGATGCTCGACCCCTCGGTCGCCTCCACCGAGGTGGCGCTGGTGACGGGCCGCGACCGCCGGGTCGACCTGGTGGAAGGGGGTCCGAACCGGTTCGCCCGGCTCGACCCGGCGTCGCCGCCCTCGCCCTGGACCTGGCCCAAGGGGTTCGACCCCAAGGCCGGGTCCGCGCCCACCTGGCTCCGGGCCGAGCGCTCCGAGGGGTCGGTGTCGATCCGGGTCGCCGCCTGGCCCAAGGTGATCCGCCACCGGTCGAACCTCTCGGTGGCGATCGACCGCCAGGGGGCCGACGTGGTGGACGAGGTTTCCGGCGACGTGGCCAACGGGACGACCGACGCCCTGGAAATCGCGCTGCCCCCCGAGGTCAACGACCGATGGGTCGCCGAGTCGGGCGAAGGGCTGGAACGCGAGCCGCTCGACTCCGACCCGAGCCCGGGTTGGCGGCGGTACCGGCTCAAGCTCCCGGGGGCCGTCGACGCCTTCCAGGTCCGGTTCCGGTACCGGCTGGACTTCCCCCTCGGGGGGACCGACCCGACGGCCCGCCCGCTCCGGCTCCGGGTCCAGCCGGTCCGGGTCGTCGACGGGGTCTCATCCGGCCAGACCGTCCGGATCACGTCCGAGTCCGACGTCGCGGTGGACGCCGACGCCCCCGGCTGGACCGCGTTGGCGGGGGGCATGAAGGGGGCGCCCGAGTCGACCCAGCAGGTCCGCCGGTCGTTCGAGCACCTCGGCGAGACGGCTCGGGCGATCGAGGTTTCGGCCGCGTTGGGGAAGCTCGCCGACCTCCCGACCCTCGTGGCGTCCCGGCTCTGGCTCCGGTCGTCGCGGTTGCCCGGCGGCGGGCTGGCGACCACCGCGCAGTTCCGGCTCGAAGCCCACGGCCGATCGTTCGCGATCCGGCTCCCCGAGGGGTCGAGGTGGGTCCGGGGGGTGGCGGGGGCCGTCGAGATCGCCCCGGCCGACGTCGAGCAGGTCGACGCGACGACCTACCGGATCACCTTCTCGGCCGGGGTCGGCGCGGGGCCGGTGCCGGTCCGGGTCGACTCGGTCATCGACGAGCCTCCGACCGACGGTTCCTGGCCGGCCCCCGAACTCGTCGACGGCTTGGTCCAGCAGTGCGTCTGGGAGTTGAGCTTGCTCGAGACCCGGGCCGGGGTGGGAGTGCCCGACGGCTGGACCGACGAGAACGCCTGGCACCGCGAAGGGCTGGTCTGGAAGCGAAGGCCGAGGCGATCCGAGTCCGACCTCGCCCGCTGGCTCGCCGACGGCCAGGCCCGACCCGCCGAGGCCGGGGCGAACGCCGCTCGCTCGGGTCTGGCCGCCGAGTCGTCGGTCGCCCCGGCCGAGCCCGACGCCGGCGACTGGTCGGGCGACTTCGCCGGCGGGCGGCACAGCTACCTGTTCAGCCGCCCCGGCCCGCCGACCCCGCTCCGGTTCGCCACCTACGCGAGGCCGACGCTGCTCCTGGTCTGCTCGGGGCCGGTGCTCCTGGTCGGGCTGTTGATCCTGGCCCGACGACCGCCGCCCCGGTGGGTGGCCGGGGGGATGCTCGCGGCGGGGTTCGCCTTCGTGGCGGCCGCGGAGCCGAACACCGCCGTCCTGGTCGCCGAGTCGTCGTCGGTGGGGTTCGCCCTGGCCGGGATCGCCGCCCTGATCCACGGGTCGCTGGAGCGGCGGGGCCGACCGGCGATCAACCCCCCTCCGGCGGTGGTCGCGGCCCTGACCCTCCCTTTGAGCGGGTTGCCGCCGTCGTCGTCGTCCCGCGAGCGGCCGAAGGTCTCCGAGTCGAACCAGAGGACCGTGATCCATCACCCCGCGCCCGACCGGGTCGGCGGGTCGACCTCGGAGTTCCCCCTCGGTTCCGGGCCGCCCTTGAACCTCCCGACCGAGAGCGAGCCCCCGCGATGAAGACCCGTCCTCACGGCCCGGGTCGGTGGCTCGGGGCCGTCGCGGCGCTCGGCGCGGTTGTGTCCGGCCTGGCCGCCGCACCCCCCGAGGTCGTCCGGGTCCGCGTCCCCTCGCAGCGGGTTTCCAGCTACTTCCCGCCCAAGACCACCTTGCGGACCCTGTCGGGCGACCAGTTCGAGGCCCTGGTCGCCGACGCCTCGGCCAACGCCCGAGGCCCCGAGCCAGCCGACGCCCGACGCCCGGTCCGGGTCGAGCACTCGGCCCGATGGGTCGACGGGACCCTGGTCGGGCGGTCCCGGGTCACGCTCCCGAGCACGCTCGACGACCCCGCCGTCATCGCCTGCGACCCCTGGTCCCCCGCGCTCCTGGACTCCGACGACCGCCCGGGGTCCGTCCGGGTCGACCGATCGGGCCGCTTGATCCTGATCCAGCCCCCGAATCAGCCCGCCCGGGTGGTCGAACTCCGCTGGCGGCAGGCCGCGCAGGGCGACTCGCTCGGGCAAGCCTTCCCGCTCCGGCTGCCCGACGCCGACGTGGCGGCCCTGGCCCTCGACCTCCCCGCCGACCTTCTCGCCTCGGCCATCGCCGCCGCCCCAAGCTCAAGGCGGGAATCGGCCTTCCCCGATTCGTCCCGGTCCGAGTTCGTCGGGGCCTCGGGCTGGTTCCCGATCATGATCCGGTCGAGGTCGGCGGCGGGCGGCCTCTGGGTGGGGGGATCGACGCGGGTCGACCTGAGCGCATCGGGCGGCAACTGGGTCGCCGACTGGCGGGTCGAGCGGAACGCCCTGTCCCCGGAGATTTGCCGGATCGACCTCGACGACGGCCTCGAACTGATCGACGTGACCGGCCCCGAGGTGAAGGGCTTTCGCCTCGAACCGCCGTCGGGGCCTGGCCGACGGGTCGAGGTGGCGCTGGTCGACCTCGACCCAAGCTCGCCCCGAGCGGCCTCGATCACGATCCGAGGGGAGGTCCGGCCCCCGCTCGAAGGGCCTTGGCTCGTCCCCTCCGCCCGGCCGGCGGATGCCGGTTGGCTCGGCGGCCGGACCGAGGTCAAGCTCGACCCGTCGAGGGTGGCGACCGCCTGCGTCGAGCGGTCGGGGCGACGGGTGGCGGCCCGGCCCGACGAGCCTGGTGCGGCTTCGACCTGGATCTTCGAGTCCGACGGTCGACCCGGGCCGGTGGCCGAATTCCGGCTCGACCGCCCGCGCCCCGACGCCTCGGCGGAGATCCAAGGGACGCTCCGGGTCGGGTCGTTCGCCCCCCGGGTCGAGGTGGTGGCGACCTGGACGGCGGGGCTTGGGCGACTCTTCGACCCGACCCTCGACCTCCCTCGCGGCTGGGTCGTCGACCGGGTCGTCGGGGCCGACGGTCGGTCGGACGCGACCTGGCGGGTCGAGGCGGCCGATGGAATCGAGCGAGTCCACTTCGACGCCCCGTCCACGGTCCCAGGCAACGACCCCTCGGGCCGAAGCCTGTCGCTGGCGGTCTCGGCCACCCGGGTCGACCCGGCGTCCGACCCTTGGGCGGGGCCGATGCCCTTGCCTCGGGTCCGCCCGCCCGACGGCCCGGTCCGGGTGGCGGGCGAGCGGTGGGTCGCGCGGGTCGAGCCGGGCTGGGAGCTTGAGCCGACCTCGACCCGAGGGCTGGCCTGGGTCGACCCGTCGCCGACCGCCGCCCCGCCGACCCCGGCAAATCCGGGCGACGAGGCGACCGCCGAACCCGACCCGTCGCCGCTCGCATCGGGGCAGACGCTCGCCTGGCGGTGGGCGGGCGACGACGCCGAGGCGACGGTGGTCCGCAAGCGGACCGAGGTCCGGCCGCGACTCGACGAGCGGCTCGAAGCGTCGATCGTCGGCGGTCGGCTCCGGCTGGCCTGGGCCTGGACGATCGCCGAGGCGGCCCGGCCCGACTCGCTGGCGTTTCACGTCCCCATCGACCCGAAAGCCTCCCCTCGGTGGCGGCTGGTCGACCGGTCGGGCGGGCCGATGATCGAGCCGAGGCCCCTCGACCCGGCCGAGCGATCCGCCCGGGGGTTCCCCTCGACCGGGACCGCCTCCGAGATCATCCTGGACCGGCTCCCTCCGGGGACTCTGACGATCAGGGGGGAGGCCGAGGCCGCCTGGTCGGGCACCGGCCCGATCCCGCTGATCCAGTTCCCGAGCCAGGTCGAGGCGAGGCGGTCGGTGGTGGTCCGGGTCGAGGACGCCGCCCGGTTCCGGCTCGACCGCGCCGAGGGGCTGACCCCGGTGGCTCGGGGCGGGGCGGGCGACTTCCGGTCGTCGGGGACCGAGGCCGAGTCGTCGCCGTATCGGGCGATCGTCGGCGACGATGAGCCTGGGCTTCGGGTCGCCGCCGCCTGGCTCGGGGACGGCTCGCCGGGTCGGCTCGACGTCTCGACGGTGCTCGACCCCGGCCCCGGCGAGGAAAGTGCGGTGGTGACCGAGGCTTCGTTGATCTCCCGGCTCTCGCCCGGATCGGAATCGCGCCACCGGTTGACCCTCCGGGTCGCCCCCGGCTCGGCGCGGACCCTCACCTTGACCATGCCCGAGGGGACGAAGCTCGACCGGGTCCGCCGCGACGGCCAGGCGGCGGCGGCCTCGGACCACGGGGCGTCGATCCGGGTCAACCTCGCCTTGACCGACCCGTCGCGGCCGACCTCGACGATCATCCTGGAATACCGGACCCCCGCCGACGTCGCGCAGGCCCGGCCAATCGCCCCGTCGGGCTTCTTGCCGACCCTGGCGCTGCCTTGCTTGTCGTTCACCTGGCAGGTCAACGCCCCCGAACGGTTCTCGGTCCGGAGCGGGTCGACCGACCTCGTGGCCACCGACCTGGCCCGACCAGCCTCGGCGGATCGATGGCCCTGGCCCTGGCCGGGGCGGTCGGGCGTCGACGTCGACCGGGAGGCCGAGGCCCCGGTCGGGGCGGCGATGCTCGGCGACCTGGATCGGACCCTGGCGGTCGCCTCGCCGGCGGAAACGACCTTGGGCGACTGGCTGGTGAAGCTCGACGCCGGGCGATGGCCGCTCGTCCTCGACCGACTGGCGATGCAGAGCGTGGGCTGGGGTCCGAAGTCGAGGATCAACGTACTGGACCCCGACCCGAGGCGGCCGCTCGCCGCGTCGGCGGTCCTGCGCACGCTCGGCCTCAAGGTCGAGCCGATCGGCGCCACGTTCCTGGTCTCGACCGAGGGGGCCGCTTCCGACTCCGACCGTGCCGGTTCGAGCGAAGCCTTGTTCGAGGCCGCGATCCTCGGGTCCGACCGGACCGACCGCTTCCAATCCCCGGCGCGTTGGCGAGGCGAGCCGACCCCCCGGGCCTGGCTCGCCAGCGAGACCCCCGACCGAGGCATGGTCGCCTTCGGCTGGCAATCGCACCGCTTCGCCGCATCGAGCTGGCCCGGCGCCTCCTCGGCGATCCTCCTCGACGACGCCCGCGCCCAGGCCCGGCGACAAGGGCTGGTCGTGATCGGCTTGGCGGTCTTCCTGGCGTTCGCCTTGGTGTCGAGGCGGTCCAAAAGGCGCCGACGAGGGCTGATCGCCCCGGCGCTGGTCTTGATGGCGGCCTGGTCCGCCTCGGCCCGGTTCGACCCGTCCGAGCCGATCATCGCCGTGATCCCCTACGACGACCTCGCCGACCTCGACGGCAAGCCCGACCGCGTGATCCTCCGCCAGGAAGACCACGACCGGCTCGTCCAGCTTGCCCGACCGACTCGCCCTCGACCGTCCTGGGCCGCGTTGATCGCCGCGACCCACCACGTCGCCCGGCCCGCCGACCGGGCGGTCCTTGTGGAGAGCCGGTATACGCTCGAAGTCGTCGGCCCGGTCGCATCCTCTTGGACGTTCCCGGTCGGTCCGGCCTTCGACCTGGCGGCGACGATCGACGGTCGCCCTTCGCCGCTCGTGATCAGCCCCGACGGTCGGTCCGCGACGCTCGGGGCGATCCCCCCCGGCCGCCCGTTGGTCGTGTTTCGGAGGTCGGTGCCCTGGGTTGGATCGGGTCGAGGGGGGGGCGGCGGATCGATCCGAGTCCCGGTCGACCGCTCGGCGTTCGCCCTGGTCGAGGTCGACCGCGGTGAGGGTTCGAGCCAGGTGGAGTTGCCCGACCTGGCGGGGACCGTCCGGGGCACGCCCGACGGCCTGGTCGGCGAGCTCGGCCCGCGCGATCGGATCGACGTCCGATGGGGGTCCAACCCGCCGGGGCCGGGCCGACCCGAACTCGACGCGACGATCCGCTGGGACGCCCACCCGGCGGGCGACCGGGTCATCGCCCGGCTCTCGGTCGGGGGCAAGACGCCGATCGGGGCGGTCCGGCTGGCGTTGGGGCCGGGGCTGGCGGTGGTCGGCCAGACGATCCCCGGCCTGGTGGGGACGGCCATGACCGGGACGTCGGGGCGCCCCGAGTGGGTCGCCCATGTGGACCCTCCGCTCGGACCCGGGACGAGCTTCGAGGTGACGCTCTGGCGACCCGCCACCGCTCCCGGGCCGATCCGGACCTTCCCGAGCCTTACCCTGGTCGGCGGCGAGTTGACCGGCGTGGTCGGCTTCCGGGAGCCAGTCGGCTGGTCGGGGCGGCTGGTCGGGGCGTCGAGCGCGGATCTCCCGACCGAGCTGGATTTCGTCCGGCGCTGGGGGCCGATGACGACCGACGGCCTGTCGCTGGCCGGTTCATCGCGCTGGGATGGCTCGCGGGCCATCGTCGCCCGGGTCGCGCCCGAGCCGGTCAAGCTCGGGGTCCGCGACCAGGTGGCGGTCGAGGTCATCGCCGGGGGCTTGAGGTTCGCCGCCGACTCGGTCCTCACCGCCAGGCTCGCCCCGTCGTGGGACGCCGAGGCGGCTTTCGACGGCCCGGTCCGCCTGGCCCGGGTCGAGGCCAACGGCTTGTCGAGCTGGACCCAGCCCCGGCCCGACCGGGTCCGGCTGGCCTTCGACGGCTCGAAACCGGCCCGGGAGCGGGCGATCCGCCTCGAAGGGACCGTCGACGGGCCTCGCCCCTCGGCGGACGGCGACGGCGACGGCGGCGAACCGGCCTCGGCGCCGGTCCCCTGGCCGAGGTGGGCCGGGGCCGACCCCGACGGAGAGGTTGCGAACGCGAAGCTGGTCGTCGAGGGGGAAGGGGAGTTCCGGGTCGCGGCTGGGGGGCAGAGCCTCCTCGAAGACCCGAACCAGCCGCCCTCAACCTCGTCGAAAGCCCCGACTCGGACCCGGAAGACGTACTCCGCCCGACGGCTCGACCCTGGCTCTCGGGTCGAGTGGACGACCCCGCGCGCCCGGGTCAACGTGTCCGTCCGCAGCGATCTCCGGCTCGACCCGACCCATGTCACCTGGACGGCGGACGTGGTTTGCGAGGTGTCGGGAGGGTCGGCCCGGACCCTCTACTGGAAGCTCCCGACCGCCTGGGCGATCGGGGCGGCGCTGGCCGACACCGACGGGGCCGAGCCTCGGGTCGAGGCGGAAACCCGGGGCGAATCGACCTTCTGGACGATTACCCTCGATCGACCCGTCTGGAACCGGCGGACCTTGACGATCCGCTCGGCGCGTCCGCTGGTGCCCGGGGCGGCGGTCGACTACCCCGAGGTCGCGCCGCTGTCGATGCCGGGGCGGGGCGAGGTCGCCCGCTATGACCTGGCCGTCACCCAGCTTTCGGGCGTCCCGCTGACCTTGGAGGCCGCTTCGGGCGTCACCTCCCTGGCGACTTCCGGCGACCGCTCCAGCCCGACTCGGGTTCCCGGCGGGGCCTTGAGCCGGGCGTTCCGGGTCTCGGGCAACCCCTGGTCGCTCCGGCTCCGGCTCGACCCGGCCACCGCCGTCGAGCCTCCGCTTCGCCTCGGCCGATTCGACGACTCGGGGCGTCCGGCCCGGGTCGAGCAGGTCGACTTCGAGGTGGCGGTCGACCGGGACACCGCCCAGGGGCGGGCCGAGGTCCGCTTGCGGCCCGGCTCGCCGTTCCTCCCGGTGTTCCTGCCTCGGCGAGCCAGGCTGATCGGCGCGGCGGTCGAGGGGCGGGCGACGACCCCGGTCGAGCCGGGCGCCGGGGGCGGCCCGCGGTGGCTGATCCCCCTCGGCGATCGGGACGCCCGGCGGGTGGTGTTCGGCTGGACCCAGCCCGCCCCGACGTCGGGCCAAGTGCCGTCCGCCCCACTCCCCCAGTTCGACCAGCCCTCAGTGCCGACCTCGGTCCGGGTGACGTCGCCCGCCGCCGGGATCGGTTGGACGATCGGCGGAGGCGGGACCTGGGAGCGACTGACCCCCTTGCAAGCGTCGCTGGCCCGCTTCGAGCGGTTGGGCGACGAGGTCCGCGAGGCGACCGAGCGGGTCAACCGCGAGCCGACCTCGGCCCGGTCCGTGGCGATCCTCGACCCCCTGGTCGAGATGGCCTTGAACCTCCGGGCGGCGCGTCGGTCGCTCCAGGTCGCCGACCCCAACAACCGGCCCAACCTCGGACAGTGGCTCGCGATCCAGGATCGGGTCGACGCCTTGATCCTCGAAGCGGGCCTCGGCTCGCTGCTCGAAGAAACCAAGGAGCGAGTCGGCCTCGTCCCGCCCGGACCCGAACCCGGCCGGAACGTCGGCTTCGAGGAAGCCCCCGACGTCTACCGAATCCGACCGATCGGCCAGCCCTACCACTTCCGAGGGCTCACCTCTCCCGACCCAACCCAGCCCCCGGCGATCCAGGAAATTTCTAGCCACGGATGAACACGGACGGGACACGGATAAGAAATATTTTATTTGTTTTATCCGTGTCCCGTCCGTGTTCATCCGTGGCTAAGTTTTTATGCGAAGAGTTGCGGGATTGGCGTCCCGCCGTCGACCACCTTGATCGGTCGGCCTCGGGGGGTGTTGTATTCGGTGGCGACGTCGATCCCCATGCCCTTGGACATCGAGGCGACCAGGTCCATGACCCCGACGGGCTGGTCGACGATGTCGACCCCGTCCTTATCGGTGGCCCCGATGGCCTGGCCCCCCTTCATCCCGCCCCCGCCCATGACGACCGACCAGCTTCGGGGCCAGTGGTCGCGGCCTCCGTTCTGGTTGATCTTGGGGGTCCGGCCAAACTCGCCCATCCAGACGACCATCGTGTTGTCGAGCAGGTTCTTCCGCTCGAGGTCGGCCATCAGGCTGCCCATCCCCTTGTCCAAGGTGGGCAAGAGGTTGTTCGACAAGGTGTCGAAGTTGTTGGCGTGGGTGTCCCAGCCGCCGAGGGAGACCTCGACGTAAGTCACGCCCGCTTCCACGAGGCGACGGGCCATCAGGCAACCCAGGCCGAACGAGTTCTTGCCGTAAGCCTCGCAAACGGCGGGCGGCTCCTTGTCGAGCCGGAAGGCGTCGGTGTATCGCGAGTTCATCATCCGCAAAGTCTTGGCATAGACCGCCTTGTGGTCGATCCCGCCTTGCCCGCGCTTTTGCGACACGAAGTTGTTCTCGGTCAGGCCGAGCATCTCGACCCGCCGCTTCATCCGCATCTCGTTGATCTCCCGAGGGGGTTCGAGGTTGGCGATCTTGCCGCCCGGGTTGTTGACCACGAACGGCGAGTGCGCCATCCCCAAAAACCCCGCGCCTTCGCCCGCCGAGTTGATCGAGATGCAGTGCGGCAGGTCGAAGTTTTCGAGCTTCTCGCCCAACTCGTACGACAGGACCGAGCCGAACGCCGGGTGGACGACGGTCGGGTTGGGGGAGTACCCGGTGTGCATCATGTACGTCCCCCGGTCGTGGTTCCCCTCTTTCGAGTTGAGCGACCGGATGATGTTCAGGTGGTGCATTTGCTTGGCGACGGTCGGCAAATGCTCGCTGATCTGGACCCCCGACGCCGACGTCGCGATCGGCTTGAACGGGCCGCCGTTCTTGTCGGACTCGGGCTTGAGGTCCCAGGTGTCGATGTGGCTTGGGCCTCCGCCCATCCACAGGAGGATCAGGCTCTTGTTTTGCTTGCGGAGCTGCTGCGCGTTGGCCTCGAGCGCCCCGGCGAAATGGAGGGCGGGCAAGGCGAGGGCCGTGGTCGCCATATGCCCCATGAAGTGGCGGCGAGTCATCCCTTTGGGGACGATCAGGTGATCGGACATCGGTCGCAAACCCCTTTCTGGCAGGCCAAGGCGCGAGGCGCATCGCGGGGCATCGACGACGGGCGATGCCCCGGCCCCCTCGGTCATTCTAGGACATTCGGTCAGCGGTTGAGGACGAACTCGTTCGAGTTGAGCAAGGCCCAGAACATGTCTTCCATCACGCAGATGGTGTCGTCGTAGTTGCTCAGGTATTTGCGGGCGACGCCCATCTCGTTCTTGGATGGGCTTCGGCTCAAGGCGGCCAGGTAGATCTGGTTGACGACGAACGACTCGGTCGCCCCCTTGGCCTGGAGTCGCGACCGTTCGAGGAGGTCGGCCAGGAAGCTCCCGGATCGGCCGCCGACGGCCTTCTCCATCAACTCGCCGTTCATCATCATCAGGGCCTGGGGGATGGTCCCCTGGAAGCTCGACCCTTCCTCCCCCTCGTCGTTGGCGAAGGCGAAGACAAACTGGGTCAGCCACTGGTCTCGCTTCTTGCTGGTGTCCTCGCCTCCGGTCTTGTGGGCGGCGGTGGCGACGAGCAGGGAGTCGAACAGTTGCTCGGGGGTCATCGGCTTCATGGTCATGTGGCTGAACAGCGTCTCGTCTTTCTCATTCTCTTTGGTCGAGGCGCTGGTGATCGCGTAGGCGTCGCTGTTCATGATCCAGCGGATCAGGGACTTGACGTCGTAGCCGCCATCCCGGAAGTCGTTGGCCAGCTTGGCGAGGAGTTCGGGGTGGCCGGCGGGGTTGTGCGGGCCGAAGTCGTCGACCGGGTTGACGAAGCCTCGACCGAAGAAGTGGCCCCAGATCCGGTTGACGAACGCCTTGGCGAAGTCCTCGTTCTTGGGGTCGGTGATCATCTCGCCCAGGGCTTCGCGGCGGTCGACGTCCTTCTTCTGGCTGATCTTCCGGCCGTCGAGGAAGGTGGGGAACGCGATCCCGATCCGCGCGTCCCGGCGCTCGAACTTCGAGTAGGCGTCGGTCGGCACGTCGCTCAGGTCGGTGTGGTCGTAGTTCTCGGTCCCGGCGGCGTCGGCGACCCGGACGTCCTTCTTCCGAAGCCCGTTGTAGAAAGCGTTGATCCCCCAGAAGTCCGCCTGCTTCCAGTCGTTCGAGGGGTGGTCGTGGCACTGGGTACACTGGATCTGCTGGCCCAAGAACACCCGGGTCGTCACCGAGGTCAAGTTCACGGCGCCGTCGGGCATGTGCGCCAGGGTGTAGTTGACCGGGCCGAATTCCTTGTTCGACCCCTTGGCGGTCAGGAGGTCGTAGGCCACCTGGTCCCAAGGGCGGTTCTCGGCGAACTGGCGGCGGAGCCACGAGGTCAGGGCGACGGGGTCGACGTCGCGGGCCGGCATCTTCCGGCCCAGGAGGATGACCTTCCACTGCGTGGCGAAGTTTTTCGGGTAGTCGGGGCCGGCCAAGAGGTACTCGACGAGCTTGGCCCGCTTGCCCGCGTCCTTGCCCCGGAGGAAGTCGGAGGCTTCGCGGATGTTGGGGATTCGGCCGAGGACGTCGAGGTAGGCGCGGCGGAGGAACTCCTCGTCGGTGGTCGGCCTCGACGGCTTGATGCTCGCCGAGTCCCAGGCTTCCTTGAGCATGGCGTCGACGTAGTCGAGCCGGGCACCGGGGGTCGTGCCCGCGCCCTTGGCGGCCTTCGCCTTCGAGACGTCCGCCGCGTATCCCGTTGTGGGCAGGGCGAAGACCAGCAGCCATCCCGAAATGACGAACCACCTCGGCGACCGTCGAGGACGAGTCGTTGGCATCACCCCACTCCTTTAAGCTGACCAAAGACGATGTATGGAAAGGGCGGACGGGCGAAGGCGACCGAAAACCCTCGGCAAAGACGTTTCGACCTTGTCAAGACTACGACATGGACTCGAAAAAGGTCAAAGGCATTTCCCGGTTTCCCGACTTTTCGCATGGTTGCGTTGATTCAATCGAACACTCGGTCTCCAAAAGTGCCATTTATTCGCCGGTGGGCGGTTTCCTCGAAACCAAACCATCGGGGCGGTGTTGGTCGCAGCCTCGGGCGAACTATTCTTCGACTGCGGTGTCGAAGTCATTCAAAAGTCAATGAGCCACGGATGAAACACGGATCAGAAAATCAATTTTCCCGTCTTATCCGTGTTCCATCCGTGGCTAAATTGAATAGATTACGGCGGTTGAAATTCTCGAAAGATTGAGGCGAAGATGAGCAAGTCCGGCGGTTTCCAGGGGCCTCTCGAACAGGTGGGGCCTTGCCAGTTCCGGATTCCCAAGGAATACCGCGAGGACATGCGGGTCGACGGCCTGATCTTCGCCGACGAGACCTTGATGGAGACGATCAAGCTCGACAACGGCCCCGAGCAGGTGGCCAACGTCGCCACCTTGCCGGGCATCCGGAAGGCGAGCCTGGCGATGCCCGACATCCACTGGGGATACGGGTTCGCCATCGGAGGCGTGGCCGCGACCGACCCCGAAGACGGCGGGGTGATCTCGCCGGGAGGGGTCGGCTACGACATCAACTGCGGGGTCCGCCTGCTCCGGTCGGACATCGAGTGGGCCGACGCCAAGCCCTTGATTCGCAAGCTCGTCGACCAGTTGTTCCGCGACATCCCGACCGGTGTCGGGCAGTCGGGCTTATACAAGTTCGAGAAGCCCAGGCTGGCGCGGCTGATGGCCGAGGGGGCGTCGTTCGTGGTCGAGGCGGGCTACGGCTCGGGGCGCGACATCCTCTACACCGAGGCCGGGGGCAAGCTCGAAGGGGCCGACCCCGACCGGGTGAGCGACCGCGCCTACACCCGAGGCTACGACCAGTGCGGGACGCTCGGCTCGGGCAACCACTTCCTCGAAGTCCAGGTCGTCGACCGCGTCTTGGACCCGGTCGCCGCCGGGGTGATGGGTCTCCGCGAGGGTCAGATCACGGTGTTGATCCACTCGGGTTCGCGAGGGCTGGGCTATCAGGTCTGCGACGACCACCTGGCCATGTTCAAGGACGCCCCCAAGCGCTACGGCTTCACCCTGCCCGACCCGCAACTCGCCTGCGCCCCGGTCCGAAGCCCCGAGGGGGCGGCGTACCTCTCGGCGATGCGGGCGGCGGCGAACTACGCCTGGTGCAACCGGCAATTGCTGGCCCACCAGGCCCGCGAAGTCTTCGCCAAGGTGTTCGGCAAGTCGTGGGAGGCCCTGGGTTTGGAGATGGTCTACGACGTGGCGCACAACATCGCCAAGTTCGAGGACCACGAGGTCGCCCCCGGCGACACCCGGCAAGTCTGCGTCCACCGCAAAGGCGCGACCCGGGCCTTCCCGCCCGGCCACCCCGAGATCCCCGAGGCTTACCAAGCGATCGGCCAGCCGGTCATCATCCCCGGGAGCATGGGCACGGCAAGCTGGGTCCTGGCCGGGCTGCCGGGGAGCATGACGCAGTCGTTCGGGACGACCTGCCACGGCGCCGGTCGATTGATGAGCCGGACGGCGGCGGTGCGGTTGGCGGTGGGGCGTCGGATCGACAAGGAGCTTGACGCGATCGGGATCATCGCCAGGGCCAGGGGCTTCAAAGGCTTGGCCGAGGAGCAGCCCGCCGCCTATAAGGACGTCGACCATGTGGTTGACGTCGTCGACCGCGCGGGGATCTCCAAGAAGGTCGCGCGGCTCCGCCCCGTCGGCGTGATCAAGGGTTGAGTTGCCGCGCTTGGAAAAGTCGATTCACGCGGGGCCGACCGTCACTCGGCCCCCTTCTTGTTGGCCGACGTACCCGGTTCGCCCCGGGGTTTCAGGGCCACATCATCAAAGGTCGCCCATTCATACTGGCGAGATTGAAGTTGGAATTCCCGGATCTCCGCGAGCGGCAGGTTATATTCCTGCTCCATCTGGCTGAAGTGATCGACCCCAACAGACTGACCTCGAACCGGGCCGTGTTCTTTGCCTTGAAGGTCCATCGCCACCACACGCCTTTGATCTACCGATTCGTCCGTCCCGACCGTGATGAATGTCTTGACACCGACTTCGAGGGCAGTCCCGAAGATCACGCTCCCCTTTTCCCTGGCGAGGCCCGTGATGTCCCGACCGATGCTGGTCGCTTCGGTTTTCCAGGCCCCGACCGCCAGGCCGAAGCGAATTGCGCATGACGACTGATCCTTGGCAAAGTCGAAGCTCTGCGACTCGATCCCTGGGATGGGCACGCCTTTCGAGTCGAGTCCTGGGCTCGAACTTGGGGAACTACTCGGAGGCACGGTCTGCAACTGGAGGTTTTCCTCCTTTGCTGGCTGATTTCGCACACGGAAAGCGACCTCACAAATCTGCCGCTCCCGAGTCGTCGAGCTTCGATAAGCCGCGTGGTCATAGGGAGGCGTCACCAGCGGTGCCCCATCCGGGGTGCGCCACGAACCGGGTTTGGACGGGTGGGGCGAGATCCCGACCAACTCGACCCTCGTCCCGTCCGGGAACGTGTGGACCCAGGAGCGAGCCTCCTGCAAGGGCAACGGCTCTGGCACCGGGGTCCCCCCGGCCACCATCGGCTTCAGGGCGAGCGACCCCGTGACCGCGACCGCGAGTCCCCCGACAACCAGCAGCCCGACCGCCAACGTTTTCAATCGCATCATCATCGTCATCCTTCCCGTCATCAAGGCCACCGACGCCGGGACCACCCCGGCCACCATCGCCTTGCTTCCCATTGAGATCGAAGCGGACCGGACCGCCAGCCTGGCCAGGGCGACCGGCACGGCTGCCGATGCAACGCTCGGGGTCAGGCTCGCGGCCAGCAATCCGGCGGGAACGGCCACGCCCCGGCGAGTCAACCGCGACCTCAATCGTTCGCGGGCACGCTTGAGTCGCACGCTGAGGGTCCCCAACGGGCAATCGAGGTGGACGGCGGCGGCCTCGTAGGTCATCCCGTCGAGGTAGCAGAGGACGATGGGATCGCGATACGTCCCCGGGAGCCGGTCGATTTCCTCGTAGAGCGCCGCGAAGTCTTCGGGCTCCCGACCGGGAACAGGATGGACTATCACCGGCAACGCCGTCTCCCGCTCTCGGGCGCGTCGACGGGCGGCGTCGGCCTTGGCCCGACTGGCAATTTTCCGGGCGACCCCGTAGAGCCAGCTTGCGAGCGAGCCGCGTCGCCGGATCGACCCTGCTTTCCTCGCCAGGACCAGGAAGGTTGCCTGAAACGCATCTTGAGCATCCTGAGGGTCGAGCAACGTGCCGCGGCACACTCCGAGGACCATCGGTCCGTGACGGTCGACCAGCGTCTCGAACGCGGTCTCGGCGGCATCGCCCGGCTTGCCGAGGAATCGTTCGAGGAGTTGGTCATCGTCCATCCCCAGCGAGGTTCCCGATCCGAAGAGGGTCCGGACCGCCCCAAGCTCCACACCGTCTCGACCACTCGTCATGACGACTCCCCCCCGAAACCGCTCGCCGTTGCTTATAGTGCCGGCAGATGGTGTCGCGCTTTCAAGTTTTTAGAAAATCGGTCTGGCCGTCGCCGGAGAAGAAACGGGTTGGATCAACTCGGCGCGAGATGAGCCGGACGGCTGGCGGTGGGTCGCCGGATCGACAAGGAGCTTGACGCGATCGGGGTCATCGCCAGGGCCAGGGGCTTCAAAGGCTTGGCTGCGGACCAGCCCGCCGCCTACAAGGACGTCGACCATGTGGTCGACCGGGCGGGGATCTCCAAGAGGGTCGCGCGGCTTCGCCCAGTTGAGGTCATCAAGGGGTAGTTTTCGCCGCTGGCAACCTCGGCTTACCGCCCCTTCTTGGCGATCTTGCGGAGGTCGGGGCGTTTTTTGCGGGGTTCGACGGCGACGAGATCCGATTCGATCATCCCGAGGACCGCCTTCGAGAAGGGCGAGGCGTTCGCCAGGATCTCGGCGCGGAACGAACCCAACGATGCCGGGGGCGGGGCGGTCTTGGTCGGGCCGGGTTCCGTGGAAACCGGGGATTGAAGCGGCGGCGGGGCGATCGGCTCGACCGACCCGAGTTCGCGTTCCCGGGCGCGTCGGATGTCGGCGATCGCTCGGATGGCGCGGTACATCCCGCGCTCGGCGGCGGCCTCGTAACGACGGGCCAAGGTGGCCTCGCGTCCGGGGTCGAAGCTCGCCAGGAGGCCCGCGTCTTTTCGGGCCTTGGCGATTTGCCGGATCAGGCCGGTCATCGTCCCTGCCAGTCGGTCCAGTCGGTCGATTTCGGAGGAGATTTGACCATGCAGGTTGCGGTTCGCCTGAGACTCGGCCCCCCTCCCGCCCAACCAGAGCCAAGCTTGAGCCTCGGCGCCTTGATCGCCCATCCCGACGTCGGTCTGGATTGTCCGCCATTCGTCCGCCAGATAGGCGACCCCTTCGGGCGACCGTTCGAGTTCCTCGATCGCGGGTCGAGGGTCGTCCGACGTTTCGAGGGCTTCGAACCAGTGCTCCAGTTCCTCGGCGCGATCCTCGTCGAACTGGGCCCGAGCTTCGGCCATGTTGGCGGCGACGGCGGTCATCTCGCGGTCGGCGGACTTTTCCATCCGGACCGAAAGCAAGGCCGCCCGGTGCGCCAGGATGCGGCCCATCTCGTCCACCGCCCCGAATTCCCTGGTGAAAGCGGCCGCGCGACTCGCCACGAGCCGCGCATCCTCGCCCGGGGCCAAAACGTCCCCGGCGCCGGCCATCCCATGCCGGAGGGCATTGAGCCGGGAAGCCGCCTTCCCCTCGGCCGACTTCGGGCCGGTCGACTCCTGGGCATTCCGACGATTCGAGGCCAGGCGAGCCGGTGAACAAGACATGGTGGGCCGCTCCCGCATGCACATGGTGGATTGTCGAGGGATCAATCAAGGTGTCGAGCCAAATCCCGGGCGATCGTCGATCGCGAGACACTCGTCGAGGTTATTATCGTGAAATCGAGGGGGGCGTTAGTCTCCTTTTTGTCGGAATGCCGCGATTTCGAGTCATGAAGCGGGTGAGACTTGTGACTTCCCGCTACTTAGAAACTATCTCGAAACCGCTCTTGATTAGCAGTTGGCGTCGGGCTTTAATGGATGAAACCTCACCCATGAGACTCACCCATGACGACCCAAGCCAGACCTAAAGCCAAGAAGCCCGCACCCGACACGATCTGGGAACTGCCCGATGGCCTCTGGGGGATCATCGAGTCGCTCCTGGAGGAGCGTTATCCCGCCAAGGCCACCGG
>JAABUX010000379.1_pt1 | contig 76121 bp, 56 predicted proteins | sample 5561851 | NCBI WGS metagenome assembly JAABUX01 (sample SAMN10711883, study PRJNA513361) | rock metagenome | isolation source: Antarctica rocks | place: Antarctica: Victoria Land, Richard Nunatak red sandstone | collected 2016-01-03
TGTCTCTGGTTTCATCTATCAATCATCGGCCACTGAGCTTGGGGCCTGGATGGCTTCCTGGCCAGCATGGGTACGGCCGGCTTCTTCATGCCTCACCTCGGCCAGAGCTTCATGATTTCGCCGGGTCAACCGTTGTCCACACCATAGGCGGCATGATTGCGCTTGCCGGTTCCATCGTCCTTGGACCGCGTCTCGGACGCACGTTCAAGGGCGATGGCGGCGGTCCCATGCTTTCGCACGATCTCACCATTGCCGCATCCGGTGGCTTGCTGCTCTGGTTCGGCTGGTACGGCTTCAATCCCAGATCCATCCTCTCCGCGATGGATTTCGAAGGAATTGGCCGTATCTGCCAACATGACGCTTGCCGCGTGCGCTGCGGGCCTTACCGCGATGTTTACCGCCTATCTCATGACCAAGAAGTGGGAAATCCGCTTCACCGTTAACGGGTTCCTAGCAGGCCTGGTTGCGATTACCAGCCCGTGCTACTGGGTCAGCCCAACTGGCTCCATCATCCTCGGCGCGGTTGCCGGCGTCATTGTGGTTTGCGGAGTGGAACTGCTTGAATACCTACGCATCGACGATCCCATCGGTGCGGTCCATGTGCATGGCGTCTGTGGTATCTGGGGTACGCTGTCGCTCGGTCTCTTTGCCGTTGGTAAATACGGCGCTACAGGCCCCACGGCGCCCGACAATACTGCTCCCCTGACAGGGCTCTTCTACGGTGGCGGAGTGACGCTGCTAAAAACCCAGTTCATCGGCAGTGCCATCATCACGGTATCCACGTTTGCGGTGGCTATGCTGGTGATGTGGCTTGTGAACCTGACAGGAACGCTACGTGTCTCCGCGAAGGCGAACTGTACGGGCTCGATCTCCACGAGCACGGCATCTTCGCCCATCCCGAGTACGTCATTTCGACCCTTGGCACTCCTCGGGTCCCTCTTCTAATCATCAGAAAGAGCGTTCTTACACTAAACGACTCGCAAACGAGGAAAACAATGACGAAAGTGGAAGCTATTATCCGGCCCAGCCAATTCGACAAAGTACAGGAGGCGCTCGCCCACATCGGCGTCGACGGCATCACCGTGTCGGAAGTTCGTGGACACGAGCGCCAAAGGGCCACACTGAAACCTATCGCGGGCGAGAATATAAGATCAATCTCGTTCTAAGCTTCTGCTCGAGACAGTGGTGACAGACGAACGCGTTGAGCAGCTCATTGATACCATGCTGGAGAATGTCGCCACCGGTGAGATTGGCGACGGCAAGATCTTCCTGTTCAAGGCTGAAGATGCCATCCGCATTCGCAACCATGAACGGGGCTGAGTGATTCCGAGTCTCTCGCCTGCCCGCGAAAAGCTTTTTTGCCGCCAACCCTCTAGAAACGTCCTGATATTTTCGAAGCATAATTGAAATCCACGGCGGAATCGTTACGTCGAAGCGGGCTGGGCGACGCAGTGTAGAGAGGAGCGACGATCTAGACCTCAGACCATCAGTCGAAAGAGTTGCGCCGGCCCGACTTCAACATCGCCCCGAGCACCCTGCAGCCAGTCATCCGGGCCGATGCCGAGACCGCAGAACGCGCTCTTGCCCTCATGCGATAGGGATTGATTCCAGCGAAGATCACCGATCTTAACTCGTTGAGGATCGATCGATACAACCAGCAATGCCCGAGCGAAGCCCATCTGAAAGGGACCGGTTCAGCACAGCCGCTATCTTGTCCCGGAAGATGGCTTTTCGAGTGTTTGCAGCACCCTGCGCTGCCCCGCCGCCGGCCCATCGAACCCGGAGAGCATGGATTGTTTGGAGACATCGCGATAACACCGAAGAAGGCTCCTAAGCCCAAGGCGGGCTCAAACCCGTGTACAACTTCGAGATGCCAAACGGCGAGCCCTACGTGCTTGCCGGCCTTTCCTTGGAGTGGCGGCCCCGACCAGGGAGTCTCCACCCGCCGCTCAATACCCTCTCCATCGTTACTACCGAGACGAACGAACTTATGCGGCCGATCCATTCCAGGATGCCGGTTATTTTTCATGCGAGAGGCTTCGGTCGCTGGCTCAATGACTACGATGAGCCCTGCCACCGATCGACCTGCTCCGTCCCTATGAAACGGAGGGCATGCGGATGACGCCTACTAACCGACGGGTCAGTAACGTCAGAAACAACGGACCCGAGATGCTGAACAGCGCGTAATAGAGGTGACCATAATGAGGAGTAGTGAACCTGGTCGTCCTATGGTGACCAGTGATCTTGTGGTGATAAAGGAAGCGCAACATGATGGCCGAGAGACACCCGGCTCTTATCGAAGTACCAATGCCCATACACACACCGCGATTGCTGATCCTGCCTAAGTAACTGGACGCACCCGGAAGCGCTGTCGCGCTTTACGAACAACACTATCCGTACCGGACCTTTGTCATCAGCGACCTGGGATCACACCGGGTAGACGCTGCAAATCGGTCGGCCGATCCATTTACGACATGGGCGACGCCGGCGCATGCCAGACGCGCCCCGGCCCGACCGCCTAAAAGCAGGTAAGCCAACTCAGAGCTTCGCTGGATCGTCAGCTTCGCCGTGCGTAGCGGACCACCGTACCCGGAAGTTGCTCGGTGAAGATATGGCACCCGCAACTCTCTCTCCATGCAGAAACTTCCGCGCCTAAAGCACGATCGCAGCCCGTAGACCTTCCCATGTGAGGTCCTCCAACTTGCGCCGATAATGGCTGTGAACTCGTCGCGACGGCGGTTCGCACGCCGGGCAGGTAGAGAAGGTGTGACAGGCCGCAGTTGCATCTCGATCACCCCGTCCTTCGGATGAAGGCAGACCAGTTCCACTTCCGCAATGTCGGGGATCAACGTTCTTTGTCGCATGGACCAGGAGCAGGACCGCGAGGCTATCTCTGTCCTACGCTCCTAAACACCCGTCGGGAAGTATCACCAAATGTGCGCCAGAACCTTAGAAATGTCAGTTCTGGATCCAGTTCCTTTATTCGTCGAGCCTTCAACCCGCCAAACTTCCTTTCGCCAGCGGTAAGTAAGTCTGTTCCACGAGCTCGGCTTCTTTGCACGCCTGCGGCAAGGTCTTCCCGTTTGCAACCCAACCTCAACCTGCCGTACAGGTTTACGATCTGCTCCGCCATATGTTTCGTCCCGCTTAGCATCCCTTCGCTCCTCTGATTCCAGTTTCCTCGCTTTTCAACTGACACAAAAGTTGCCGGGGCATCAACATCATCTATATAGGACCTTATCGCGGCGGCACGGAATCAGACTCTTTCGCACGCTTTTTAGTGCTCGGGTCGTTCATCTCCTCCTGCTGAGAGCCGTTGCCGGGACCGCCAACCGACTGCAAGGTAGGCAGGCGTTCGTTGACGTAAGGAAGTGGTGGGAATAGCTTGTGGGGTTCGGTCTGATACCAATACGCCACGGAGTAGAAGTTGTCGGAGCGATGATTCGCGTGTCCATGCTCGATGGTGGCGCGCAATGACTTGGTAAAGGGTATTGGTGAGTCGAGATGAAAGCGATACACGCTCGATCGTGAGCCCGCCTGCTCCTTGCCGACCACGGGTGCGCCGAAGAGCGGGTAGGCGAAGGAACCTCCGCCGAAGTCCCATGCGCCGAGAAAGTAGTCCTCAGTGCCGGTTCCAACGATGGACGGAGCCCCGTCAATGAAGAACATATCATCGCCCTCGCCCCACCAGAGATCCTGATTCTGCAGGACAGACATGGTGACGCCAATAAATTGGCCCTGGCCGGTTGCGTCAAGCCAGATGTAGTTGTCCTTACCATCGGGGTTGCGCCTGTAGTTGACCAGCGGATCCCCATTCTCATACCAATCATCAGTCCATCCGTGGTTGGGTTGGGCTTGCCGATATTGAGCGTGGAAGTACAGGGTATGCGGCGGCAGGGGATGAGTGTCGCTGCGGTAGTCAATGTTGTAGTACATGCTTCCGACCTGTTTCTTGCCCTCATTGGTCAGAGTGACCCGGGCGTGGCGTGCATAAGGCATTGGGAAGAAGGAGTTCAGTGCTTTGTTGCTGGCGACCGAAAGGAGCTCCGATTGCCACGCATAATAATCGCCGAGACCGAGGCCAAAGAAGTCGCCGATCGGTGACTCGACGCTGGGACTGGACTCACCATCCCAATACATGCGCAGGACGATGCGCTTGAGGTGATAGGGCTCGTTGTCATTGATGGTGAACCAGATGTGCGAGATCATGCCCGGGCCATCGGCGTCGAGGATCGTCAGCGTCTCCCCGGGGTTGATCGTGCGGTAGTCTGCGTTCGCGTTCGTGGATTCTTTGCTCGTGGCGCGATGCAAGGTGTAGGTCTGCTGCTGGGTGATGTCCGGTTGCCAGCCCAGCGTCTGAGCATGGGCCATTGCTACAGAACTGGCAACTAGTAAAAGGAGAGTCACAAATTGCATCATCATGGTTTCCTCGTCGAATCAGATATGAAGTTAATCAATGCCTAAGCTGGTTTGCAGCTGCTCAAGAGATATGTTGCTCGTTTCGGGGTAATAGAACAGGACCAGGAAAAAGTCGAGCACCATCATCGCGGCAAAAAAGATAAAGGGGTAAGCGCCGGAAGACATTGCCATAAGAGGAAAGACCAGCGATATGATGGCATTCGTTACCCAATGCGATGAGCTGCCCAGGCTCTGGCCCTTAGACCGAACACGGGTTGGAAACACCTCGCTGATGTAGACCCATACAACTGCCCCTTGAGACACCGCAAAGAAGGCAATGTAGATCATCAGGAGCCATACGAGCCAGTCCAGATGCTTGTGAGTGAGAAAGACATAGGAGACAGCAGAGAGACATAGTGCGAGTCCAGCGGTCCCAAACAGCAGCAGCTTTTTGCGGCCAACTTTGTCTATCACCGACATGGCAAGCAGAGTCGCTACAAGATTGGCAGCGCCTACGGCTACGGCCTGTAGATCTCCGGAGATCTTGGATGATCCAGCGAGAGCAAAAATATCATTGAGATAATAGAGGATGGCGTTGATGCCGGATAGCTGGCAGAACATGCCCACGGTAATAGCGAGGAAGACGGGGAGCCGGTACCGCTTGGAAAACAGCGGGTCAGCCGATGCGGACCGCTCCAGATGAATCGAAGCGACGATCTCATCGAGGTCCTCTTTCGGATTAGGAATGCCGGTGAGGCGAAGCACTTCAAGCGCTTCATCCAGCTCCGATCTCATGGCCAACCATCTTGGGCTGCGCGGTATTCGGAACAGCGCAATCAGGAAAAAGACTGCCGGAACGCTGGAGATACCCAACTGCCAGCGCCACTCGTGTTCGCCGAAATGCATTGTGGCAATCACGAAATTTGACACATAGGCAAGCAAAATGCCGACAACGATGTTGACCTGAAAGAAACCGACCAGTCTGCCTCTCCATGCGGTGGGCGCGATTTCGGCGATGTACATCGGGCCAAGAACCGACGATCCGCCAATGCCTACGCCCCCAATGAAGCGAAAGAAGATCAGTGCCGGCCAATTCCAGGCAAAAGCGCAGCCCAAGGCGGAGATAATATAGAAGACTGCCATTGCGCGAAGGCTGTCCCGACGGCCAAACCGCTGGCCGGGTATTCCTGCTCCCGCCGCGCCGACCACTGTGCCCACCAGTGCGCTTGAGACAGTGACTCCAAGGAGAGCAGGTGAAAGATGGTAGACCTGAGTTAGCGCATGCGTGGTGCCAGAGATAACTGCGGTATCGAATCCAAATAGCAGGCCACCAAGTGCGCCCACTGCAGTGCTCTTGATCACATGAAAATTGATGGTCACTTACGCTCCGGTATGTCGCTTGCAATCTTGCGCAAAGTGGGCAAGACGTATCCGATGTTTACAGCGGGCGCGTCGGGCACGCCGAGCGAAAATAGAGTTCGCGGTATAGTGAATGGATTTGTCGTACATTTCCGTCTCGCGTTCGTCGGGCAGGTAGGTGGTATAGGGCAGGTATAGTGCGTCCTGCGCTTCTTCCACCGATGCATAGTCGCCGCTGGCCAAAAGGCGAAGACTGCCGAGCCAAGGCTGGTGGTATCGTCCGGAGGATACGAGAACGGGCTTATCCAGCGCATTTGCGTAAATGCAATTGAACACGTCGCTCTTCCGTGTGATGCTGCCGCCTCCGTTGATGATGCGCCTGACTGGCGCCCCTTTCTCTTCCATGCGTTCGAGGATGATGAGCGAGTGGAGAATGGTGCCTTCGATGGCAGCGAAGAGTTCATCCTGGCCGTGTGCACCAGGTTCCATCCGAACGTGACGCCGCTAAGGTTGTGATTTACCAGAACGGTGCGGTCTCTGTTATCCCAGGTCATGCGTAACAGCCCGTCTGCCCAGCACGGTAGGTTTCGAGATCTTGCATGAGAGTTGCCACATCCGATCTAGCGCGGCGCGCGATACCACGGAAGATGTCCCGACTACCGATAGACCAGCTTCGATGCCGACATATCCGTGCAGTACGGAGCCGGGAACAACGCCGCATACTCCAGGTACCAGCGTCTGCTGTTCGCTCACACCGATTATGCAAGTGGATGTGCCGACGACACTGACTACATCTCTAAGCCGGAGGCTGGCGACACTCCCGTCCGAGTGGGCGTCTAGCGCTCCGACTAAGTTGGGGATTCCAGCACGTAAGCCAAGCCGCTCCGCCCGTGCGGCGCTCAGCGTGCCTGCGATTCGGTCCGAAGTCTCAATGTGTCCTGAGAGCTCTTGCTGTATACCCGCAAAGAGCGGATCGACAGAGCTAAGAAATTCCTGCAAAAGCAGGCCGCCCCATTTCGCATTCCACATCCACTTGCGGCTCATTGCACAGGCACTGCGCGGTAAATTGACCACAGAGGTGAAACCGCAGAGCATTGCGACGACCATATGGCAGTTTTCGAGAGCGGTGGCGAATCGGGTGCGCTTTTCTGGATTGTTTCGCAGCCAATGCAAAAGCTTCGAAAATCCCCACTCGGAAGAATAGGTTCCTCCACACCATTCAACCGCTTTGAGATCTTGCACGCGCGGGATGGCGGTAATCTCCTGCGCCTCGCACCAAGCATGGTGATCGCACCACAAATAGTAGAAGTCGAGCGGCTGTAGGTTCTCGTCAGTAATGACGTTGGAACCTGTGGTATAGACCGCAAGCGCCTCCCGCATCGCGCTTTCGAGCGCGTCCATCTGCGCGGCATGACTTTGCGTGGCGAAGTTGGGATCATTAATTGAGCGATTCAGCGGATACTCCGCGATCCCTGACCCCTGTCTCCTCTCGCGTTTGTCAAAGAGCGATACGCCAACGCTCAATGTTCCAAAGTCAACACCCATAACAATACTCACGAACTTGCTCCCGGTAGATAGATCATGTGCACTTTCGTCTTAGTCGAAGCCAACTGAGCCGCATAGATGGACTTTTACGCCAAGTTCATCGAACATCGCGGCCTTCACTGCGAGTGCCTTGGCCGCAGTCTTTGCGTCGGGAGCATATGCAACGTTGACGTGATTTGCCCGATGTCTCGCCATAAATGAATCCCGCGAAACACCATCAAAGATGGCGCTCACCATAGGCCATTGGATCGTTGTCTGCTGCCAACGACGTGTAGTTTCCTCATCCGGCAGCTTGACGACCGAGCCAAGTCCCATATCGACGTGCAGTGCATTATCTTCGACAAACACACGGCTCCAGACGATTTTTCCTGGCTTGCCGACGCCTTTAAGAGTTCCACCGCCCATAGGGAAGTACATTGGTGGTTGCCGCTCGCTGGATGCACCACGATAGCCGTCCACAAAATGGCTGGCTGGAGCGGCACCCGAAATCTGCAAGACCCAAACGAAACCATCGATTCCGTCGCCTGTATAGTGTTCACCCCAACGCAGATCGTGCAGTGTCGTGGCGGGATCCAGCTTGAGCGCTGTCCAACAGCGGTTCGTAACAAGACCGTCTAGTCCAGCGCACTCGTCTACTTCGTTGAAGTGCGTCAATGGACCACCGGCATACAACTCCTTGCCTGACTGTTCGCCATACACAGGTGGGCGGTCCGCGTTATTGAGCAAACCTTCCACCAAATCGGATGCCGGAACCATGTCCTTCAGGCCTTGCTGATATTGAATGCCAATCGCGTCGCAACCGAATTCATCGGCCATGCGAATCGCGGCAACATACATCTTGCACTGCTCATGAATTTGCGCATCGGTGAGGTCCGTCTTTTCATCCTTGCCCGTGATGAAGCGCACCCCTTTTGCATCTAGCCATTGCCGCACTCCTTTTGCATCGTCATCTGAAACCGTGCGCATCCGGGCTACAAGCGCGGATTGGCTGAGCCGCTCTTTGAAGACACCTGCTGCATTCAGCAGCTCGTCATCGACGATGGCGTTATACATGCCCATGCAGCCTTCATCGAAGATTCCGAGGATTGCCTTCCGCTTCTGCAACGCTTCAGCGAGTTCTTTGCCCATGATGGCAGCATCGGCGGGAAGAGCGCTGACGTCCAAATGGCGTACATGAGAGAGATCATGGGTGACGCTTCCCCTCTGAATCCATTCCCTAAGACCGCGAACGAAATAGTTATCCGTAAAGTTTTCACTCCAGAGCGAATTGAACTTCACCCCGGCTTTGATGAGTGAACCGTTGAGGTTCAGCAGGCCCACGAGACCCGGCCATTGACCTGACCAGTTTGCGACCGTAAGCATCGGGCCGTGGTGACTGCGCATGCCAGATAGCACATGATGGCTGTATTGCCATGCCGCGGTTGCGAAGACGAGATTTGCATCGGGATCAATGCTGGCAAATATATCCATCCCCCTCCGCTGACTCGATATGAAGCCATGCCCCGTACTGGGATCGACCGGAAAGGCACGCCGAACCCTAACGCCTTCATTGAGAAAGCATTGTGTCAGCTTGCGCTCAAGTTCTTCCTGAGCCGGCCAGCACACTTGATTCGCAGATTGCCGCAAATCTCCGCTGGTAATAAGCACGACCTCTTTAATTCGCATCTCCACATGTGAAACTGCCATCGAAAATCCTTCTACGTTCCTGTCCTAAGTGCCATGGAATAACAGAGTCGCTCTCCTGACAGTGTTTAGTGGTTATGGCTCGTTTGTGATGCCGTCACCCTTCAACTCAGCAACTTCCTCTGTAGCTTGGTTCTTACCGCATAGGATGGGCAAACTCTTTTCGCGTTAAGCCTCTCTGTATAGGATTTGTAAAGGGTCTTGATACACATTGAGAGTGTGGCTATCTGCCCTTCTCGCGATCCTTTCGCGTTTTGATGTCACGCTAAATGTTTGGCATAGGCGAAGACGTGCTGATGTAACGTTTCTCTACGCTGATTGTTTCTGTGACAGCACGATCTGGCGCAACAAATGTCTGTCTACTCCCTACCCGGGCGTGGCGTGTGATGGCTACATAGATCAAAGCTAAAAAGGTCTCAAGGTTTAAACCTTTAAAAGAACGTTCCTATTGCAGCATGGACAGACAACCCTGTCAAGATTTATTGACTATGCTGTCCTGGTTGATGAAAGTCTAGTGATTTTAGATACTTCGGGAGGCGGCCCATGTGACGTGTGGGATCGTGTCGACTCGCGGATAACCAATGTAGGCACGATTCTGACGACCAAGGGCTCCTTCGTTAACTTACCTTCTATGCGATCAATGAGGATGGCCGCTGCACGTGCGCCGATCTCGTAACCTGGCTGTACAACTGCAGTGAGGTGGGGATGGAAAGAATGATCTGCCGCAAGGTCATCGAAGGTTGCCAGTGCGATGTCATCCGGGCATTGCACCCCCATCTCCTCTAGTGCCTTCAATACACCTAGCATCATAACGCCGTTGCACACAAAGATCGCTGTGGGTCTCATGCGCCGCTTTAGTAGTTCCCTGCCCAACCTATAGCCTGACTCTTCGCGAAAGTCCCCCTCGAGAACAAGCTCTCGGTCTATTTCGATGTCTGACTCGCGAAGTGCCTCCTCATAGCCGCTGAGGCGTTCAAGTCCTGTTTGCAATGTCAATGGACCTGCAATTATTGCGATACGAGAGTGGCCTGCCTGTATCAAATGGCGTACACATTCCCTGGCACCCCTAACGTTGTCCAACAGCACGGCATCTGTCTCTATACCGGAAATAGTCCTGTCAAGGCGTACGATCGATATGCCACTCTGCAGCGTACTTCGAATATGCGCGGAATCTTTTCCGGGTGCTGATGCTAATAAGATTCCATCCACCCGGTAAGAACGGAGCGCTGAAATGATCCGTCGCTCACGCTCGATCTGTTCATCGGTATTCGCTGTAACAAGGAAGTAGCCGCGCTCGAAAGCAGTGTCTTCCGCTCCACGGATGATCTCCGGAAAGAAGGGATTCGTAATATCCGGGAGTATCAGCGCAAGCATTCGAGTCTGTTTCACCTTCAGACTACGCGCAATTTCATTAGGAGAATAATCCAAGTCACGAATGGCCGCCTGAACGCGTTCGCGTAAGGCAGGGCTTACGCGCTTTGTGTCCCTGATTACGTTGGAAACTGTGGCGATCGATACTCGGGCTTGTTTTGCTACTTCCACGATAGTGGGCATAAATATGGGTCGCAGCCTCAATGAACGGTGGCACTGTTATAGCGCGTTCTCGTCCTCGTATTATCCTTTTTACACCCTAATTAGTGCGGATCGCATGGCATCTGCACCAGCTCACCGGAGATTGCCGCCATTGAGTCAAGAGCGTTGCCGCCGAGTTCCTGCATGTAAATATTACGAGCTGGAGTATGAGACCGAGGACGTGTTCGCACGAGCGCAGAACTTCGATGGTGAGCGAAGTTGAGGAAGCCGAGGAACACTGGAGTGCACGGCCGCCTTTATACCAGTTGAGATGGGACAAACTGGAGCAATGAAGGGCCTGAAAAAGCTGTACCAATGCGAAGGTTAGTTTTCAGCTGGTTGACAGTTCTTTCAATATGTGATCTGATGACCCCGGTTTAAAGGTTTAAAGTATGACGTTGTCCATTATGAAAGCCTTGACCAGTCGGAGTAAGAATCTCGTCTTCTTAGAAGCATGAGATATACCCGTCAAGCTGTTGGTGTAGTGCACTTTTGGAGGCAACACACAATGCAAGCCACTCGATGGGTCAATCTCTGGGTCAAGGTGTCTTTACTAGGCGTCATGCTGGCCATGGCCAAAGGCCCCGCTCTCGCACAAGCGGTCTACGGACAGCTAATCGGAACCGTTACCGACTCGACGGGAGCGATCATCCCGAATGCAACCATCGTTGTAACCGACGTGACCAAGGGAAGCTCCGTCACCGCGCAGTCAAACGCCTCTGGAAACTACACGATCGAGCATTTGATCCCGGATACCTATTCGATTCGCGTCTCCTCGCCTAACTTCAAGAACTTCGAAGCGACCAATGTCCTTGTCAACGCCGACGCCTCGCCGAAGATCGACGCCACCCTCTCCGCCGGCTCCGCTGGCGATACCGTCACCGTCAACGCCGACGAGGTGCCGTCGCTCAAAACCGACCGCGCCGATGTCTCGACCATCTTCAGCGGCAAGGAGTTCGTGGACCTGCCGATCCCCGGTCGCAACTTCACTGGCCTTCAGCTGCTCCTGCCCGGTGCCCAGCAACTTGGCTTCACCCATGCCGCCAGTGAGAACCCCCAGGGCAGTCTGCAGATCGAGGTGGACGGCCAGGCTTTCGCGGGCACCTCCTTCCAGCTGGACGGAACCGATAACCAAGAGCCGATCCTCGGCATTATCGTCGTGAATCCGAACGCGGAAGCTCTCTCCGAGAGCAAGATCACGACCCAGAACTACGACGCCGAGTTCGGCAAGGCTGTCTCCTCCGTCATTACCGCACAGACCAAATCGGGAACGAATAAGTTCCACGGCTCCGCCTTCGACTATCGCCAGAGTAACGCGCAACTGGCTCGCGACCCCTTTACCCAGAGCGCGACCGCCCCTTTTCCGGTCGGCCTGCGCAATCAGTTCGGCGGCTCCATCGGCGGTCCAATCATCAAGGATAGGCTGTTCTTCTTCGGTGACTATCAGGGAACGCGGCAAAAGACCGGCATCGGCGTCCAGCAGACCGTGCCGACCTCTCTGCTGACCCGCTCCTGTCTGGCCGGCGCCTGCGACTTCAGCGAGTATGCCAACGCCCTTGCGCCGAAAAATGCAGCCGGTGCCCCTATTCCCTTGCTGTATCACACGGTCAACGGTGTCAGGACTCCCTACGCTAACAACATCATCCCGGCCGCTGATCTCTCCCCGCAAGGGCTTGCCCTGCTCCGGCTGCTCCAGCCGTACGCGCCAAACACGATCAACGGCAGCACGACCAGCGGGTTGGCCCAGAACTACTCGGCAAGCGGAATAGGCGGGTTCAACGCTGACCAGTGGGATGTGCGTGGCGACTATACCCTGAACGACAAAACCCACGCCTTCGGCCGCTTCAGCCGCTTCACGGACACCTTGACCGGAACGACTGTCTTCGGTCAGGCAGGTGGCGCGGGCTTCGGAATCGGCAACTTCGGCGGCACGTCGCAGGGAGCGAACGACAGCGGAGCGATTGGCGTTGACGCTGCCCTCAACAGCAAGCTCGTCACTGACGTGCGCCTCGGCTACTTCCGCTACAACATCACGACCTCAAAGTACGACCAGAACACCCCGCTGGCAAACCAGCTCGGCATCCCCGGCCTCAATACCGGGGCGGCCATCACCAACGGTGCTCCTTTATTTACGCTTACGGAGGTGGGCGGCTTTGGCGCGCCGGACGGCATTGCGTCACGCGGGCCGAAGTACGGCTCAGGTCTCAACGCCAACCGCTGCAACTGCCCCCTGACCGAGCGGGAGGACCAGTACCAGATCGCGAACAACTGGACCAAGACGATCGGCAACCACGCTGTGAAGTTCGGAACAGACCTCCGCTACGCGCGCAACCTGCGTGTGCCCAGCGACAGCAACCGTACCGGCCAGCTCAACTTCGGCACGGGGCCAACCGGAGATGGTGTCAACAACACCGGCCTGGGGTTCGCGTCGCTGCTGACCGGTCAGGTTACCAGCCTCAGCCGCTATGTCAGCACCTCTACCAACGCAAAGGAGTTCCAGAAGCGGACCTTCTTCTATGTGCAGAACACCTGGCGCACTACGCCAAAGCTGACCCTCAATCTGGGCCTGCGGTATGAGGTCTACTTCCCGGAGACCGTCAACGGCCGATCTAATGGAGCGGTGCTGAATCTGGCTACGGGATACCTCCAAGTCGCCGGAGTCGGCGGCATCCAGACCAACATGGATCAACAGCGTCCCAGCAATACCTATAATCCACGCGTCGGCATCGCCTACCAGGCAAACTCACGGACAGTGATCCGCGCGGGCTACGGACGTAGCTTCGACATTGGCGTCTTCGGCTCCATCTTCGGATTCGCCGCAACTCAGAACCTGCCGGTCCTCGCAAACCAGTCTCTCTCCGGGCCGGGTGGAGACAACACCACAGACACTACACCTGCGTTCACTCTTGCGAACGGACCCCAGGCGTACGCCTTCCCCACCGTACCTGGGAATGGCCTTTTGCCCAGTCAGGGGTACAGCTCTAACAGCAGGTCGCGGCCGACAACTCTGAGACTTCCGACGCTGGACGCATGGAATGCAGCCATTCAGCAGTCCCTGACGCCAACGCTCTCGTTCACGGTCGCCTACGCGGCCAATAAGGGAACTCACACCTTTGGCGACAATTCCGGCAATGCCACCAACCCGAATGAGGCTGCCATTGTCCTTCCCGCTGCATACAGTGTGACTGGCCAGCAACTCCACTACGATCCGAAGGTTAGCGCTACGGCGAACCCGCAGTCGATCGGTGGCAAAGTTGTAACCGGCATCAACCCCGACGGAGGTACGGCGAATAATACGTACCTGCGCCGGTACTACGGCGGCAAGCTGCCGGCCTGCTCCGACCCAGCGTACAACGCCGACGTAGCCACTGGTCAGCCTGCCCACAACGCTCCGAATGGCGGTTGCGGCTGGAACCAGGGCATCACCTATCTAAGCGACGACCTCGACACCCACTACAACGCCCTGCAACTGACGCTGACCAAGCAGTTCGCGCATGGCTACTCGCTCAACGCTAATTACGCGTGGCAAAAGTCGATCAACGAGCAGACCGGCTACTCCACCTGGAGCCGGCCGGCTGTTCGCGGACGTGACTCCAGCCTACGTCAGCAGCAGGTCATCGTGTATGGGTTGTTTGACCTGCCGTTCGGGCACAACAAGCAGTTTCTGAGCCATACCAATCGCGTGATCGACCAGATCGTCAGTGGCTTCCAGATCAGTCCCGTAGTCAATTACTCGAGTGGCCTGCCCTACACGCTTTCTGCGCAGTCTGGTAACTGGGTTCCGGGCTCGGTGCCACGTTACATCAACGGCGATCCCAAGCGTCTGCAGCGCCATGTAACCGGCTTTCCGGGCGGCCCCTCTGGTCTGCGCTTCTATGACCCGGTCAACCTGAACAACGGCGTCTTCAGCCTGCCGAATGTCGATCAGATCGGGACGGTCGGCCGGAACTCCGCCTTTGGACCGCTCTTCTTCAATACGGACATTGCGCTCCAGAAGGACTTCGCGATTCGTGAAGCAGTCATCCTCCAGCTCCGGGCGGATGGATACAACGCCTTCAACCACATCAACTGGGGCACGCCGAACGGCAACGTCGATCAGGGAGGCTCTATCTCGAGCGGTGCTTACCCCAACAATACGTCCAATCCACGGCAGTTGCAGTTCTCCGGCCGCATCCAGTTCTAATCGCGACACGCCCGTCCTGACCGACCGGGAGAGCTTCGGGCTCTCCTACTCCCTCTGTTCGCCCTACCTTTTAAAGATGAAGCAACCGTGTCTCACCTGATTCGTCTTTGCCCTCACCCTTGGCTGTACCACTCTGGATGTCTGCCAGAGCACATCGGCTCTGAGCCGGAGACTGCGATCCGGGGCTCGCGCAGGCGCAATCCTTGATTGATCGCGGCCAGCTGAAACAGGCGATTCAGCAGTTGGATGCCGGGCTGGCACAGCCAGATCAGGCCGCGGGCTTCAATCGCGTCCGTGGGTCTGCGCTGTATGCGTTGGGCGGCGCGGCGGAGGCCGAGCACGCCTTCACGCTTGCCATCGCCAGCAACCCCCGAGATGAGGCTGCTTTGCACCTGCGCGGCCTCACGTTGTCTCGACTTGCCGCCCGGCGAATGATCCCCTGCTTGGACAAGCCACCAGTGGACCACGCAGACCAAAGCTGACCCAAGCTATGTGTTAGCTCTCTGTTACGTCGACACTCACCGCTACAACGACGCGCGCCGGGCCTTCGCCGAGCAGTACGGCTTCCCACCCGAGAGCGCGCCGTCCCATCTGCTCGTCCATCTGTATCGTTTTGAGGATCTTGCTTCCTCTGCGACGTACAGCTTGTTGCACGCGAGGTCCTTCACATCGTGGGTTCCTGAGGGCCAAAGGATCTCGACCGTTTCGGTCTTAGTCCCGCGGTCAAGTCCAAAGTGAATCCGCAGATCGTTCTGCGAGTAGTAGCTGCCGTCGCTGCGAACCTCCTCAATCTGCCGCATCGGCCCTTCGCCTGCGGATCGACGGTTGTGGTGACGATAGGCGTGCGCCGATGCCGGTGCGATTGTCCTTCGTACACTGCGCGGATCTCGATGAAGTTCGCAAAGCAGATCGTCTCCAGTTCCTTTGCCGCAGCCAGAAGAAGGGTAATCTACCCGGCACCAAGAGATCCACCAACCAGAACAAGCCACGGCCTTGGTCGAAGAATCACTCGTTTTCGTCGTCATGCCACATCTCAAGAGAGCTTTCTGCAATCCTGCAAACTCATAGGGGCGCCAAAGCTCATCCGTGTACCTCAATCCTGAGGCCGTCGTCGGCCGCCAGGCGCAGAGCCTTATTGAATGTCACAACCATTCGCTCGTCGTGCCTGCTCACCTTGTTTTCCACCATTATTCCGCCGCTTTGGACTGCAGCCGTTATACCGGATGCGGTAATCTCGCACGAACGGCAGTCGAGTACGCCCACCAGCACCTTGGCTTCAAAGACGGTATGGCCGTCCTGCCTACGGATCGTAAAGGTGCCCCACCCGGTCCCCGTTGCCCAGAGACATTGGAAGCGGTTCTCTGCAAGCTGGGGAGCTGCAATAATGGACGCGCTAGCTCCGTCGTAGCGGAACCCGCTCAATGCAAGAATAAGCGACCATGCCGACATAGCGCGGGCATAATGATGTCCGCACTCCGCCTCATCCCAGGGGTTTCGTCTTTCGCCATCATAGCGAAGACGGGTATTCCGCACCAGTTCAACCCCCTCGTCCGCCATGCCCCACGACATCATCAAGGTCGCCACAGTATATTCAAGGCCAGTCCACGCCTCGGCAAAGTAGGGAAACGGAATTCGCGGACGCTCCGTCCTTCCATAATCACAGATCACGACTGCCGCCTCCTGGTTCAAGGCATAGGTTCGTTGCACACTGTCGTGCTCGGCCAGACTCCGCTTGTAGTTATATCGGTAAATCGATCGCAGCGTGGCGCGTATCTTGTCCGGCGACACCAGCGGTCCGAGCCCACCAGCGTCCGCCAGATACTGTCCGACGAGTTGATCAACCAGGCATCCGTCGCCGGCCTGGTATAGCGGAGTCTCGGTGTTCTCCGAACCCATATCGCTACGCAGATTCGCCGCAATCTCGTTCTTTTGAAAGCCTTCGACTTTCTGGACATAGAACTCGCCATTGAAGAGATGGGCATCGATCCACTTGCGGCCGCTCTCGAAGAGTGTTCTATAGGCCTGTGCGGAGGGGAGGTCACCAACCGCGCGCGCCATCTCCTCGCCGGCCCTTAAGGCTGCCAGATAGTAGATGCCGCACATCGGGTTAGGGCCATAGAACTCAACATCGTAGGTGTTATGTTGCACCCCGGCCATGACTCCATTCCGCTCGCTGTCCCATCCGCCAGGTACCCAGGCAAATTCCAGCGCCTTCTTTGCGCGCGGCCATGTGCTGCGCAACAAGGCCTCGTCGCCTGAGATCTTCCAGTCAAGCCAGGCATGGACAATCTGCCCCATCTGGCCGTCTGCCGCTGCAAATCCAGAGCGCGCCTTACCGTCGGGAAGCAACTGCCGGAAGTGCATTGCGCCTGCTTCGTCCATCGAGTAGCCAAAGGCGCTCCGGCGCAGCGATCGGGCAAAGGAGGGGAACAGGAAGGGTGTGACTGTCTCGTAGTTCCACACGTGCGTGCAGTTACCCGCGCAGCAACCGCGCGTGTCGTCGCTTCCTTCAAAGCCGTGAAACTCTCCGTCCGCTGTGCGAAAGCAGGTGGTTGTGGCGAGTGTGGAGAGGTTTGCGCTGGCCGCTTCTTTTACCGCCGCCGGCAGCGTGCTCTCCCGCAACGCAGCGGAAAACATGCGAGTCCGCGCCTCTAGGCTCTCAAGATGCGCCGCGGTGTAGGCTACGGCATCCCACGCGCCTTTGAAGCGAACAGCGTAGTGATTGCCGATGACCGTCTTGCCCTCTCCCGGCGGGGCTGTCCAACCGCACCAGTCGGGGGTGCGATTGGGGAACCGCCAGCCAACCAGAAACCGAAAGCTAACTGTCTGGCCTGGGGGAATCATCCTTTGGAGGCAGAGCACACCGACCGAATTATGAGAGGCGGGAGAAGGCCCGAGGTCTCCGGTCTTCGAAAACTGGTCCCAGAACAGCAGAGGAGAGGTCCACCAGCGACCCGAAGGCCATCCCGCCCAGTGTGAGACCTCTACGCCGGAGTTCAGTGTCGCGGCCAGTACGAATTCTCCCGCCATAGGGTCCTCGGCGGCTAGACCGGGGTTGCTCATAACCAGCCCTGCAAGACCAGCCTCGTTACGGAATTCGTTACGTCGCTTGGGATCGGGCTTGCCGTCTTTATAGTCCTTGTCGCCAGCGTTTACAGGGTTGTCAATCGAGAAGGCGATCCCCACCTTGGCAGGGAGAGGACCCGGGTTGGTCACCTTGTAGTGAAGAATGGCCACCGGAAGTCCTGAGTCTTCTGGGTCATGCGGGATGAAGGGTGAGAAGGCATCGAGCTCTACCTTGACGGGCAAGGATCGATCTTCGAAGTCGATGTGCGCCAAAGGATATTCCCCGGTGAATGCCGCCGATTCAAGCCGGCTCAGACCCGGTGCGTTACTCGAGCCGAGACCGTCCTGTCCCTCATAGGGGGGGAGGATGCGCGACTCCAGCACCCGTGCCACAGGTGCCTGGTTGCCGGACTGTGCCCATATTGACGGAAAGCCATAGGGCGGGTGGAATCCCTTATTGGGGCGGTTGAAGATCTCCCAGTTATGAAGCTGGCCACGTCCGCCCAGCCCTAAGCTACCCGTCGCCACACCTCCCAGTGGGAAGGAGATCATGCGCAGCTCGCGTCCACGAAATGTTCGAGGATAGGTGAGATCCTCGCTCGCTGGGATTCGGTCCTTCGCGGTGTGATGCGGTTGCTGTGCCTCGGCCCGGTCGTGCCAGTGCGCTGACTGCGCAACCGCCGCGACTGTTCCTGCCGCCGTTCTAAGGAAGTTCCTGCGATCCAGCAAAGGCTGCTTTGTCATACGTGCTCCGTGCGCCTGTGTATTCGGCAGGGTGGTGAATCCGATTTTCCACGTTGAAGGTGCTCGTCACAGACCGTTTAGAACGTCGCGCGAAGACCCAACTGCAGAGTTCTTGGACTGTTCTGCTGTCCACTCACCACGCCGAATGATGCTGAGTTAATATTTGTGTTTGGCGGGCTGAACTGCACACGATTGAAGGTGTTGAAGGCCTCCGCGCGGAACTGCACACCGACCTGATCGAGAACCTTGGTGTTTTTGATGAGCGACATAGACCAGTCGTCGATCCCTGGTCCGAAGAGATCAGGTAGCAGTCGAGGCGTGTTTCCAAAGGTGAAGGGCGCATTGAAGGAGAACTGGGAGGTGTCGAAGTACTTGTTCAGCCGGTTCGTGACTGGTCCGCTGAGAGTGGGATTCTTCCCGGTCCAATTTGGCCGCTGGACTCCATCGAAGGTGCCGCTGCTGCTTCCTCCCGTTACCTGGAGAGGAGTTCCGCTCTGGAAGGTCGTCAACCCGTTGATCTGCCAGCCACCGACGATCCTGCCCAGCACCGCTCGCTGATTGAGGAAAGCCTTGTTAGGACCAAAGGGCAACTCGTAGATGTAGGAGATGACGAGGGTTTGGGGTATATCGAAGGCGGCCAGGGCCCGCTCCGAACGCAAGTTGTAAAAATTCTGCAACTGCGAGTTGGCGAACGAAGATCCTGGAAAGCCGCCATAGTTGGGAGTGGCGGGCACGTTATCGATCAGCTTGGCCCAGGTATAGGATAATGACGCTGTAAAGCCTTTGGAGGTGCGCTTCTGAAACGTCAGGAACATTGCGTTGTAGGATGATTGACCATCCGTTGCCATTCTGCTGGAGACGTCGGTGAATTGCGGGTATGGGCGCAACGACTGCCCGAGGGTAATCGTCCGTGCAGAGAGAGGCCCCGAGGTAATGACGCCGTAGTAAGGGTTCGCGACCTGACTATTCAGTTGCGATCTTAAGGCAAAATATTTCGGGTCAAGCTGATTAAATTCGCGCACTGCAGGAAGGTGTATGCCGCTTGAACCCGAATAAGCTATTTGAAGGACCATATCCCAGGGCAAAGCCCTTTGGACGTCGAGATTCCAAGACTGCAGATAGGGGGTTTGATAGTTTCGATCGATAAAGTAAACAGTTTGTCCAAGGCTGGTTAGAAGGCCAGCGGCGCTGCCGGTGGCCGTACAGAACCCGGACGGGAAAGGATTCGAAAGAGTGGCAAAAGGCGTCAGACCATTATCGAGACTGGCGTTGATCTGCGTTGCGCAAGAGAAGCCCGATTGAGGCATCGAGTTGTTGTTCCGCCCGTTGCCCCAGCTATTACCGTAGAACATGCCATAGCCGGCGCGCACGACGGTGGACGATCCTAGACTGTAGGCCAAACCGATCCGCGGTGCGAAGTTTTTATTGTTGCTATTCCAATCGCCTCTCGGAATCCCGTTGACGTCCGGAAACTCCAATCCACCTTTGACTGCGGTTCCGTTTGATAAAGTGGCGGTGCTTGTAAAGTCGAAGTTCGACATCCTGTTCTGCGCCTCTGTGCGGAGCGATTCGACATCCCAGCGCAGGCCGACGTTCACGGTTAGGTTAGGAGTAACTTTGACATCGTCTTCAGCGTAAATTCCGTAGTAGGGCTGCGAATAACCGCCATTGATATCAACTGGGTTCTGCGTGCCCGAGGCTAGTGTTCCAAGCAGAAAAGACGCATACCCGAAGCCCGACCCTGTACTGCTTGCCAAAGGGTTTGGACCTTGGGTGAAGTTCACGTTCGACGTAAAGTTTCCGGGGGCGCTGTCGGACAAGCTTGTAGGGTACTCGCCAAGCCCGTAGACTGCACCGAATTTTAACGTCTGTTTTCCCCACACCTTGGTTCCGTTCACGGCAAATTCGAATCTGTCGGTCCTGTCATGCTCATTGTAGTAGCCACCCAAACTCGACATTTCGCCCGGGTTGATCACAGGAAAGCCAAGCGTCTTACTATTGGCCGCCAGATACGCAGGAAAGCCGAGTTGTGTGGGATCAAATCCATTTGACAAACCATACGAGTCGTACACCCAACGCGCCCACGAGCCATGAAACTCGGCAAAGAGAGTAGGAGAGAAGGTATGAATCAGCTTTCCAATAGCATACGGATGATGTTGCGGCTTAGTCGAATAGCCGGGGCTCGCAATGTCGCTCGATCCGAAGACAGCGGGAACCAGCCAGGGGGCAAGCTTTTCAATTGAATAGCGACCCATAAGCTGGGTGCTGGCACTCAACTGATAGTCGAGGCGACCTGAGTAGTTGTTGACCTGTTGAATGTTACCGCCGCGAAAGAAATAGTTGTTGAGTCCGGTAGTCAGATCTCCTGCCTGATTGGGCGCTGGATAGTATGTTTGAATAGCAAGCGCGACCCGATCGAGTCTCGCGTTGGGAATCTTGTTGCCCAGAAACGCCGAACGTACGTATTGCCCCGGATTGCTGGGATCGGGCTTAGTCGTCAGAGGATCGTATATGGTCACGAGGCTGCCTGTACTGGTAAAGGTCTGCGAAAAATCTCCCCTTCGCTGTAGCGTCGTTGGAACGCTGGTGGTGGTGACAGCAGGACTGATCTGTCTCAGCCCTTCATAACTAAAGAAGAAAAACGCGCGGCTTTTCACAATAGGGCCACCAACGGTTCCTCCGAACTGGTTATAACGCAGCTTTGGGCGCGGCGATCCTGCCCTGTTCGAGAAGAAATCGTTTGCAGAAAAGATGTCGTTCCGAAGGTATTCGAACAAGCTTCCATGAAAATTGTTGGTTCCGCTCTTGGTCGCGATATTTATGACGCCCCCGGCGGTGTTTCCATACTCGGCACTGAAGTTGCTTGTCTGAATCCTATACTCCTGGACCTCCTCTACTCCCGGCGTATATTCCGGCCCATTGAAAGCCAGGTTCGTGTCGTTTCCTCCATCAAGAACGAACTGGCTTTGATCCGGTCGAGACCCGTTGATTGAGAAAAACTGGTAATGGCTCTCGAGTACGGGAGCGCTCGTGGTCTGTCGCGTCGCCACTACACCAGGCTCGAGGACCATAAGCGCGTTGGAGTTGCGGCCGAGTATTGGCAGATTCTCAATTTGCTCAGGGGTCACCACACCGCCAATCGCCGCGGTCGAGGTGTCCAGAAGCGGCTCTTCCCCCGAGACATTGACAGTCTCGGCAGTGTTGCCGACATGCAGTGCAAAATTCAGCGTCGCCGTCTGCGCTACTTGCAACAGAACACCGGCACGACTTAGAGAACCGAATCCGGGAGCGTCTACGTCTATCCTGTAGGATCCAGGTTGCAGCAGCGCCACCGCGTAAGCACCAGAATTATTTGTCGTGGTCTTTCGCTGCAGCTGGGTCGCTTCATTGATCACCACCACCGTCGCTCCACTCACTACCGAGTGCTGTGGGTCTTCAACGGTTCCAGCAATCTGAGCTGTCACTTGCGCAGGCAAGGATGTCGTAAGAACAGAGACCAAAAGCAGGGTAGCTAGGACTGTCAAAGTCAGATTCCTGGTCATACGTTCCTCCATAAGAGAGCCGTCTTCTAAGGGCAGAGCTTTGGCTGTCGTCTTGCTCTAGCCAGTTTTGATCCGGTTTTCCGCCCATCTCTGAACTTGCGTGTACATATTTGTAAAACGTTTCAATGCAGAGTAGCTAAACATTGGACTAAGGCATCTGTCAATAGAGAATTACGCGTTTCTTATAAGATCCGAACTTGCTCTGTCGTTGTGTTTAATCGCTTCATGTCTGTAAAAATCTAAGCTAACCGCTGTAGTTGCGGCTTCGATATCTGCAGAAATGCGTTCCTTAGCCCAAACAAACAGAACTCTTCTCAGCCAACCACGGCGACCGGGCAAAACGCGAAGAGCATCAGGCCATTTCTGCCCATCCCTTCGAAACGGTCTATACGATTCGGCCTAGCAACCGAGGCCCCTGGAGTACAAGAAGTAGACTTGTCACCCTCACCAACTCTCGAAGGACTTAGTTAGTCCATTCGAGGGGTTGGGCAGAGATAGCCAATCTGTGGTTCCATCACGGCGTTCGGGAGAGGAGCTCCAGGTCAACGCGGATCGCTCTATCGGAGCCGCATCTTAACTTCCAAGGTTCAGGTCGAAGTGCGTAACGGGACGTTCGCTACTGTGAGGCAGAGAGGCCACTAACTGGAAGACCGGACGAAGAGCAATTGTGCTAAAAGTAGCCGGTGCAGGGCCTGGAATGAGTCCCCAAGCGGTGAAGAAGTTTCTAAGGCGTTTTTTTTGATGTAGGATGCCCTTGGGAATGGACTTGGACTTTGGATCAATTGCGGAATCACCGATCGTTATGATGGTTCGCGGAGGGTTTACAGCAGCCAACGCAAGGGCTACTTCTCCTGATTGCAGCTGGTGATCTGGCAGTCATGATGCTTCTAACGTTTGTCACACGCGTCACGATCCGAGGCCCTCTGTTCGCTGCCATTTCCATCGTTTACGCTGTTCGTTCTCAATCTTTATATTGTTGCGGCCGACCTCCACCTTTAGGACCGCGCACTTCCCTACTCCCACCTAGCCTGGAATCACGCAGCAGCACCGCGATGAGGTGCGGACGGCGGATGGCCTTGACGCATCGAGCAGGCGCAGCGTTCGTTCGCAGAGTCGAAGGATCGTGAATGAATCCTGAGCGCGAGTTTCCTGGCACGTGCTGCCGTCATCACCCCATCTGATCTGTCGATTGTCCTAACAGTTTACGATGAGAGCTGTTGCAGGGACGTATTCATGACAACTATGTTGACGCTCCGCGCTTGCATCGATCCGTCGCCCAAAGACAACGTCACGGCCGGATAAATTGAGCAGACATGTCTCTCGTCCCACGCTTTTTTCCTTGCAGTCAGACGGCGGACCATACATTCTTGAGTTGCCCACCAAACGGTCAGCCATAAATCCAAAATACAAGCGTGCTCTGTTGTCCGTTCTGAGGGAGACCCTCCTTATGACCGGGATTCAAGAGTTGTTTAGCGCGTTGCATTGAAGATTATTAAAGTGATGGAGATTCCCAAGGAGGCGTCGAGTGCAAGGTCGAACGCTGCCTAGATGAGGACGAGGCGGGCTACAGACTGGTACCTGGGAGAGGTCTTATAACCAATTTGTATGGGCGGCCCTAAGTGGCACGAGGCACGAGTGTTTGACTGGCCACATGTTTGACTTTGGGGATCAACAAAAAAATAAGAAGCAATGCGATTGGATAGAGTAGACCCGCAATCATGAACGCCGGCGAATAATCGTGATACCGAGTAAGTATTCGCCCCACGAGTAAGTCAAAGAGCATGGCTCCGACAGATCCAACTGCGCCCATCAGACCCGCGACTGAACCAACAACCCTGGAAGGGAAGATGTCTGTCGCAAGAGTTTGAAGGATCGTCGACCAGAACTGGTGCCCAAACAGTGCCATGCTGAAGAATACGATTGCGATCTGCAGCGGAGACCTGGTGATTAGCAGAGAGATAGGCATGATGGCGGCGCTCAGGCAAAGGCATACCTTCCGTGAGCGGCCAACCGTCAGATGATGGCGGATCAGATAGCTACTCAGCCAGCCGCCGAAAAGACTTCCTACACCCGCAAAGGCGTATGGGATCCAGGCATAATATCCGATCTGCTTAATGCTGAGATGCCGCACGTCTGCAAGGTATTTTGGCAGCCAGAAGATGAAGAAGAACCACGCCGAGTCAGTCAAAAATTTGGCCGAAATCAAAGCCCAGACCTGCCGATAGCGGAAGAGCCCAGTCCAGGAGACAGGGCTCCTGACCAAGTCGCCACTGTGCGCCTTGGCTCTGGCCAGTGATCCCTGAATGTGCTCTCGCTCTGCGGGAGTGATGAGTTGGTGATGTTCTGGCAGATCATAGAACAGCCACCATGCTGCCGCCCATGCGAGACCGAGTGCTCCGGTCAGGAAGAAGACCCATCGCCAGTTGAGCGTGAGAACGATGAGGACAATCAACGGGGGGGCAACTACGGCTCCTAAGCTGGATCCGGTATTGAAGATCCCGAACGCGAACGCTCGCTCCTCAGGAGGAAACCACTCCGAAATGGCCTTTGCCGAGCAAGGAAAGCCACCGCCTTCGCCAAGCCCGAGTAGAAAACGCGCGACTCCCAGGCCAAATACCGTAGTGACAAACCCATGCATCATGGTCGCGGCTGACCACCAGAGAATCAGTATGGAATACCCGCGCCGCGTTCCGAGCCAATCCGCGGCTTTACCTCCACCGGCATACATTGCCGCATAGGCCAAAAGAAACAGCATTTGAAGCTCGGAGTATTGCTGGTCGGATAACGGGATGCTCTTTTGTATCTCTATGACCGCCACAGGAAAGCTCTGCCGATCAAGGTAGCTGAGGGCGGTGGCGCAGGCCAGGAAGCCAGCGATCCACCACCGAAGATTGCGAATTGAAGTCATGACGGGTTCGCGACCGCATCCAGTACAGGGCCATCTTACACAAAGGCATTAAGATGAGCGCATACGAAACGCTTCAGAAATTGGCTTATGCCTCTAATTCATCCACATTCCACCATTGACTTCCAAGGTCTCGCCAACCATGTGGGAAGCATCCTCGCTCGCAAGAAAAGCAATAACTAATGCAACTTCGCTGGGCCTCCCAGGACGGCCCTGGGGAATATTGGAGACGAGAGTCTTCATCTGTTCCGGCGATGTGAAGCGTTCGTGAAAGGGAGTGTCGATCACTCCTGGGTTCACAGCGTTGACACGAATTCCGTAGTGGATGAGTTCTTTGGCTAGGCCTTTTGTCATGCATAGGACGGCCGCTTTGGCCGTGGCATACGGGATGATCCCGAGACTTCCTCCGTTGCGCGCCGCGACGGAGGCGATATTGATAATTGACCCCGAACGCCGCTCCATCATGGAGGGGGCAACGGCACGTGTGATTCGAAACACACTGCCCAGATTGGTTTCCATGACTTCATGCCAGAACTCGTCCGTGGTCTCCAGAAGCTTGTGACGATCGATCATCGATCCCGCATTGTTAACCAAAACGTCTATATGATTCGCGCGACTGAGCACGGAGTCGATCAGGATCCTGGCCGATTCCGGCTGTGCGAGATCGGCCTGGACGGCGAAGGCTCGACCGCCGAGTTCCCCAATCCGTTCCACAACTTTACTGGCGGCGGCTTCATTCGTTCGATAGTGTACGGCGACACACGATCCTCGCTCTGCCAAGGTCATGGCAGCCGCAGCGCCAATACCTGTGCTGGCACCAGTGACTAAACTAACGTGGCCAGATGGAAAAGTCTGCATAGATAAAGGTCTCAATTCCCCGCCCTGTGTAGATTGAATCGCAATTTCTAATCGTTTCATGTGTAAATGGAAAAAGCAACATGACATGAGGAGTTCCTGATTAGAAATCGGTACGCGGCGAACCGCCCTCTGAGCCCCTCGCATGGGTATTGTCCAGAGAAGCATTAGAAGTTCTAGGATTGTATACCGATGATAGGACTCGTTCTCTGAAGTTGGTTACCAAGCGGTAGAAGCAGGCGTTAAGAGAGCTTCTGTGGGATCAACCCGCAACCTGCGAAGAGCTCAAACCGCGTGCTATTCCGGCCAGTGAGGATGTCCATCGCGCAGCCACGCTGGCCAAGGCCGGCCGCATCCTGTTCAACGGATATATAATAAGAGTCGAGGCATGCCACGCCATGGTGCATGGGGGCCCATTCCGGCCACCTCCGACGGCCGTTCCACCTCCGTTGTGACCCGCGCAATACTTCGCTTCACCCGCCCGGTCTGCTACCAGGACTTCCCCGATGCGGCTCTTCCGCCGGAGTTGCAGCGCCAGCATCCGCTCGGCATTATGCGTCGTCAACGATACCCTAACTCGCGACGCGCAGAGCTAAGCCACAGGATTCTCTAGTGTCCCAATGCCTTCGATAGTGATGCGGATAATGTCCCCGTGTGCGAGCGTAAAATCATTCTCTGGCACAATGCCCGTACCTGTCATCAGGAAGGCCCCCTGCGGAAAGCTGTTGTCTCGAAACAAGAACGCAACCAGCTCCTTCGGATCGCGCTTCAACTCCGCCAAGGTCGTACTTCCCGCAAACTCGACCTTTCCCTGGCGGTCGATCTCGACTTCAATCATCGTGCTCTTCGGCATCGGTCCTTCCGAGAGCAGGATGCATGGACCCAGCGCGCAACTTCCGTCATACACCTTCGCCTGGGGGAGATAAAGCGGGTTCTCGCCCTCAATATCTCGTGAACTCATATCGTTGCCCACGGTGTACCCAACAATCTCGCCGGCCGCATTGATTAACAGCGTCAGTTCCGGTTCCGGGACGGACCATTTGGCATCGGACCGGATCCGCACCGCGCCCGATGGTCCAATAACCCGACGCCCTGTGGCCTTGAAGAACAGTTCCGGTCTATCTGCGCTGTAGACGCGGTCATAGAAGGTTCCGCCGCCGGCATCCTTGGATTCTTCAATCCGGGCGCTCCGGCTCCGGTAGTACGTCACCCCCGCGGCCCACACCTCCTGGCTCACAATCGGTGCAAGCAGGCTGGCAGTCTCGAGATGCCCGACGGCCACCCCGCCACAACTCGCACGAACCTGTACCTGGAGACCGGGACTGCAAATCAACTCGTTCCAGTCATTCGTTTCCACCGCGAAGAAGCTGCCCCCTTCTTCAACAAAGATGCCCTGTGTGCTGCGATAGAGTTTCACGAGATCTCCCATTCTGACTTTTGCAAGTGCAACGGTGACACATGATGCTGACCATCTTCAGCACCTCGGCTGAGCTGACGAATGATAGCGTCAGTGTCGTAGATGCATCCACCCCACACCCCGCCACTCGCCTGCACCAGCGCCGCCCAGAGCCGTGTATCATCCGGCAACGCAGGATGTGACGCAAGATCTTCACGTGGAGCGCGTGCGGCGAGACGAAAAGCGCCTTCTTCGGGATGGAACCGCTCCACACCTTCACCGATCAGGTTCACCGTGCCGTGCTGCGCCTTGCGGTCGACGAGAATCTCGATCAGATCCCCATCCCGGACGCGCCCGATTGGACCCCCGGCAAGCGCCTCGGGCGAGATGTGTCCAAGGCACGCGCCGGTCGATACTCCGCTGAACCTCGCATCCGTCAGCACAGCCACATGTTTGCAGAATGGCAGGCTCTTTAGCGCGGAGGTGATCTGATAGATCTCCTGCATTCCAGCGCCTGCCGGGCCGCCACAGATCAGCACGATCACGTCACCATGGGAGACTGCGCCTGCCTTGATCGCCTCGATTGCTGCGATCTCGGTGACGAAGACCACGGCAGGGCCGGTATGGCGGTACACGTTATTTTCGTCAATCAGCGACGGATCGATCGACGTGCTCTTGATCACACAACCTTCCGGCGCAAGATTGCCCACCGGGAAACAAACAGTCGCGGTCAGCCCACGCGCTGTTGCACGATCCGGAGACAGGATCACGTCATCGGCGTCCACGCCGTCCAGATCGCGAAGCCGCTCCTTCAGTGCTGCTCGCCTATCGCTTGCCTCCCACCAGTTAAGGTTCGCATCCAGAGTTTCGCCGGTCACGGTACGCACCGTTGTATCGAGCAGACCGGCCCGGCGCAGATGCAGCATCACCTCCGGTACTCCGCCCGCCAGAAACACCTGCACCGTCGCGAAGTTTCCTGGGCCATTCGGCAGTGCATCCACCAGCCTCGGCACAGCACGATTGACGGCCGCCCAATCCTCTGCTGTCGGACGCCGAAGGCCAGCGGCGTGTGCGATTGCGGGCACATGAATCAATAGATTGGTCGATCCCCCAAACGCCGCGTGTACCACCATCGCATTTCGAACCGCAGCATCCGTCAGCACATCGCTGGTGCCCATACCAATGCCGGCCATCCTCAGCAGGGCTCGGGAGGAGCGTGCTGCCGCATCCAGCCAAATTGGTTGTCCCGAAGGTGCCAATGCGGCATGCGGCAGACTCAACCCAAGCGCCTCGGCCACTACTTGTGAGGTAGCCGCCGTGCCGAGAAACTGGCAGCCACCGCCTGGGGTGGCACAGGCGCGGCAGCCCATCTCAGCGGCATACTCCAGCGTGATCTGGCTCTGCGCAAACCGCGCTCCGATGGTTTGTACCTTGCCCGCGTCTTCCCCCTCGTCTGGCAGCAAAGTGACTCCACCAGGCACAAGGATGCTCGGCAACTTCTTCGACGAGGCCAGCGCCATCATCATTGCCGGCAAGCCTTTATCGCAGGTCGCCACTCCCATGACGCCTCTTCGAGTGGGCAGTGAACGCATCAACCGGCGCAGCACGATGGCCGCGTCGTTCCTGTAGGGAAGCGAATCGAGCATCCCATCCGTACCCTGCGTACGCCCGTCGCATGGGTCCGTGCAGGCTCCTGCAAAAGGAATGGCGTGCAGGTTCCTCAACTCGCGTGCTGCCTCCGCCACCAGCAGACCCACCTCCCAGTGCCCGCTGTGGAAGCCCAGTGCGATGGGGGTGCCGTCCTGTGCTCGAAGGCCGCCGTGTGTGCTCAGGATCAGAAACTCGGGGTCGAGCAGATGCGCTGTCTCCCAGCCCATGCCTGCATTCTGCGTGAGCCCGAACAGGTTGCCGGAAGGCTGCGTCAGCAGCATCTCGGCGGTGATCGGCAGTTTGCCTTCCGGGCCGGGCGCGTGCGTCTTCACCTGCTGAAAGAGTGAGGGATCGCTCTCCAGCACACGGGAAGCGGTTATTGTCGGCGGCGGGAATAAAGTCATCGGTTGATCATTCTCATGGATACGGTCTTTTACTGCTTGTCCAAACGGATTTCGTCACTGTCGCGATCTCATTTTAGAACCTACCGACCGAACCCTGATTTGAGACATCCACGGTTGCCCTGAGAAGAACCTTCCGCGCTCAAGTCAATAACTCGACTACGTTTGCATATCACGCAACGAGCTCTGCTCGAGAGATAGTAAAACCTCTTTCTGAAGAGGCTTCCACTGCTAGGACCGACGGACACCTTCTTATCTCCTCAGCTTGGGAGTAACGAAACAGTAGGCCGTATACTTAATCTCACTCCAGGCACGGTCACCTATTGGATAACCCGGAAACAGGGGCCTGTTCACCGGCGTGAACTTTACCCGAACCCAAATCGTCTTCTTGCCTTGCGTGAGCTTACGCGAGACAAGAAATTCGTCTTCGCGAAAGCGGCGATTTGACGTTTCCACAACATGCTCCGTAGCTCCGAGCTCCTGTTTTGGATTGGAATACACCACCGTATTCGATCCGGCTAGATACCATGTTCCTGCGAGTTCCCATACCGCTCTACTCTCGTCTGCTACGTACACCTCTGCGCGCTGGTCCGCGAAGGAGTAGTCCAGCTTGCGCCGGAGAAGTACTCCTAGATTGTCGGAGCGGAGACGAAGCTTGAACTCCGAAGTGCCCTTTGTTGTGCGACCGCGATCCGTCTCTGCCGGGAAGATCACTTTACCGTTCAAAGTATCGACACCCCATTCGTAACGAGACGTGAAGGTATATGGCTCCGACGCTTGGGGCGAAGAATAGCCGTGTGTCCGCTCGGCTCTGGGATCGCCTATCTGAAGTTGATCAGTCTGGACGAGAGAAGGTGACGGAAGGCCATACCAGTACGCTATCGTCTCGTAGTGTTCGGTCGATTCATTTGTACCGCCATGCTCCAGACGAATCACCGCATTTTTCCCGAACGGCATCAGATCGGCAAGCAGAAAACGATAAGCCGATTCAATCTTGTCTTGATTATTCACTGCGGTCTGGAGAGTGCGTGCGCCTACCGGGTGGCCTACGAAGGCCAAAGTCATGTTCAAACCACCCCAATAGTCGCCTCCCCCTCCCCACTCTTCAGTTCCAGTTCCTTGAGCTTGCGGTGTAAGGCTGTCATCGAAAAAGAAGCGCGGATCGCCCTCGAGCGTGCGCAGGTCAGCGTTGTGCGAGAAGATGAAGGACGTACCCACGAAGCTTCCCGACCAGTTCTCATTACCCTCCGTATTGCGCGTATCGAGAAGCACCATGTCTTCTCCGAGCACCGGATGCGGAAAGTCCTTGTACGTCGCGTGAAAGTAGGAAAGCTGGTTTGCCGGTCCATTCAACGGCATGGAATGCACGTTCCATTGGACTCCATGGACAGCCTGGCCGCCGCCAACAAGTTCAATTCGCGCCGATTTAAAAAACGGCATTGGAAAGTAGCACGCAAAGTACACCCTATCGTTTGCGAAGCGAATGTTGACGGGAAACGCCTTTACCAGGAACTCTCGATTGTCGCGATTGTATAGCGTACCCGCGCCATAGAAGAGAGCAATGGGAACATCGATCGACGCCTCTTTTCTTCCATCCCATGTCACACGCAAATGAGCACTTGTGAAGGCATCCGCCTGATCGCGAGGAATAGAAAAGCTGAGAGCACGAATAGTAGCTTTACCCTTCAGATCCGCCGCTGTGATCGATCCGTTAGCCGGCAGATTCAGAATTCCTCCTGCCTCTTTGAAGCCGGTGCTTGGCGCAATATCGGTACCGGCTTTGCCTATCAGATCGAGCACATCCCGACTAGGAACTGACCTAGCATCCCAACTCTTTAGCGGCGGAGAGATGTTTGTCTCAGGCACGAACTGGTTATAGATGTAATACCCCGTACCGTAGCGCGTTCGGGTGTAGGCCATCTGAAAGCTCCGCTCGAAAGGAATCGGCGTCCAGATCAGGTCGGCTCCCTTTGTTGTCGCCCAAGTTTCATTCAACGGAGTTGGGAAAAGTTCGCGGGGAATAAAAGTGGAATCGGGAGCAGGATGCAACGGGTCGGCCGTGCTGCTCTCTTGTACGAGATGGTCCTTCCCGTCGACCACGTAGTGCCAAGGGCTTCCATGCCAATGGTTATAGCGGCTGAACAATAGGAGGCCAGGTCCCTCCAAATCCAGAGTGACGTTGAACGTGTCAGAAATTTGATATAGAAAATGCGAAGCATCAGCCCCTTCATTTCCGCCGGTTCGATCGTAGGTACTGCGCATGTAAGTGCGCATTCCAATCCGCTGGTCTGCCCAGCGATCCCAGGAGCGGTACGCATCAAGGCCGATGGGGATGGGGCGAGGATTGTCCGCCGCGCGAGCCGGGCCGACAATCAGTACTACAACACAGAGCGACGACAAGCGAACCAAAGAGCTCGAAAGTCCAATGTGCACCAACCTATTCCACAAACGTACCATCTCGATCTCCTATCGACAGCGTCTGGCGCAAGCCCAGCTACCGATGCTTATCTTTCCGTCACTGGTCCATGTCATGGATCTGAGCTGCATCCCAAATGCCCAGACTTCCGATACACCCAGACTAAAGACACTCGGACTTAGCTCTCCCAGTCCGGTTCGCTCTTCTCTCCGCGGGCACGATTCCGCAAACTGCTCTAGAAAATGTATTTCAGAGCTACCTGCAGAATGCGTGGATCATTGGCCGTAAGAATTCTGCCGAAGTTCGCCGAGGTGAAACTGGAATTAGGATTGGCGAAGGTCGGATGATTGGTCGCGTTGAACGCCTCAATGCGGAATTCAAGATATTGATTCTTGTGAGCGAACTCGATTGGAAAGTTCCGGAAGAGAGCCATGTCGACGCCATAGCGGCCAGGTCCTTGGATCGAGTCGCGTCCAGCATTTCCATAGGTTCCCGGCAGGTTTCTGCTATAGGCCGAGGTATTAAACCAGCGTCGCAGGGTTGGGTTGCTGCTGGCCGGATTACCACTTATATTCGGTCGATCGGCGCCTACACCGGTCAAGGATGCGTCCGTGCCCGCAACAGGGCTGAACCAGAACCCGGAACGCGCGCTCACAATGGCAGACAATTCCCAGTCCGAGAGAAGCCGCCAAGCTACATTTTTCGTAATGTGGGGAGTGCCTGCCACCAAGGACGCATTGAAGATCTGCCTAACGTCCGTATTGCAATTACCGCGATCGCCTGCGCGACTGTGGGGGTTCTGGTAGGAGTTGGTGAGTTCAGAGGTAATATCGCCCTCGTTGATGCAGTGAGACCAAGTGTAATTGACAAGCAGGCTGACGTTCTTTTGCAAGCGATGGTTCAAGGTTGCGAGCATTGCATGATAAGACGAGGTTGCACCGTCATCTACTTGGATGATGGAGCTGAAAGCTCCTCCAGAGTGAGCACTGATTTGCGTGAGAACTCGTCTGCTGTTTGTGTTCGCCACAGTGGAGCACGCGGAAGCCCCGCATTGTCCGGGGATGTATACTGCCGGGTCCTGTTGGGAACTGAGCCACAGGTGAGTCCCTTCATTACCGATATAGTTGAGCGAAAAGAGCCAATCCGGGCTAAATTGCTCTTGAACACTCACATTCCATTGCTGAAAATAAGTTGGATGAATGTTCAACGGGAGATTGACATACTGCCCCGCCGACACGAAACGGGCGTCCTTTAGAGGAGGGATGGGAAGTGGAAACGGGTTGCCACCTGGGTAAGCCTGATATGGATTCGCGAATCCTCCGGTAGGGTTATTGAGCGTAATCGCACTCGCCCACGGAGGTCCAAAGCCGAATCGATCGAAAAATTGCGCGGCCGGGAAATCGTACAGCACACCGTAGCCAACGCGCACAACCGTTTCGGCGTTTCCGTGTGGATCCCACACGACTCCAAGGCGCGGACCAAAGTTACCGAGGTGGCGATTCGTACCTCCGCTCGGGAGGCCGGAATCACCTGGGAAGGTGAGTCCAGCCGGAGCGTTTTGATAGACTTGGCTTGTGGCCCCGGCAGTAAAAGAAGCCAAGTCAAAGTGGGTCGCACGCCCTTGTGTCTCGTGTTCAGGGAGGTAGGGCTCCCAGCGCAACCCGAGGTTGACATTGAGACGCTGGCTGAGACGTATCTTGTCGGACGCGTACAGCGCGAAATAATTCTGAACAAAGTCCAGCAAAGTCGGGTTTCCTTGGACGACCGAACTAGGCGCGCCTAGCAAGAGATCTGCCAATGCGTTTCCGGTTATCTGTCCGTTGAAGTTGTATGCGATGTTCTCTTGACTTGTCGTCTTGTAGTCGACATACCGGCCGATCCATTCACCTCCGAGAGCCAATTGGTGACGTCCTTTGATGAGGTTGACGTCATCGGCTACTTGCTTGCTTCCCGAATACACCTGAGCGATGGAGCAGATCCCGCATGATGTGCTGAAGTAGCTGCTCACACTGATCTGGGGCGAGTTTCCTGTGGATGGAGCAACGTTCAGTCCCAGGCTGCTCGCTGAAGGAAGACCTGAAGCAGGGCCACGGTTGATGCGTTCACGCGTCCAGGTAAAGTGAAATGCGTTGATAGCCGTCGAAGTCAAGGTGTAGGTATCTCCGATGGTGAGCGACTGAACCGAGTCGCCTACTCCAGGGAGGGTCGTGAGCAACAGATCATTATTGTTGTACACGGCAGGGTTCTTATAGTTGGTGTAGTAGTAGCGCCCGAAGAGAGAATGGCGCTGGGACAGGGTTGCGTCAACTCTGCCGAGATACTGGTTTTCACTCGAATTATTAGGGATGCTGTAGAGCAGCTTGCCGCAAGGATCGGCACTCAATGGAATGTACTTCAACAAAGTCAACGCCTGGGGATTGAACCGCGCTACCGGAATATTATTATTTGGGAATGGCTTGCCAGTGAGAGGATCCGTAATGGCTTGCGCAACTCCACAGGTTCTCGAAAGCACCGTGCTAAAGTCGCCTTGAAGAACTTGCGCAGTTGGGACAAAGGACGTGGTGGTGGGCGGCGCGGTGTGCGTGACGGTCCCTTGATAGCCGCCGAAGAAGAAGAGGCGATCGCGCAGAATGGGCCCTCCCGCAGTGCCGCCGAATTGGTTGCGCTTCAACTGATCTACGCTAGATGCGAAATAGTTTTTAGCGTTGACGGCTCCGTTACGGAGAAATTCGAACAAGTCACCATGGAACACATTCGTGCCGGATTTAGTCACAATATTGACGACTCCGCCCGCCCGTTCTCCATAGCTGGCCGGTATGGCATTCGTCTGGACGCTTAACTCTTGCAACAAATCCGGAAATGGGATAGGAAGATTGATGGAGCCGAAAGCATCGTTATGATCGCCTCCGTCGAGGAGATAGTAGGTTCCATTCGCCTGCCCTCCCGCAATCGCGATGGTCGTCGATGAGGGATAGTTCTTGCTGCTTGCGAGATCACTCGGGGGCGCCGTCACTGCCGCTCCAGAGAGAAGTACCAATTGCGTCGGTTGCCGTCCATTGAGGGGAAGGTCGACGACCCGCCGTTCGTCGATCACCTGGGAGATGCCCGTGGTCTGCGTCTCGGCCATCTGGACGTTGGCGTGGACTTCAACCTGCTGCGACACCAAGCCGACCTCAAGCACCGGATTCAGCTTTGGGTTCGTATTCACTTGCAGGATGACACCTTCCTGCTTGTAGGTCTTAAATCCGGCAGCACTGACCTCGATCTCATACGGACCGATAGGAAGACTGCTGAGTGCATAGGATCCGTCTGAGCCACTCACAGTCGAACGCGAGAATCCGGTGTCCGTCTGAAGCGCTTTGATATGAGCCGCCGGGATGGCAGCGCCGGTCGAGTCCTGGACATTCCCGGAGATTTGATCGACTGCAGTCGCTTGGGCGTGCGAAAGCATGGGTATGCAGAAGAGGAGAAGGATCGCTACCTCAGCGACAGTGTATCGAGACGGAAAACACATAGATCACCTCTTGAGAGCACAAACGAACCGTTTTGTTACACTCACGTCGGGGTGCCCGAGATCATCCCAAGCGCAGGCAGGCTGCTAGTAGCAGCAACAGTTCGCTAAGTTACATGAACGATTTCTTTTCTGTCAAGAAAAATGAAACGTTTCGAAATATGCTTGCAAACACCCTGCGCTCCGGAGCGAGCGCTAAATGAGCGCGGTCGATTCTCTAATCCGTAGTTCTGGCTTGAGGACCACGTTGCGAGGCTGCATCGGAAGATCATCGACTTTGCTCTGGATTCGTTCAAGGAGCAATTGCATGGCTCGGCGACCCAGCTCGCGTGCTGGCTGAGCCACCGTTGTGAGCCGAGGCTGGTAGTTCTGAGTCCAGGCGAAGTCGTCGAACCCCACAACGCTGACATCTTCCGGGCACCGAACGCCCGCCTCACGCATCGCTCTCATAAAGCCGAGAAGCAGCTTGTTGTTGGTACAGAAGACTGCGGTCGGAGGATCGAGCAACTCAAAGAGCCAACGCTCAAAGTCGTAGCCTGCCTGCGCCTGCATTCCTCCTGAGCGCATGTGCTCGTCGATCACAGGTAAGTGAGCGGAGCGCATGGCCTGGCGGTAACCTTCGAGACGGCCCGAGTGAGTCGATAGCTCCGTTCGGCCCGTCATGAGCGCAATACGCTTATGACCAAGCTGAATCAGGTGGTTTGTGGCTTCGTAGGCACCCAAGAAATTATCGGTTGAAACAGTATCGCCGCGGAATCCCAGCGGAATCCGATCGAAGCAGACGATAGGAAAACGGCGACGCATAAGCCTGTCGAACGAAATGGCTGGGTCAGAACAGGCGATCAATACTCCATCGACACGGTGACTGAACAGCGTATTGAGCTGCTGCTGCTCCTGATCCGGATCCTCATTTGCATTGCACAAGATTACGGAATACTTGGCGGCTCGGGCGACCTCTTCCGCACCCGTAATGATCTCCGGGTAAAACGGGTTGGTGACATCCGGCAGGATCATCCCCACGGTTTGCGTTCGGCCAGTCTTGAGGCTCCGTGCGATTTGGTCGGCATGGTAATCCAGTGCCTCCATGGCGTTGCTGACACGTTCGGCGCGCTTTGGACTGACGACAGACGTCCCGTTGACCACCGCCGAGACTGTCGCCACAGAAACTTCCGCCAAACGAGCTACGTCTCGCATGGTTGGCGTACTCTTTTTCTTCATCTTCACTTTCACTAAATGTTAGGAAAAGATTGCCAAAGGTGAGTTCCACACGTGGCTGCCGAAGCTATTCCAATGTAGATCTGCTGCCCTTTCTCAACGGGCTCTTAATATGCACGACTAAGTAATCAGCGTCTTTCCATCATATCGTCTTGGCTATTCAGCTCCTTAGATTCAGACTCAGGTCGACTGCAGATGTTTAACCACCAGTTCCATGGAATTAGTTCGTCAATTCCAGGCACGCATTGCTCAGAACGGTAGCAGATTGCCAGTTGCATCGAATCCTATTCCCCTGGCGGTTCCAACGATAGTCAAGTCCCCTCGTGTGCGCGCTTCTTCCGCGAACGCCTCCGATACGAGCACGCGATCCATATTGAGAGTATTAGTAATTCGAATGATGCGCAGTTTTGCAGTCGAGGGCGATGCGAGAGAAGCAATGGCATTCTCGAGAGCCTCTCGATCTGTATCAAAGTAGATCGGGATCTTCGCAGTAGGAAGACCGAGAGAGGTGATCGCGTTCGTGTAGACATACTGTAGATTGAGCGATTTCACCGCGCGACTGGTGGTGAAGTCGGCCAAACCAATCCCGATGCCGTTGCCGTTGGTGGCGGTCGTAAGATCACGGACAAAGATACGGAAGATCTGCGGTTTGATCGAACTCTCGGGCTGGAGTGATGCGAAGTAGCCAAGGACACCCCGGCCGATCACATTGGTGTCCATACCAGTCCCGCTTATTTCTTTTCCGATCTCGTCGACGATCAAAAGATCAATCTCTTCAAACGGCAACCACGACATCAACGAACGAGCTTTCACCAGCAGTTTGCCCTCTTCATCAACGATATCGGAGGGTCTGATCACGTGAATATCGGCAGTCTGGTGATGTTGATCTTCCAGGATAGCGATTCCACATAAAATCGGCACTGTACCAAGGATGACCTTCGCCGTCTCACGAATGACCACCTCGTGCCCCAGACTGCTCGCCGCTCTGTGGGCATTGGTGGCACCCACATGCTTGCCGAAGCCGATAGCAAGCATCTTCTGTAGTCCGCTTCCCAGGTCCCCATGAAAATCGGTATGCGGCTTGATACGATTGATGGCTACGATCCCGTCTGACTCTAAAGCGGACACACTGAAGACTACCTCATTCCCCTCGAAAATGTTTCCGATCTGCCGAACTTCCATGCTCGTTTCAAAGGGAACGCCCATCGTCTCCGACGTGATCCCATATTCAGCTAGGACGCTCTCCTGTCCCTCCGGGGTCGCCCCTCCATGGCTCCCCATCGCCGGCACAATAAAAGGCTTCGCGCCCGCGTCGCTCAGTACATCAAGCACCGCCTTGACCACTTTCGCGAGGTTCGAGATCCCCCGGCTACCCACTCCCACTGCAATCTTCATCCCAGGGGTGACCTTGTCGAGGATGTCGGATTTTGAGAACTGCTCTCTTAGAAGGCTCTCGAATTGTAACTGCGGCGACCTTGGATAGTGTTGCCTCACTTCAAACATCTTCGGGAAGTTGTCCATCATGGTCGTAATATTACTTCTTGATTTAGAGTACCGCCACTAAAACGAAGAATCGTCGAGCTTAGAAAGCTGGCGGAACTGACGCCGTCTCCCACCCCTCAGCGATCGTTCGCCGGGGACTCAGGGTGGAAATTTTGCGATGAGCCAAGTTAGCTTTCGAATCACCTGATGTAGAGCGTAACGGGAATCCTGCCGCGGCTCTTGACATGCACCGGATCGACGCTGCCCCAATCACTGGCATGTCACTGGCAGACCACGGAGATGAGTTCGGCGGCAAGATCGCGGGTCCAATCGGCAGGAGAAACGACTGTCGGATGCGTGTGACCGAGCCACTCCCGACGTTCAGCAGGACTTGAAAGCTCTTCACGCGGGCTGCGCGGCGGCGAGGAGCCAACAGGAAAGACTTGCGGCTGCCCTTGAAGACGTCTATCCGCGCCTCTTCAAGGTGCGGACTTTTCTCCTAAGGCAAGCTTGGGTCCCCTTCTGCAGATTCCGTCCAGTCGCCTAGGGGGTCACGCGACACACCCGTTGGGCAAGCATGTACCGCAGATAGCGACACATACCAGAAAGAAACGGAGACTTACACCATGTTCAAGAAGATCACTCTCATCGGCCGTCTCGGACAGCATGCAAAAGCCAAAACCGCTCACAACAACCGTGAGTACGTCACCCTTGGCCTTGCCACCAGGAAAGCTGGAAGAACGATAAGGGCGACTACGAGACCCGCACCGAGTTAGCACCGCGTTTACGCTCGGAACACTCTCTTGAAGTTCGCCAAGACGCTCCAGAAAGGGCAATTCGTCACCCTCGAAGGCAAGTTCAAGTGACGCGACGTAGAGGATGAGGTCCAGGGCATAACCTTCAAGCACCGGATTGCTGAGATCCGGTGACCGCTACCTGCCTCGAATTGCTCGGTCTGCCGGGTAAACCTGGTGCACCTGGTCATTTGTGTCTATTGAAGTGTCATCCCTCCATGAAGGGAACGTTGACGTGTCACAAACCTAGAGTATTCCTCGCATATGGCGTCATTATCAAGTTCAGACCGTAACCTTTGGCGAAAGTTTCGGCGGATTGCGGAGCAGGTAAACGTTGCCATCGAGCGTGACCTGATCGCAGCAACACAGCTATCCGGTGGAGACCACAGCATCCTGTCGACGCCCGCGGAGACCGAAACAAAGCCAGTGCGCCAGCAGCAACTCTGCGACCTGAGGCGATGGGACAGGACGCGACTTTCACATCACCTCACCCGAATGGAAAACGCGGTCTGTTGAAACGCTCGAAACTCGCAGATGGCAACAGATTGGTGACCATCACCGCGCAAGGTGATCGCGCACGAAAGGCGGCAGACCCGATTCATGCTGACGCGGTGATGAGGCATTTCATTTCGAAGTTAACAGGAGCGCAGCGGAAGGCGATCGCTTCGCTTGGTGTCTCTCATGGACTGTGATAGTGCTCAAATCAGCTATCCTTGCCATGGGAACGCTGCTGCTTCTACTTCCATTTGGTGGTCGTCCGAAAAGTATAGTAATGCGTTCCCAGCAGGCAGCGAGGAGCCGATACCGCTGCACGGTGAAGTACACGATCTAAAGCAAACCGACGGAACCAATATCCATGCAGAGTTTGAACCGGCCGGTGCCCCCACGCTTGTACGGACCCTCACCATGACTGGGTTGGATTGGACTACTGGGCCTGATTGGCCTTGCTGGATTGTGGAGGCAACATCACGCCGCTACGGTTGAAAGTCGTAGAATTACCCCCCCGAGTGCAGAAAGAAGAAGAGAGCCGCCCATCGTAGGTGTCTCCCTCCTTCTGGTATCTAAGCCGTTTGAGCTTGGCTCATACGCCATCACTATATCCCGTAAGACGCATACCCCACACTGACAAACCGCACCTACCTCAAGGTGTTCCGGTGGATCTTGAGCTCTCACCGGCTTGCTCGCGGATTCCTTCTCACATCTTGACTCACCCGTTAGTTAGCGAACAAAGGCGCTGGTCTCAAACTTTGTAAGCAGATCTGCAACGTCTTTGTAGACTTCGATGCAGCCTGCCTGCAACAATTCCTTTTCGTTCCAGCCACCCGTCATGACCCCGACGGTCCAGATCCCGGCTTTCCCCGCTGCCTCGGCATCGTAGGGAGTGTCCCCGAGAGCCAGCACCTTCGAGGAAGGAAGATGGAGCTTCTTCAGCGTTGCTTCGAAGATGTCCGGATGCGGCTTCGACCGTTTCGCATCGTCTGCTGTACTGCTCTCCTCGATAAGATCGCCAATATTGGCAATTCTCTCGTAATCTTTCAGCTGGTCTCGATCGGCAGACGAAGCAATCGATACCCGGATGCCCGCCTTCTTCATCCTCAAGAGCAGCTTCCGAGCTTGAGGAAAGGGCTTGACCTGGGCAAGGTAATCCATGCGGAAGATGTACTGCCGATAAGCCATCAATGGTTCTTCGATAGCAGCTCGCTTCCACCATGGCACAAAGACCGGGATTACCTCGTCTCCGCCCTTGCCGATCTGTCTGCGTGCTTCTTCCAGATCGACCGAGATGCCTACGACTTCGAACGCATCTTTCCAAGCCGCAGCATGCAGCCAATTGCTTTCTACAAGGGTTCCGTCAATATCACAAAGTACTGCTTCGATCATCTTTGTCACTCTCTCTTGGATTGGCCGCAGGAACCAGAACTCTTTGCCGCTATGCAGCGGATAATAGGAGTTTATGAATCCTTCGAGCTGTCATTCATCTTGGCGCTTTGACTTTCCGCAAAAGCAGTACGGAGAACTCCCGCACTGCGATGCAAGTCCTGCATCTCAGAATCGCTAAGCGGCAGTTCGAGGACTTTTTTCACGCCATGAGAGCCGAGAACGCAGGGTGTACTAAGGCAAACGTCTTGTAACTGGTATTCTCCGTTCAAACGGGCGGAGACCGTAAGGACAGAACGCTCATTGCGAAGTATCGCCTCGCATATTCGCTCGATACAAGAAGCGATGGCGTAGCAGGTGTTTCCTTTGAGCTCCAACACCTCTGGTCCAGCGTTTCGAACTTGTTCAAGAAGCTGCTTAAAAGGTGGAAGCTCCTCTGCGCCCGGAAAGCTAGCGAGGGACATGCCGGCTACCTGAGTTCCACTCCAGACCGCAACGGAAGAATCCCCATGTTCGCCGATGACAAAACCATGGACCGAGCGTGCCTCAATGGCAAGCTTTTCACCCACCACGGTACGCAACCGGTTGGTATCGATTACTGTGCCTGAACCTATTACTTGTGAGTGGGGAAGGCCTGATTCCTGCTGCGCGATATAGGTCAGAATGTCCACAGGATTGCTGGCGATGAGCAACACACCGGCGAAACCCTCCGCTTTGAGCTTTCCCATGCATTCGCGGAGGATCTCCGCGTTTGTTTGAAGTAGCTCCAAGCGCGTGTCTGTTTTGTCCGAGCTTGCCGCCCCTGCGGCGAAGATGACGATTGCGCTCTTTGCAGCGTCCGGGTAATTGCCTGCGATAACCTTTACCGGCTGGCCGAGAGGTACAGCGTGTTGCAGATCGCTTGCCTCGCCTTCAGCTTTTCGCGGGTCTCGATTGATTAGTACGATCTCGCGAGCTGTACCCTTCAAAACCAAGGCATACGCGCAGGTCACACCGACTGCCCCGGCACCAATAATTGTGATGCGCGAACTTTCTGTCGGACTTTCGTGGGAATCTGTCATGGGGTTCTCCTAAACGAGGCTAAAGCTGCTCTCTAATGTCCAGTCCAACGCAGAACTGCATAGGTATAGAGCGGAAAGTGCTCCCAGCGTGCCACTCCGCAAAGGATGAGGCTTTGCGCAAACGCAATGCACGTAGCGGGGCGTTCGTACATGACCGCTTTGTTATAACGGCATCCTGCCACCGGTGGCCCCGTAAATTTCGCCCGTGACGTAGCTTGCATCGTCTGAGGCAAGGAAAACGAACACCGCAGCCTGCTCGACCGGCTGAGCAGGCCGCTTGAACTGGGTGCTTTCACCAAAGGATTTTACCTCTTCCTCTGGCATCGTGGCGGGGATGAGTGGCGTCCATACGGGACCTGGAGCAACACCATTGACGCGAACGCCATGCTTCATGCAAAGCTTCGAGAAGCTCTTCGTAAGACTCACAAGAGCAGCCTTCGTCGATGCGTAGGGAGCAAGTTCGTCCTTGGGATCGAAGGCCTCAATGGAACAGGTGTTGAGGATGACACCGCCCGGCTTCATCTGGGGAAGCGCCGCTTGTGTGAGAAAGAACGTGCCATAGACATTGGTGCGATACGTTCGGTCGAACTCCTCTTCAGGAATGTCTGACAACTCCTCGTAGGTCCTCTGAAACGCGGCGTTGTTGACGAGGATGTCCAGTCGGCCAAACTCTGCCACTGTGCGGTCTACGAGTTGCTTACAGAAGCTCTTTTCACGGATGTCACCGGGGATTGCGATGGCTTTCCGTCCAGTGGCCTGCACTAGTCGTACCGTCTCGTCCGCGTCATTCTGTTCATCCTGATCGCCTTCGAGAAACGTGAAGAGAATATCAGCACCCTCCTTCGCAAAGCAGAGAGCGACGGCGCGGCCGATGCCACTGTCCGCACCTGTGATGAGAGCGACACGGCCACCAAGACGGTTATGGCCCTGGTAGGTCGTTTCACCATAGTCTGCTGGTGGATCAAGTTTGTTGGAGCTGCCCGTGCCCGTCTGCTTTCCCTGAGGGAACGGAGGTTTTGGGAAGTGTTCCCGGGGGTCTTGCGGCTCAACGAGAGAAGGTGTGAATGACATGATGGGTCTCCTGTTGCAGGTTGGGCGTGCTACTTCAGGGTGACGTGCGCTCAAATTGAAAGCTCTGCCCCAGAGAAGGTGATGGCTCTTAGCGTTCACTTCATGGCTTGCAAGGCTCAGGGCTGTTGTTTGGTGACGGGATGGAGGCGTCGGCGACCGCGCCCGTGACAAAGGCATAGATGCCTTTACCCATGAGATCAATTGCTTGTTCGTCTACGGGCCAGGTCCAGGGTCTTACACCTGCACCGGTCGCGTTCTCCAGCGTTTGATCGTTGAGGAGGCGAAGGTTCATGTGAAGAAACGATCCGATCGGACCACGAAGACCAACTCCCGCCATCCAGCCTCGTACGGCCCGAGCATGATGCCCTGGCTCCAGTGCATCACCTAGTTCATTTGAGTCGTTCACGATCTGGCTTGTGACGCTGCCTGAGAAGCCGCTCCAGAGTATGCGCAGGAACGTATGAATCTGGTCTTCCGGTGAAACTTTGTTCAAATTTTCCGCGACGGTCATTGCCGCTACCCCAACCACCCCAGCAAGGAGTCCTCTGTTTGCAGCTATTGCAGTCATGGCACCGACTCCTGTCTTCACATACTGACCCGTTATTCTGGACCACCGTTCTGATGAAGGCGTTCCGCCGCGCGTTGCATGCTGATCCTTCCTCGTGCATGACACAACGGTATATCTGTCTCATCAACCTTCATTTGGCGCGGTGACGCTACTCCCTTATAAAAGCCGCAAGGTCCTTATGGTAGGAGAGACGCAAGCACGCTTCTGCACCATGCTCCTCAAGCATTGTATTGCCTTCCTGCCCGATCATGAGTAGATCTCCATTCGACACACCTAAACATTGACCCTCAGCCATATGTAGAAGGCGGAACTAATAGTGCAGCAAAAGAATGTGTTGCCGGCGCTGCGCGAAGGGCAACAGGCCGAACAGCTTGCGCCCTAGTCGACTGCTGTGAACGCCCTCGATGGGCCGGGGCTTCGATGCAAACGGGCGATCCTCCGAAGCATAACCCTATACCGGAAAAACGCTCACGCTGACGAGAATAGTCGAGCCGCGTTCCAAATTCCACGATTGCAGCTGGAATAACAACGAAGCCGGTCCTGTGTTTTGAAGGCGAGATACGACAGGTGCTGGCCAATCTTGTAGGAAACGCGATCGACGCTATGCAACCTGCTGGTGGTCGTCTGCTGATACGCAGTCGGAAAGCAACGCACTGGCGGACCGGCCGCAAGGGCCTGATGCTGACCATTGCCGACACGGGTCCGGCATCGATTCATCCGTGATCAAGAAGATCTTCGAGCCTTTCTTCACGACCAAAGGCCTCGGGGGCACTGGACTAGGACTGTGGGTGAGTTGCGAGATCGTCAATTGGCATCACGGTTCTTCGCGTGTGCGCAGTAGCCGGAAGAAGTGCAGCAGCGGCACGATCTTTAGCATGTTTCTGCCCTTCGATGCCGTGAGCCGCTAAATTCTGCCCTTCGATAATGGAGGCATACCTGTCACTGTGGTGTATGCCTCAACGCTACGAGTCGAAACGCCTCAACCCGCGAACCTAAGGTTCCTACTCGCCTCCTTGCTAAGAACGTTGCTACCGCTCATTAGTCTAGGCAAGCTTAATTGAGGTTCGAGTCCAATCTCATAACGACCCGACGCGGAACTTGGTTGGATCGACCCCATAAGTTGCTCGGAAAGAATGCGAGAAATTACTGCGGCTCGAAAAGCCCGTGCTGCAAGCAATGTGATCTACGGTATCGCTCGTTGTGGCAAGCAGTTCGCGCGCTCGGCGTAAGCGAGCCGACTTTAGTAGGCTCATCGGCGTTTGTCCAAGTGCGTGAGTGAAGTGTGCGGCGAAAGCGGAACGGCTCATCCCAGCGATGGACGCAAGCGACTCCACTGAGAACCGTTCCGAAGGGCGTTCGAAAATGGCTTCAAGCGCTCGGGCCAGGCCCGGTTCGGTCAAGGCTGCCATCCATGAAATGGGCGGGCAGCCGCGATCGATCTGCCGGCGTAAAAGCAAGACAAGGCACTGCTTCAAGAGTGCTTCGGTGAGCGCTCGCGTGCCTATTCCGGGCCGAGCTGATTCTGCAAGAAGAATGATGAATTGATTGCGCAATCCATCTGGTCCGTCAAAATGCTCCACTATCGGTCCGCTCAAGTGAGCGAACAAATCCGGTGTCGATGTGACTGGAACACCAACTTCACCACAGGCCGTCAGTACGCCGGACTCTCCTTCACCAGCCTGGATTGTGGGAACACTTTCATTGAACAGTGGTGCCCGAAGACGACGACGCGGTACGCCCCAGCTTTCCTCGCTTTTGTTCGCGCCGAGACTGTAGGTGAGGCGCGGCGGTAGAAGCACAAAGCTATGCTGCTGCAGCGTGATGGTAAGACCGTTCTTGACTCTCATTGTGCCTCGGCCAGCAAGACAATAGTGCAGGCTCGCGGTCGAGCAGGCCTCAAACGTGAGCTGGTGCCCCAGCCGGATATCGCACGAAGTAAAGGCCCCAACGCCGACATCCATATTGGCGAGAAATCTATCGACGAGTTCCAAATAAGTACCTCCATCTTCCACCAGTAATCTGGACGAATAAGCACTAAAACAGGATCATCTGGCACCCTCGTCTTCTTAGTATAGTGCTTGCATCTGCATAGGCGCACACGGGGAGCGTCACAATGTTCGACATGAAGAATTTTGGCAAGCTGGTCAAGCTGGACGAAAACGCACCCGAGGCGATGAAGGTTTTTGGGCTTTCGATAAAGCTGTGTTTACGGCAGGAGCTCTCGACGTACGACAGAAGCACCTAATGGCAGTCGCTGTTGCGCTGACAACGCGGTGCCCTTACTGCATCGAACTGCACCTCAAGGCTGCTCGCGATGCGGAGGCCGACAGACCAGATGCTTGCGGAGCCGCCGTGACGCATACGACACATTTATCAACGCTTGGTGAATCCTGCCCAGTGTGGAAACCGAGGAAAAATTAATGATGAATACCGCAACCGCAGGTAGTGTACGTTCTCTCACGATGGTGCAAACAAGTGTGCAGAAAGCCGGAACAATCGTGCTTCGTTATGGTTTGGTGCTGGTCATTGCCTGGATCGGAATGATGAAGTTCACCAGCTACGAGGCGAACGGCATCAAGCCTCTTGTTTCGCACAGTCCCTTGATGGGCTGGGTGTACAGCCTCCTGAGTGTGCAGGGGTTCTCAAATGCTTTGGGAGTTGTCGAGATCTCTATCGCTCTCTTGATTGCGTTGCGCTCCTGGTCTGCAAAGGCCACAGTGATAGGAAGTGCGGCCGCTGCGCTCATGTTCCTCACCACTCTCACCTTCTTGTTTTCCACTCCCGGATGGGAGCCAAGTCTTGGTGGCTTCCCCGCGCTCTCGGCCGCAGTGGGCCAATTCCTGTTGAAGGACGTTGTGCTACTTGGGGCAGCGATATGGTCATTCGGAGAGGCTTGGACATCTGAAGCAACTTCTCAACCGTAGTGCATGCGGTCTCGTGCTAGAACTTGGCCAAACTGCGGAAGGCTCATTTGATGTAACAGATCCACTTCAGCGGACACGTTCATCCGCCGCGAATCACCAAATCTTCGTGCTCACCCTTCGATGAGCACAGGGAACCAACAAGGACCTGAAAACAGAAAGGGAAACCACCATGACTTGGAAAATGACACTAGCAGCGCCCGTAGTCTCACTGTTGGCTTTGACACCTATGGGATTCGCTTCCCTGCTGCCGAGCGCGAGTTTCGCGCAGGCCACTGCCATAGCGGTGCCAGCAGATTCTCAAGCGAAGACAGCTGGTGCGGTCTTCGCCATGACCAACATAGCGGCCGGCAACGAAATCGTCGTCTATAGCAGGGCGACCGATGGCACTTTGACTGCTGTGGATCGCGTCTCTACCGGTGGTAGCGGCAAAGGTGACGACTTCGATACGGCGGGTGGGCTGGTGCTCAGTAATGACCATCGCTTCCTGTATGCGTGCAACGCGGGAAGCAATGACGTCAGCGTATTCACCGTCAACGGTACTAAGTTGACCCTGATTCAGAAGATCTTCTCGGAAGGCGTGGTTCCGGAAAGCCTGACCTTCCATGGCAATCTCATGTATGTCCTGCACGGTTCGGTGGCCGACAACAACATATCTGGTTTTACTGTCGCATCCGACGGCACCTTGACGCCGCTGCCGGATTCTAAACGCCCTCTGAGCTCTCCCATAGCCGTTCCCGGCAGTGTGCAGTTCAGCCCCGATGGCCGTGTTCTCGTGGTGACACTTAAAGCGGCGCAAGTTGACGTAAATCCGGGACCGTTCGTGATTGACACCTTTACTGTCGGATCCGATGGACGGCCCAGCAATGCTCGGCCGGAGAAGTCGTTTGGAAGGCGGCCGTTTTCCACCACCTTCCGCAGCAACGGCGTCTTAATCGTCGTCGAATCAGGTAATCCTTTTCCCAATCAGGCGGCGGTGTCTTCATATAAGGTGAACCCCGCCGACGGCGACCTCGAAGTAATTACCGCATCTGAGCCTAATGGACAGACGGATTCGTGCTGGGTATTGCTCAGCAAGAACGAGCGTTATGCGTACACCGCGAATTTCGCCACTGGTAACATCTCCAGCTACCGCTCCACTCGGAACGGCAGACTTGATTTGATCAATGGTGCAGCAGCCGTTCTGGGGATTACCAGCGAACCAACGGACATACGCATCAGCAAAGATGGCCGGTTCTTTTATGTGGTACTCAGGGGCACCGGTGAGATCGCCGCCTTCCGTATAGAAGAGGATGGGAGTCTCACGCCGAGGGGTACCGTCGGAGGTCTGCCGGCCAACACCGGCGCTTCGGGACTCGCTGCTTACTAAGCAGGCAATGTCTGCACTTCTGTCTTTTCTGAACGATGGCGGCCTAAAGCCCGGCCTTGGTCGCCTTCGTTTATGTTTCCTCACCCGTTCCCCTTCGAGGCGCGGCGCAACGATCTGCTGTAGACCATACCCAGCTTTTAGGCAGTCCATTCAAAACAGCTCTATCGATGTGTTCGGTAGAGCTCCTTTTGCTGGTACAGGGTACCCAACACGTGTAGGAATGCCCGACACTTTTGTAGCAGTTGAGAAGTGACAAAAACGGGAACAAGAGGAGCGTTCGATGGCACGAGGCAGGAAGCACACAGCGGACTAGATCGTGAACCTGCTGCGGCAGGTAGCGGTCGGAGTGGCGAACGGGAAGACGATACCAGAGGCTTGTAAGGAAGCTCTGCTCGTTAAGCAGACGTACTATCGATGGCGCAAAAGTTGAGATGCGGCTGCTGAGTCTGAAGAAGAGCAGATGGGGGTTGAAAAGTTTCGGCAAGCTGATGCACCATCCTGACTTATTCATCTTCTCTTGACACTGGAGAGGGCCTGCCATAATCTTCACTCACCGAAGCCACGACCATACGTTTCTAAGAGACTTATCTCCTCGACAAGCCAACGAGGGCGAATCGATTATTCTCAAGTCTCGAAATATCTACTGGCTGTCTTGTGTTACTCCGTCCGCGAGAGGTGCTTTATGAGTCGTCAAGAATTCCTTGGAACGGCCCTATCTACGGGATTGCTCTCTGCGGGAGCAATCGCCAAAGCCGTCGCTGCTTCGTTGCGCAGTGTACCCGCGTTGAAAGTTGCTCCTGGGGCGACGCCTCCGCCGATGACACTTGGCCTTCTGATTAAGTCGGCGCGTAGAGCAGAAGAGGCGATCTCTCAGGTTCACGATCTTGGATTGACAACCTGCTTCCGGTCGCTCGGCGACTATGTCGGCCACTTCAGCAACAAGCTAGCGGATGAGTTGCAAGAGCTCCTCCATCGCTATGGAGTGACCCCGACTGCGGCAGAGGTCGTAGGTCCGGGCAAGTTGACCTGGAACTTTATCGGCGGACCCGCTACGATCGGGATCGCCCCACGGGCAACCCGCATGCAGCGCATGGATGCGTTGAAGCAAACGTCCGACTTCGCGAAGTTGCTGGGCATCCAGAACGTGCAGACGCATGGTGGATTTGTTCCGGATAGCCCGGACGATCCGCTCTATGACGGATCGGCCCTTGCCATCCGCACACTTCGCGACGGACATGTCTCTCGCATCGGACGCATATTCCGTCCCCTCTTCCTCTTCAGGCTGACACGCCTCCTCCGTATTGCGGTGGTGACAGGAGTGATTCTGGGGAACACCCTTGTCGTTGCGCGTACCTATGCCCAAGCTACGACCGGGGACGTTGTGGGAACCGTGATGGATGCGTCTGGCCTGGTTGTGTCTCAGGCGACCGTCGTCCTGACGAATCTGGATACACAGGAGCAGCGGACCGTCATTACCGATGATTCCGGCCAGTACACCTTCAGCCTGTTGAAGGCGAATCGCTACGCGATCATGGTCACCCACGCCGGATTTAAGAAGTCAACCATCGACTCGTTCTCCCTTGCGGCCGGCGACCGTGCGCGCGAGAACTCCAGCCTGCAAGCCGGATCTGAAGATCAGGTGGTAGAGGTAGAGGCGCATGCGCCCACACTACAATCCGACAGCTCCGTAGTCTCGACGACCATTACCGAAAAAGCGACCCAGGATCTTCCGCTGAATGGCCGGAACTATATCAACCTGGTTCAGGTGGTGCCAGGTGCGACGGAGGGGCTGAACAACGGGCTCGCCAGCGGCAATCGTCCGGACGATCGCCGCCAGACCTCGTCGGTCTCGATCAATGGGCAGGCAGACGTCATCAACAATCAGTTGATCGATGGCATGGACAACAATGAACGCGTGATCGGTTCCATCGGCGTTCGTCCTTCGGTCGAGTCCATCCAGGAGGTCAGTGTCCAGACAAATACTTTCACGGCCGAGGTAGGCCGGTCTGCGGGCGCGATCATCAATGTAATAACGAAGTCCGGGACGAACGGCTTCCACGGATCGGCATACGAGTTTTTCCGGAATACCGTACTGGATGCGAACCCCTACAAATTCGGGGCGACGATCCCCCGACCCCAATGGAACCAGAATCAATTCGGGGGCAGCCTTGGCGGGCCTCTCCAGCGAGATAAAACCTTCTTCTACGGCGACTATGAGGGCTTTCGTCTGGTGAGAGGACAGAACCCCACGCAGACCACGGTTCCGACTGCATTCGAACGTGCGAACCCTGGCAAGTTTACGGACAATCCAGCCATACCGGCGGGCAAACAGGTTGTCAGTCCTGCCGTCTTCGACAAGGTAGGGCTGCAATACTTCAACCTCTTTCCTGCCCCGACAAGCGCGGCGCTCAATAATAACTACACCGTCGCGCCGAGCTATATGCAGAACGCGACCACCGTTGATAGCCGCGTCGACCGACGCTTCAACAACTCGGATCTGTTCTTTGCGCGCTACACCTATAATGCCGTAAGCACCACCATCGGTGGCCTCTTTCCCACGGTCACCGCAGGCGGACTTCCTGTCTCCCCTGGCGGCAACCAAGGTAGCTATCCAGGTGCGGCTTTCAGCAACGCTCATCAGGCCCAGCTGGACTACATCCATACATTCACCCCGAACACCCTGCTTGAACTGAAGGCCGGGTACACGCTGCTGCACACCGCGCAAAATCCGATCGGTTTTGGACAGGGAGTCAACACGGCCTTTGGTCAACCTAATATCAACATCAGCGATAGGACCCTGGAACTGGCGCCGGTCACCATTAGCCAGGGAGCGAACCTCGGCTTTCACCCCCCGATTATCTATCTGGAAAATACCTGGCAGTATCTTGGAACCCTCAACTGGAATCACAGAAAACACAACTTCAAATTCGGTGCCGGAATCATCCGCCGACAGGACACTTCCACCCAGACTGATTCGGCTGCCGGCACCTGGACCTTCAATACCTTCTCCGACCTGCTGACCGGAACCTTCACGAACGCGTCTCGCAATGCAATCCTGATCACACCGCACAATCGTAGCTGGGAGCCGCATGCCTTCGTCCAGGATGACTGGCATATCGCGTCAAATCTGACCCTCAATCTCGGGATTCGCTGGGACTACTATCAGCCCTATACCGAGACCCGGAATCAGCTCTCCAACTTCGATATCGATACCGGCACAATCGTCGTTGCAGGTACGTCAGGCGTCAACAAGTATGGCAACGTCCGTCCGGACTACACAAACATCGCACCGCGCATAGGCTTTGCGTATACCGTGATGCCGAGTACGGTAGTTCGCGGCGGGTTTGGTATGACCTACGCGCCAGAGAATCTGACATCAGGGTCGGCATTGGTGAACCAGCCCTTCACCGGCTCCTATGGCCCATGCTCCACAGTGCTCGTGGTGGGCACCTCGACCGGCTGCGATCCGGCCTACGCTCACTTTGCTGCAGGACTGCCGCTACCTACGCCACGCAGCGCGACGAACCCCGCAGGCTCGGTCAGCGCGGCACTGGATTCCCATTTCAAATCGACCTATCTCGAGCAGTTCAACCTCACCGCCGAGCGCGAGTTCGGGGCCACCGTCGTCAGCCTTACCTATGTCGGTGAACTCGGCCGCAGGATGGCCTACTACCTGCCGGATGCCAATACCTTTGCGGCGAATATGGGCATCGCGGGTGGCGCAGGGCTGCGGCTCTATGCTGCCACCTCGCCGAACGTCACCTCGGTTCCGCTCTTCACCTCAAAGGGGAACGGTTCGTACAACGGGCTGCAGTTTGTCGCCAAGCGCCGATTAACCAAGGGTCTGGATCTCTCCTTCAACTACACCTTTGCGCACGGGCTCGATGACTCCGAAGCCATTAGCAACGACGGTGGAGACGGCTTCGGGTCCGTCCCCTCGCAGGTCTCCGCCCTCGAGTACGGCAACTCAAACCTCGATGTGAAGCATCGCTTCTCTGGAACCTTCAACTACGCTCTTCCATTTGGAAGCAGCCTCACGGGCTTTGAGGGTATTCTTGCCAAAGGCTGGCAGACCAACGGCCTCGTCTCCTGGAACACGGGCCTGCCGTTCTCCATCACGAACCTCAACAACCTCGGCGGCACCCGGCCCGGGACGACGAACTCCGACCGTCCTAATCAGGTTGCCGGTCTCAAAGTCAGTCATCCGTCAGTGACGCAGTGGTTCAATACGGCTGCATTTCAGGCGCAGGTTGCGGGCACGGTCGGCAACGAACATCGTGACCAGGTTCGCGGGCCGGGTCTGCAGCGAGTCGATCTCTCGATCTTCAAGACCATCCCGCTCACGGAGCGCTTCAACTTCGAGTTTCGGACGGAGGCGTTCAACGTCCTCAATACCGCCCAGTTTGCGTTCCCGAACGCTCAGCTTGGCAATGCTGCGATCGGGACGATCACCAGCACGGCAAATGCCTACAACCCGCGTGTGGTGCAGTTCGCTGGCAAGCTGCGCTTCTAACTAGCTAACTCGATGCCAGATCCACATGCCAGATCGATCCGTCTCCTCTCACAAAGAACCTGCGGAGTTATCTTTTCATGCGAAGAAGATCTTTCCTCAAGACCGCATCGGCCGCTGCGCTGGTTACGTCGGTATCTGGTCGCAGCTTCGCCGCTGGCCTCGCAGGGGCGAATCAGCCACGCATTGCCTACGGTGGGATGAGCATCGAGTGCAGTACCTACAGCCGCGTTCGGGCTCACATGGAAGACTTCACTATTCTCAAGGGTCAGGCGCTCACGGACTCGAAGCGCTTCGCCTTCCTGAAGAAGTATTCCATGTCCTTTATCCCGACAGTCGTAGCAACTGCTGTTCCCGGTGGCCCGGTCGACCAGGGAACCTATGACGCCATCAAGGCCGACTTCCTGCACCAATTGCAGGCTCTCCTTCCACTTGATGGCCTCTTCCTCCCCATGCATGGCGCAATGTTTGTCGACGGTATGCAGGATGCGGAAGGCGACTGGATGGAGTCAGCCCGTAAGGTTGTCGGCCGTGACTGCCTGATGTCCGCATCGTACGATCTTCACGGAAATGTCAGTGAACGAATCATCGACAACCTCGACATGTTCTCAGCCTTTCGAACCGCGCCCCATATCGATTACGAAGAGACTATGCAGCGTGCCTGCGCGATGCTCCTGCATTGCCTGGGTCAGCATGTTCGCCCGACGCTCGTGTGGGCTCCCATTCCGGTGCTGATGCCGGGCGAACGAAGCAGCACCCTGTGGCAGCCCGGCAAGCGACTCTGGGCGGAGGTGCCGAAGCGGAACGAAGAGCCTGGCATACTGGACGTCTCCCTGCTGGTTGGCTATGTGTGGGCCGATGAACCTCGCTCGACTGCGTGTGCGGTGGTCACCGGTACGGCGCCTGCCACGGAGAAGAAGATCGCGGTCGAGCTGGCGCAACAATACTGGGACGCTCGCAAGGAGTTTCAATTCGGCACTGAGACCGGGACCATCGACGAGTGTATCGAACGTGCCATGAATGCGAAGACCCAGCCAGCCATCCTCGCGGATTCAGGGGACAATCCCACCGGCGGTGGCAACAGCGATCAGGCGGATGTGCTGGCAAGACTGCTGCACTTCAAGGCACAAAATGTCGTCTTCGCTGGAATCACCGATAAGCCGGCGGTAAACGCATGCTACCAAGCTGGAGTAGGTATCATACTTCCGCTCTCAATAGGGGCCTCGCTTGACCCACTCGGAAGTAAACCCGTCAAAGCAAATTCAAAGGTGATCTTTCTTCTTCCCTCAGAGACGGAAAGTTTGCGCGAGGCAGTGGTACAGATCGAGGGCGTCACGCTTGTTCTTTCCGCTCATAGACGCCCATACCACGACATTGTTGATTTCACGCGCCTCGGACTGCAACCGTCAACCTACAAATTGATCGTCGTGAAATCTGGATACCTTTCTCCAGAGCTGGCACCGTTAGCAAATCCCAGCCTATTGGCCCTCTCTGGGGGAGCAATTAATCAGGACATCGTCCATCTGCCAAAGAACAGATTCCGTAAGCCGTCCTATCCTTTTGTCAATGATTTAGCCTTTCAACCCAGGGCATTCGCTTCATCCCGTGCACCTGCTGAGTCCGGTAGCTGAAGACAGAGTCTTGCGAACCTGCCACTTGAGACCATAGCTTGACCCTCAGGATCCAGTCGGCAAACCGAAACAAGCATCTACCAGCACTTGGTTCTCCGTGCCCTCCCGGCGACGATTTACAATCGCTTGCACATTAGCAATTTCTCGCACCGGAGAATACCTATAGATGAATACGCACAAAACAGCTCCACCCATCCCTATTTCATCGGCCAACGTGCGCCTTTATGAAGCATCGCTACGGCTGAAGAACCCACTCCTTATTTCTTTGCTAATTCCGGCTCTGGTTATGGCGACCGGACATGTCTCGAAAGGCCAGGAAACAACCAAGCTGCCAAGCACCGGCTGGGCTTCCCTATTCAACGGAACCGACCTCAAGGGTTGGATTAAAGTCGGCAATGAGAGCTGGACCGTAGAAGACGGACTGCTGCATGGTAGAGGCTTGACTCCAGCCTATGGATATCTGGAAACAGAGAAAGATTACAAGAATTTTCAGCTTTCCATGCGCTTCAAGTGTGTGGGCGACGGGAACAGCGGGATATTCTTTCACACCGGGTTTAAGCCGGGATCGGTCGATACGACACAGGGTATGCAGTTCGAGATCGATTGTAAGATGATGCATCATACCGCCGGCGTCTACGGAGAAGACGGAAGAGGCTGGGTCGTTTGGCCTGCTCCGGAGAACGAAGGCGTGGTACGCATGGGAGATTGGAACGACTTCCTTGTGGAGGTAATTGGCAATCGCTACACATCCCGCCTGAACGGAGTACCTATGGTAGATTTCACTGATCCAAAACAAAGCTCATTCGATGGCAAAATCGCGTTGCAACTTCACGCAGGCGGTCAAGGCAACATGCAGTTCAAGGATATCTGGATTCGTGATCTCTCAAACCGCTGACGTATCTTTGCTCTGTGCCCCTGATCTGATCTACGTGACGTTAGACTTTCCCTTCGTCGGTAAAGCGCGATACCAGTTGGACGAGCCAGAAACAAACCGCAGATAATGAAAACAGGATTGATTGGCCTTGGATTCATGGGTGGCGTTCATGTATCTGCGATCAAGCAGATCCATGGAGCAAGCCTGATTGCTGTTTCTTCGCGGTAGCGTCAGACCGCTCTTTCATCTTCACGGGGGAACTTACCACAAGGAGCAACAGAAAGGCCCGCGCCTAATGTTCAGTGGTACGTCGACTCGCGAGACCTCCTGAACAATCCCAACATCCACGCCGTTGATGTTTTCCTGCCGACCCATCTCCATGAAGAGATAGCGATCAGCGCGTTGTCACATGGCAAGCATGTATTTTGTAGAACTGATGGCTCTTACGTCTTCCGCCTGCGATGCGTCCCCCAGATCGGTGACGGCCTGCACGCTGAGGCGCAAGACTGGTTATCCACAATGGAGTGAGTGGCTTTCCGTTGAGAAGTACAGCGGTGGAGCAGTTGTCAATCTTCTCATCCATGACATCGATCAGGCACTCACAGGGTTCGGGCCGCCTGATTCTGTGACTGCGGTAGGCTTAGGTCTAATTGACACGATGAGGACGCGACGCTCCACTCTTCATAATGGCAGTCTCTATCGATTGAAGGATGGCGATAAACAAGCCATCGAACTGTCAAACAGTGCAGGATATGTCGAACAGAGGGCCTATTTTCGTTGAATGCTGCACAACGAGCATACGTCCTCAACGATGCCTCTCAGCGCAATCGGCTCAGGCAGTCAAACTAGCTCTCATCTCTTAAAAGATCCAGAGCACAGAATGGTCAGGAGTTGGCATGCGACTTACAGAACCGATGGAGATTGGCTTGGTATTCTGGGCTGAACAGGACGCAGCCACAACTATCCAGCAGCTTCGCGCTTTTGATTTACATGCGGGACAGCTCGGGGTACCTCCTCAATTAGAGTGCAACTCGGCTATAGACGAGTGGATACGCTCTTTCGATGAACATGAAGTATGTATTACAAGTGCAGTTTGCTCCTACCTGGGCGAAGACTATTCCAGCCTCGATGCTGTCCATAAAACGGTAGGCTTTACTCAGGAGGCAATGAGATCAGATCGGAGTCGGAGAACAGAGGTGGTATCCAGGTTCGCAGCGGCTCTCAGCATCCCCGCAGTGTCCTGCCACATAGGTTTTATTCCCGACAGTCCACACGAGGTACTTTATGGAGAGCTTTGCGATCTGGTTAAATCATTCTGTGACCTATGTGGCGTCAATGGCCAGGATTTCGTGCTCGAAACCGGGCAGGAATGCGCACAAGTCTTGCTCTCCTTCATTCAGAGCATAAACAGGACGAACCTGAAGGTTAACTTCGATCCAGCCAACATGATCATGTATGGGTCCGGCGATCCGGTCGCGGCACTCAAGATCTTAAGCCCGCACGTCCTTTCGGTCCATTGTAAAGATGCACATTCCCCTGTGCTCAGCACCGGTCGCTTTGGTTTGGAGTGTACGCTCGGCAGTGGGGAGGTTGACTTCCTCGGCTTCCTGGAGCAACTCAAGACGATGGAATATGGAGGCGTGCTTTCGATCGAACGTGAAGAACCTGACGTTGAAACGAGAAGTAAGGATATTGAGATAGGTCTGTTGCGCCTTAAGCAATGGAAGACGAGCCTTGGTCTATAACTACCTTGTTCACCGCTCCCGCTAGCGCGATGGGGAAAGGGCTCTGTTGCACTAAGCGAAAGCAAAGCAGTGAGGCGCTAAGCTGATGCTGATGGCGCCATTGACATACACGTCTTGCGTGCCTTTGCCGAGCGAGGCCGCGTTGTTTACATCGCCCGAAACACCCGCGGAGGCGGTCAGCACCTGGGTGAAGTTACGATTGTTTAGGGGCATCTCTCGAATGGTCGAGCCCTCGACAACCATCCTCAGCGTTACGTTTCACCTGCAGCGCAGGCGCGAGAGAGGTGACCTCGACCGTCTCTCCTGCGTTGCCAGGGACCATTTTGGCATCGGCACGCGCCGTCTCTGTCACAAGGATCGTGACCACCGGCGGCTTCTCTGCCTTGAAGCCCTCCGCGGTAATTTGAATGGTGTAAATCTCAGGGTGCAACAGCCCGATGGTGTACTGCCCATCCTTTCCCGTCTTCACGGTGTGCGTCTGTGCCGTGGCTTTTGAAGTCACGGTGATAGTTGCTGCCAGGATAACTGCACCCTAGTGCGTCGGTCACGGTGCCGCGCAACGCGCCCGTGGTGGACGTTTGACTGGCTGCAGTGCCGGCAGAGACTAACACCACGAAAAAAGCAGAGACAGTTTTGAGAGTGCGAAAGCTGGCAAGAGCCCACGGCATAAGGAAACCTCTTTTTGGGAATCCTTTTTCACTATGGTCTATAGCCCGCCTGTGGCGCATCCGTAGAACTACGTAGTCCGCCACGAATTTTGAACGAAGAGCATAGACCAACACAGGCATGCGGCAGATACGTGCGGCTCCGATCCGTGTAAGCAGCCCGGCGCGGAACAGATTCTCGGGGAGACTTAGTACTGCCCGTAGCGCCCGCGAACAGACTCAAGCAGCTTGTTTGAGTCGTACGCGATACCGTCCTTGATCACGATCTCTACGTTCTCCAGGTCGGTAATCTGCGCGGATGGATCGCCCTTTACAAGCATCAGGTCAGCGTCTTTCCCGGCGGCAATGGAACCGATGCGGTCCTGCTCCCCGAGGTATGTGGCGCCGTTCAACGTGGCGATGCGGATCGCCTCCAGCGGCGTAAACCCCGCATCCAGTACCAGCAATTCCACCTCATGCTGATCGCCGAAGCCCGGCAGCGTCGCACCACTCCCAGTGGGATCCAGTCCGGCCATCAGAACCCCGCCTGCCTTCACGAACTTGTGTTCCAGCTTTGCGGCGTTATGGTAGTTGCTCACATTCCGCTCCAAAGTCGGTGTAGAGGGAGCGTTGTTGCGGCGGTCGCGGGTATATAGATACGCCTGCAACGCCTGCGGCGTGAGCGTCGCCAGCGCCTTGGGACGCAGGACCGGGTGACCGGGCAAAACCGTTTCAAACACCGGCAACGTACTTGTAAGCGCCACATGATGCGAGATCAAAAGCTCGATGAGCGCCGCCGCTTCCGGGCTGTCGGGAGTCATCCTGGCCAGCGTTGCCCCTCCCGTCTCGCGCGAACACTCATCCGGCTGCTTACCGGGATCAAGTTGCGTGTTCACGAAGAAGCCGTGTTCCAGATTATCGATGCCCATTTCCGCAGCCTCCGGGTAGGTCACGGAGCAAAGGTGCCCTGTAACCTTCAAATGCAGTGCATGCGCAGCCTTGATGGCGGATTGGAGCTCTTCCCGCGTGATGTGCATGTACGCCTTAAAGTTTGTTGCGCCCTGAGCTGCCCAGAAATTCACAAATGCCGTGGCCTCGTTCGGCCCGGAAAGCTGATGCATCTGCACAAACAGATCGCTTTTTCCCTGCAGGTAGGGTGCCGTCGGTTCTATGTGCGGCCCCAGCAATATGCCCGAATCGATCATTCCTCGCAGGTTGATATCTGCGTACGGCTCCACGGAACCCGCCGTGCGGATCGTGGTGACGCCGTTCGCCAGATACATGCGCGGAGCAGAAAAGTTCATCTGGGGTAGCAGTGTCGGAGGTTCGGAACCGCCGGCGTCGGTATTTGGCCGCTGCAGATAATAGATGTGATCGTGCATGCCAACCAGGCCCGGCAGCACAGTATATCCACTCAGGTCCAGCAACTCCGCTCCGGCAGGCAGCGGAATCCCCGACCCCATACGGGTGACCTTCCTGCCTTCAATCACGAGAGTCTGGTCCGCGATCGCCGGCGCACCCGTACCGTCAATCACGCGCACATGCTGCAATACCTTTACTGACGCATTTTTCCCGTAATAATACCTTTCGTAGGTGGTGGTAGCAGCCTGCTGCGCGGAAAGCTGGAGGGCAGTACATAGCAAAAGGCAGAGAGAACTGGAATAGTTGCTGAGCATGCGTCGCATCTCCGATACGGAAGAGTAAACCAGCCTTAGTAGATTCTCGCATGGGTCACCGGAACGAAGCTGATGGCGATATCAGTGCGACAAGCCAACATATCGATCCGTAGAGAAAGTCCCGCCTTTCGATCCTGCTGAAACTACTGCAGATAGATACAGCCTGCTTCATGTACATAGTCGGCGTCTTTTATATGTGTGTCGATCGTGCTTAGGCGCAATGCAGGATCAAGAGGCGCTGTGCCGCTCGATAAGGCAACAAAGGTCAAATGATATTGCGCTAGCAGATCCCGCAGGCATTCCAGTTACAGGCTAGAAGATGACTTTTGCCCCAAATTGGAACTGACGTGGAGGATATGCGCCGTTGAGTCTCCCAAAGGACGCACCGTCCGTCGCATTCGTATCGAGAGTGCTGTAGTTGGTATGGTTCAAAGCATTGAAGGAATCGGCCTGAAGTCTGAACCGTACTCGCTCTGTAATACTGAAGGCCTTGGACAGGGTCAGATCAGCCTGTTGCAAACTTGGCAAGATGACGCTGCCCACCCCCGCCGAACCGAAGCTTCCCGCAGGGGCCGCACTGAAGGCAAGCGGATTCAGCCATTGTGCCTGATGGCCTGGAAGGTTGAAGCGGCTGTCCTTGGCGTACAGGCTTCCGCCCAGGTAATTGGCCCGGCGATTGCCGGTCGATGTGTTGCCCGTAATGGTGTAATACGACCCGCTCTGCACACGAACCACAGCACTAACTTGTACGCCACCGATCCCCTCACGGAGGAAGACATTATGATCTCGGAATGTGGGCAGCGCCCAGACGACGGTCGAGATGAACGCGTGCTTGCGATCAATGTTCGTCTCGCCATAGTTGTAGCTGAGGTTCTGCCAGTTCTCTAACGTTATGCCGTTGCTTTGAGAGTCTCCCAGTGCCTTGGCAAAGGTATAACCTACCGTGAAGCTAACCTGGCCAGTACGCTTAGAGAGGTATACCTGCAAGGCGTTGTAGTTGGAGTTGGAGTCGCTGCGTTGCTGGGTAATCGTTCCAAAACCCTTATAGGGATTGAAGTAGTTTCTACTGAAGCTTGGATTTGCGGCTACTCCAGCAAGGCTGGGGAAGTTGATATTCGGCGCACGGAGTTGATGGTGGCCGACGTTCCCTACATACGTCGTCTCGAGGAGCATGCCGAGCGGTAACTGCTGTTGGACACCAAGGCTGAACTGTTCAATGTAGGGCGTCTTCAGATTGGGATCAATTGCGTTGATCGCTCCCTGGAGACTGGTGTTGTTTGGCGTACCCCTGCCAAGCGTGCCGAGATTGCCGTTGTCGAACTCAGAATTAGCGAGAAAAGGCTGAATATTCGTCTGGCTAAAAGTGATGTTTCCCTCCGGCCGGTAGTAGAAGGTGCCGAAGCCCCCGCGAATGACTGTGCTGTCGCGAACAGAATAGGCGAAGCCTAAGCGTGGTCCGAATGAGCCATGGCTAACATACAAGCCACGTGGAGCACCCGCGGGAATTAGTGGGTATACTGCGGTGTTGACGTTAAGAACCCGGCCGGCCTGATCGGCTGGGATGCCGGTTCCGGCGCGGATGAGTCCGTTATACGGATTGCCCGTACCTGGAACGACTGTGCCGCTTATGGTGACTTTAACGACGTCCGTAGCGGAGTATACCGAAGGATCGAAGTTCGAAATGTTGTTGCCCTGAGTATAGAGGGGCGAGATGAGTTGAAAGCGAACGCCATACTCAAGACTCAGTTTTCGACCGACCTTCCATGTGTCCTGGGCGAAGGCTTCGGGCTGTGTAAAGCGAAAGTGCCCGTTTGGATTGGTACTGGCCTCCTGGTAGCTGGCGAAGTTGCCAAGGAGAGCATCGGCCAAGGCGTTGCCAGTGGTATTGGGGTTGCTGGTTGCGTTGAAGTTGACATTGCCGGTGTAGTAGGGTCGGCCAAACTGGTCGACGCGGTCGCGGACAACCAGTGCTCCCACCTTGATGAGGTGGTTACCTCTGACAATGGAAACATTATCGGAAACCTGGATATCGGTGGCGGGATTGGCGCCTATTGCAAAGTTTGGTCCCTGAATGCCCGCGTACGGCGTCCCTGAGATGGTGATGTAGGGAATGCCATTCGGGTAGTTTCCGCCGTTGGGATAGAGCCGGTTGTAGTGAAACCCGAATGTCGATCGCTCCCAGTTCACTCCCAATGGAGTGCCGTTTTGCGAGGCGAAGCTGAAGTTTGCCTGGGCTTGGTTGATAATGCTTGGCCGAATGGTCCAGGTCTCGGCCAGAAGATAGCTTTGACCAGGGCGGGCGCGCTGGGTTGGTGTAGTCGGTAGAATTCCGGCGTTCGAGAAGGTTCCGAAGGGATCAGTCAGCGTGTTGTGGTCGCTTATCCAACGTCCATAGATGCTGTTCTTGTCATTGATGCGGAAGTCGAGACGGACGATATCTTCACGAAAGTTAAGCGGATTGAAAGGAGTCACTGTCAAGTTGTTCGACGCTCCGGTCCGATCGGCATATTGACCCAGCCTGTTCTCGACGCTGTATACATTGGCGATGGCTCGGCCATCCAGGGTAATCAGGCTCGAGATGTTGTTGTTCGGTACAGGCGTCTTGGTTCCCGGATAAAACAGTTGGGGTAAGCCCGCAAAGTTTCCCGCAAGCAGAGCACTGCTGGGAGTTGTAAGCAGGGTGGGTGCCTGCTCCTGCCGGAGTCGCTTCCACTCCTCGCCCAGGAAAAAGAAAAGGCGGTCTTTCAAGATGGGGCCTCCCACACCATAGCCGAAATCATTGAATACCAGCTGCGTTTTAAAAGCGGAGAAGAAGGGACGCGCATCGAAAAGATTATTACGGAGATACTCAAAGACAACGCCGTGGAACTGGTCAGTGCCGCTTTTGGTGACAATGTTGAAGGCCGGCCCCGAGGTGCGCCCATACTCGGCGGAGAAATTCGAGGTTTCTATCTTCACTTCCTGAATGAAGTCCGCGCCAACATTGTTAATAAGGCTGCCGTTGCTTCCAGCAACCAGGTTGAAAGCTCCATCGACCGTTAGATTGCCGGAATCGGCGCGATTACCATTGATAGCCTGATTGTTGGCGGCCAGACTGGTGGTGACGGAGAAGATGTCCGGGTTGGTAACAACGGCGCCGGGGATGAGCGTGAGTAGCTGGGTGTAGTTTCGGCCATTCAGCGGCAGATTCTGTACTTGTTTCGTATCGATGACGTGGGATAGTTCGCCGCTCGTCGTGTTGAGGGTCTCGCCGGCAACTGCGGAGATGGTGACACTTTCGTTGGTGCTACCGACCTTCAACTGAAAGTCGGCGGTCAGGTGGGAGTCGGCACTGATGACGAGACCTGAGCGGGTCTCACCGCGAAACCCGGTCTGTGCAATGGTGACGGAATAGGTTCCGATGGCTAGGTTGGTCGCCACGTAAAATCCACTTCCATCCGCATTGACCGTGCGAACTGCCCGAGTTTCTAGATTCGTAATGATGATCGTGATACCTGGAATCACGCTGCCCGTCTGGTCCGTGACATTGCCCGCTATCTGACCGAGGGACGTCTGCGCCTGTAACGACCCGGTGAAGCTGAGGGTCAGGAAGAGGGCCAAAGTGATTCCCATTGCCTTGAAGAAACTGTCAAACATGCTGCCTCCTGAATTGTTACTTTTGCAATGTACGGACGACAAAGCCCCGCGTATTCGGTCAGCCATGGAATAGGAGTGCATGATGCCATGAGCGAATCGGGACTAGAACTTTGCGCTGACTCCAGTACACCACTGGCCGAGAGTGCAATCATGACCGAGATCCTCAGAAAGCGCCGACGATCAGATGTATTTGCCAAAGCGACCATATCGCTTCCTCCAGCACATAGCGAGCTTTATTAGAAGAACGCACTGGACCGCAAACTACAGGGTGTTGCTACTGGGTGACGCGAAGAGCACCGCGGTACAAGTTCGCGACTAAACTACGTGCTTTGTCCCTCCCACACTCGAGCAGCACTATCGAGAAGTGAACCGCGAAAGCGCTGCAAGAGGTAGCAGCGACTCATAACCGGAAGTATTCGACAAATCCCCGCGACCTGAGATATTCTTTTCACGACTGAGAGTACTCTCCCCTTGACAACGATGTCATTTCAGTGAAGAGCCGAAACAGAAGAGGTTTATTGGGATGATCAACTTGTTCAAGCGTGCACGTGCTTTATGCCTGAATCCTCGCAACATTGCTGCATTAATCTGCCTGAGACTGCTGCTCCCAGCTTTCGGCCAGCAACCATTACAGACCCTTCTCGTTGGCCTCGATCACCGCACCGTCGTCAGCCTCGACGGCGACTGGCACTACCTCGTTGACCAGGCTCCCGGTCGCGCCCTCTACACCAACACTGGCGCCATTAACGACCATAGCTACGCCATGAACACCCACCCCAATATCTCCAGTGGCAAGCACAACGAAGAGTACGACTTCTCTACCGCTCCTACACTCAAAGTTCCCGGCGACTGGAATACTCAGGTGCCTCAACTCTTCAGCTACGAGGGCGTTGTCTGGTACCAGCGCGACTTCGATGCCCAGCCCAAACCCGGTACCCGAACCTTTCTTCACATCGGTGCAGCCAACTACCGCTCCCATGTTTGGGTCAACCAGAAGCATGTTTGCGATCACGAAGGCGGCTTCACGCCATTCGATTGCGAAGTCACCGCTGTTCTCCACCCCGGTTCCAACTTCGTCGTCATCGCAATCGATGCCACACGCCTGGTCGACGGGATCCCCTCCGTAGGCTACGACTGGTACAACTACGGCGGCCTCACTCGCGACGTCTCCCTCGTCACTGTCCCCACCGCCTTCATCGACGATTACGACATTCACCTGGCGCACGGCCCCGCTTGGCAGCCGGGCAATACGGAACTGGCCGGCTACGTCCACGTCCTCGACGCTCCCGCCGGAACGTCGGTGACCATCGACGTTCCCGAAGCAGGCGCCAAAGCTACCGTCGAAACCGGCGCCGACGGCAACGCACCCTTCAGCTTTAAGGCAGCCAGACTCACACTCTGGTCGCCTGAATCTCCTAAGCTCTACAAGGTTAGCCTCGCGTCAGGCGAGGACAGGCTCACCGACGACATCGGCTTCCGCGATATCCGCGTCGACGGCACCCGCATTCTCCTCAACGGAAAGGCCACCTTCCTCAAAGGTATCAATGCGCACGCCGAAGCGCCTATCCGTGGCGGCCGGGCCGACAACGACCAGGACGTCGCCACCATTTTCACTTACCTTAAAGACCTCAATGCAAACTTCGTCCGCCTTTGCCACTATCCCCACGACGAGCGGATGACCCGCACCGCCGACCGCGACGGCATCATGGTCTGGTCCGAGATTCCCAATTGGCAGCACATCTCCTTCGATAAGCCCGAGGTCTACGCCAAGGACGTCGTCATGCTCAAAGAGATGATTCGCCGCGACCGCAATAAGGCCTCCGTCATCCTTTGGTCCGTCTCGAATGAAACCGGCAACAATCCAGCCCGCACCCGGTTCCTTACCGACCTCGCCAATGAAGCCCGCAAGCTTGACCCCACCCGCCTCATCACCTCCGCCCTCAATACAGAGCACATCCAGGGCAGCACCGCCACCCTGAACGATCCCTTTGCTGACGCCCTCGACGTCGTCGGCGTCAATGAGTACATCGGCTGGTACGACGGCGCGCCCGAAGATGCAGACAACATGCACTGGGTTCTCCCAGAGAAGCCCGTCATCATGAGCGAGTTTGGTGCCGAAGCCAAACTGGGCAACCATGGCCCAGACAACCAGCGCTGGACCGAGGAGCAGCAGGCTGATGTTTACAGGCACCAGCTAGTCATGTTCGCTAAAATCCCCCAACTCCGCGGCACCACCCCCTGGGTCCTTGTAGACTTCCGCTCCACTACCCGCAACATCCCAAAACTTCAGGATGGCTACAACCGCAAAGGTCTCTTCTCCGAAGACGGCAAAAAGAAAGAAGCCTTCTTCATCATGCAAAAGGCATACAAAGACAACACCGTAGGCAAACCGGAATGAGTCCCTATGGTCCTGGATCTTTGCTTGTAGGAACGTTCTGATTGAGTCTTTGTCTTGAAGGGGCGTGGCTTCAGCCACACCGTAAGCTCCCTGACTACAAGGGGCTCTAGCTCCTAAGGGGAATGTTTGCGAACTTGATCAGAGCTTCCATAAGCATCTCCCTGTTGCGGTGAACTGGTCGAAACTCGGTGTACACCCGCAGGGCAAATGCTCTAACATCCGCAGGACTGGCGAATAATCAAGCTGGTCGGCAACACGACCGCCCGGGATTGCCCTCCGCGACCCCGCAAACGCGCGAAGAGCAATTTTGCAGCTTCGCGTCCCAACATCTCAGCCGGTTGTTGCACAACTGATAGCCCGGGCGTCAACATGTCCGCCAGTTCGAAGTCATCGAAGGAGAACATGGGGACATCCAGACCCGGCCTTTTTCCGAGTTGGCGCAACGCCCGCAACGTGAGCATCGTACAAACCCAATTGAGGGTAAGGATCGCATCCGCGTTCTGCAGGCGAAGTACCTCCACGGCGAGCCACTCCGCAGTCAGCAAACTCTCGTGCTCCACAAGACACACTCTGGGCTGAAGGGACGCTGCTTTCATCCCCGCTCGATAGCCAGCTACGCGCTCCCTGCAGGTATACAAATGTGCGCGTGCGCCAACAGCGACAATCCTGCGCCAGCCGTGGCCCGCTAAGTGTTCCGTTGCCTTTCGTGTGCTGCGGCGATTGGTCACGGTGACGGAGTCGAGATCAACGCCCCGGAGCAACTGGTCGAAGGTCACCACAGGAACGCCGGCGGGGATAATATCGCTAAAGGAATCCTTTCGACTGTCAGCCGGCGCGATCACCAAACCATCTATTTGCCGGCCAACTAAGGTGACGATTTCGGATCGTTCGATATCGGCATCGCCGCCGGAACTAGCAAGGATCACCACAAACCCGTTAGCTCGCGCAATTTCCTGAAGACCATGCACAGCATTGGCGGTGAATGGATCGGAGAGGTTCGGCACGATCATTCCGATGGCTGCGGATTTCTTTGCCTTTAGTCCGCGAGCCAGTTCGTTCGGGCGATAGCGGAGGCGTTCCATCACCGCGCGGATCGTCGTTGTCTTTTCTTCGCTGACATTTTCAGATTTATTCAGGACCCGGGATGCTGTCTTCAGCGAAACGCCGGCCTCTCGAGCAACATCTACCAGCGTGGGTGCCTGACTTTTTTTTATAGCCATCTCTCAGCCATCCCGTTATCCAACCTTAGTGAAACCTGGTAACGCTGCTCTTTCCACTACAGCAAAAGAACCGAGGGTAGTCCCCCGTGTCTCGGGATACCAAAGCCACACAACACCAATCTGCTAGGCCATCATCAACGCGAAGAAGTAGAAAGTTGGAACCGACGAGGCATGTTGCATCATCGGAAAGGCGAACACCAGAATAGCATTCGCAATCCAATGGACCGACCAGCCATACCCCTGCCCTGCGCCACGTATTCTCGGCGGAAATAGCTCATTTAAATAGCCAGACGACCGTTCCTTGAAAAAATGGAAAATACGTGTAGGCAGCAAGGACAGAAAAATATAGGAGCGGAGTGATGCGGAATTGTGAAGGCCAGGCTAAGCAGGCACACGGCCATTCCCGCAGAACTAAAACAGCAGCGGCTTGCGTTCCAACTTGTCCACGAAAGGCCGTACCTACCAAAGTCGTTGCCGGCTAAGGCCCAAGATTAGAAACCGTGTCCGTGTGCCCTAGGTAGCGGCGCATACCAGCGCTGGACAGGATGTCCAATAGATACAGCAACGGCGCAGGGTGCAACCGGCAGTACGGCTTCGACTACACCGGCGTACGCGCATACGGCGGCCTGGCTTATCTTCCTGTCGTGCAGGCGGATGGGCAGGCGAGTGGAGCGATGGAGTGGATGGAAAATCACCGACCAGGAGAGCGGACTCGAGCAGCGCAGAAGTCGCAGGTACCCGGAGCTGGGCCTCAATCCGGGTAAACCAATATAGGCTATATCGCAAGCGTGCGGAGTCGGTCGAATGAGTGGCGCAGCCAGAGCGGTTCCGAGAGCTCTGGTCGCACTTCGAGCCCTGAGACACGAACTCTGCGCAACGCGCTTGTGGACTTTTTAAGGAGGCAGCAATGATGGTACGGCGAGCAACTCTCTGGCTCACATGCTTTGGTATCGCAGTCTCTTCTTTTGCGGCACTCGCCCAAAAGACGCATCGCGTCACCCTATCGCTCGACGGCCAGTGGGATGTGGCGGATAGCGTTGGTGCCAAAGAGATTCCCGCGACCTACAGCCACACCGTCCCGGTGCCCGGCCTGACCCATTCAGCGACGCCGGCTTTTCCCAATGTGGATCAATACCAGAGCCGGCAACTGATCTCGAACCTTGTACGGCAGGGCAGGTACAGCAAAGCCGACTACGAGAAGCTTGGCCAGGCACGTGGCATCTCGCACCAGACCCGAAACTACTTCTGGTACCGAAAGACTTTCCAGGCACCCGAAAAAAATGCGGTGGCCTCGCTGAAGGTGAACAAGGCGCAGTTCAGCACGGTCGTCTACCTGAATGGTGTCCGCATCGGCGAACATGACCCATGCTTTACCGCAGCCTACTTTGATGTCTCTCGCGCCATTCATTGGAATGCACCCAATGAACTGGTTATTCGGATTGGCGCGCATCCCGGTGTCCTGCCTGCAAATGTCTCCCAGGGCACGGACTTTGAGAAGAATCGATGGACCCCAGGGATCTATGACGACGTGAGTCTCATGGTGATGAACAATCCTGTGATCTCGAACATCCAGGTGGCCCCGCAACTGGCAACTTCGAGTATTTTGGTACAGACGGAACTGCATAACTACTCGGATCATGCAGTAACAACGACTCTGCAGCAGCAGGTGTCGGAACGGAAGTCGCCAGGTGGAGCATCCGTTAAAATCAAGGCTTCAGCTTCGCCGAAGGCTGCGGTGAAGATTGATCTTCCTGCTGGTGGTACGCAGATAGTCAAACAGATAGTGCCGATTAACAGTCCGCACCTATGGACCCCCGATGACCCGTTCCTCTACCAGGTGACGACCACTACTGCGGGCGATGAACTGACAACCCGCTTCGGGATGCGGGAGTTCCGCTTCGACACGGTGACCCAGCGCGCCTATCTGAATGGACGGCCATACTTCCTGCGTGGATCGAATATCACGTTGCACCGATTCTTTGAGGATCCGGAGGTGGGCATGCTGCCCTGGGACGAGGTGTGGCTGCACCGTCTCTTGGTAGAAATTCCGAAGCAACTGCATTGGAACGCGTTCCGCTTTTGCATCGGCCCGGTGCCTGAGCGGTGGCTCGAGATCGCGGATGAGAATGGCTTGCTGATCCAGAACGAGTACATGGTATGGATGGGACATCCGAGCTGGAGCACCTTTCAGGCCCCCTACGACAGCAGCGAGATAACCACTGAATACACAGAGTGGATGCGGGACAACTGGAACCATCCAAGCGTCGCCATCTGGGATGCAACCAATGAATCTCTCTTGCCGGAGTTCACGAATACGATCATCCCAGCCGTACGCTCTCTGGATCTGTCGAATCGGCCTTGGGAGAACAGCTACAACGCACCGGTAGGACCAGATGATCCGGTGGAAGATCACCAGTACCTGTTCTATGAAACAGCCATGAGTGAAGATGCTGAGATTACGGCAAAGCCGCCGTTCAAGATGACCGATCTTGAAACCATGATGGGTCCCGCACCAAGCCCGCCCACCAGCAAGACTGCGCATGCGATGATCCTGAACGAGTATGGCTGGCTTTGGCTGAACCGCGACGGCACGCCGACTTTGTTGACGCAAAAGCTCTATCCAAAGCTGCTTGGTGACCAGAACACAACTAAAAATCGCTTTGCTATGCAGTCCTACCTGCTCGGCGGCGAGACGGAGTTCTGGCGCGCGTACCGGCGATATGCCGGTGTGCTGCACTTCGTATATCTAACCGCCAGCGATCCCAAAGCCTTTACCTCGGACCACTTCCTCAATCTCAAGCAGCTCGAACTCGAGCCGCACTTCGTGAAGGCGATGGAGCAGGCCTTCAATCCTCTTGGCGTGTACCTCAACTTCTGGCATCCTGTTCTCGATGTCGGCGAAGTCCGGGACTACACGATCGCCATGGTCAATGACGAAGACAGGCCGAAGACCGGAACGCTGAAGCTTCGATTCACCACCCCTGAGGGTAGAGAAGCCGCAGCTCTGGAGGTACCCTTCTCCCTGGCTCCCCTCGGAGCCCAGTCCTACGAAGTGACGCTGAAGACCCCAGACGCTCCAGGCAAGTACTTGCTCGAAGCGATTGCTACGGCGGCAGGCAGCGACCATCCTACGATCTCGCACCGGGATGTTACCTTGCAGGCAGGTGGGGCACACAAGGGGACATGGTGAAAAGGGTAGGCTGCCGGCCGTCGCGAGCAAGACAAAACTGCGCTTCGCGTGGAGATGGAAACGCAGCCAATGCCTGTCTCCTCTCAGAGCTTTGGTCCAGCAAGATGGATAGCGTTCGAAATGCCGTCCTCATCACTGTTTCAGAAGGTCTGGGCACAGCAATCCTCCCAAACGGACAGATTGTCGCCGGAGAAGACGGCCTAGCCAGCGAATTCGGCCACATCCCGATCAATCCTGCCGGACTACTCTGCAGCTGTGGCCAGCGTGGCTGGTGGGAGGTGTTCGCTTCGTCCACCACCGCGCTTCGCTACTACGCTGAGCTCTCCACCGGGGGACAACGTCCCCTGCGTCCAAGATGCCAGCAGCATTCAAGACGTGCGTAGCATTCAGGAACTGATGCAACTCACTGAAGACGGCAACTCCCTTTGCAGTCGAGGCCGTCTCCAGGCAGGCGATCTCTGGGCCAGGGCGTTCGCCTGATGACTGCGGCGCTCTCACCGCAGTGCATATCTTTGCAGGAGACATCACTAGTTCGTAGGGTCGCTTCGGCCCGATCGTGCAAGCGGAGCTGGAAGCACGCATGTTGGGTCGAAAGGCGCCTCGACTTACCGTCACAGACGATGGTGAGCTTGGCCGCCTCCGAGGCGCGGCGGCCGTCGTATCGCAGCGACACTCCGGCGGAACCCGGAAGGCACCTGTATCGTCTCCAACCCGGAAACCGTTCCGCCGAAGCCCACGTACCCGATAAAATTGGACGGTCTATGAAAATCATCTCTGCTCGACTTGTCGTCTGCTCCCCAGACCGTAACTTTGTCACCCTCAGGATTGAGACCGACGAGGGTATCTACGGCCTGGGCGATGCCACGCTGAACGGACGCGAACTCGCCGTCGCTGGTTACCTCTCCGAACACGTTCTACCCTGCATCATCGGACGAGACCCTTTCCAGACGGAAGACATCTGGCAGTATCTCTATCGCGGAGCTTACTGGCGTCGCGGCCCAGTCACGATGGCCGCCATCGCCGCCGTCGATGTTGCACTGTGGGACATCAAGGCGAAGGCGCTCAAGGTCCCGCTCTACAACCTGCTCGGCGGTCGCAGTCGCGACGGAGTTCTGGTCTATACCCATGCCACAGGGGCGGACATCCCAGAAACCATCGACTCCGTTCAAAAGCAGATCGACGCCGGATACCTCGCCGTGCGTGCGCAATGCGCCGTTCCCGGGATAAACGCCAGCTACGGAGTTCCCAAGAGCGGCAAACTGTATGAGCCAGCCGAGCGAGGGCTCCCGGGTGAAAGTCGCTGGTCCAGCGAGCACTATCTCAACTTCGTTCCTTCAGTGTTCGAAGCACTGCGTTCGAGCATTGGCAACGACATCCACCTGCTTCACGATGCTCATCATCGCCTCACGCCGATCGAGGCTGCGCGTCTGGGCAAAGCGCTCGAACCCTTCCACCTCTTCTGGCTGGAAGATCCCTGTCCCGCAGAGTTGCAAAGCTCCTACAGGCTGATTCGCCAGCACACCACCACGCCGTTGGCCACAGGCGAGGTCTTCAACACCATCTGGGACGCGCACGACCTCATCCGCAAACAGCAGATAGATTACATTCGCATGTCCATCGTGCATGGCGGCGGCATCACACCCATGAAAAAAGTCGCCGACTTCGCCGCGCTCTACAACGTTCGTACCGGCTTTCACGGCGCCACCGATCTCTCCCCCGTCACCATGGCAGCCGCACTTCACCTCGGGATTGCAATCCACAACTTCGGCATCCAGGAACACATGCCCCACACCGCTCTCACCGATCAGGTCTTTCCTCACGCCTACACCTTCGCGGCCGGATATATGCAGCCCGGCGACTCACACGGACTCGGCATCGATATCGACGAAGCACTCGCAGCCAGGTTCCCCTATCAACGCGCCTATCTGCCTGTCGCACGAAAGCTGGACGGGACGCTTACAGATTGGTAAACCAGGAATATAAACCAAGAGCCTTAAAAGGCTGACTTCATCTCACGGCCGCATCATCGAACGCTGCATATACTATCCGCGAACCGAAGCATGTCGCCGCAACTAGACTCTGGCTATGAAGTGGATACTAAGAGAACCTGAGTACCTTCAGCTCTCATGCTCCAGCCTAACGCGCGGGCTTCACAGGAACTTTCCAAGTACGTTCATCTAAGTCATTGCTATGCGCCAATCCTACTGGTCACAAATGTCAGCACAGAGTGGCCTGTCAGAGCTGCAACTTTACGTTTCCTGGGCTTCAAGGGAAAGCTCTTTTTCGCTTTAGTGTTCGTCGCAGCCTCGGACTTGCTCAGCAGTCGTGCATGAGCGGCATTCGCATCGACGGCGTGATCACAGACCCAACCGGATCGACAACAGCGGGGGCAATGGTTGAGATCCCTTCAGGTGCAAAACGACAACGGACAGAACAGGTCACTTTCTACTTCCGTGTGTTCCGCTCGACTCTGGCTCAATCTCGGTGTTAGCCGAGGGGTTTACGCCGGCGGCAGCGCACCGGTGCTCGCTGCTACCAATAGCTTGGCGGTCGCACCACTACGGTGACTGGAATTGAACAGCATCGCCAAACCGCAGACGAACAGTATCTGACAGAATTCGACGACTTCACCGATTGATCCGGTCGGAACTTGCAGGCGGTGCGTGGTCAATCATAGTTCTGACCTGCTGCCTGCCCGACCTCAAACACCACCAGGAAGCTACTGTGAACGTTTCGCCACAAGCAATTCTATCGAGATGCTTCCCAGCCAAGCTACACAGTCGCGTGTGACGTCTGTCGGACGTGTCAGCTCTTCGGAACTGGCCTATGACGTGTGTACTACGTGTAAAGTGTCCAGCAACTATCAAGCTTTTGCCATGTTCTTGTATTTAAATGGGTTATGGTGGGCACAGCAGGATTCGAACCTACGACTTCCACCGTGTGAAGGTGGGGACAATACGGTCGGCTGCACATTCTAAAGGGTTTATTAGCCGGTAGAGCCGGTAGAAACCGGCGTTACCGGCGGGATTTGGCATCAAAATGGCATCAACTTTCAACCAGCGGGAAAGGGCTGAATCGTGGGGATTCAGCCCCAGTTTACACAGTAGGACGATTTCAGCATGCATCAATGCGCACTCTTTTGGGAAACCTCTCTGTCTACAGGATGTAGGGTGATTCTATGGACGTCAGCGTTAATGAGGATGAACCTGAAGACGGACTCTCCCCCGAGAGTCAGCGAATCCGAGATGTCTACGCCCATTACGGGTTAGCCATGTATCTCGCGCAAAATGTTGAGCGAGGATTGTCGATGGTATTAGCTCTTGAAGGTCAAGGGCCGCATATGACTGCGTGGGATTATGACGCGCGGCTTGCTGAGAATCACCTGTCCACTTTCGGCGGTCTAGTATCAAAGTTCATTGCGTCGCCCATCGCCGTATCCTCTGGCCTGATTCCGCAGCTTCAACGAGCTAATGATCAAAGAAATGATCTCGCCCACCAATACTTCTGGGATCGCGCTATACAATTCGCTTCTTCCGATGGCCAAGAGAAGATGATCGCTGAACTCAAACAGATAGAAATCGAGTTCACCTCGCTGGATAACGATCTGGGTAAAATTGTCGACTCTTTGATCCGAGCCCGCGGGGACGATGTAGACAGCTTCCATTCCCGAGTGGAATTGTCACTCAGCGCGTTTCTTTCGGGTACTCAAATGCCGCACAACTCAGAGAGGGTTCCAAATCAAATTGAGGTCATGGCAGCTCAGGTATGGCTCGCGGACCCCAACGAACCTGGAAACCTTGTACTGATCTCAAGTGAGCAACGATACTTGGTGCCTGGGGAACGGGGCCTTTGCTATGGTCCATTGTCTGTGCCACCCGGAGCGACTACAAGAACACTATCGTTCGACGAAGCATTTCCTGCGCAGATCAACCCACGACCCAAGACTGCCTCACCTTGGAATTACGGCATTCCGCTCGCTAATGGCTATGTCCTGCGAGCGAAGACAAATCCCGACCTTGCACCTGGTCAATTCCTTGTCTGGATTCAAAGGCCGCGATGACCCCAAGGAGAAACGGATGTGCTCTCCTCTGCCGTGACAGCTAATCCGTGTTGCGTAACTGATTGATTTCAGGCGTAGCGGATGGCTACCTGAGCGCCCTGAATCCCTTATGGCAACGGTTATTGGACCCTTATCGGACCCGGGACCTTTGCCCTCTAGACCTTGCTATGCCCACGCTTCGTTGAGACCTTTGCTTATGGGCAGAGGTCGTGGGTCCAGATGAAATTTGGGCCGACGCAGCACGCCCGATGGTACACTTGTGTACGCAACGGTACGCAAGGAGAATGCTATGGAAGCCGTGAAGGTTGGTATGAGAGAGTTCCGCGATAAGTTCGCCACCTATCTCCTCGAATCGGAATCCCCCGTGGCCATCACCCGTCACGGTGACACCGTGGGCTACTTCATCCCCGCGCGCCGCAAGCGGAGCGAGGCGGACAAAGAAGCGTTGAAAGAGGCGGCGACTCGTTGGCAGGAGGTCCTTGATGCTGAGGGAATCTCCGAGGATGAGGCGGTCGCCGGTTTCAAACAGTGGCGGACCAAACAAAAGCGATGACAGATCAGAAGCGTATCGTGCTTGACGCGAACATCCTCCTGCGAGCCGTCTTCGGGGTACGCGTGCGTAGCCTCCTCGAAACCTATGAAGACTCCGTGTCGTTTTACTCCCCGGACATCTGTTTTGCGGATGCGCGCAAGTACATCCCTTCCATTTCAGAGAAACGCCGAATTGATCCTTCCCCTGGAATCCTGGTGCTCGACCATCTGTCGCGTCTGGTCGAAGTTGTCGACAGGAGTCTCTACGAAGAATATGAAACCTCCGCTCGTGAGCGAATGATCTCGCGTGACGAAGAGGACTGGCCGATTGTCGCAGCTGCGCTTCTCTTGAAGTGTCCCGTTTGGACGGAAGACAAGGACTTCTTCGGTAGTGGAGTCTCCACTTGGACGAGTGAGACCATCGAACTATATTTGGGGGATCAGTAAGCCAGCCATGGTCCATCGAACCGGCGAACGCACGTGGGAGCATGAGTTGCTTCGCTTAGGTCGAACTATCGACCTTCATCGTACGTCCATATGTTTACCTGTCTCGCTAAGGTAGAGGGCTCCCGATTCGGAAAGACGGTCCAGGAGATCGCACACAAGGCTACGAAATGCAACGCTAAGCTCGTATTCGATGTGTAATACAAGATCACTCATATCCTTGCGGACAACGATTCCATCTGCTTCCAAGTGTCGAAGGTGCTGTGCGAGCACCTTCTTCGAAGCGCCGGGAATCAATCGCCCTAATTGACCGATCCGCACAGGGCCATGCCGTAAAACCCAAAGAATATGAAGACGCCATTTCCCCTGAAGAAATATTTCGAATGCAAGCTGGGAATGGCGCACTGAGGGAACCAACTCCGTATTCTTTATTTGAACTCCCGGGTTGCAATCTCTCATCTGGGTAACCTTATTGCGGCTCTAAGTAATTCAGCGCTGTTGTTTGAATGACATGTCGCTATAAGGCACCGGTATCCGCACTAGTTTGGAGACACTGCGCCGATTGGATGGACGCGAAGCGACGTGCCGGCATGTAGCAACCCAAGAGAGCGGCTAGGATTACCGCCCAAGTTGTCGCGATGTAGGTGAGTGGATCGTGAGCACTAACGCCGTAGAGCAATGTGGACATGAACCGCATAGTGACGAACGCGATTGCTAGGCCAATGGCAATCCCCGGAAGGGTAAGCAACATCCCTTGTCGAATAGATGCTTCCAATATGGCTCGATGCTGAGCCGCTGAGGCACCCGCAGCGCTGAGCTTGCGAGGGCGCTGCGCTACCGAATACGCAATGACACTGAAAATGCCCAGGGTCCCGAGAGCAAGGGCTATGCACCCGAAGACGCAGAGCATCACAAGCGTGAACGAAGTGCGTGCCATCGATTTTGTGTAGAGTTCCCCAAGAGTCTCACTGTTTGCCAGAGGCACGTCAGGAATCACCATCCCAACTTGCTGCTGGATCTGTTCCATTAGAGCCTGCGTGCCAGCACGTTGACTCCTCACCACAAAGACAGTGCCGCGCTGCAATTTCAGTTTCTGACCCGCGAAACCGTCCATTACGAGAGGCCAGTACACCATCGACGGAGCAGGGTCCTTTACGCCGTCGTAGCGAACGTCCTCGGATACGCCGATGATGTCGCGCCAAGTGTCGTTACTTGCCACACGAATCCTCTGCCCAAGGGCGTCTTGAGGTCGAGGCCAGTATTCACGCGCAAAGGCCCTCGAAACGACAACGACTGGACTCTTGCTATAGAGATCGTTCCATGAGAAGTCCCGACCAGCGACCAGCCGAGTGCCAAGGGTTGAAAAGAACCCTGGAGCCACAAAATTGAATGGCCTGGAGGGAGGAACCTCCCCGAGGTTATAGACATGCCGTTGAACGAAAACGGGATTCTTGTACTTGTTATTGTCCATGGGCACGGAACGGCCAATGCTGACCGACGAAACTCCTGGGATCGCGGCGATCTTCTCCGCTAGCTTCTCATCCTTGCGAATAACAACCTCTGAAGCGGTATCGGGGACTTGGGATTCGGGAATATAGAAACCGAATGTTTGGACAGTTTCAGGTGAGATGAATCCGGGCGAAACACTCTGCATTGCCAGAACGGTCCGGATCATGAGTCCTGAACAGATCAACAAGACGACTGATAGCGCAACCTGCAACGTCACCAGTGCTTTACCCGTAGCCCACCCTTTTCGGTTCCCGCTCGCACCTCTTGCTTGTTCTCCAAGATCGTTTAAAAGTTGAGGACCTGTACTCCGAAGGATCGGAGCACAGGCAATCAGGAGACTGGCTAGTGTGCTGTCCCGGAAATTCGTGAACAAAGGCGGCCGAGTTTCTGAAGGATGGAGTCTGCTGTGGCGGTCCATGCGAAGGGGCGGCAGTTGCGGTTGTAATGTTGGACGAAGTGGTCGATTTT
>JAABUX010000380.1_pt1 | contig 75959 bp, 63 predicted proteins | sample 5561851 | NCBI WGS metagenome assembly JAABUX01 (sample SAMN10711883, study PRJNA513361) | rock metagenome | isolation source: Antarctica rocks | place: Antarctica: Victoria Land, Richard Nunatak red sandstone | collected 2016-01-03
GCTCTACCTGTGCTACATTCACCATGGTACTGCTCCTTCTGGAATTGATATCTGAATACCCTTTCTGATATCATCGCAGATGGAGCTTCTTTTTGCCTCATCCTTTCTTAAGTTGGTGCGTATGGGCGTAATGAATTATGGCCCCTACAATTTCGCCATGTATTCGCTACGTAGCATGCTATAGACGCGGACGTTGTGGAATTTGCCGAACCTTGGAATGACCTCGCGTAACGTGCCTTCATATTTGAAACCGGCTTTTTCGTCGGCACGCTGACCGCCGATATTTTCTTCCATGTCCTGCGTCTGAATACGATTCAGGTTCAATTCCATAAAACCATAGCGAATCATCAATTCTGTACATTCAGTGCCATAGCCCTTACCCCAGAATGCCTCATCAATAATGTTATAGAACTCAGCACTCTGGTTCAACACATTGATGTCTTTGAGACCTACAAGACCAATCAGGGTGTTGTCGCTTTTGAGGGCAACACCAAAAATAATATGTCCAAAAGACTTATAGAGATTTTCGAGACGCTCTTTGCCACGTGTATCGCTGGTGGGATAGACAGAAAAATAGCGGCGCACCTCGGCATCGTTCAGCCACGTTGAATAGGCATGATTGTCCTGAGCAGGTTCCAAAGGGCGCAAATAGAGCCGTGTACCAATGATAAACGGATTTTGCATAGACGATGTATCTTCAGCCATAATAGGAATTTCCTCCTTCATATTCGCTGGCAAGTATAGCATAGTAGGAGACAAGAGGCAATTTGCTGGCCTGATTAGCACCAAATATCTCTTTTTGTAATCTGTATACTAAAGGGGAAGACAAAGAGGATTAGAGGAGGAGCAAAGACATGGCAAAGATTGTCTTTTGTGAAGATGAAGAACGTATCCAGAAACTGATCGCAGTGACATTGCGCTCAACACCACACGAAATATTTATCGCGAGAAACGGACTTGAAGGCGTAGCCCTGATCGAACGCGAGCGGCCAGACCTGATTTTTACAGATATTTCTATGCCACACTGCGACGGTATTCAGATGGCTGACACGCTCAAAACAAATCCACAACTTGCACACATTCCAGTGGTTTTTCTTACCGCATTCGCTCAATCAAGTGAGGTCGAAGATGGCTATAAGCATGGGGCCACAAGTTACCTCACCAAGCCATTCAGCCCATCAGAGCTACGCGCGAAGGTCGAGGCATGCTTGAAAGGCTAATGGATGGAGAGTCCAATGAAACGCTTATCTTATCAAAATACCCCTAGAAACACAAACGACTTCAATGATACAGAACGTGTTCGACTTGAGACAGTACTACGTGAAAAGATACATCAGCTAGAGGCGGTTTTCGAGGCGGCGACCGACAGCATTTCGGTCTATGATAAAGACGGTCATCTCTTGCAAATGAATAGTGCGGCCCATGAAATGCTTGGCATCAACGTTCAACCGGACTACACCTCACACCCACTTTCGCGTGTGCAGCATCTTGAGTTACGCAACGTACACGGCAAACTACTTGCGCCAGATGAGTGGCCGAGCTGTCGCATCCTTCGAGGGGAAACACTCAAAGGGCTAACGGCTATGGATTGCTTTATACATACGCTTGATGGACGAGACGTATGTGTGTGCATTAGTGGGGCACCCATTCGTAATCAAGCAGGCGAGATTATAGGCGCGGTAGCTATAGGGCGCGATGTGACGATGCACCGTCAATTTGAAAGACGGACACAGGAAGCTCTCGACACGCTTTTTGAAGTGGCAACGGATAATATTACACTATATGATAGCGAAGGTCATCTCACACAAATCAATAATGCAACACGTGAAATGCTCGGTTTAGATACACAGCCAGACTTTACTTCGCGCCCAATCTCACGTCAAGAACAGCTTGAGTTGCGCGATGAACACGGGAACCTTCTTCCACAAGACGAATGGCCTATCAGTCGTTTGCTGCGTGGCGAAACGCTTAAGGGGGCAACGGCTATGGATTGCCTCACGCACACACTGGATGGACGCGAACTTTATGCGAACGTCAACGGGGCACCGATCTATGATGAAGCAGGTAAGATTAGCGGGGCAATAGCCATCAGTCGCGATGTGACAGCGCGGAAGCTATTGGAAAGACGAACACGGGAAGCACTTGACGCGCTCATGGCAATGGCAAAAGTGTTAGTACAAACCCAGGAACTCACCATGTCTCCTACATCCTCAACACTCTCTACACGACACCTTGCCGGACAACACCTCGTCGAACTGGTGCAACGTGTCCTTGACTGTAAACGCGTTTGCCTCGTCGCGATCAACCATGAGACGTTGCAATTTCATCCACTCGCCGTCATTGGAATGACAGAAGAACAAGAAAAGCAGTGGTTCGCCCTCTGCTCTAACAGAAAGCTCAGCGAGTTTTTCGGGGGCAAGGTTCTTGTTTCAGACACACGTCTGCCTGAAATCATCCTTGCAGATACAACAAAAGCACCTTTCGACAAAATATTTAATCCTCATAATGCTTCTTCAATGCTAATTGCACCAGTATATGTAGGTTCCTCTCTCGCCGGTATCCTTTATATGGACTATGATAAAGATATACCTACCTATACGGAGGAAGAGAATGCGCTCATTGTTACCATGACAAAGCTCTGTGCGCTCGCGCTGGAACGTGAGCAGAAACAAGCGGAACTGAAAAAGCTCCTCTCAACCTTGCAAGCTACAAACGAGCAATTAGAGCAGGCGAACAAGGTGCAACGAGACTTCGTTTCTATTGTCAGCCACGAGTTCCGCACGACACTTACAGGTATTCAAGGCTTCAGCGAACTGATGCGCGACGACGTATTAAACGAGGCAGAGGTAAAAGAGTTCGCCACCGATATCAATACCGATGCCAGCCGCCTCAACCGCATGATTAGCGAATTGCTCGATCTCGAACGGATGCAAGCAGGACAGATGCAGCTTCATCGGGAGCATGTCGATCTCAACAGGATTATAATGAAGGTTGTTGAGCATATGCATCCAACACTTATCCGCCACGATATCGTGCTTGCACTCGATGATGCACTCCCAGTGTTTTTGGGGGATAGTGACAAATTGACGCAGGTCATCGCAAATCTTCTCTCGAATTCGGTAAAATATTCGCCTGACGGAGGAGAGATTCGGATACAAAGTTTTGCTGAAGACGCAACTATTTATCTAGCACTACATGATTATGGCGTAGGTATCCCTGCCGATGCACTCGAACGCATATTTACACCTTATAATCGGGTCGAAACAACTGCCACACGTCATATTCAAGGGACAGGACTGGGACTACCGATTGTACGGCAGATTATACAACTACACGGCGGTACAATCTGGGCAGAAAGTCAACCGGGGAAAGGTTCGACATTCCACATTATCTTGCCACTCTTACCCGATGAGTAGGGGACACTCATCAAGCGTACAATCCCAGCACCGTTGTCAGACGCAGAACCTCACTCCCAAGTGTTACATCATTGCCGACAAGGGCAGTCTGGGCAGCTTTACGTAACATACGTACCGCTTCTGGTGTGTTGAGATCATCATCCATCACCGCCAGGAAACGGTTGTGTAGCAGCGTTGTCTCTTCGGTTATCTCGCCTACAAGGGTTGCCCCGACACGCTCACGAAGTTGCTGAAAGATGCGAGCCGTTTCAGCCGCGTTGGTCAGGTCTTCGGGAAAACATTCCCAGGGATAGCGATAGTGGTGGCTTTGTAGCACAATGCGGATAGCATCAGTACTATACACTTTCAGCAGATTACTGGCAAGCGTCAGATTGCCGAGCGACTTACTCATCTTCTCACCATCTTGATAGACCATACCCGTATGTGCCCAGATACGTGCAAACGGAGCCAGTTCCGTATAATGTTCGGATTGTGCAATTTCGCAGGTGTGGTGTGGGAAGCTCAAATCGGCCCCGCCGCCGTGAATATCTATCTGCTCACCAAGATGATGGATTGACATGGCACTACATTCAATATGCCAGCCGGGGCGTCCGGGTCCCCAGGGACTTTCCCACGCGGGTTCGCCAGGAGCTTGTGCCTGCCATAGCACAAAGTCGAGCGGGTCGCGTTTGCGCGTATCGTTGGGGAAATTACCATGCTCATTAGCGGTTGTAAGCATAGCATAATAGTCTTCGAGACCAATGGCACGCGCCATCGCACCAAAGTCTGGATCGTGCCGAACATCATAAAAGACACAGCCCTCGCTCACATAGGCATAACCACGATCAATCAACGTGGCTATGATGGGAATCATGTTAGGGATTTCTTCGGTTGCTTTAGCATAAACATCGGGGCGACGGACATTCAGAGCATCCATGTCATGCAGGAAGCGTTCGGTTTCGCGCCGTCCTAGCTCATCCCACTGCATGCCCAACTCGCGTGCTTTACGCAACACATCGTCGTCGATGTCGGTCACATTTTGTACATATTTTACCTTGTGACCGTTAAATTCGAGGTAGCGAATAAGTGTATCGAATGAGACATAGGTAAAGGCATGACCCAGATGCGTTGTATCGTAGGGCGTAACGCCACAGACATAGATACGCACAGTACCATCGAGTGGCACAAACGTTTCGAGCGATTGGGTGAGCGTATTGAATAACTTCATGAAGGTTCTTTCTTTTCTAAACCAAACAAACGAACAGCGTTTGCGGTCGTCGCCTGAGCAATTTCATCTATGGTCATGCCACGTAACTCGGCAAGTTTCGCAGCGGTGTATTGTACAAAAAGCGGCTCATTACGTTTGGCTTTGAGTGGTTTGGGCACAAGATACGGGCTATCTGTCTCGACCAGTACACGATCCAGAGGAACCATACGTGCCACATCGGGTAGCGCGTTCCCTTGTTTCGTTAAGGGGCCGGCGAATGAGAGTAGGAAGCCTGCAAACTCCAGGCACTCTTCCGCCTGTGCCACATCGCCTGAGAAGCAGTGAAAGACGCCGCGCAGTCCCTGCCCATGTAAGCGCAGCAACTCCATTACATCATCGTGCGCGTCACGAACATGAATAATACACGGCAGGTCACACATATGCGCCAGTTGCAGATGCGCTACAAAAACGGCGCGTTGTACATCGCGCGGCGAGAGCATACGGAAGTAATCCAGGCCGAACTCGCCAATCGCGACCACCTCTGGCTCGCGTGCCATCGTGAGAAATATTTCCCCAATCTCATCGCTATACGTCTCGGCCTCATGCGGATGCACGCCGACCGATGCATACACAACTCCAGGATGTGCCTTTGCAAGTGTAAGAGCGGCCTGGCTCGATGGGAGATCGCAACCGGGATCGATCATGCGTGTGACACCACCAGCCAATGCAGCTTGGATGACAGCCTCGCGGTCAGCATCAAAGCGGGGGGTGTCGATATGAGTATGACTATCGACAAACACGTTTCCTGGGTCCTTTCTCTCCACCAAAACTAACTTTAGTATAGTGTAGGATTCGCAAGCATGTCAAATACATGGCAGAGTGGTTTAAAAGTCGAGGCAGGCGTGGCGAAGATAGATTCTATTATCCGCAAAAAGCCGACGCCGAACGAGTACCAATTTGCCTTGCATAGGAGAACGTATAGGACCATCAGGCCATTGAGTGCTGGGTATTTTCCAATAGAGCGAAAAGTAATGTACACTATAAGATAACTATCGGGTCAAATTGTATGGTGCTACCTATGCATGCGTATCAACATCAGTAAATATATTTTGAACATTACAGACACAAAAGAACACTTCAATTGTTCTAGGTAGTTTGAGGAGAATCGGACAACTATGTTCACCTTTGTTAGCAGTATCCCTATTTTTCGCCGTCTCTTCCTCGCGTTCGTGCTGGCGGCTGTCATTCCTGGTATCATCATCACCATCCTGGGTACAACCTTTGTGAACGGACTGAACACCAGAAGTCAGGCACAACAAAAAAATCTTGCCGCTTTGCATGAGAGTTCGCGTCTGGGTAACGTACTCGCAACCATAAATGGTCTGCGTGATGAAGTTATTTCTCGCTCACAACAAAACATCTCAAATCAAAGCCAGCTTGACGAACTGAAACGCAACGAGCAGGATTTCGGGACAAGCTCACAACAATTTCAGCAACGCTATCAGGTGACAACCAGCAGTACTATGAGCGATGTCAATGCCATCCTTAACAGCGATGCACCTTCCAATCCAGCGGCACAAACACAACAGGACGCCCTCAATCGTGTTTTAGGGCAAAACGGCTTATGGGCACTATACAAAAGCACGAGCAATAAATTTCTACACGACCTTCAGACTACTCCTACAGGCTCGATGCAGCTTATCGGCGATAACATCGAGACTACCATACAACTACAACCTTTAGAAAAGGCATGGAATACAGTTACAGAAGCGACGCAGCAGATTAGCGGGGTTATTGCTCAGGTTGGTCCTTCGCAAGTAAGTCCGATCACCCTCGGTACGGTGATTGCCTTCCTCAGCACAATCATGGTCGTTATCATAATTGGTTATATCGTGAACCTGACCATTACCAGCCCATTGCGCGACCTTGCGGTACTAACAAGACGTATCGCGAAAGGTGACAGAAATGCACGCGCAAAAATGAGTGGTCGCGATGAAATCAACATGGTCGCATCTTCGATGAATAACATGCTTGATAACATCGTGCGCCTGATTCAAGAGACGCAATCGCAACGTGACGTTTTGCAATCGCAAGTAGAAAAGTTGGTTAGTGAGGTAAGCGGCGTCGGTGACGGTGATCTCCGTATTCAGGCAGAGGTCACGGCTGACGCCTTGGGTGTGCTGGCGGACTCTTTCAACTACATGGTAGAAGAACTAGGCAGCCTCGTTGTCCGTGTCAAGATGGTGGCAAACGAGGTGGATAATTCGACGGTAACAATCCTCGACGGTATGACACAACTGGTGAAGTCGGGCGACGAGCAGATTCATCAAATTAACGAGGCCGCCGTCGAGATCGAACATGTATCTGCCTCTAGCCGACAGGTCGCGGAACGTTCGCAGGTCCTCTACGACGTTGCAAACGACGCACGCCAGGATGCACAGGTTGGTCGTCAAGCGGTACAACAGGCGGTCGAAGGCATGGGTCGCATCAACGACAACGTTTTGCTCACCGCCTCAAAGGTTTCCGAATTGGGCGAACGCTCACGTGAGATCGACGAGATCGTCGCTGTGATCAGTAGTATTTCACACCAGACCAACCGACTCGCACTCGACGCCGCAATTCAGGCTGCAATGGCCGGTGAGAATGGCAAAGGCTTTGGTGCGGTCGCCGCAGACATTCGCCGACTTGCAGAACGCGCGAAAGAACAGGTCAGTTCAATCACAAAAATTGTACGTGGTGTGCGTGAAGAAGTCAGCGATGTGGCTATCTCTATGCAAGATACTGAGCGTGAAACACTTTCAGGCACACGCCTGACACAAGAAGCGGGCGTCGCGCTAGAGTCGATCTTTACCGCAGTTGAGCGGCAGGCACGTGAAATTGAAAATATTAACAGAGTAGCAATGCAGCAGCTTCAGTCATCAGGTGCAGCAGTGCAAATCATGCGTGGCGTATCCGTATCTACGCAACAAAGTAGCGCTAGTACACGCAACGCCTCGACGAATATGGAACGTCTAGCACGTCTCGTCGAACAGTTACGCTCTTCGGTAGAAGCATTCAAATTGCGCGAAAATCAGGGATACTTCGTCCCGAATGCTCAAAGCAATGTCTCTTTAGAGCAAGAGCAAGATAATCAGATGACGGTGAGCGGCGTTTTCCGTACAGTAAGCGGCGGCACACAAACGCCAACACCGACGAATGGGGGCTTTGCCGCTAAAGCACTCCCACCAGCATCATTCGATGACTCGTTCGATGCATTCCCGATGATGCCAAATCAGTCACAAAATGGTTATGGTTATGGTTATGAAAACGGCTTTCCAAGCGAGTACAGTAATCAAGAGCAATGGTACAACGAGCAACCGTTCAGCACGAACGGGAGCAATAGATAAATACAAAGAGGATGGTCAGAGCATCAACAGTTGATGCTCTGACCATCCTCTTTGTATTTATCTATAACCTTTTAGTTATAGATAGTATTCATAACACCTATCTCATTTCGTAGACTTCTAGCGTCCTCTCCTGTTACACTTGTTACATAACAAAAAATAATAGACATTCATATATGTATATGTCTATCCATACGTCGCTAGCGAGCGCAGAAAGTGATGAGCAAGATGGTAACGAAAATAACGCGAAGGAATGCAATACAGGAAGCCACACAGATCGTCAAGCGTTATGAATCAGCACAATCAGGCGTACAGCGTTGGACTTGCCAGGTATGTGGCATGGTTCATAGCGATTCTGCCCCAACCGCCTGCGATAGCTGCGGTGTTACCAATGCCTTCATCCAGCAAGAAGAGAAGCACAGCGAAATTGGTACACGTTGGTAAACAAACGTTTCTTACACATACACCCTTCACTTCATAAGACACTAGCGACGACCTCTCGGTCGCTAGTGTCTTATGTCCCTTACCACTTGTTGTATTATGCTGAACTTATATGTCAGTCGCGTTTCAACTTCTGTCGTACCACCTCGTACAATACAATTCCTGCCGCCATTGCTGCATTGAGAGATTCGACATCGTTTGCCAAAGGGATAGTAACACTGGTGGTTGCTAACGCATGCGCCTCTGGTGAAGGTCCGTGTGCTTCATTGCCAATAATCAATGCAAATGGCTGCGTCAAATCCTGCTCATAGTAGAGGACAGCACTACCTGCCTCGGCGAGAAGTACGCGTACATCGTCATGGCAATGCGCCTGTACGCTTGCTGCGATTGTAGGCCACGAAACGTTGTTTTCAATTGGTAAAAAAATATGCACACCTGCAGCCGCACGCACCACTTTTGGACTATAGCAATCGACACAGTTAGGAGTGAGTAGCACCGTATCGACATCAGCCGCCAACGCTGTCCGTAGTATGGTTCCCATGTTACCAGGATCGGCTATATCGTCGAGAACGAGCAACGCCGGACGTGGGATATCAGCAACAGTATGACGAAGGCGACGCGCCCGTACTGCTTCTGGTAGAAAAGCAGTAAGAGGGAGAACACTCACCACTCCCTGTGAGGTGACGGTATCACTGACCGCCTCAATAACGCGCTCGCTTACCTCGATACGTTGCTCATCACTCAGGCTCGGCATACGAAGAAGACGAGCGAGTAATGTGCTACCTTTTGCGGTACGCTGTAGATATTCCGTATGATAGTACACCTCATTGGGTAGTACATTGGCATCAAGCAGTGCTTCCAGTAGATGAGGGCCTTCCATCAAAAAAAGACCATGCTTCTTGCGGCCTCGTGTTGTATGCAAGTCTTTGAGCTTGCTAATACGTGGATTTGTTGGACTGGTGATGAGCATGATATTTTTTGCTATGCGATACACACATGGCACACACTTCCTAGGTGTGTGCCATGTGTGTATCGCATATTCCTCTGTTATTGCGCGACAGCATCCAAAGCCTGTTTGACGAGCGCACTGAAAGCCGCTTCGTCGTTGACCGCCATTTCTGCCAGTATCTTGCGATCCACCTCGATGTTAGCGGTGTGAATAGCGTTCATAAGCCTGCTATAGCTGACACCATGCATACGAGCAGCCGCGTTGATACGTACAATCCATAGGCGACGCATGTCGCGCTTGCGGTTGCGGCGGTCACGGTAAGCATAGGTCATAGCGTGTATCGCGGACTCGCGTGCTTTCTTGATCAAGCGACGACGTGTACCACGATGGCCTTCGACCATTTGTAAGACTTTTTTATGTTTCGCGTGCGATGTAACGCCACGTTTTACCCTTGGCATTGTCCTTGTTCTCCTTCTGTGAAATTACAGTTAAAATGCATATGGAAGTAGACGTTTCATGCGACGTGTATCGCTCGGCTTGAGTTGAAACATCTTATCCATCGCGCGGACTGCTTCAGGTGATTTATGGCGGCGCAGGTGGTTCAATGCGACTTTACGGCGCATGAACTTGCCAGAGGCGGTGACTTTTACACGCTTCGCCATTGCTTTGTGTGTTCTAAGCTTCTGCTTCATTTTTATTTCTTTCTATATGATGATACGAGGCAAAATGTACATGCTCTTCTTCATAGGTATTCGCACAGCCACAGGGATGCACTAGCCAGGAGAGATGTCTTGGGAGTGGGGATTGAAACAGCTCCAACCTCACAGTTGCTCCATCTAAGGCGCAGAGAAGCCTTGTTCAGGAACCAACCTCGCTTTGCGCCACGATTATACCATAGTAAGTAGGAATGTGCAACATGTTGCACATTCCTACTAGTGGTTAGATGTTTTAGCATACCTTGACAAATATTTTAGCATTCTGTTATTATATTTTTAGAGTTATAAAAATTTGTCAAGGTTTCTTTTTAGATAATGGAGGATAGCATGTCTCCCGAACTCCGCACGTTGCCAATTCGAGCGGTTGACTGCTTGAAACTTTGCTATAAACTACACGAACGAGGCGAACGTATTACTACAAAAGGTGTGCGTGAACGCTTGCAATCATTGGAACCAACGGGCCAACTAAGCGATGCCACTATTACGCAGTTGTTCAAATGGCTTGCGGAACGCGACTATGTGCGCCACACGCCGTATCATGGTGTAGAACTGACACAACAGGGGGAGGCAATGGCGGCAGAGTTAGTACGTCATCACCGCCTGCTTGAGTTGTTTCTGGTGAAGATCATGGGCTTTCCGCTCGATCAGGTCGATGCAGAAGCTGAGCAACTTGAACACGCTATGTCGGAGGCATTTGAGGAGCGCATGGATACGCTGCTTGGACATCCCACTGAAGACCCACACGGAGCACCCATTCCCAGCAAGACGGGCAAAGTTATTCTCACACCGACGTTACCACTAGCGCAACTGCAACCGGGGGAGCGAGCCATTGTGCATCGCGTCAGTGATGAAGACCCAGAACTACTTAGCTATTTGACAAGTCTTGGCCTCGTGCCAGGAGTGCTGGTACACATGGATGCACGTACTCCTCTCGGCGATGTGTACTCAGTTCGGCTAGCGGGTATACCTCATGCTATTGGTGGTGCCGTCATACAGAGTATACTCGTTCGCTCCGTTACAGAAGCAGCAGAAAAACCAACATCGACACACCCGGGGGAGTCCCTATGAGAGCTTATTCGACCGAACCATTGAAAGATGCAACGGGAACGTTGTCATCCGAAGATGCAAACACACGCAAAGCTGCACGCGCAGCACTTGATGGACGTAGTCGTGGCTTGCGGGCCATTCTACCTTTCATCGGACCTGCCTTTATTGCCAGCGTCGCCTACATTGACCCCGGCAACTACGCCACCAATATTCAAGGTGGCAGTGCCTTTGGCTATAACCTGCTCTGGGTGATTGCCCTGGCAAATCTAATGGCAATGCTGCTACAAAGTATGGCTGCCAAACTAGGTCTCGCAACCGGAAAAAATCTCGCGGAACTGTGCCGTGAGCAGTTTTCTAAGCCCGTTGTCTACGCTATGTGGATCGTCTCAGAGATCGCGGCAATGGCGACTGATCTTGCAGAATTCTTGGGTGCGAGCATAGGGCTGAACCTGTTATTTGGTATACCCTTGCTCTATGCCACTTTGATTGTGGGTGTGGCAACATACTTTATCCTGCTCTTAGAAAATCATGGTTTTCGCTCTTTAGAGGCCGTTATAGGCGTATTGATCGGCGTTATCGCGGTCAGCTACATCGCCGAGACATTTCTGTCACGCCCCGATTGGGGGCAGATAGGTTTTCACACACTCGTTCCATGGGAGGGTAGTACGCAGAGTATTCTCTTCTCGGTCGGTATCATCGGGGCAACAGTCATGCCTCACGTCATTTACCTGCACTCCTCGCTCACACAGAAACGTATCATTCCCCGTAGCGAGCGCGAAGCCAAGAGTATCTTCCGCCGCAGTATTCCCGACGTGGTACTCGCTATGGGTCTGGCCGGACTGGTAAATATGGCGATGTTGTACATGGCAGCGGCTACCTTTCATGCACATGGTCATAGCAACGTTGCCGATATCAACACCGCATATCAGACGCTCACGCCGCTACTAGGGGCCGCCGCCAGCACAATCTTCGCGGTCTCACTACTCGCCTCTGGCCTCTCCAGTTCAACGGTAGGCACAATGGCGGGCCAGGTCATCATGCAAGGCTTCGTGGGCTTCACCATTCCGCTGTGGGTACGTCGTCTAGTCACGATGCTGCCCGCAGTCATCGTGGCCTGGATTGGCACAATAAACCCTCATGTGAATCCTACCAGTATACTTGTACTCAGTCAGGTAGTCCTAAGCTTTGTGCTACCACTACCTGTAATCACACTAGTTATGTTCACGCGGCGCAAAGACCTGATGGGTACGCTCGTCAACGGTCCTATCATGACAATACTAGCTATTCTATGTAGCATCGTAATCATTGTTCTCAACGTTGTGCTACTCTACCTGTCATTCGCACCTGTGTAGCATCTATAATAAATCCGATAAGAATGACTACGTGTCGAGAGTATTGTCGTCACCATTGTTGAGCTAACATAATTGACCAATAGAAGGTTATCCACTACAATAAGAAGAGTAATCGGTGCTGTGATAGTAGGGAACTTCTTACTACAAAAGAAAATAAATATTAAACTACATAATGTTGGAGGATGAATGCGTATTCGTAAAGCTGTGTTGCCTATCGCTGGTCTGGGAACACGAGTGCTACCTGCAAGTAAGGTGACACCCAAAGAGATGTTACCCCTTGTTGATAAGCCCGTTGTGCAATATCTGGTTGAAGAGGCGGTTGCCGCAGGTATCGAAGAAATTATTTTAGTGGTCAGTCGCAGCAAAGGAAGCATCGAAGATCATTTCGATAGCTTCCCTGAATTAGAGCATATTCTTGAGCGTAAGGGCAAGCACCAAATGCTCGAAGAGTTACGACACACGCAGACAATGGCCTCGTATGTCTCTGTACGCCAATCCGCGCCGCTTGGCCTGGGACACGCCATTCTGTGCGCTAAAGACCTTGTCGGTGACGAGCCATTTCTCGTTATGCTTGGTGATGAACTAGTTGCGCCAGAGACGCCATGCTTTCCACAGATGATACAGGTATACGAGCAGTATCATGGCTCTGTTCTCTCGCTCTTCACCGCGCCACATGACCAGATATCCGCATACGGTATCGTTGCGCTACAGGAGCTAACACTAGAGGTTGTGAAGGTGACGCACCTTGTCGAGAAGCCGTCACCTGAGAAAGCCCCATCCGATCAAGCAATCGCTGGCCGTTATCTCATCACCCCAGACATTTTTGAGAAGTTGGAACGCACACCACCGAGTAGACGCGGCGAGATTGAGATCACCGATGCGCTGGCAATGCAAGCCGAAGAGGGGAATTGTTACGGCATCCGTTTCAAGGGCGAACGCTATGATACGGGTAATCCGCTCGGCCTTTTGACAACCAACATTGCCTATGGCCTCAAACGTCCCGACATTGCCCCCGCACTCCGCGAATATATGCGCCAGGTGTTAGAGAAAAAATAAATATCTCTGTATGTTGTGACAATTCAGCTTCGCTGAATTGTCACAACATACAGAGATCAAAGAAGTCTTCCGTTTTTTGATGGCTAGATTAGAATGTTCGAGTGAACATAAGGAAACGAACGTGGTAGACATCATTGCAACTCTTCATGGGTATAATTTCTTTTTGATTTTTGTGGCGTCGGTTGTCGCGGGTATATGGGGATTGATTCTGTATTTTAGAAAGCTGAACGCGAACAGACCCTGGTACATCTCGCTGTATGTCACTGCAATTGTAAGCGGCATACAAGGGTTACTGGGCGTCACCCTTGTATTGTTGCAGCAAAAGCCCGGCGGCGGTCAGGGTCTCTACTGGCTACACTACGTCTATGGTGGTATCGTGGTCTTCGCGCTACCTGTCGCTCTTACCTATACGACGAACGGCAAAAACAGACGCCTCGACATCTTAATCTACAGCATCGCTGTCCTCGTGCTTGCGGCTGCCAGTGTACGCGGTTTTGTTACGGGTCCAGCCCCAACCCACTAACACATTACATCTAATTGGAGACAACTATGCGAGCTTCTTTTATTCACGTTGCCGACACACACCTCGGCTACGAGCAATATGGCGTGCGTGAACGCTTCAACGATTTTAGCTCTGCGTTCTGGGGCGTTGTCGATGATGCGATAGAACGTAACGTCGATTTTGTGGTGATTGCGGGCGACCTCTTTAACAAGCGGGCCATCGACGCCATGACGCTCATTCACGCTATCGAGGGATTGAAAAAGCTCAAAGACAGAAACATTCCTGTGATCGCTATCGAGGGCAACCATGACCGTAGCTACTACCGTGACGGCACCTCCTGGCTACAATTCCTGTGCTATCAAGGCTATATTGTGCTACTCGCACCCATAATGCAGAATGGCGCACCCGTACTGGCACGCTGGCAAGCAGACACGATGCTGGGGTCACATATCGACCTTGCGGGTGGACATTTGCGCGTCTATGGTCTGCCGTGGCAGGGCGCGGCAACGTCGCGCAGCCTCGAAGGGATGGCCCAGGCGATGGCAGAGGCACGAATGGAAGAAAACGCTGAAGGTGTCGAGTATCGCTTGCTAATGATGCATACAGGTGTCGAGGGTATTGTCGCGCGTGTACAAGGTCTACCCACGATGGCAAACTTCCAACCATTACGCGAATGTGTCGATTATCTTGCGCTCGGTCATGTCCACAAACCCTATGAGTTTGATGGCTGGATGTACAACCCTGGTTCAACCGAAACCTGTGGTGCTGAGGAGTCACAGTGGGATACACGCGGTTATTACTATGTCGAGATTGATACCGACGAGCCAGAACGTATCATCGACCTCAATCGCAAAGAGCGTGTGCATCATGCCGAACATATCAAGAGCAACCGTCGTCCCTTTATCCGCTACGACCTGCGTGTAGACGCTCTCAATGAACCGAGCGTGATTTATGCACGACTCGAAGACTACTGCCAACGCGAAGGACCGCATTATGCTATAGGCGAACGACCACCCGTTGTTCAGATACACCTTGTCGGCACCTTGAGTTTTGACGCTGGCGCACTCGACCTACCCTATATGGAAGAGATGGTACGTACCGCCTTTAACCCGCTCTATGTTCGCATCGACAATAACACTAACGACCAGGACTACGTACCTGACGATGGCGAGATTGATGGACGCGACCGTTCCGCGTGGCACGAACTTGAACGCCACATTTTCGAGGAACTTGTTGCACGCGACAATCGTTATCTGCCTGCGAAAGAACAATGGAGCAACGTGCTAGGCGACCTTAAACGCATGGCGCTCGAAGAGGACGCGCCCGAAAAGATTGGGTTATTTCTGCGAGAGCGGCGCGAAACATTGTTAGGAAACCAGGATTGACGGCTCCTTGCAAGACGCAAATCTTTACAATTTTTTTGCACCTTTCAAGTTCTTTTTTGATATCTTCAAGGTACTATAAGTCTTAGTAAGAGCATTTCATAGAACGCGTGAAGAATATCAGGAAAGGAGGGCAAGAATGAAAAAATTTATGGTTGCTATAGTCATAATAGGAGCGTTTGTCCTCTATAGTCTGCTCTATGGCTGGTCAAATCTCTCGGCACTACCACCAGCCACAGCGAATGAACCGAACTCAGCGACTCGCCCATCCGCTACCAGCGTCGTGCCGTCACCTACCACAACTACAGGCACATCTGGCTCAAGCACACCCACTGCCACGACTACATCTGGCTCACTCTATAAAGACGGCTCATATACTGGTAGCCAGGCAGACGCACAATGGGGCTACATACAGGTAAAAGCAATCATTAAAAACGGCAAAATAACGGACGTACAGTTTTTACAGTATCCTAATGAACGCAACCGCTCCATTGAAATCAACACTTATGCGGACCCGCAATTGACCAGTGAGGCTATTCAAGCGCAAAGTGCCAATGTCGATGTTGTAAGTGGTGCCACTGATTCGAGCCAGGCATTTATACAATCGCTCTCAGACGCGCTTACACAGGCCAAAGCATAACCATGAAACAAACACGTCTACTTATGGGCATGCCAATTACGCTCGAAGTAATAGATACCTCGGTCTCACAGGACGACCTGGACAATGTTTTTGCCTACTTTGTCGCCATCGACAACACCTTCAGTACCTACAAAGACACAAGTGAAATAGCGAAAATAAATAGCGGTGAACTCTCGGCTGCCCAATATAGTGAGGATATGAAGACAATCATGGCGTTGAGCAACCAGACAAAAAAAGAGACGCACGGCTATTTCGATATCCTGCACAACGGTACATATGATCCTTCTGGTATCGTCAAAGGCTGGGCAATTCACAACGCCGCCGCGCTATTGAAAGCACTAGGGTTTCAGAATTTCTACATTGATGCAGGCGGAGATATCCAGGTAGCAGGAAAGAAGCATGGCAACCTGTGGCGTGTTGGCATCCGCAATCCGTTCAATCGTAGCGAGCATGTAAAAGTGCTTGCGCTTACCGATAGAGGCATCGCGACTTCTGGCACGGCCATTCGGGGACAACATATCTATGATCCATTACACCGCGACGCACCGCTTCTGGATATCAGCAGTTTGACGGTTATTGGTCCGAACATCTATGAGGCCGACCGCTTTGCAACGGCTGCCTTTGCAATGGGGAGGAGAGGAATACACTTCATAGAATCGCTAGCAGGCTTTGAAGGATATATGATTGACATGCACGCACAGGCGACATTCACCAGTGGATTTGAAAGGTATGTGCTACCCTCATGATGACTGCAATAGATTATGTCTTAGACCGCATAACTATGTACCGCCTGGTACTCTATGTCCTCGCGGCAATGGTTGTTGTAGCAACTATCCTGGCATACTTCAAACTACTTTCGTTTTCACCGCTCGCGTTGCTGGCCTCGACCGCGTTCCTCATTCTTATGTGTTGGGCGATGAACACTATCTTTGCCTATATCTTCAAAATACCGACCAATATCGAATCGGCTACCATCACCGCCCTCATTTTAACACTTATTCTTGATCCCGCACATTCGGCAGTAACGTTTCAATTTCTTGGCTGGGCAGCGATGCTAGCAATGGCTTCAAAATATATTCTTGCCATCAACAAAAAACATCCCTTCAATCCTGCCGCTATTGCAGTTGTGATTACCTCGTTTGTACTTCGTGAGTCGGCAAGCTGGTGGATCGGAACCGCGAGCATGCTGCCAATCGTGCTGATTGGAGGGCTACTGGTTGTGCGAAAAATACGTCAAGAAGATATGGTGTGGAGTTTTTTCGCGGCTGTACTGGTGGGCGTATGCGTGTTTAGTGTTGTGCAAAGGCAGGATATCCTGTCAGAAGTAAGGCAATTGTTGCTACAATCGCCCTTGTTTTTCTTTGCGTTCATCATGCTGACGGAACCGCTGACAGCACCGCCGACAAAAAATTTGCGACGACTCTACAGTCTGCTCACAGGCATTTTGTTCCTGCCTCAACTCCACATTAGCACCATCTATGCGACACCAGAACTGGCGCTAGTTGTGGGAAACGTATTCTCCTATGTCGTCAGTCCCAAACAGAAGGTTGTGTTAAAACTGAAAAGAAAAAGCCGCGTGGCATCCAACATCGTCGATTTCGTGTTCAAACCCTCACAAAAACTGGCCTTTCAGCCAGGGCAATACATGGAATTTACGCTTGCACATCCGCAGACAGATAGCAGAGGCAATCGTCGCTACTTCACGGTTGCTTCATCACCAACTGAAAACGACGTTCTCCTCGGCATACGCTTCTATGAACGTAGCAGTAGTTTCAAGAAGGCTCTCTACAAAGTAAATAATAGGACACAACTGATAGCAGCCCAGATTGGCGGAGATTTTACGCTACCCGCAAATGCAGCACAAAAACTGGTCTTTCTCGCGGGTGGCATTGGCATTACGCCTTTTAGAAGCATGGTGAAATACCTGCTCGATACGCAACAGCGACGCGATATCATTCTTATCTATGTCAATAGGACCGCCGACGAGATTGTATACACCGATGTTTTCAATGCGGCGGCTGCAAAGCTTGGTATCAAAACATTCTATACGCTGACCGATGCCGCTACTCTACCGCGCAACTGGCAGGGGTTCGTGGGCAGAATCGACGAGCCTATGCTTCTGAAAACGGTGCCTGATTATCAAGAGCGCACCTACTATATCTCTGGTCCACCGGAGATGGTAAAGGCGAGTGAACGGGTACTGAAAGTTATGGGTGTACCCAACACTCAAATCAAGAAGGACTTTTTCCCCGGCCTTGTATAGCCCAGAAACATCCTGGCCTAAATAACAAGAGAGGGTGCCGACGGGCCGCCGACACTCTCTCTTGTTATTCTAATTCCCCTTTGGGACCTCGCATCATCAATTCTGGCACGGCTTGGTGGGGATCGAGTCCCTCAAAGAGAACAAGGCTAAGTTGTGTCGTGATAGGCATATCAACATGATAATGAGCCGCCAGTTGCAGAGCGGCTTTAGTCGTAGTAACGCCCTCCGCGACGGTATGCGTCGATTTAAGAATATCATCCAGTTTCTCGCCTGCCGCCAATCGTCGCCCAAGTTGTTGGTTGCGACTCAAGGGACTGGCACAGGTCGCGATCAAATCGCCGATACCCGCAAGCCCTGCAAAGGTCAGAGGTTGCGCCCCAGCCGCGATCCCTAGCCGCAGCAGTTCAGCTAATCCGCGCGTGATAAAGGCCGCCTTCGCGTTATCGCCATAGCCCATACCTTCGTTGAAACCTGCGCCAATCGCGATAATATTCTTGAGCGCACCGCTTAACTCAACACCTGTCACGTCCTCGGCTGTATACATACGGAAGTGACTTGTACTGAGCAGCTTTTGCACCCGTTTTGCCACCTCTTGACTATGTGAAGCGACAACGGCTGCCGTCGGCTTCTCCTCGGCAACCTCACGTGCGATATTGGGGCCACTCAGAGCCGCGATAGAACCATAGTTTTCGGGGACCTCTTCACTGATCACCTGCGTCATACGTTCAAGCGTACTCATCTCGATGCCCTTGCTCGCGCTTACTAAAATAGTGTTTGCCGTGATATAAGGTACAAGCAAGCGCACATTTTCGCGCATGCGCTGTGAGGGAGTTACCAGCAATAGCATATCTTTATCGTGCGCGGCTTCCGCGATATTCGCTGTCACGGTAAGCATTGGAGGAAAAGAGAAATTGGGCAAAAAGAAGGTGTTCTCGTTGCGCTGTCTCATCTCCACAACGCGCTCAGGTTTATGCTCCCACAGCGTCGTCGCTATGCCTTTGCGTGCTAGAAGAAGGGCTAATGTTGTGCCCCATGCGCCACTACCGATAACGCCTACTGCTGCCATGTGTTGTATGCTCCTATATTATTTTTCTACGAAAAAATTCTCCAAGCTCTTTGTAATGCTTAACCCCAAATTTTAGGCGAACATGATCTCTTCCAAAAAGACGTTTCAGTTCTGCTTCATGGCGCATAAAGCCTGAAGGTGCTTGTTGTCGCATACAAATACACACTTTTAGAATAATATTTTGCTGTATACGCTCCACACTCAATATCTGTTTTACCTTACTATGTGTACTAATAACTTGTTCTTTCGCAACATCGAGTCGTCCACCCTTCAATTCCAAAAAGCAAAGTGCTTCATCTCGTTCAATCTCTTTAGTATAAATAACGAGACAATCGCATACCTTCAAATCAACCATGCCAAGTTCGCGGCGCCCTTCATCGCTATCTATACGAAAAAAGTGTACGGTCTCGTCCGATTTTCTCTCCATACTGACAGTTAGACCGGACTCTGAAATACTCGTACCTGCCATTAAACATGATGAAAGCCTTTGCTTGAGTAATGCAAGCAATGGTTTTTGAACCACAAAAATCTCCTCACTACAACATAGAATAAATATTTGAAGTCCGCTCAGATACTTCACCAAATGTGTTCAAGTCTATAAAGCCCTCTTCGTCCAACACGTCTTTTGCAGTACCCTCACCAAATCCATAGACGGCAACCTTTTCCCTAGCTATAAATGCATCGGTACGTTTTAGAAAAAAGTTATTACTGATAGCCTCTTTGTCGTCACTATCATGTGCCTTAATTAAGTTTGTAAGATGGTCTGTAATGTAAGGACTATGCGTTGTAAAAAGAACGTTTAGACCCGCGTTGACAACCATAGCCAAAAACTCAATCATCTTTGCTTGCGCTTCTGGATGTAGGTTCATCTCTGGCTCATCTATGATAAGTAATGCATTAGGGGCAGCAAAAAAACGCAAGTAGAGGACTAATGAGGAAAGTTCTTTGACCATAGAAGACGCGGTAGAGATTTCTAAACTGATATCTTGTAATGGCCGGAAGAGAATTTCTCGTCTTGGATCTGGTTCTAAAGTTGAAAAGTCCACCTCTCCTATTAGGATTTGCTTTTCTAATACTTGAGCAAAGTCAATATACAGCTTAACCTTTGCATCACTATGAGCAAGTCTCGCCCTAGCCTTTCTTTCTTCCGTTCCATACCTAAAAATCATATTGAGCATATCTGTAAAAGAGTTTACAGGTACAGGTAATACACTGCTATGTTGTATAGACAATTTATTAGCCCTTGTATTAGCACTACCTGTAACAAGAAACGTTCTTTCAGTTGGAAATGTAAACACCCCGGCATAAAGAGATCGTCGAAGGGCAGTTGAAACAAAAGTAATTAGTCGCTCTCTGATTTCTTCATGAGGAATCTTCTCTTCTAGTTGTTCTTCTGGTTCTTCGGCATTTTGTATTTCAAAAGATGTATAGGCAAAAATTTTATTATCACCAGGTTGTTTACGTATTGTAAGCAATGAACCTTGAGGTCCAATATTACTTCTTCGAGAATACTGAAATATCCGCTCTAAAAATTGTGCTTTAGTCTCTGCTAACGCAAGGGAAATATTTAAGTCCTCAAAGGAGGCCAACTTCGTACCAAGACACGTGTCCATCCAAGTTCGTGAATGTCTTGCTACTTCATTGAAATATATTTCACCATAGTCTTCAGCAAGTTTCTGTAAGTCAATTGTGGCATTCCCTTCTGTTATAACTTGCTCAACAGCTTGATTTACTACTTTATAAAGGTTGGGCACCTGCTCGTCTACGTATGATTGTATATATTCTTTTGAACCATAAGCACCAAAGATACCTGCCAAAGCATAAGCTAGCCATGTTTTTCCTGAATTATTCGGCCCAATAAAAACAGTGAGCGGTTTGAGGTCAATGGTAGCCTCTTTCAGTACACCTAGATTGCGAACCGTTATCCTCATCTGAATGACTCCCTGCTATACTCTGATTTCTTCTGTTATCTTACCTATCAGTATAGCAGATGTTGGAAAGAGTTTGAGCAGACAACACGAATAGGAGTGCCTCCAATTGGAGGCACTCCTATTCGTGTTGTCTGCTCAACAATTTTTATTTCGTACTCTCGACCGATATCTCCAAAGTTTGCCCGCTTCTTATACCACCCTCACCTGCGGCTACTTTCAGTACGTCTTGCGCGACTCGCTCTGGCGAGAGTATCTTTGCGGAGTCAGTTGCGCCGAAGAGCGTTTTGTAGAGATCGGTGTCGATGCCGTGCGGACAGACGGTGTAGACTTGTACGCCGTGCTTGCGGACCTCTTTGGAAAGGGCTTCGGAAAAGGCGATGACGCCAGCTTTGGTTGCACTGTAGACGGCGAGATTGGGGTAGCCGTTACGCGCAAGGGCGGCTGAGATGTTGACGATCACCCCTGATTTGCGCTCGATCATCCCTGGCACAAAGGTTTGTGTTACTTGAAACATGCCGCCAAGGTTGACATCCATCATCTGCTGCCACTCTTCGCGCGATAGCGCAACCAGTGGCTTGAGAATGGCAACGGCGGCGTTGTTAATGACGATATCCACCTGTCCATAGCTAACGCCAACCTCCATCGCAAGTGCCTGGACTGCGTTGGGATCCGAGATGTCTGCTGTTACTGCGAGAGCCTCGCCACCTGCCGCCAGTATCTCATCCTCCACAACCTCTAGTTGCTCTCTGTGCCGCGCCACAAGTACGACCTTCGCCCCCTGTCGCGCGAAATCATGCGCGATAACCTTGCCAAGCCCCCGACTTGCCCCTGTGACCAGCACGACCTTGCCATTGAAATCCATTGCGTCTTCACCTCCTTTATTTACCACACATGACGCAAGCAATGACGATGCTGGGTAGAAAAGCCTGTATCCTAGAAGTTGATGTAAACAACGTCTTTTTACAAAAATTGTACATGAGACTGGAACATGCCGTGGCATGTTCCAGTCTCATGTACAATTTTTGACTCACATTTACCTATTTGAGCGCACCACCAGTCAGTCCTTGCACCAGATGCCTCTGTGCATAGACGCCAATAGCAACAGGCACAATAATAATCATTGTTGCCAGCGCGGATACCTTTGCTAAGAAAAGACCTTCGTTACTCGTAAACACCGCAACCATAATTGGTAAGGTGGGCGAGTTCGTATAGGTCAAGGTAACGGCGAAGAAGAAATCATTCCAGGCAAAAATGATAGAAAGCAGTGCCGCAGCAGCCAATCCAGGAGCAGCCATTGGCACAACAACCCTGATTATCGTTTGTAGTGTCGTGCAACCATCTAGCCACGCTCCCTCCAAAACCTCCTTTGGCAAGTCCAGGAAATAGGAACGAGCCATCCAGATAATCAGTGGCAGATTCATGGCGGTATAGACGATAATCAATGTGAACAGATTATCCAGCAAGTTAAGTTTTGTGATGATCACGTATAACGGAACAAGGATAGCCGCAAATGGCATGAAGCGTGTAGAGAGTACAAAGAAGAGCATGTCGTTGGAAGACTTCTTCGACATCGAAAAAACCATTGTGTAAGCGGCAGGAATTGCTAGCAATAGGGCGATGAGAGTCGAAACAATCGAGGCCACTGCGCTATTGAATAGGTACGCACCAAAGCCAGCGGAGATTGCCAGCCCAAACTGATCGAGGGTTGGCTGGAAGAACAAGGTGGGTGGAATGGTGATGGCCGCGATTTCTGTCTTAAAGCCAGTAATGACCATCCACAGCACTGGAAAAATCAGTAAAAAAACCAGGACATAGGTCAGGACTGTCCAGCCAATCTGAGACCATCTTCGCGCCGCTGTTACTGTCCCCATGAATTAGCTCCTTTCATCCATCAATCGCAACATCCCTCTTGCAGCGAGGATTGCGACAATCACGCCGATAACGCCAAGTGCTGCCGCCTGTCCAATTTGAAAAGAGTTCAGAGCAGTGCGATATGTGTAGTAGGGAAGCGTATTCGTTGATAGGCCGGGACCACCGGAGGTCGTCACGTAAATTTCGGCAAACGTCTGGAAAATAAAGATCGTGCCGAATAGGAGGGCAATCTCGTAAGCTTTTCGCAATAATGGGAAGACAATAAGCCAGAATGTCGCGAAGGCATGCGCCCCATCGACTTTGGCCGCCTCGATGACCTCCCCTGGAACGGATTGAAGGCCCGCGAGAATGACGAGCATTACGAATGGAGTCCATTCCCACGCCACGATGAACGTCACGCTTTGCAGAGGAATCGCCGAGAACCACGGTACCTCAGGTAGCCCAACGAGATGAAGACCCCAGTTTACCAATCCCGAAGACGAACTGAGAAAAAGGTTCTTCCATATCAAAGCCATAACCGAGGGCGTCGCTAGAAACGGTACAGTAGCTATTGCACGTAAGAAATTTCTACCCCACATCGGACGATTCAAGAGCAACGCGAGTATCGTTCCTGCAATGAGTGCCAGGACAATCGCCCCGACGACTAACTCCAGCGTGTTGCCCATAATAGGCCAGAAGTTCGGATCGTGAAAGAACGTGTTAATGTAGTTCGCGAGGCCCACAAAGGGAAATCCCTCAGAAGGCACGAGCAAATTCCAGTCATGTAAGCTAAACCATAATGCTAGAACAAAAGGAATCTGTGTCAAGAGAATCATGTAGACGAGGGCGGGAAGATGAAGCCATCTTCCACTACCACGCCGCCTTTCGTCAACAGGGGGAGTCTCTCTTCGCGCTTTAGGTGCAGGTAGTGTAGGTGCCTGAATCGCTTGATCTGTCTGACTCATAGCACAACAACCTTTCTTCTTTACTAGCGAGCCATTGCTCTACAAGCAGAAGGGGCGATGAGAGGCCACCCCACTATGGAGTGGTCTCCCACGCTCCCTACGTACTACTACAGTATCATCAGTGATATGTCTTTTTTGCAGGGCTAAGCTAATACCCCGATGCGTTGCTCTTATTCACCTGTGATGAGAGAATCTGGTCGGACTGTTGAAGAGCTTGACTGACCGTCGTTTTTCCAGCCACAACCGCCGACATCAACTCACTCACCTGCTGACCTGCAGACTCGAATTGAGGAATACCCACATACTGCACACCATGATAGGGCACAGGATTCAACGTCGGCTGATTCGGGGTCGCAGTATTGATCGAGTCAAGCGTCACCTGGGCAAATGGGGCCGCCTTTTGATAGTCCGCATTCTGGTAAATCGAGGTACGGGTACCTGGGGGAACATTAGCCCAGCCGAAGGTTTTTCCAGCCAGCGTCAGATAGGCAGAACTGGTCGCCCAGGTGATGAATTGGAAGGCGGCGTCCTTGTTCTTACTCGAATTGACCAGTCCCAGCGACCACGCCCACAACCAGTGACTGCCATTGGTCGTGACGGCTGTTGGTGCATAGGCGTAGCCAACATGACCAGCAACTTTGGAGGTGGAGGGCGTTTCCAGCACGCCACCGAACGAAGTGGCATCGTAGAACATCGCGCCCTTGCCCTGCGTCATCAGGTTGACACACTCTTGCCAGCCAGAAGTCGAGGCACCTGACTCACCATACTTCTGTAGTAAGGTGGCATACTCGGTCACGGCCTGCTGCACCTGCGGAGTAGACAACTGCGGCTGCCAATCGTTATTGAACCAACTACCACCATACGTGTTAATCATGGTGTCAAGCGGAGCGAGGTTCATGCCCCAACCAGACTGACCGCGTAGGAGTATCCCTGTGGTACCATTTGCCGGGTTATTGAGTTGCTTGGCAAATTGGGCAATCTGGTCCCATGTAGGATGCAATGGCATGGTCAGGTGGTGTTGCGCGAAAATGTCCTTGTTATACATCATCATGCTGCTCTCGCCGTAAAATGGGACAGCATAGGGATGATTCTGATAGGAGAGAGTGGACATGATCGGCTTGAGCAGATCGTCGTAGTTGTAGCTGCTCTTGTCCGCCGCCGACATTTTGTCGAAGTAAGGTTGCAGGTCCTGGAGCCAGCCATTGTGCGCCCAGATAGGAGTCTCGTAATCGCCAATGGTCGCAATATCAAACTTGCCAGCGTTCGTGGCAACATCCTGGGTCACTTTGGAGCGCAAGTCGTTTTCAGGCAGCGTCACGAAGTTGACCTTGATGTTGGGATGATCTTTTTCAAAAACTTGGTGGGTCAGTTGCTCCATCTGCACCATCTGTGAGTTGTTGACGGTGGCAATGGTCAGCGTCGTGCTGCCGGACGATGAAGATTGGCTTGAAGGTGAACAAGCCGCTAGTACAGATAACAACATCGCAATACCTGTAATATAGGCAATCATACGAGGAAAACGCTTCATGGTTATTCTCTCCTCATTGGGTGCTTCGATGCAGTAAAAAGAGAACGCATTACATTTTCAATGCATTACACAAGAGTAAGTGCACAGTACGGGGGAAAGTACACTATTCCTTTAGAGTGTACCGTTAGGTAATACCTGAGTTTTTACACCAACACCACGCTTTACCATATCAAGTGCTTGCGAAAATTCATCGAGGGGACGTGTCTGGGTGAGTAAGACTTCTGTGGCAATCGCTCCACTCCTCACAAGGTCCAGTGCTGCCTGGAAAGAGTAGAGCACAGCCATCGAACCCAGCACAGTTATTTCGTCATTGTAGATGCGGAAAGGTGAGAGGGAAATCCGCGATTCCTCTGGAGCAACGCCAAACACCATCAGTTTGCCGCCACGCTTTACAGCGTTATAGGCACCTTCAATTGCCGACGCGATACCTGTAGCATCAACGACGCAATCAAAACCGAGCGGCTCTTCAGCAAGCAATGCATTCACGTCGATATCTACATGTGCAGCCCCTAACTGCCTGGCCCGTTCCAAACGTTGTGTATTGAGATCGACGACCGCTGCTTTTGCAATGCCACCGTGTAGCGCGAGTTGCAACAGCAATAGCCCCATTGTGCCAGCACCGACAATCAATAGGGTATCACCCAGTTTAGGAGCAAGGCGATGGATACCATGTACCGCACATGAGATCGGCTCGATAAGTGCAGCCTCACGATAGGAAATATTGTCGGGCAAGACATAGGCATTCGCGGCGGGAACCGAGACATACTCAGCGAAGGCTCCGTTTACTGTATCGCCTATCGCTCCCCAGTTCAAGCATAGATTGCCATGACCTGTACGGCAGAAGGTACAGTGACCACAGTACAGAGAGGGATCAATCGCTACCCTTGTACCGATGCTAATGTTGGTATTCTTTGTGCCAATACCTGAAGGGACATCACTGCCAATAGCAACGACCTCTCCCGCAAATTCGTGTCCAGGCACAATTGGGTAGGGGGAGGGGGGAAACTCACCGGCAGCGATATGGAGATCGGTGCCACAAATGCCACATGCACCTACTCGAACAAGCAATTCATGTGACTGAGGGGTTGGATCGGCAACATTTCCTACACGTATCTCACCGGGTTTGTCAATGATAGCAGCACGCATAGTGATAAACACCTTTCAACTGAACTAACATGACGATGATGAATCACCATTGAGTCAACATTTCAGAAAGATGACAACCTCACTGATGTTGTATTTAGAACATCAAATGTTGTATACAGAACATAGTAACAGATATTTTGTGAAAATTCAATGGGGAAAGCGATTTTTTGCTTTTTCATGGTAGAGATATTACTATTAACTTAGGTACCGATTCGTTAGCAACATGAGGGCATCATAAAATTTTTGCTTATCCATGATCGCCATCGTCTCTTTCCCGTCAACCTTTTAGTTAGTAGAAAGAATTGAGCTATTCTATGGAAAAAAGTCGCGCAAATGCGATAGATAGGCATAAACAACTTATTGCATTACTCAAAGCAAACGGCAGTTGTTCTATTTCAGAAATGAGTCGCGTCCTCAACGTATCTCCGATGACTATTCGGCGTGATCTGCAAATGTTGGCCGAGAAGCAAGTGGTACAGGTAGAACATGGCTTTGCCCGCTTCTCCGCATCGACACGCATTGAACCCAACTTTAATATCCGTGTCCATGAACATCTGCTCGAAAAACAGGCAATTGGGCATAAAGCAACAGCAATGTTCGTAGAAGAGGGCGACGTAATTGGGATAGATAGCGGAAGCACCGCGATGGAGGTAGCATATAGCCTGCCTGATATTCCACTTACCATTGTAACGCATTCGCTCGCGGTGGCAAATGTTGTGGCACGCAATGATCACTATCGGCTTGTCATGTTGGGTGGTGTCTTCCATCATGACTCACATTGTTTCTTTGGTCCTCAAGTTGTCGAGCAATTGCAGACCTTACACATCAACAAACTGTTTCTTGCCAATAGCGGCCTATTGATTCCAGAGGGACTTTCGTCAAGCAATCTACCCGATGCCGAGGTCAAACAAGCGTTGATCGGTTCTTCTCGTCAAGTGATTTTATGTATGGACAGCTCAAAAATAGGGAAAGCGTTTCTTGCACGTTTCGCAACATTAGATACTATTCATACGCTTATAACGGATGATAAAATTTCTCTTACAGACAAAAAGGCACTGGAACAATACGATATGCAAGTCGTGGTTGCTAGTACGAACATAGCACAAGATGCCGAGTTGTCTGTCATGGCAGACGTTTAGATAAGATTGTCTTACACATACTTTCCCAGTCGCAACACTCTATGGACAACCTGAAAGCCGACGGATTCGTAGGCTTGAATCGCTGGCGTGCGGTCACCATTTGTCTCGACGCGTGCCGTCTTTGCACCGTGAGCCTTGAAACGGCGCAATATTTCGTGTAAGAGCGCATTACCAAGTCCCATACTCTGCACATTGGGATGAATGCCAATTGGCTCAATCTGCCCAATCGCGCGGTATGGATCGAGCCAACCAACACAGAACCCCACTAGCGTTTTGTCGGGTGCGACCAACACAAGATCGAGTCCGGGGTTATAGTAAGGAGTTCTAAGAGTATGCTGACGCCACTCAACGGTCATAGACGTACTCTCGAAGGCGGCGCGATGCAAAGCAACATACAACTCGGCCTCCTGCATTCCTGCGAGCGGACGAATTGTAAAGCCAACTGGTAGCTGGGCATCTGCAAGTGGCTCTGTGAGCGAGTGCCGCATCTGCACATAATAGTAATCTGCTTCAAGAGTATAGCCGTGTTGTTCAGCTGCAGCTTTGCGCTCGGGGTCATCGTCGCGAAACTCGACCCAGTAGGGGAGCGGCTTACCTCGTTCCTGGTCAAGTTCGCGAAAGCGTTGCTCCATAACGCTATATATCTGCTCCTCTATCTCAAGCTTGTGAGAACCTGGACGAATGAAGTAGTCCAGCACGGCCCACCAGTATTGCCATGCAGCGAAACCTAGTAGCGCACCACTTTCATCTTCCCAGACATAGGCATCACGTTCCGACGTTGTAACGGGCGAACTAATGCGCCAGGGTAGGTCAACGATATGTGGGTTGCTCGTCGGTACAGCCCTAGCAAGTTCAATGATCGCCGCGAAGTCACGTTCGCCTATGAATGGGCGCACTGTGATGGACATATGACCTCTCCATTTACCACCAACCTCCGTTCGACACACCATTCGGTGGTGTTGGCGCAACAAAGTTAAAATCGCTTGGGCAATAGGGATAGCCAGTTGCAACTGGTGGCTTCGGCAATATCGTCGTTGGTGTACCTGTCGCGAAAGGTGCAACAAGTGGCTGTACTGGTGCTATTACTGGCGTGTACGATGGCACGGTTCCCGGCATAAACAAATCGGTAGTATGAACGCCATCGGGATAGGTTACGGATGCTTGCTCCAGGCCACCAGGATTGGTGAAGTCACGAACAGGATGGCCTTGTTCTGCGGCGAGCATAGAGTCGTGCCAGATGGGGGCGGCACCATCGACACCCAACACATTATACATCGGGGTGTTGTTGTCGTTGCCGACCCAGACGCCCATCACATAATCGGTGGTATAACCCATTGTCCAGTTATCGCGAAAGTCGGTGGTCGTGCCCGTCTTCGCGGCGGCTGGTCGGACCGTGCCCCGGTTGCCAGCCCAACACTCATCGCGTGAGTTCGAGAAGAGTTGCAGGACGTTGCAGTCGTAGAACTCTGGTTTGCGTGACTCATTATCGCTCAAAACATTAGTCATCATATATGCAAGCTGCTTGCTCAATACACGCGTTCCTTTAAGGGGCGTATGCGTAAAGGTCTTATTTGTGCTGGCATAGACCACTTTGTTCACAACATAGTACGGCACACGTACACCACCATTGGCAAAAGTGCCATAGGCGGAGGTGTGGTCAATGAGTTTGACACCAAGTCCACCCAATACAAGCGAGTACCCAGGCGTCCCTTCGTAGCTACTGACACCCATATCGTGCGCCGTTTTCATGGAGTTCGCGATACCAGCATGCTGCAACACCTTCACGGCTGGAACGTTTAGCGAGTTTTGCAGGGCGCAACGTAACGTCATGTGCCCATGAAAGCGCATGTCATAGTTTTGCGGTGTAAATGTCGGTGGGTCTCCACCGGGAAGGGGAATAGTCAAGGGGGTGTCGGCAATCGCTTGCGCTGGTGATGCTCCCTGCTCAAAAGCGGTTACGTACACATACGGTTTGAACGACGACCCCGGCTGACGATAGCCCTGCGTGGAAACATCAAACTGACCGTCGATACTCGTGTTGTTGTAGTCGATGCTACCGAGCAACGAGAGAATTGCGCCCGTATGATAGTCGATCAGCACTTCGGCGGCATTGCTTACATTGTGACCCGTCGAGAAGAGTTCTGCTACATGCCGTTGAGCAATCTTCTGAATTTTGTCTTGTAATGCAATATCGAGCGTCGTATAAACGATCATATCCGAGCGTGACAATTGTTGTCGTGTGAGATGATAGGTTTGTTCGAGTTGTGTCAAGACAAAGTTGAAAAAGTGTGGTGCGCGGTTTATCAGGACTGCTGTAGGAGCTTTGAAAAAATCTGGACTCCTCACCTCTTTCATGGCTTCAATCGCCTGCACCCTGGTAATATATTGCTGGCTCACCATCATATCGAGTACAAGCTGGCAGCGATTGATGGCCGCTTGTGGATGCGCGGCGGGCGAGTAGGCGTCAGGCGAATTGGGAAGACCGGCGAGCATCGCGGATTGCGCGAGGTCTAAATTCGAGGCGGCAGGCTGTCCACCTTGCACGTCTTGCATACCAAAATAGATATTCGCAGCTGCATCAATGCCATACGCTTGCTGACCATAAAAAATGCTATTCAGGTACATCTGTAGAATGTCACGTTTGCTATACTGGTTGTTGACCTGCGGTGCTAGCACAATCTCCTGCAACTTGCGGACATAAGAGGGGTCGTTGCCCACTACGAGATTTTTGATAAGCTGCTGTGTAATGGTGCTGCCACCCTCTACCACATGACCGCTACGAATATCGTCAAGAGCGGCACGAGTAATACCCTGAACGTCGATGCCGGGGTTGGACCAGAAATTTTTGTCCTCGGTGGCGACGGTCGCGTTAATGAGGTCAGGAGAAACCTGGTCAAGTGTGACGCTGGTGTGCAAGCCTTGATCGGTGAGTTGTCCAATAAAAACACCTTTGCTATCATACATTTTAAGATTGTCATGGGGCAACAGGTCATGCAACGTGGCGACATGCGGCACATACTTCGTCTGCGTGTCACTATAAAAACGGTAGGCGGCATAGGTACCCGCACCAGTCAATGATAGCACAATAACAAAGAGTGACATAAGCGTGCTGCCGATAGTGAGCCAGAGCCGTTGCGTTTTGCGCTGATCATCGGCACGAGTGAAGCGGAGGTTTTTACGCGAAAGGTGCCGCAAGAGAAGTTTTTTTCTGCGCTTAAACTCGCGTCCCTCTATAGCAGAAGTCGAGAGCACTGGTGGGAGAGGTGTTTTTAGCCCTACTGGGAGTGGCGTATCATTTACAACTACGTCAGAGGCAGTGGGAGTGTGTTCATACAACGACGTTGTGTAGTTTCTCTGCTCCAGAAGGTGCCTTGCACGCTCTTGTTGTGGGGTGATAATGGCCTCAGGGCGAGGTCTGGGGATAGGTGTCACTGGTGGCACCTTGTTGGCGTGTTCGTTCGGTGTCTGGTTCTCTAAGGACATAACTGTACTCCCTGCCCCTGACGGTATATGTACATTTTCAAATGAACCATAACATAAGGATGTGCAACTCGACAATAAGCAAAAATGCTAATAGTTTCCAGTTTTCGAGAGCCGATGTGGATGAAATACGTGTCCTTATATATAGACGTTACAAACAATAAATAGTTGCGACGAATAGGATATATTGATGAGTGTTAAAATTTTCATAGGGAAAAGCAGAAAGGCCACAAGTATCTTCCTACTATCATTTTAGAACAGGATTTCTCCATAACACTTGACAGTCTTACAGTTAAGTAGCACAATAGAGGGAAGAACACACTAAAACATTCTCGATGGGCAGCAAAGTCTGCAATAAACGAGTTGCAAACTCGTTTATTGGAGTAAACGTATCAAAATTGTTTATGAATAGATAATCTGTACTATATCGAGAATACGTAATAGAAGATAATAACTATGCAACAATCAAACATCCCTGCTGATTCTCATACTACCCAGGATGTTGCGCCCGTTCTCAATCAGCTTGAACGTCCATTTGCTGATGCGCCAACAATGCCGCCCGCAGCCGTCAATATGCAAGAAGCCGCGCGTGCAGCAGAACGAGCACGTCTGCGGCATGGTATCATGCATGTCCGTATTCGTCACTTTTACTGTACATTGGAAGAAACTTTTGATCCTACATTGCAAGGGCAAAGCTTTGTCGTAGGCACGGGTACCGGACGTCCAAATGAACCTGGGCGCGTGATCGACGCCTCGCTCGCTGCAATGCGCCTCGGCATTACTCCTGGTATGCCGCTACGACGTGCCCACCGTATTGCGCCACGCACACGCTTTATGCCAGCATCGTATGACCGCTATCAAGCGATTCTACAACACCTGCGCGAACGCTACCGTGCCTATTCGCGTATCATCGAATCCATTCCCATTGCAGACGCTTTTATCGACCTGCGTGGCTGCGAAATTCCCTTCGACTCGCCCGTCGCTTTAGCAGAGCGATTATGTGCCGAAATCGCGGAGTTGGGCTTAACAGCACAGATTGGGGTCGCTAATGGCAAGGCAATCGCGGAGTTGGCGGCTCTGATGAGTCGTAAAGATGGGCGACAGGGTGTACTGTATATTCCCCCCGGTCGCGAGGCATCATTTGTGCAGACTCTGCCCCTATCACTATTGCTACAACTACGCGCCGCTGGTGTCGGTAGCCCTGGCTCGTTCCCAGAGTTGGAAGAGCAGCACGAAGGAAATGGGTCACGGCCACCAGAGGTCGAGGGCAAGAGTGAACAGGTCGATCCCGTTGCCGTTGCGGAACTGGTTACGCATTTGCGCGACTTCGGCATTACAACGTTCGCACAGGTTGCTACATTGACAGAAGAGGCTGTGACACGGCGGCTAGGACGACTGGGTGTCTGGGCCTACAAGGTCGCTTCCGGCGAGGATACCAGTTTAGTCGTGCCCGATGCGCCACCGCTCAGTCAGAATGCACGCGTGCGCTTTCATCATGCCGCCGATGCCGACGAAACCTGCGCGGCCATCCGCAAGCTTGCCGACTATCTCGGCGAACGCTTGCGTGAGCAGAGACTCAAAGGCAAAATCGTTGCCTTGATTCTCTGGCCTCATCACAGCGCACACCGAGACACACGCAAATTGATGATGGGTGAGGAGGGCGAGACGACGGTCACTTCCGGCGAAGAGAGTACTGGAGGGCAGATGATGCTTCCACGCCATACCGATGATCCTGATGCCATCGCGCAACATGGCTTGATGCTCTTCGCGCACTATCACCAACCCGCGAACCGCTACCTACAGGTGCAGTTACGTATCGGCGATATCGTTACCACCATACCAACATACTACCCCCCACCAGCCCGTACTCGCGGCAGAGCAACCCGCAAACTAGGAAGTTAAATAGATAAAAATTGGTCAGTATGCGACTCGTCGCATACTGACCAATTTTTATCCTTCTCTCATCTTCTTGAGGGCAGCGAGTTCTTGTTGACCACGCGCCTCCAAACCCGTCTTCCACTCATCTTTATAAGCACGCATTATTTCAACGAGCGTTTGCGCTATCGCAAGATTACGATACCACTTATGATTCGCTGGCACAATGTACCACGGAGCCTCTTTCGTACTACATTTGCTCAGAGCATCTTCATAGGCCACCTGATAATCATTCCAATATTTACGCTCGGCCCAGTCGCTGGCGGACAACTTCCACGCTTTGTCGCGGTCCTGCTCACGCGCCAGTAACCGCTGTTTCTGCTCCTCGTTGCTAATGTGCAGAAAGAATTTGAGAATAATGGTTCGGTTATCGGCCAGCAACTTCTCGAAATGATTGATTTCCTTATAGCGCTGACTCCATACATCTTCAGGCACAAGATTATGAACACGCACAACAAGCACATCTTCATATTGCGAACGATTGAACACGCCCATCATGCCGCGTGCTGGTACTACTTTATGAATACGCCACAGAAAATCGTGTAGTAGCTCTTCCTGCGTGGGTGCCTTAAATGAATGCACCTCACAGCCCTGCGGATTGGCCGATGTAAAGACATGACGAACAGTACCATCTTTGCCGCTTGTATCCATGCCTTGCAGCACGATTAACAGGCTATGCTGTTGAGCCGCTGCCAGAAGTTCTTGCAATTCGCTCAACTCATCGCCTAACTGTGCCAGTGTTTCTTTTGCAGAATCATGATCGACTTGTTTATCTACATAGTCAGGATCGTAATCTTTTAGTTTTACCGTTGAGCCTTCGTCAATTTTCCATGCAAGTGCCATAGTGTTTTGTCCTTTCCACGTAGTTGATAGTGTACCTACTATACAAGCAATGTGAGGATTGTGACAAGACGAAAATAGAACACAAGCATTCATACTTATGTTTTTGCAACACCTGTACAATAAAGTATCCAGTGTTTTGGTTTCCCTGCCCTCTCTTTTCTCGAAAATACAGCTATAATTTGAAACGAGTATGCTACTTCGTGCGTTATACTTAGTGATATACTCTACATAATAACTACATATTATAAAGATAAAAATAGAAAGCGGAACACTAGGCGGGGGCTTGTTTCTCAGCTTTTATTTTTTATGCTAGGGGCCGCTTATGTCCGAAATAATATCAGAGAACGATATACACGTTCCCGCTACCTCTTCTACCACTAACGAGGAGAAACTGGAAGAGCAACACGTCGCTAAACCTAAGATTACCGTGCCTCTTGCCAACGATGATAATGCAGAAGACACGATCAAGCTTATCCCCAGAAAAGTTGTTGCGAAAAACACGACTGAACTTATTCCTGACACTAATAACGTGGAAAACACGACTGAGCCTATTCCCAAAGACAGCAATGCGGAAGATACAATCAAACTTGTTCCAAAAACAACTCTCGTAGAAAATACGAACGAGCCAATTGTGCCAGTTGAACGTAAAGACCCTGTGACGCCAACACACCTACCCTTGATAGTCGCTGACGCATCACTGGAGCAGAAGAGCAAATCAAAAACGACAGATCCACTTCCCGAACTGGTTACACCAGCAGCACCGCCAATCCGTTCACGCGAGTCATTACGTCAGCGCATGGCGCAACACAAAGTTATCTCACTATTGTTGATTGCCTTGCTACTCACAGGTATACTGGTGCCTGTCGTTGAAGGCGTTATCTATGGCGTGCAGGCGTACTCGACCTACACAACAATTCGCAGCCATGCATCAAGTGGCGTGCAGCATCTGCTCAATGTAAAATCGCTCTTTAGCTCGTCGAAGACTGGCGGTTCTACAGCAACAACAACCTCAAAGCTACTTGACACAAATACGCTGATGCAAGCGAAAAAAGAGCTTACCGCCGCGCATAGTGATTTTGCACAGGTACAAACACTTATCGACCATGCCTCATTTATTCCACTTGTCGAGCAATACGCGCCTCAATATCGACCACAAATCATATCCGCACGCGCCGCCAGCCGAGTTGGAGAAGACGTAGCGAGCATGGGACAAATACTTATCAACACAGCGATGACGCTCGCCCCCAAGTTGCGTGGACCATTGCTGAACGCCTCAAATACTCCGCTTGTCACCTCTGCTGACCTCGAACTTGTGGGAACGACAATTGACGGAGTATTACCATACGTAAACGACATCCAGCAGCAGTCACAAAGCATGTCGCTCTCGGCTTTGCCAGTTAGTACACATCAACGTCAGCAGGTGCAACAACTGCTACAACTCTTACCGCAAGCAAAGGCCGCCCTCGTACAGGGACGGACACTCCTCGATGCAGCAGGCTGGCTACTTGGTGTCGATGGACCAAGAACGTTTCTAGTGCAGACAATGGATCGAGGCGAGCTACGCCCAACGGGTGGCTTTACGGGCCAATATGGTGAGCTACATGTCACAGGTGGTCGTGTGGGACCGTTTTCGCTCCGTGATATCTCGCTCATCGAATATGCCGATAACAGCCCAACTACAGACCACCTGGCACCAGCCGCATATCGTTCGTGGTGGCCGTTCGCGAATTGGGGATTGCGTGACTCAAATCTCTCCGCCGATTTTCCAACCTCGGCACAGATCGCGATGGGCCAGTACAAATTAGAGACGCATCGTCAGGTTGATGGCGTGATTCTGTTCACACCATTTCTGATTGAACACGTACTACAGGTGACAGGCCCCATACAGATTCCTGCCTATAACGAAACCATCACATCACAGAATCTAGAGGCTCGTCTGCACTACTACCAGCTTGATAATGCTGGTATCGCCAAGCAAATCAGCATTTCGGGCAGCAATAAGGCAACCTCTGACCGCAAACAATTTACCTCCCTTGTCGCACGCACGCTCATGGATAATATACGGCATTCCTCGCCAACAACGCTACTGGCAATTGCCAAGCAGATGCTGCACGATTTTCAGACAAAAGACTTACAGGTTTACCTGTCCAATACACAACTCGAAGGCTTGCTTTCACAGTATGGTTATGCAGCACAGGTAGATCGCTCTACGACGCACGATGGTCTTTACGTGGTGCAGACTAATGTAAGTGCGAGCAAGGCTTCGCAGTATGTAAAAACAACAATACACGACACTGTGACGCTCGACGCAAATGGTGGTGCAACGCACTCCCTACAAATGCAGCTTGCCTACACGCAGCTTAACTTCGTCTATGGTCTGGATACCTACCGCGACTATGTGCGCGTCTATGTGCCACCGAGCGCAAAATTTTTGGGCGGCGACGGTTTCGACACTGGCACGCCTCTCTGTGGTGGACCGTTAGCGGCATGTGGTCCAAAGAGTATCTATGCTCATGATGAAATGGTGTGCCCTGCAGGACTATACTTTGCTGGCGCATCCGCTCCCATGATTGGTGACAACTACGCGGGGGCATGGCATCCGCTCGACAAAATAGGGCCACCTACGAATATGACAAGCGATGAAGCGGGGCGTGCTATGTTCGGCGGCTACGTCGTTATCCCTAAAAACTGCACTATGACGGTCACACTATCCTGGTATGTACCGCCAATTGGACATGGCATGTACGACATCCTTGTGCAAAGACAGGCAGGTACATTTCCAGAACTAGAGCTGACAGTGTTACCAACATCCGACAACTGCGCTAAATCACGAGTGCAAGGGCTATACGTTGACCGCGTTCTCGGTCAAGATACGTCATTTACACTCACGAAAAGGAATAGTCCACCAGTAGGGGGTACCTGTTATCCGCAACCTGATGTATAATTATAAAAAACAAATATAGACGAGACGTAATTGTACAAGAAAAGTTGGTGTTAGTTGGAAGAGAAACCCGTTTCCAATAATGAGCAGACGCCGTATGGCGAGGATACTATTCCCTACTACGAATATTCGTCGGCACAGCAACCTCCTGTACAGCCAATGGTGCCAATGGTGCCTCAACCACCACCGCTAGCACAGCCTTACGCACCACCACAATTTCCGCCAACGACGCAGCACTATGCGCCACCACAACTGCCACCACTGGCACAGCCTTTTGTGCCACCTCAACTCAAGAGGCGAAATAACAATGGTATACTCTGGCTCGTTCTCGGACTTGTAAGTGTGTTTCTGGTCATCGCGGTAATTTTCTTGACGGTACTTTCACAGATACTTGCCCGCAACACAACAGTTACGAAGACAACTATTACCGTAGGCTCGGCCCAACCTGTGCTACCAACCACCGCGTTTCGTTCGGCATCCTGCCCATTTCAACTTGGCGCAGGCATGGTCGATGGGCAAGGAGTAAAGTGCGGTTATGTCACGGTACCAGAGAATCGGCAAAAGCCTGATGGGGCGAAGGTACAACTGGCGGTCACAATATTCAAATCGCCCAATGTACAGAACGACCCATTCCCTGTTGTACGCCTGGAGGGAGGACCCGGCGGTCCATCGCTGGACAATTGGGCACATTACCTCACCAAGGCTAACCTGTCATCGTTCGTATTCAATCACGACTTGATTATGTTCGACCAGCGCGGCACAGGCTACTCTACCCCTTCGCTCAACTGCCCCGAACTCATACAACTACAATACAATACGTTGAACGTCCATTTAAGCCCATCCACTTCCGAGCAAGAAGAGTTGCAGGCATTGAATACCTGTCACAATCGTCTTGTGAAGTCTGGCGTTGATTTGAATGCATTCAATGCGCTGGAAAATGCCGCCGATGTGCATGACCTCATCACCGCATTGGGATATAAACAGGCCAATCTCTATGGTGTCTCCTTTGGCACTCGTCTGGCACTCACTACGATGCGCCTGTTTCCAGCCGTCATTCGTAGCGTAGTGTTGGACTCTGTATACCCACCGCAGAGGAATCGCACAGATTTGCCAGCTACGGCGCAGCGTGTCTTCAACACACTCTTTCAAGGATGTGCCGCCAATAGCAACTGCAACACGCTCTACCCACACCTCGATAGCGTTTTTTATCAGCTTGTCACAGACCTCAACGCCAATCCAGTACATTTTCAAACGACCAATGCTATCACAAACAAGAGTTATAATGTGGTGATGGCGGGCGATGATTTTGTGTTTGTATTGTTCAGTGCGCTCTATGCGACATCATTCATCCCGGCACTCCCTAAAATGATTTTTCAGGTCCGCAACCATGACAATTCGATCTTGTCACAAGTGTATGGTGCCGTTGAGTTTGACGATAGCTTCAGCTATGGGATGTTCTATTCTGATGAGTGTAGCGAGGATTGGGCGTTCGTCAACCAGAATGACATCAACTCCTCGGTGCAAGGTATTGTGACGCAAATTCAGCCGACGCTCAAAAACAACCTGCAACAGGAGTACGACTCCTGCAAACAGTGGAATGTTCAGCCTGCTCCTACCGCACAGAAGCAAGCGGTTGTGAGTACAATTCCGACGCTGGTACTCTCCGACGAATACGATCCCATCACTCCACCGGCGAATGGCAAGCTTGCAGCACAAACCCTCAAAAACAGCTACTACTTCGTCTTTCCTGGTCTAGGTCACGGTGCAGAATACAACTCGCGGTGTGTGGATGGCATCATCTCTAGCTTCGATGATACACCCACACAAAAGCCAGCCGGAGATTGCGTGACTAACATGGCAGAGCCGAATTTTGTGTAGACACATCTATACAGTTTCAGGTCTACGACCAAAGAAATGTAAACCTTTCAGGCTCATCACGACTTCAATAATGTCTTGGCATAACAATACCCCTTTTATTTTCCCAGTTTTCAGTATCTGTGCTTATATTCTATCTCATAAGATGTTGCATTAGCCCGTTGCTCTTGTTACAATAGCTTGCAGAAGAAAGAGACGTTTTAAGCTTGGAGTACAAAGCATTATGGCATCAACCACACCAGAGGGGCAGATTTTTATTGGACCAGGGCTGAGCTTTTTCAAGCAGAGTGCAACCATTGTGGGCGTACTCGCCGTGACAGCTCTTGTCCTATGGATTGCTATTCATCAAGGAGTATCGGCTTTTGGCAGCACTATCGCCGCTATTGTATTTATCTTTGGCTTTGTACTCTATCTACGCATTGTGGCCCCGGTTCCCTTCACAATCAACCTTGAACCGCAGGCATTGATCAAACGCAGCCGTAACGGTGAGGAGATTGCTCTTCCATGGTCGGAACTGACACGCATCAAAGAAGAATTTTTCCCCAATGGCAAGCGTATCAGCATCATAGTCTATCGTAAGATTATAGAGCCGACACAAAAAGCTAAGGCGTGGGCGGTCTATCGCGATGATGTGACCAACCTGGATGGTCTGGCCGAGGCCCTACAGCTTGCAATACCAGAAACATGCCAGTGGCAGAGCGAAACGGTTCATGAATAACGTCTTCTCCTGGCAAAACATGATACAATTTAGAGAAAGACGCGAAGGAGACATTGCTTTATGGCAATTGCAATCGTTGTACATGGAGGAGCAGGTACCATAACTGCCGACCGTATCGAGAACGCACAAGCAGGTTGTCGGGAGGCGATACTGATTGGATGGCGTATTTTGCAAGAAGGTGGCACTGCCCTCGACGCTGTAGAGGCTACCGTCCGCGCCCTTGAAGATAATCCCAACTATAATGCAGGCATTGGCTCTTGCCTGACTGCAACAGGCACTATCGAGATGGACGCAGGTCTGATGGATGGGCACACGTTCCAGGTCGGTGCCGTTGCCAGTATCGAACGTATCAAAAACCCTATTTCGCTAGCCCGTCATGTTCTAGACAGCCCTCAAGTGTTGCTCGCAGGACAAGGAGCAACTCGTTTTGCAGTCGATCAAGGCATTCCGCTCTGTCAGGAGTCCGACTTGCAGACAGAGCGACAGTATCAGAATTGGTTACGGTTACGCGATGAACAGAGAACCCAGGCAGAACAAGAAGAGCCTGCATTTCATCGCCGCGAGATAGGCAGTATTCCAGCACGGGTAGAGCCAAACACGCAACAAAAAATCAACTCGGCAGAAAACGGTAAGCAACTGGACGACAAACACGGCACAGTTGGTGCCGTTGCTCTCGATGAGTCAGGCAACCTCGCGGCTGCCACATCGACGGGTGGCATGCCTTACAAACTTCCAGGGCGTGTGGGCGACTCGCCTCTCGTTGGCTGTGGCTTCTATGCCGATGAAAACGCAGCAATATCGTGTACGGGTGATGGAGAAGACTTCACACGCTTGCTCATCGCGAAACGTGGTGCGGACAATGTCGCTCGTGGTATGAGTGCCAGGGAAGCAGCCGAAGCCACAATTGCATTTCTGGGTGCAAAGGCCGAAGGGACGGGGGGACTCATCGTGGTTGATCGCACAGGCAATGTTGGCTTCTCCTGGAATAGTCAGAACATGGTCTACGCCTATCTCGCACAGGACATGACCGAGCCGATAGGCGGCGTATAGAGCAGGGAGACCCTTGCCGTCTCCCTGCTCTATACGCCGCCCTACATGTAGGGGAGACCCTTGCCGTCTCCCTGCCATTACTCATGTTCATACAAATATTCATCAATTATAATCATTTCGATACTAAAATGTAACCATAGCTGCATCTAGTACGTGTAATAAAGAAGACAGGAAAATGTTGTGCAAAAGAAACCAGAAAGAATGCGTCTAGCCAATCAAGCTCGCCGCTTAACGCCTGCGGGCAGTAGTGCGAATGTGACATCGGCGGTAGGGATGGGTGAGTCGGCGGGACGATTACGAGCTAAGCGCAATTCACTCTTTACGCAAACCATTATCTGGGTGACAGGTCTGATCTGTGTTGCATTTCTTTTGGGTACACTGGCACAGGCATGGTCAAATAGCCAGTTGTCGCAACAGGTGCAGGTGGCTCAACAGCACCTCGCTCAGGTAAAGGACCATCATCAAGCCCTTATGCAGGCCAACAAACACTATCAGGACCCGACAGTAGTCGAGAACGAGGCACGGCAGCAATTAGGCTATACTCGTCCTGGCGAGCATGCAGTTGTAGTAGTCGGAAGTAACGACCCACAGCAACAGGGAAGCAAGAGACGAGCAAGCACACAAACAAAGCAAGGATTCTGGCAGGATTGGTGGAACGCCTTTTTTGGCAATTGATAGTAGAGGATGCTAATAGTAGGCCAAAAGTGTGAGATACTTGACAGGTCCTGTATGCTGAATGTATAACGTTAGTAAGCACAAAGAAAAACATTTTAACAACATTGGAAATACAAATATGAAACATCAACGCGCTACAAAAGTATTTACGCTCATGATTACAGAGCTCCAGCTTCGCCTGGAGCATCTTGGTTTAGAGCTTATACAGGCGCGTTTCGAGGGGTAGAAGAGGTATTCATTTTCCAAACGGGACGCACACATAGCTGTAGCGTTCCGTTTTTTATTATTCTTTTTTCTACATTACGTCGATAATCTTGGTTATTGTGAAGGAGTTATTAGTAATGCGTCCACTCATTGGTATACCCTGCCATGCAGGAGTACGTGCGGAGACCGAGCGGCCTATCTATTATAACAATAGGACCTACATTCATGCAGTGGAGCGTGCGGGTGGTGTGCCTATTCTCATCCCGATCTTTGATGATCTTGACGAGCTATACACAGTGCTCCCCCGTTTAGATGGTCTGCTACTTTCAGGTGGGATCGACATTGATCCAGGCAATTATGGCGAGGAGCCTCACCCGTTGCTCACAGATACCAATCCTAAACTCGACGAATTAGAGTTTGCAATGGCTCACTGGGCCTTCGATAAGAATATTCCAACACTCGGCATCTGTCGTGGTATGCAAATGTTGAACGTCTCGCTTGGAGGTAGTCTCTACCAGGATTTAGGTGCACTCTATCCTAATAGTCTGCGCCACCCGAACTGGGACCTACCGCGCAATACCATTGTCCATAGCGTGTGTATCGACGCTGGTAGCCGCATGGAGCAAATTCTTGGTACACGCGAGATGCGAGCAAACAGTTTGCATCATCAAGCAGTACACGAACCAGGAAAAGGTGTGCGTATCACTGGCCGCGCTGAAGATGGCGTGCCCGAACTCATAGAGGTTCCAGGTCATCGTTTTATGCTCGGCGCACAGTGCCATCCCGAAGAGATTTACGAGGACGAGCCAGCATGGGCGCGGCTCTTCGTGGCCTTCGTCGAAGCCTGCACAAAGCCTGCTACACCTCGAATCACGGAGCCGCTGCAAAAGACACAGCAGATCACGCCCATTGGTGTTGGTGTCATCTAGCGCATGCATTTTTGTTCACGGGGTCAAATTTTGTTCCCGACCGTTTTCAACGGTCGGGAACAAAATTTGACCCCGTTGATTCTCTTTTCTCTGTTCGCAACTGATATCCCCACATAACCGTGTATAGTAAAGATGGCTCAACTATATTTACAGCAAACCAACATACAAGTACAACGAACAAGAAAAGAGAGTGTTATGATTTCAAGGAAAGTCAATTCGTCGGGTCAGGAGGGTATTGATACCGAATTGACGCCAACCTATGGAGCACGTATCCTCAATTCCAGTGTGCCGCGCTACGAACTACCAGAGCATGAGATGCTGCCGCGCACGGCCTATAGCCTCATTCACGACGAATTGATGCTAGACGGCAATTCGCGCCTGAATCTCGCGACCTTCGTTACAACCTGGATGGAGCCAGAGGCACGTCAGTTGATGATGGATACATTCGACAAGAACATGATCGACAAAGACGAGTATCCCCAAACCGCTGAAATCGAGAAACGCTGCGTCAATATTATCGCGCGTCTATGGAATGCTCCCGAAGAGCAAAATGCAGTTGGAACCTCGACGATTGGGTCGAGTGAGGCCGCAATGCTGTGCGGCATGGCACTTAAATGGCGTTGGCGTGCGCGTATGAAGGCGGCTGGCAAACCAACTGATAAGCCTAACCTTGTCATGGGCATTAACGTCCAGGTCTGTTGGGAAAAGTTTGCCCGTTATTGGGAGATCGAGCCGCGCTACGTGCCGATGGAGCATGGTCGTTATCATCTCACAGCAGAAGAGGCAATCAAGTATTGTGATGAGAACACAATTGGCGTCGTTACCATCTTTGGTAGCACCTTCGATGGTAGCTATGAGCCAATCAAAGAGATTAGCGATGCCCTGGACACATTACAGACGGAGGAGGGATTGGACATCCCAATTCACGTCGATGCTGCAAGCGGTGGCTTTGTTGCTCCATTCATCCAGCCGAATATAGAGTGGGATTTCCGCGTGCATCGCGTTGTATCAATCAACGCCTCCGGTCATAAATACGGCCTCGTCTATCCTGGCGTGGGCTGGGCAATCTGGCGCGACCAGGAGGTGTTACCCGAAGAACTTATCTTCAAGGTCAATTACCTCGGTGGTGAGATGCCAACGTTCACGCTCAACTTCTCACGTCCAGGCAACCAGATTGTAGCGCAATACTACAATTTCCTGCGTTTAGGCAGAGCAGGCTATGCGCGTATTCAGCAGGCATGTCATGATACAGCACTTTACTTATCCAGCGAAATTGCGAAAATGGGTCCATTCGAGCTACTTTCGGATGGCAATGAACTCCCCGTTTTCGCATGGCGGCTCAAGGAAAAGACGAATTTCACCCTGTATGATATGTCGGATCAGATTCGTACCAACGGCTGGCTCATACCTGCATATGCGCTACCCGAAAATTGTGAGGATATTGTGGTACAGCGTATCGTGGTGAAAGAGGGCTTTAGCCGCGATATGGCGAGTATTCTGCTACGGGATATGCATTCGGCGTTGCAGTATTTCGCGTCACAACCGGGACATACACCAAAAGAAGAGGGGTCGCATTTCGCGCATCTCTAATCCAAAGGGAAAAAAGATTATGGCTGACAAGAAACATGTTCTGGTTCTGCAACACTTCAAGGAGAATCCGCCAGGGCGCGTGGGCAATCTCTTAGATGAACACAATATTCCATTCCATCTTGTACAGGTGGGGCACAGTCCTCTTCCCAATCCCTCTGAGTATGGCGCGATTTTTGTGCTTGGTGGCACGCAACATCTCTACGATAGGTCCAGTTATCCCTATGCAACACATGAGGAAATCTACTTGAAACGAGCAATTGAGGAGCGTGTTCCCTATCTTGGAATGTGTCTTGGTGGTCAACTGCTCGCGAATACATTTCAAGCACCAATCCGCAAGCTTCCCAAAGAACATATCGGCTTCTTAGAGATACATTTCACTGAGGCAGGCGAGCAAGACCCGCTTTATCATGGATTACAAGGACAACAGCTAGCATTTCAATGGCACGAAGATGCTTTTGAACTACCGCACGGAGCGGTTTCGCTGGCTTATCACGAAGATGGCGCAAATCAAGCGTTTCGCTACCTCAACCACGCTTATGGTTTGCAGTATCATATCGAAATCACTCAAGAGATGTTCGATGTATGGCTGCATCAACCAGACTTGAAAAAAGAGTTTATTGATGCATACGGGACTGAACGTTATCAGGAAACGGAGCGTGCGGCTGTCGAGCGGTACCCAACGTATGATAGTCAAGCACGAACGCTCATAGAAAATTTCTTGCGGATAAGTAAGCTACTATAGCAGAAAGGAGCATATTTCATGGAATACTGGATATGCGTCACGTGTGGTACGCAGTTTGTACAGAGCCAGGAGCCGCCGCAAGGCTGCCCGATCTGTCTCGATCAGCGTCAATATGTGGGACACGATGGACAGAAATGGACAACGCAGAGCAAACTTCATGATGACGGTGTGCATAACACAATACAAGAACTTGAGCCGGGACTAACTGGCATCGGTTCGACTCCTTCCTTCGCCATTGGACAACGTGCGATACTGATGCAGAGCGAGCAAGGGAATGTGCTGTGGGATTGTATCTCGCTGCTCGACGATGAGACGATGCAAGCAGTCAAACGATTGGGCGGGATAGACGCGATTGCTATCTCGCATCCGCACTTCTATACCTCGATGCTGGATTGGGCGAATGCCTTCGATGCGCGTATCTATCTGCATGAGGCCGATAAGCAGTGGGTGATGAGACTCAGTGAGCGCATCACCTTCTGGTCGGGCGAAACGCATCCCTTGTTGAAAGATGTGACGCTGATACGTCTAGGTGGACACTTCGCTGGTAGCACTGTTCTCCATTGGGCAAGCGGTACAGGGATATTGTTGACGGGGGATACAATTCAGGTGGTGGCTGACCGTAGCTGGGTGAGCTTCATGTATAGCTATCCAAATACGATACCGTTACCTGCATCGAAAGTGGCGAACATGCGCGATATTGTCGCACAGTACGATTTCGAGCGTCTGTACGGCGGCTGGTTTACGAGCGTTGTTGCTAACGATGCGAAAAACGCTGTGCTGAGGTCGGCGGACAGGTATATCAGGGCGTTAGAGGGCGCATTCGTTTAAAATGGAGATGTCTGTAGGGGCTTTTATTCATAACGCCCTGATGCCGTACACATTTGCGACAGGGGCGTTATGAGTAAAAGCCCCTACGGATATTTCAGGCATCAACAGTGTCAAGAATTATAGCAGGCGAGATATACTGACTGGCCCAATTCCGAAATGTCCAACGTTCGTCCCACCAGCGCATATTATGCCATTGAAAGAACTCCCAGAGAATAGCACGGTCAAGCAGCATATAAATGGGGAAGCGTTTGGCAAAACCTGGGCGAAGCGGTTTTTTCTTACGATAAGCGTCAAACAACTCGTATGCGAGTTGAGGGTCTTTATTAAGATACTCGGCAATTGGACGCGAGAGGTCTGCTTCGCCATCACCAAAATGTGCCCCCATCAAATCGAATACGCCGCTTACGCGCCACTCCCTGCCATGTTGCGTCACGACAAGATTGCCTTCCTTGTAATCTTCCATTAACAAGCATGGCTCAAATGGCTCATTCAGTGCATCCTGAGCTTGAGCAATGCGTTCCTTTACCCAGAAAATATCCCCTGGAGTCGTTGTCAAGGGATTACGTGCTTGCGAACGGGCAAGAAGCTGGCGAAGGACCGCCTGCACTCGTTCACTATAAGAGAGAAGCGTTGGTGCTATGCCTACCTGTTGTATATTGGACTCGATAGAAAAGGGATGTGCAAGTTCATGTGCCAACTCAAATGGCTCGACAGTATCGGTAGCCGCATTGTAGCGACCCACAATAGGCCATGTAACCTGTTGCATGCTTGCCAAATTTTCGCCAAGTGCGCGTGCAATACTCCGTCTTTCTCTGTCTCCCAGTCGCTTCTGGCACTCTGAATCCTCCAATTGTAAACCAGACATACGCGGCATAATGACAAAACTCCAGCCAAAGATATCCGACGTAGAATCTATGAGATAAGGCCAGGGAACAGGAACAGATGAACGCTCACGAAGCTGTCGCGTGAAAAACTGCTCGGTGGGAAACTGCCACCAGAAGTGGGGGTTTCCTCGTAAGACGTATTCACCTTGAGTACTGCTGACAAAAACATTTTGTCCAAAGTTGCCAAAGGGAATGGGTTGCGCCTGAATAAAACGGCCTAAATTGAAATGGTCAAGTGCCATTTGAAACTGCTCATCAGAGATTACGCCGAGACGTTCAGAATATACTCTTCCATTCATGACGAATATGCTCCTTATGTGATACGAGAGATACATTGAGGATGCTTCTCCTCTCATCAGAGAGAGAAGACATTGTATAGGTAAGGAGTTAGAGGATGATGTACACACTCGCGAACAGCTTCGCGCTATTCACAATAGGAGTCGCTACATTTTGTATAGGGATGGAGGGAGAAGCAGGATAGCGCAGGAATAATTTGCGGCATGACAAGAAGGCATAATGACTGTAGGTCGTGCGATTCAATAATTTGGGTATCGAAAAAACGGCTTGTCTCTTCATTTGACCACTTTCGCGAATGCTTCTAGTCATGTGTCCTGTAGAGAGGATACCTAGTTATTGTTTCATTGTCAAGACGTTTATGTAAATTTCATATATTTTGTTGGGACTATTGATTGCAGGACGTGAAATAACTATATTTTCGTTAGCCGTACTTATTACTATAGATATTTGGGTTGACCGTACCTGCTTCGTCCTAATCTACAGCATTATGATACCTTTACGTATGTAAACTGTCAATTTGCTAGAGCCGAATGCTCTATAGAATTTGTTGATGAGGACAAAGCGATTATCCGTTATCATGACCAGAATCACCGTTTTTTTTCTGCTTGTCGTTTTTTTTATGGAGGCTTGTACGTGATGGGGAGATTGGCGAAACCATTGTTGGACGAGGAGTAGGTGAAGGCGCAGAAACTGTCGGTTTTACTATCGAGCGAGTAGGGGTCATCGTCTGATGATAGGTTGGCACATGGAAATAAGAACTACTCTCCTGTTGCTTCACGTCATACGACTGAACACCTCCTAGTACAAAGCTGAAGCAGAGAAGGAGCGTCAGCACGGTGAATAAAAGGAAGCCGAGCCTGCGCGAACGCGAGGCTGAGAGTTGCTTGTACCTGGAGACTGCAGGAACTGTTGCAACAGCTTGACGAACACGAACGTGTAGGCGAGAGTAAACGGATGTCGAACGACGATGCACTAATGAGTGGTGTACCGAGAGAGGGGCATTCACCGCCTGCCAGAATGCATCGACGCTCTCGAAGCGATCACTACTCTGGATGGAGAGCGCACGGTGGAGAGCCTTAGCAACAGGCATCGGGATGTCTGGAGCAAGTTGGCTCACGAACACAAGGGGATCAATGCCTTTCCTATCAAGCTGCATTAGACGGTAAAAGGCGTCAGCGGGAAGAACGCCAGTCAAAAGGGTATAGAGCGTTGCCCCGAGTGCATAGATGTCTGTCCGTGTGTTTGTCCCTGCCAGATACTGCTCAGGTGCCGCATAGCCCTGCGAACAATGACGCTGAGCAGTTGTAGTTGCATCGGGATCATGTTCCTTGGCGATGCCAAAGTCAACTAGCACTGCCTTCTCTCCGGCCTTTGGTACAACGATATTCGCGGGTTTAATGTCCCGATGCACAATAGGAGGATGGTGACTGTGCAGGTAGGCTACCGCCTCGATGATTGGGGCCATAATAGACATCACGTAAGGGAGAGGGAGGTACCCCTTCGGCTGCTGTTGCCACAGTACCTCTAGATCCGTTCCCTCTACATACTCCATGAGCATATAAGTTCTCTTCGATATGCTGTCATCAAACACCTGATAGACACGGGGCAATGATGAATGATGAAGCTGCTTAAGTAGCTCCCATTCGTGAATGAGCCGAGCGCGCTCTTTCTTTCTCGAGTCAATGACTTCCTTGAGAGCAAACAACTCGTTCTCGGTTTGCTGATCTCTCACCTGATAGACCGTTCCAAAACCACCTCTACCGAGCACCTGCACTACCAGGTATCGATCATGCACCAGAGTCCCAATAGGTAAAATATCTTTCTCTTCTTTCATCCTCTTCCTCAAGAAACATATGCTCATCCAGGCGATCAATCACATATGAGTGTTTGGCCTGATGGGGGACGGTTGACCAGCGACGTATTGTCCCCCTTTTCCTTGAGCCAGAAATGGAATAATGCATTTAGTACAATTTAGCGTGTTCGTAGTATAGCTATAAAGATATTTCTAGTAAAGTAACTGGTACTTTAGTAAATTTGTAACTATTCAGGAGAGCTAGATGGTACGCTTCGACTTTTCTGGCAAGGCGAAACATATCTCTGTTATCACACGCTCTATGCAATCGTAGCTTGAAGCGTGGGATTCTGATCGTTAGGATATATGTAATGGACACAAGCTCAATATTCATTAAAATGATATAGTAATGTCTACTATGCTGTCAAAGCGTTTCCTCACTTAAGGAAGAACGAGTAGACAAAGAGACAAGGAAAGGTGGGAAGATTGTACGAACTGATTATCCTCTCTCTTTTGATATCAGGAAAAGCTCATGGATATCTCATCATGAAAATCATGAACAATTTCACGGGCCCATACCTCAAGTTTAATCACAGTCGGCTCTATCCGCTGTTATCTCAGTTGGAGAGAGAAGGGTTTATCGTTGGCAGTAATGAATTGTCTGGCGGGCAAACGGGAAAGCGTTCCCACCGCAGTTTTGAGATTACGCACAGGGGCCGTCAGCAATTTCACAATTTGATGATGGATACCATTTCCAAAGTCGGAGAGTATCAGAAGTTGTTCTTACACAAGGTTCAAGCAATGGAGCATCTTGAATCGGCAGAGCGGCTTTCTCTGTTTGCCCACTACATTAATTTCTGTCAAGCGCATATATTCTTTCTGACCGCAAAGATAGAGGAAATACTGCGTCATCAGCGGCATGACGTGAGTCCCTCCCCATTCGATGCGACCATCAAAATCATGCGGCACATGACTGACAAATGGCAGTTAGAACTTGATTGGGCAACTCAACTACGCGAGGAAGAACTGGCGCAGAGAGCGTAGTTCAGTCCTTTCTGGCGTCTGCTCCTTATAAACTGTAGTGTGCTATCTACTTTCAGGTATTCCGATGGTCTCATTCAAATTGGTCTCAAGCATCATAGCCCCGTACAAGTTAGCCCTATAGAGGTTAGCCCCGCTCAGGTTGGCCTTGTAGAGGTTAGCCCCGTATAGGTTAGCTCCACTCAGGTTGGCTCCGCTCAAGTCAGCCCCGCTCAGGTTAGCCCTACTCAAATTAGCCTTATATAAGTTAGCCTTGCTCAAATTGGTACAAATCATGTATGTTTCTCTCAAGTCGGCCTTGCCCAGGTCAGCTCCGCTTAAATCAGCATTAGTCAGGTTGGCCTCGCTCAAGTCAGCCCCGTTCAGGTTAGCTCTACTCAAATTAGCCCAACACAAATCAGCCTCGTTCAGGTCAGCTCCGTTCAGGTTGGTATTCATCATGTAAGCACCTCTCAGATCGGCCTCGCTCAACTTGGCATTAGTCAAGTGAACTTCGCTCAAATCTGGACGCGTAGAATGTGTTGCTCTCCATACACTCCAAGCATTCTTTCCTTGTAAAAGTGCTGTAAGTGCCTGTTCATCTGCCATACTCTTTACCCTTCGTACATTGTTATGTCCTTGTTTTCTGACAGTATAAGCAGAAGAAGAAGCAATCACAAGAGAGGTGTGACCTATGGATGATATAAGGTATAATCAAAAGATATATCGCAGCTCCTGAAAAGCGTTACGATGAACATACGAAACCTTACACCCCTTGCTGGCCCTGCCAGATACTTGGCAGGGCCAGCAAGGGGTGTCATTTTCCACGAATGGTGCTTTTCCACAAATATCTGGTAGCGTGTGACAATAATGAGCGTAGGAACTCTCTTATTGTCACAAATGGGTCTCTCACAAACTTGCTGCTTTTGAATTGTAGGGGTAATATTCTACTCAAGAATTGGTGATTGTCACACATATTTGGCAGTAAGTGAAAATAATGAGCACGAAGTTGTTCTTAATCGTCATAAATATCTGACCGTTTTTCTCACAAATATTTGGCGAAACCCTGCTTATCGTCACAAATATTTGGTTGAACCCGTACTCGTCCGAACGTATTGACAGCAATACAACACAGGGATATCATAAGGTGACACATTTAGAAAAAAATAGTGTCGATTCGAACACGAGCAAGAAAGAACAATCACAATGAGCCAGATACTCAACACCTCAACAGATATCTCGTGGAAAGAAGCTGACACACTCATCAGTATCCTTCGTTCATGGGGTGTCGAGTATCTGATAGGTCTTGAGCAAGCTTTCTCGCCCTCCCCAAGAGAACAGTTATCTCCTATTGAACTCATTAAACGTTTAGCACAACAGAACGAAAACGCACGCATACGAGACGCAAGCATATCGCTTTTTTTACTTCACCCCGAACTCACAGATACCGTACAAGAAGCCATAGAGACGAGCGAATCAGCAATTGCAGAACAAATCATCACCTCTACACTCGCGGCTCTTTATCTACAGAGAATGTGGTCTCTTCGCCTCGCGCTTGCCTTTGGGCATGTATCCAGCTTCCCAGAACAGCCTTTTGCTCACCTTTGGCAACAGCGTCATCTCCCGCCTCCTGCCTTCCACAATGGCGAATGGGGACTGCTCGCACTACAAACGTTCGAGCAAAAGCGCACAGGTCTACCGTTTTCCTTTCGAGGGGACTGGCAAAATCAGCTCGATCACCTCTTGTGGCAGGAAGAAACACGTCATCATGAAAGAATCGTCTCTCTTCCTGCACAACTTTTTGCAAACAAAACAGAGACGAGTCAGGAGTTCGACATGAGTATGCGACCCAATGTTGACAAACAAGCTATCGAGTCCTTCCTTCAGCAACTAGGAAGGACCTTTCGCAAATCAGGACGCTTGTACCTCGTAGGCGGTGCTGCTCTCGTACACGCAGGAGTACGGCCTGGCTTCACACAAGATATAGACATACAGGTCGGTGGGGCGAACGAGGGCGAGTTCATTATTGGAATACAACGACTCATCCAGCAGATGCAGATCAACATTGAATTTGCATCACCTAAGGATTTTATTCCTCTTCCATCACAATGGGAAGCTCATGCTCAATACGTTGGTCGCTATGGACAAATTGATGTCTTCTACTTTGACTTTTACAGCATTGCACTCAGTAAAATAGAGCGGGGCACGACCCGCGATATCGAAGATGTGAAGCTCCTTGTTCAACAACAACGTATTGGGTTAGATGAGCTTGATGCAGCATACCAAGAAGTCTTCGCTCAATTAGGCAAAGGACGCTACCCAAAAATCACACCAGAACGCTTCGCAGAACGTTACGCCACTCTACGACCTCTCCTTTGATCCGTTCTCTTCTGACTTTTAATCCATGAGGGCGATACATCTGTACTGTTGGTGATTGTCATACATATTTGTGGCAATGGGCCAACTACGTATGGTAATCACCACATTACATGTCGGATCTCATAGTTAGTTGGACTGTGTTCAAAGTTAGTTGGACTGGGCAAGCTTAGAGGAAAAAGAACTAGATACTATAAATTTGCTAAAATTCACAGTTACTTGGCCTCATGTTCCGTTATTATCACAATTAATGGTTGCAGCCTCCTTAAAGTCGTCATTATTATCATAGTTACTTGGGCTGTCTTAAAATGCTAATCCATTTTCTTTGATATACGGTTCCCAATAACTGTGGTCAAAGTTCGAGTAACTGTGAAATACGTGTAGGATTTCAAGGTTGTTTGGGCTGGAATCAAAGTTACTTGGACTACACAGGCTTGAAATAGAGGGATTGAATAACTGAGGTTTCCTAATCTCATAATTAATGGGATTGCCCTTTTGCCAATATCACAGTTACTAGGATTAGACTAATTTTATATACTCTTTAATAATAAAGTTATTGAGATCAGCCTAAATATAATAACTATCTACTATGACACATAAGATTGCATCAGCTTACTGCCTTACCACAGAATTCGACTGAAGTGCGTTTCTCCCTTTTTATTAGCATGAAAAATATTATTTGGTAACGTAGCTGTTGACAAATCTCTTTTTATGTGATATGCTAATCAGCAGATAAGCAGATACAAGGAGTCCGTGAAGTTCAAATAAGAATCATAGCAATACGAGGAAAGATATGACATTCGGCCAGATTATTAGCGACGCACGCAAAGAAGCGAATCTTAGCCAAAAAGAACTAGCTACTCGTGTCAAAAAAGAGGACGGGCAGCCAATCTCTCCCCAGTATTTGAATGATATCGAACGTGATCGGCGCAATCCTCCGTCTGATTTTCTGATCGAGCAGTTCGCCGCGATGCTCAATATCCCGCCAGAAGTTCTCTACTTCCATGCAGGTGAACTTCCAGCAGACATTAAGGAGACCCAGGCAGATACAGAGCATGTCGTCGATGCATTCAAGGCATTTCGTAAAACGTTAAGGGGAAACTGATGGTGAAATATATTCGTGATACGACTGGTCGCTTTCGCATGCGTCCATATTATGAGACAAGCGAACTCGATCAGGAATGTGAACGGATCATTACCTCGTTCATGCGGGAAAAGTGTGGTGGAATGGCTTTGCCCATCTCAACCGATGTTATTACGAAGCTGATCGAGCGCGATGCAAAAGACCTAGACCTTTATGCTGATCTTTCCACGGAGGGGCCTGATGTAGAAGGCGTCACCGATTTCTACCCAGGCCAGAAGCCTCGTGTGCGAATAGCAGAGAAGCTCTCGCAAGATCAGTACAAGTATCGCCTTCGTACAACACTTACACACGAGTACGGTCACGTGAAGTTCCACAGTCCTCTTTGGGACCAGCAATTGTCATCTCATCCTCGCCTTCTACAAGAGACGTCTCGCACGTCACCGAAATGTAAGCGGGATGGAATGCTTGATGCGCCTATGAGCGACTGGATGGAATGGCAGGCAGGTTACATCTGCGGCGCACTCCTTATGCCAATAGGGACTCTGAAACATCTTGTGATGGAATATGTAGAGACACATCATCTCTATTGTCCTATCAATGTAGATTCTTTACATGCCATCGGGTTGAGAAACAAGATTGCAACTCACTTCGATGTCTCACACGATGCAGCTCGAGTAAGACTTTTGAAGTTGAGATACGTGACGAACGACTCTGTAGGACCATCCTTGTTCGGCTAATCTCTCTTTTTTTGCTTTTATGTACGCTAATCAGCGTATTAGCTAATACGCTGATAGAAAAGTTAATGCGGTTGTACCGCAAGAAGGGGGTTGACATATGTCAACGACTGCTTTCGAGCAGACTCATACACCACAGGACCACGAGTACATCTTTCTGATTGATGATCTGGAATTTCGTGTGTATACTCCAATGATTACTGGTGGCGAGATCATGGAAAAAGCTGGCATTCCCCATGAAACGGGATTACTCCTTCTCCTAGAAGATGGTACCCAAAGAATTGTTCTTGTTGAAGAGATCATCTCCGTGGAAACACACAAACACCACTTCAAAAAGCCGCCTCGTTTCAAGCGAGGGCGACGATAATGGAGCGATGGAAACAGGAACTTAGACTTGTCGAGACTATATACGGCAAACTTGAGGTGGGTCCGACACTCGAATGGTTTTCAGTGAAGTGCTGGAGGCTACCTGAGGGGTGGAACACGAAAGAAACGGAACTGTTAGTCCAGATTCCACCGGGCTATCCAGTAACGCCACCTGACAATTTCTACACCGACTGTGACCTTCTTCTTGCAGGTGGGGGACAACCGGGAAATAGCAATCCAAATATGATACTGCTGGATCGTCCGTGGCGCTGGTTCTCGTACCATGTCGAAGGGGGAGACTGGTTACCACATGCTGATCCATTAAAGGGTCATAATCTCGTGACCTTCCTACAGGGTATCACCAAACGGTTAGCGGAGGTAAGCTAGTGGCGATGATACGTATGCCAGAACGTGTATGGACTGCTGTTCATCAACACCTATTCTCGAGTGCAGGTGAACACTTTGCCTTTCTACAGGCTAGCTGGACTTCGTCTCTTGGCGAGCCAGTGTTTATCGTGCGTGACGCCATCCTTGTCCCTGACGATCATGTTCATAGAAGCCGTAGTGGTTGGGAACTCACCACTGAAGGAATTATTGATGTAATCAATACTGCCGTGCGTTCCAATGACGTGCTTGTTGAAGTACATAATCATGGCGGTATTCGGCCTCGCTTCTCGCGCACGGATCGAGACGGGTTACAAAGTTTTCCTAGTTATGTGATGAGTTCACTCCCCGGACGGCCCTACGGTGCTACTGTCTGGGGGGACTCAACCATTTATGGTGAGTTTTTTTTACCGGATGGAAGAAGTGGAGCAATCAACAGTATTGTAGTTGTGGGGGAGCGCTTCCAGCAGCTGGTATCTCGTGATGATGATACGAGGCATGTTGCCTCTGCATTTGACCGACAACTTCCTTGGTTTACAACCGAAGGACAACGTGCTCTGGGTAGGATACGGGTTGGAATTGTTGGTAATGGCGGGACTGGTTCACAACTCTTACAGAACCTAGTATATCTCGGCGTTCGCGATTTCGTGCTGATTGACGACGATGACGCAGATACTACAAGCATGAACCGTCTGGTTACAGCAACAGCGGCAGATATCGGAACGCCTAAGTCCATGCTTGGACGACGTTTCGTTAAAAGTATTGCACCAGAAGCTTCTGTCATGGTCATAGGGGAGAAAGTGCAGTCTATAAACGCGGTGGATGTTCTCAAAGGTGTCGATATTCTGTTCGGTTGCTTCGACAATGACGGCGCACGCCTCGTTCTCAATGAGATTGCTCTTGCATATAGCATTCCTTACTTTGATCTTGGAGTGGGAATAGAAATAGAAAACGAAACAGTAACGGTTGCTGGAGGTAGGGTAATAGCTGTTTTACCTAACGGTCCCTGCCTTCATTGTATGAAGCAGATTGACGTAGAGGAGGCACGCTTTTTCCTAAGTAATGTAAAAGAGCAAGAACACCAAGTCGCCAGGGGCTACGTCCACGGTATGGAGGTCAAGGCACCCTCAGTCGTGTCACTCAACGCCACGATTGCAGCGGTAGCGACAAACGAGTTTGCGGTTTACGTGTCTGGTATTCGCCCCGTCAACGTTCATACCGACCTTGACATTCTCGGTGTAGGTCGTCCCCTAAAGACACAATGGATAACTCCCATTCGCGCAACTATTGACCCCACATGTGTGCAATGTCCACTTGCGGGTATAGGTGATGATGCACACATCGAAAGGTTTTCTCGTTCGTTGAATTGATGATATAAAGAAAATGGTTACGGACCGAGATACCCTAAACTCGTATAGGGTTTCAGGTCATACCCTCTTTTGTACATCTGAGGTGGGATATGCCTCTTCCTTTTGAGCATGAATACGATCCCAATCCCATTCTTGATATGCAGAGATGTTAAGTGAGTGAAACCCTGATAATAAGTATCGTTTTTGACTTCTCTATCAGTACCAAGCGTGTGTAAAAACCAATTATAGGTCAAGTCACAAAGAGAGGTTACTTATGTTTTGAACGATTGACCGCCTCCGGTCAATCGTTCTTTTATTAAGATGCTAACCCATGCAAGTGAGTAAATGTCGCACTTAAAGGCCAACAACTTAGCTATTTCTACCTGAGTGATATCACTACATCAAACTTGGATTATAGGTTCATCTATACTTAATTTACAGCTAAAATATCTCTCCTCTTTTATCTTGAATAGGCATTGAGTGAGAAATGTTCAACTCGCATGGCAAGTTGTACTGTGGATGGTTGGCTATAGAGTCGCGTAGTATCGAGGGAGCTATGCCCCAAGAGCGTTGCCAAACCTACCAGATCACTAGGATACTGTGTCAGGTAGCTTTGGGCAAAGGTGTGTCGTAAGTAATGAGCACTAGTCTCTTCGGGAACCAGCTCACCTGCCGCCTTCACCAATTCGGCGATCATCTGCCCCATCGCTGAGGTTGTCAACTTCCCTCCCTTTTGACTTAAGAAGAGGGGATCAAAGGTATGAGATGACTTCGGCTTGGGCCACTTCGCGGTAACGGCCTTGAGCGATACCTTCTCGATATCCAAGTGAGGTCCGACGCATATCGCCAGTGCATCACGTGCAGATGCATTGAGAGGAACGGATCGTACTTTGTTGCCTTTGCCTGCCCGGACAAGGAGCGTTCCACTTCGCTCCCCAAAAGTGATGTCACCGTAGGTGAGACGACTGCATTCACTCAAACGAATGCCTGTTTGGAGTAACACCTGAAGAATAGCATAATTGCGTTCAGGATCGCGAGAGGTCTGCGCTTGACGCAGCAACGCATTGACCTGAGTACTGGAAAGCCCCTCGCGTTTAGAGCCTGCTTCTCCACTCACCAATTTGATGCGTACCGCTGGGTCAGCTACAAGATAGCCCTGATCGACAAGCCATGCACACCATGCACGTAAAGCACTGATACGGAGATTGATGGTGCTCATGGATTTCTGCTGTTCGTGCTGCAACTCATTACGGTAGCCAATGAGGGCGATAGGAGTGAAAGCGGAAAGCGTAAGTGGTGTTTGCTCCTCCTGTTCATACCATGCAAGAAAGAGGGAGATGGCTTGTGTATACTTTTTAACCGTTCCCACGGCGTGATCGTGATCTTGTAAATAGATTCGCCAGTCTTCGAGAAAGCGTTCGGGAGTCCAATGCTGGTGGTCCGTTTTGATCGTCATGACGTGCTGCATATCGGTATCCTTGAGCTTAAAAATATTTCCCGCTGTTATTTTTGTTCCTTAGCAGTGTTTGCTCAACTCCGTTTTGAGCGTGACTCATATCTCAAGTATACTATAAAACAGCAGGAAATACATATTTCCCACTGTTTTCTCCTCACTCGCTGCCAAGTTTTTCTGCACATAACTTTACTGGGCAACTCTCAGATCATTTTCTTAGATCTCAGCTTTATTTGAAAGATTTTTTCTTACCTTTTCACCAATTGGCAAGATTTACTACCAGACGTGCTTCCATGCTTTAAGTATGCAGGAATATCTTTCCATGGTCAAAGTGTGCAGTATCCCAATCTACTACATCAGCCAGTATTTGCTGAAACTCCTTTAGTAATCGCTCACGCTCTGTAGGATCAGGCATCACAGAGCTTCTCCAGATCAATACGATCTCTATACGGTCAGGATGAGTTTCACTACCAACAATGTAACGTGCGATCGTTCCTGGAAAGAGGTATTTTCCCTCCTGTTTTATCTCTTCCAAGCGCCGTGCCAGACTCTTCTCTTGACCAGGTCGCATCTGTATGTTTATAGAAGTCATGAACTGAGCGTTTTCTTCTGATGAGATACGCCAAAGAGGAGTGTTTTTCCGTGGCCGCCCAACAAATTGTCGTTGAAAGTTATGAAGTTCTTGCAGAGGAATCAAGAGAACGTCCGCAGCTCTTACAGCAGGCAGACGTTTCATCTCAATATACAAGTAAACTCGTCTCTCCGATATACCTAGTGTCTTGGCAGCCTCCTTCACAGAAACATATCCAGGGAGAGGGGGTATAGTATCGTCATTCATTACTGTAGTGTAATGATTAGAAACATTATTGAAAAATTGTTTGAAATGAAAGATACAAAGCGTCTTTTGATATGAACTATTCAAAAATAGTTCTTTAGGTGATATAATCATTGCTATCAATGGGAGCTGAAGGAGAAGGATGAAAGGCTTATAACAGCGTTAAGGGAAAAATATAGAGACAAAATATAGTGGAGGTTGCAAAAGATGCCAGCTCAGTCAAAACGTTGGCAAACACGAATTGATATTCATGAGGAAGATGCCGATGCTGATATAGACGAGAGGCCAATACATGAAATAATCTATGTTTATGGTGAGACTATAGATCGCCTACGTCAAGCGGTACGGGCCTATCTCATTGCTAGGAAGCCTAGGTGTTTTAGTAACATTGGGGATCACATCGTTGGATATTTTGAATACTACTATCATGAAGTAACAACTAACGGATCAAAAGAGGAAGAGGGGTGGTTACTTTATGATACGGAGTTAATTAGCGGCCAAAGGCAAGGAGATATTGAAAATTCTCCAGAAAAAATGGAGAGCTTTGAAGAGGTCGTGGAGCACTTTGTACAAATTGCCCTCATTCCTGAGAAAGGGCCATCCTATCAGTCAAAAGCTCTTGTTGGACGCGACATCCGGTTACCTTTGTTAGAGCGAATCTTGCGAGAGGCTGAAGAATATCCTGTTAATGATTTAATTCAAAGAGGTTGGCATATTATTGCACTTGAATATAAGGGAGAACTAAGTCTAACAGGAGAACTTACTAACCGTATGGCCGTATTTGTCATGGGGCACCCAGAAGTGCAAGCTGCAATGCTCACGCTTGATTCATATTACTACGAAACCAAAAGTAGATTGACATTAGAGACAGCAAAACGCTAACTGTGTTTAATAAACCTTTCTGCCATTTTTACATCTTTAGCCCAACTCAGACAAGAAAAAGTTTGATTAGATAGTAAAAATAGATATTTAAAACTGCTACATAAATAAAAAAGTAGTCCAAATTAGAATCTGACGCTTACAGCATAACAGACATTCATAACTGAACGACTACTGGCGAATGTCGAAAACTATTTGCACTGGCCTGCCTGGTGTGAAAGGTATAACAACCTGATCTGGCCTTTCATCGTTATTTTCCGTTTGCCAAATTTTATAAACAGGGACGCTTAGGAAATCTATTAATACCTCTAGTTCCGCCACGCCGATCATCGCTTCACCTTTTTCCATTGCGACATAACGACGGCGTGAAGTGCCTATCAAGTTAGCACATATCGTTACAGTGATACTTTTATACATGCGAGCTTCTCGCAATACGCGTCCAATTTCTCGATTGCGTTCCTGCATTCTCATCTCTTGTGTCTGCATCTGTCTCAAGTCTCCGAACTACTAAATCCATCTTACTGGTACTTTTTAACTATTTGTGAGCTAAAACTTATCAAAACGATACCTTTTGTTACAAAATTGATAGAGGTATGTGCAACGTCTATGATACAGTTCTCACATGAGGGCGTCAATGAAACGATGTACAACGAAAGGGAAAATAACTCATGCCTGTGCGAAAAGTCAGCAATCGTGGAAGAAGGAACACGATAGGAAGCTTCCCTTCAATTAAGATGAAGCGTATGATCGCTTATGAAAGCTTGATCGAGCGTGATTACATCTATGTATTAGATTTCGAGCAAGATGTACTAGAATATGAAGAACAACCTCTATCCATTGAATACCGATACGAAGACAAACAGAGGCACTATACGCCGGATTTCTCCGTTAAAAAAGTAAATCAACGCATCATTGTTGAGTGCAAGCCTAAGGTATTTGTCGATACCGCTGAAAATCAGCGAAAATTCGATGTGGCGCGTTCATGGTGTGAAGAGAGTGGTTACCAGTTCCAAGTAGTGGTTGAATCAGAACTTCGGGAAGGACTTCGTTTGGAGAATATCAAGATGTTAACAAGATTTGCCCGACAGGTCGTCGAGCCAAGAATACGTGCAGGCTTATACAGTACACTTTACTCAACTGAAGGAGAACTGACGATCAATGATTTAGCAGTTCAGCTCTCTCCTATCAATCCCTCAGCAGCGATCCCTAGTATATTGCATATGGCATTTCATCATGAAATTGTTGTTCCACTTAATAACAGTAAATTATCAGGTTCAACACCTGTATCTATACTACCTCTACAAGCCTGAAGGAGTCAGCAATCATGAGTACACATCAATTTATCGTTGGCACACGTTTCCGTTGGCAAGAAAAAACGTATGAGGTGAGACCTTCCAGTGCAGAAAACACTCTTACTCTTCGAGAAGTTCTTACCAAGCAAGAAACAAACGTGGATATGCGCGTGCTAGCAAAGGCCCTGTTTGAAGGAACGTTATTTTTCATCACACGCGAGCAGTCCATGAAGTCCATTATATCTACTAGCAGCAATTCACAAACTGAGCAACCTACATTATCTGACTACTCCGAGTACCAATCAAATATAGCATTATACCGCTTGCAGGTTATCTCACCTCTCCTTAAAATGCAGCCGAAAGAGCGTAGCCGAGAAATGATTAGAGATTATGTCACTAAGCTAAGAACTGAGAGGGATGAAGCCTTTGTAGGTTCACTGCTCGGCAGCGTAAGTGTTAATTCCATCTATAACTGGATACGCTCTTACATCAATGGTGGTTATGACATACGATCCCTCGTCCCTAATACGAAGAGACGTGGAGGGAAGGATAAGCTACGTCTAGATGCTGGAGTAGATGCACTTATCAATGCAACTATTCAAGAATTGTATAAGAGACCAGAAGCAATCTCCATAGATGATGTAGTGCAAGAGGTCGCCTGTAGAGTTCAGGAAATTAACATATCTCATCCAGAAAGAAAGGCTCTCATACTTCCTTCTAGATCAACTGTTGCCCGTCGTATAGAAGCTTTGGGGGCGGCTGAACGATTTGCAATACGCTACGGTAGACGGTTGGCCAGACAGAAATTCTCTCAATACGGTCAGAATGAGTATCCAGAAATGCCCACCGAGCGTGTTGAAATTGATCACACACGTGCAGACTTTATTGTGATAGACGATCAAGATAGTTTGCCACTGGGAAGACCTACGCTTACATACTGCATAGACATGGCAACACGGTATCCATTGGGTTACTACATAGGATTTGAGCCTCCCAGTTACTTGTCGGTTATGGAATGTTTGTATCATGCAATCTCTCCTAAAGAGGGTGTGCGAGAAAAGTATAGAACAGAGCACGACTGGATTGCCTATGGCATTCCCTCTAATCTTGTAATTGACAATGGAAGAGAGTTCATTGGGAGAGATCTGAGTGATGCCTGCTTGTCCTTAGGTATCGTCTTGCAGCAGACACCTGTACGTACCCCTCACTTTAAAGCTGGTATTGAGCGGCACTTTGGAACGCTCAACACCATGCTTTTTCACACTCTGCCAGGCACCACTTTTTCCAGCCCCCAAGACCGAGGTGATTACAATAGCGTAGAGCAGGCTTGTGTTTACCTGAGTGATGTAGAAAAGATCCTTCACACCTTTATCTTGGATATATACGCTGAGAACTTTCATAAAGGCCTTAAGGGAATTCCTGCTCGACGCTGGGAAGAAGCTCTTCAATCAGGTTTCCTGCCGACACTTCCTCAAAGCTTGGGCGAATTGCAGGTATTACTAGGCAGAGTAACAAAGCGTGTCATCAGATCCAACGGAGTCGATTTTGTTTCGCTTCGCTACAACTGTGATGACCTCATTGATGTGAGGACAAAACTAAAGGGCGAGGAAGTAAAAATCAAATATAATCCAGGTGATCTTAGTCATATTTATGTCTTCGATCCATTCATCAAGCAGTATCTTAAAGTACCAGCACTTGATCAAGAATACACGCGTGATCTTTCGCTTTGGAAGCACACAATAATCCGGCAAGCAGTGCCAAAAGAGCAGGATAAAGCTGATCCAGTTGCGTTAGGGCAGGCGAAACGCAAAGTACGAGAAATATTTGAGGCTGGTAGGGAGCGTAAACGTGTTGCAACACGTAGTAGGATGACTCGATGGGAAACATCAGGAAAACCTCTTCATCGAGTAAATCAAAATACTAATGCTTCTGTTACGTCGTCCTCTGCAACAGTTCCTGAACTTCAAGGAGCCTTACAGCAAGAGGTGTCCTTCGATGAAGGGTTTTTAGCCTCAGAAGGCGATGATGGATGGGAAATAGACTACTCGTTATCTAAAGAAGTTTAGCAAAGATTTCATGAAAGAAAGGGCGTTCAATGGAAGCCAGTACAGAATATCCATTTGATGACAAGTCTCTCATACAGGGACATGCTGCGCTCATCCGCTACCCACGCTATAAAGAACTGCATCGAGACATCAAGCAGTGCCAATACATCTCAAAGATTGCTGGGGAACCGCAATGTATGTCGCTTGAGGGGGTTTCAGGAGCTGGTAAGTCCACCTTGGTAGTCGAATATGCAAAAAACTTCCCTCCGGTCGAAACAGCAGAACGTACGCTGATTCCTATCTTCTATGTACAGACTCCTTCTCCTGTTACAGTCAGAGGTATGGCATCTAAAATGCTCGAAAAGTTGGGGGATCCAGCTTTTGATAGAGGGAGAGCATACTCATTGGACTCTCGCCTCATCAAGTTGATTATTGCCAGCAAAGTTGAACTGGTCATTCTCGATGATTTCCACAACTTGATCAATAAGGAAACAAATCGTATTCTAGCAACCGTTTCAGACTGGCTAAAAGCTCTCATAAAGGAAACTAAAGTACCTTTCCTGGTAGTTGGAATCGAGGGTCAGGTTAACAAGATACTCAAAGCGAATACTGAGCTTTCGAGATTGTTTGCAGTAAGAGAGATGCTTCATCCATTTCAATGGAACACTAAAAAGCCAAGTTCGATTAAAGAGTTCGCCCAGTTTATTAAATACGCCGAGCAAGCTATACAAATGCCTCTGACAGGAAGAATACGCCGTATCGAACTGCTCTTTCGGCTTTACTATGTTACTAATGGGATAGTAGCCAATATTATGAAGTTGATGCATTGGGCTCATTTTATCGCTCTGAGAAGAAAAAGTACATCAATTGAGCTTTGCGATCTCTCACAAGCCTTTCAAAAGCATATAGCACAGCATATCGGCATAGTGACTAATCCATTTGATGACCAGTTGGATAAATTCGTTCCACCACAGAAGTAGACGGAAGGCAATGCTGCCAATAGCATGTTTGCAATTGGTGGTAAGTCTAAGGCATAAGCTTAAGGTATCAGCTGAGGACATAGTAGTTATGAGACAGCAAGAATTGAAATTACTTGGACACCCACGTTTGAAAGCAGGCGAGTCCCTCCCCTCTTTTATAATCCGTGTGAGTAAATCCAATTTCTATGAGCCGCCAAGAATCCTCATGGGATTGATACATCACGAACAGGTTACAGAAGTGAAGGATAGTTCTTTCTGCCCTCGTGAAGCTGCCACATTTGAACGTCTTGCAGAATTAACTCAGACGAAAGCAAAGCACTTATATGCATCCACTGCTCACATGTTTGCTCGCCTACTTATGCTGCCAGATGACAGCACTGAATCGCTTGTATTAGAAACGCTCATCTTTCCAGTGCTATCTGTGGAAGCGATCAAGAGACTTCTCCGATCGGAAACTGCTGGGCAATTTTGCCCATTGTGCCTTGCTCGATCTGCCTATCATCGCTCGATCTGGCTTCCGACTGTAGTTTCCCTTTGCTTGGAGCACTCGTGTCTACTCGTAGATCGTTGTAGCATATGCGGGAAAGCTGTCAGCATAGAGAGTATAGTCAACTCGCATTGTGCTTCGTGCAATGCTGACCTTCGGCAGGCACAAAGAATTATGGTAGAAGATGAAATTGGACTACTTACCCAAAGGACTATTCAGTTGTGGCTGCGATATAAGTCTCCACCTTACCTACGTCAGTATTCGATACCTGAATGCCCACCATCCATATTGTTTCGAGTTATCGAAGGATTGCGGTTCGCTGTTCAGAAACTGGCAGTAAAAGACTGCCCACGTGTACATATTCTCCCAGTTTGGCACGATATTCTGAAATCCGACTACAAGATCGGTTCGAGCAGCCTTACGTCGTATCAAAGCTACTGTGTATATACTACGGCTTTTAGAGGTATCACTGACTGGCCAGTTGAGTTTTACAAGTTTTTGGATGCCCTGGCTTCAAAGCAAGAAGGAACTATACGTACGGGCGGTGTACACCAAGACTTGGGTAACTTATACACAGGTTGGCTAGAACACAACTGGCAACATGATTCATTCAACTTCATACAGCACGCATTTGATCTCTACTTAGTTGAGCACTATGGACTTTCACAACCTATGTTTTCCCTGGATCGCCTTTCAAGATATCCGCAACTCGCTGATGGCTTCACGTACGTAAGTATCAATCAAGCATCAGAAATGCTAGGAGTTGCACCATCCATAATTCAAAAATTCATTCTCTGCGGACAGCTAAAGACAGTCAAAGGCAACAGAGAAGACGTTCTCTTCGTCAGAAGAACAGAATTGCTAGAACTACAAAACAGTTGGCGCTTCTCGCTTAATCTCAAAGAGTTGGCGCAGAAACTTGGTATCTCAGAAAATATCGTTTTGAACATGGTCGAAATAGATATCTTCTCGGTTGTGCAGGGTCCAGCCCAAGGATTCTCGCAGTGGAAATTCGGTACGATGGGAGCACAGGAGTTCCTTGAAAAAATTAGAACTTATACAGAAGTGTGTGCAGAGGATGAGATGGGCTTTGCTCCTATTACAATTGGGGATGCTTCCCGTATCACTGCGATCATAGGGCTGAATATAGCATCAATCCTAAAACGGGTGGCTGAAGGATTATTGCATGCTTATTCATTTTCAAAGGTCATCTCTTGTGGATCATTGTTGTTTAACCCTGCTGATATTCAAGTGTGTATCAATACCATCAAATCCGAAAACGGCTGGATTGAACGAGAAGGAGTCACCAAACGCCTGAAGGTAAAGGATGTAACTCTTGCCAAATGGGTAAAGGCAGAACTACTCTGCCCGATCGCTACTCGTGCAAGTGCACAGTACTTTGATATAAACGAAGTTGAAAGGTTTCTTGCAATCTACGTAACAAGTCAAGAAGCAGCTACCTTACTAGGAGTTGGAGAACTTACTATACAGACGTGGGTAAGACAGGGGCGTCTACAAGCAGTTAGCGGTCCGGGGGTTGACGAGTGTCATGCTTATCTTTTTGACAAAGAGGCATTGCTAAAGTGGCGAGACGAGAGGGTTAATTTTGGAGAAGCACTAGCACTGTTAGGTGTAAGCAGAGCTACGCTTCACACATGGATAACAGCTGGGAAAATATATCCATTAAATGACATGGGTGGGAAACAGAGATGGCTTTCTAAACGTGACGTTTTGGCGTTACGCAAAGAAGTGGAGGCGAAGTTCGCTATCCGTCAAGCAGCACGAGAGCAGAAGCTAAATTCGTTGTTGCCAACCTACAGTGCAGCGCAAAGAGACTTATCACCATCACTTTCTCACAATGAGTAACTATAAACTCTCGATATTCTACAAGAGAAAGTTACCGCGTTGAGAAGATACCTCCGCTTAAGTGAAATCAATACAGTATTATACCTGCACGCTTTTACGCTTAATAGAATGCTACCATCCTTGGGTTAAAAATCGATTGCGATTAGCGATATCCAAGACTTTCGAGCATGACTCCCAAGCGATGTGTTCAAGGTTATGATAACGGAGTTCAAATGGATGCTGCTGTGGAACAGCATCTATTATTTGTGCTGCTTGCTCGATTTGTCCAAGGGCAACATCGATCCACACGTCCTCTAACACATCTGGAATTTGCCCAAAAAGGGTGTGTATAGCTTGTAGGCGCCCCGAAAGCATTTGGTGTACTCTATCCTCTACAGAGTCTCTGTACCTCATGTTATAAATAAAAACCACTTCTCTTAATTGACCAATACGCTGGATACGCCCCTTGCGCTGTTCTAAACGCGTCGGATTCCAGGGCAAGTCTAAATTGATTAGGCAGCCCAAACGCTGGAGGTTAAGCCCCTCGCTAGCTGCATCAGTTCCTAACAAAAGCCGTATTTCACCGCTCTGCACCATCAGTTTTAGACTCTCTCGGTCACGTTTGTTAAACATGCCATCAATGAGGACACCTGATCTTTGGCCTCCTGCGTAGATTCCAATAGGTTCTCTTGGAAGAGCTTCAGATAGCTGAGTAGCTAGCCATGAGATGGAGTCAAAGTATTGAGAGAAAACAATGCATCCTTGCTGGAGCCAATTCCTGTTCAGTAGGAGATCTTCTATCACTTGATATTTGGGATCCCTTTCTTGGTTGACATTGAGTGCGTCGATAAACTCTTGTAGTTTCTTCAGTTCAAGAGGTGTGAGAGACTTCGGCTCTTCATATTGTTGCTCTTCTTCCTCGTCATCTTCCTCTACCCCAAGGGCCTCCCATGTTCCGATCATACTTTTAGCTGTGTTCATTCCCGCATATATTGTACTTCCAACGCGTCTCAAAAGTAACGTTTTGAGAAAGCCAGTACCTTTCATTCTTTTTGAAAGCATTTGACAGAAATCCTCTGCAATATCGTAAGCATCTCTAAGGTAAGGAGGAAGGCGTATAGCCTCTGCTTCACTATCTCCAAAAAGTTCAACCTTTACAGGCTTCAAATAAGGTTCGCCCGTTACTTTATCAATTGTTTTTTCCAGGTATTCTCTCGTCCGACGAACAGTATATCGAATAAAAGGGTTGTGTTTGTCTGTAAAATCGCGCCTAAGTCTCTTTACTCTTGCTCTATCGGGTTCTTTGAGAATGTCCCAAGCATCTCCTGGGGGTACAGCAACATCTTCTGATAGATTTAGCCCACGGCGTATAATCTCAAAATCCCGTCCTTCTGATGATGGTGGCAGCGGGTTGCGTATCCATCCCCAAAGAGGCATATCTTCCTTCGGCAACTCGATCTTGTGCATTACTAGATCGAGCGCTTGCTTTGGACGCTTCCAGTTACTCCAAGCGTTTCCAAGAATATTCTCCGTCTGAGTACCGCGAGCAAGCACATTGAGTAGATCCCACAATTCGATGGGATATATTTGCACGGGTGTAGCTGTTGCAAGTAGCAAGCTCTTTGTACGGATAGAGATATCGTATAGAAAGTCTAACAGATTATTAGGGTCTGCGATCTCACTCTCTCGCCCAAGTCCGAGATTTTTCCTTCTTGCTCTATGAGACTCATCTACTATCACTACTTCATAACTCATTTGTTTAAGATAGGAAACCACTTCAGACTTGCTAATTATGAGGCCCTGTGAAATTACTCCAATCCTCCTGGGACACTTCTTTATTCCTTCAGGCCCCTCTATCGGATATTCTATACCATTCTCATCAATCCATTGTTTGCCGTTCCAAATTGCAGATGGCATATCCAGCAGACGCTTCATCTCATCTTGCCACTGCTCTAGAAGCGGTTTAGGTACGATAATTAAAACAGGTCGATCTCCCAAGAGCGAAATGAGTAGAGCGGAGAGCGCAAGCTGTACCGTTTTTCCCAAACCTACCGTATCGGCAAGTACAAACCGCGCGCCATGAGCCTTTTTATGGGCATCGGCTACGAGTTTGACAAAGTATTTTTGGTGTTCCCAAAGCCCATATTCCTTGCGATACACAGGCGTTTCGATAATCGGAGCGGCAGGATCAGCATCCTCACGCCACACTTCTACAGTCGGAATGACTGTGCGTTGTGCAAGCCTTCCAATGTCTTCTATGACGAAATCGGCAAGACTCACTGCAAATCGACTATTCCAAAGCGCATCAAACTCTTCTTGAACCCACTGAACGGCTTCAAATGAAGAATCTTCCCAAATTAACTCATAGTGCATTTTCCAAGCATTGAAGGTTCCATTCGCACTACCCATGTATGACGTTTTCTGTCCATCCTCGAGGGTGATGACTCCAGCTTTACCGTGCTCAAGTCCAAATTTTTCCATAGGAAGGACTTTCACCTGCATTTTTCTAGTGCTTAATAAATTGTAAAGCCGTGCAAAGCGCGTCTGAACACTGGATGGATAGGCTTCTGGCTGAGAACCGCACCATTCTTTACGCATTGCATACTCAGCAATTCTCGCAGTTTCCACATCTCGCACATCCAAGTTCGAGTTACATACAATGCGAATAGGGCCACTAATTGTTTCTAGTGCCTCCCCTGCCACGTCTAAAATCGACGAGCGAAAGTACCCAGCTATGCGGTCATAGCTCTGCGCTCGATAGAGCCGTTTTACAAGGAAAGACTCATGCAACTGATGCCGTCGCGAGGAGAAACGTTGAATCATGCTTGTGCCCTCAACTACTCTCTAAGCGTGATCATTCTCTAAAGCCCAAGCTAGAATAAGGGCAGACTTAGCATCGGCACTCCAACGCGTTCCCACGTATTCTAACTTGGAAAAGTAACGGAGAATTTCAATGAGACTCTTTCGCGCACTCCAGTAGTTCGGTATCTCGTTGCGTAGCCAGGCAAGGCCATCCTTTACGTCTTCTGAGCGGACTCCCTCCCAAACTGCGAAGAGGGCGTTCCTTACAAGAGACGATCCAAAGCCGGTCCCCCCCAACATGCGTGTAGAGAATTCCGTGGCCGTTTTCAACTTGGCCTGGTTTGCTTTTCCGCTCGCGAATAGTTGCTTGTATTCTTTCACGCCGAAGCCTCGAGCCAATTCTTGGTACGCGCCGGTGCGATATTCCCCATGCATTTCGAGCTCAAGCCCTTTTAGATAAAACCGCTCTTCAGCAGTCAGCGTCCTCCAGATAAACGTATCGAAACCTAGAGGAACGAGGTAGTCACAGGCGATCTTGACAGCTTCAGTGATGATTTCCTCAACAGGAGAAATTTCGCCTTTTCTCCGCTCTCGCGAGAGCTCATAAGCGAGATCAAAATCTCCGAAGTTTCTGTAGTTATAATATGTCAGCACTCGTAACGCTGCCGCATAGGATGCGAGTTGGTAATCGGTATCACCAAAGTTCGGAATTTCTTTGTCTTCCAAAGCCATCATGCTGTCAAGCTGAGACTTCACTTCAAATTCGACCTGCGGATAAATGTCATCGAAAAATACCTTATCGTCAGATGTCTGTTTACGGAGAACGAGGATCACCGTCCCTTGTACATAGTTACCTTCCTTTAACGCGGAGTTTGTTTCGGTTGCTATACACCACGCTGCGCTGACGCTAAGTCCAGATGCCCAAAGTATCTGAGCCAGTTCTGCCCAAACGCTGGCGTCTTGGTGGGTGAACATCACTACTTGGAACGCGTCATCAGGCATGTGCGAGGCCAGATTGCGATAACAGGCCACCATACTTTCACGGAAGGCGGCAGTGGAGCCGCTGATTGCAAGCACCCTCTTACTATCAGTGTACCAATGAGGGAAAAAGCTTTGTAAGTGCTTATCATACCACGATAAGAAAAACTCGGAGAGCTCGTGATAATAAATGGCATCTGCATAAGGGGGATCTGTTACCCAGACGTCACAATCTGTAGAGACGCTCCTTGCATCTAAGGGTTCTATATGGTGTTGCTTATCCACGTCAATAGAAGGCCAATCCATAAGAAATACCGTTCTGAGGCTACTTGTGGTCCTCGCCCCATAATTATAGAGAGTGTTTAATGCCTGATTACTAAACACCTGCTCGCTCTTCTCATTCGCCCCATGGGCATGCCATCGCGAAAGGCGAGCATTATAATCGCAACATTTACCAGCGCTCAGCAACAGTCCTATCGCCACAGCAGAATTTTCCGATGTATCAGAAACAATATGTTCAAATAATGAGCCTAATATCAGCAGTTGCCTTGGATTAAACAGATGGTGCCAATATGTCCAACCTCGTGTCCTTATAGGTTCGCTTGTTTTACTGCCCGGCGTTATTCTTCTGCTGGGAATGTAACCTAAGCTCTGCCAACCTCGGAATCTCTCGAGCAGTAGCTGCAAAACTTTCTCTTCTCGCACTATGTCATTCGCATCGGGGGCGCAATAGTGTCGGCGCGTATGTATCTTCCCTTTCGTATCCACATAAGTCTCCACCCAACGAATACAATAGAGCCGCTCTTGGAAAACGTCCTCCTGGCGTGGTACCAGATCATCGTTTTCCCACGCCCGTAATCCATATTCCATGTCTTTAGAGAAATGCCGGTCTCCTCTAATCATCGAAATCGGTGTTGATTGTGTACAATGAGGGCATACAAGATTTGAGTCTCTTACCGTTCCCATTTGGCTAGTGGCTTCCATAACGAGGCGAGTGACATCAGACTCTATCTTGATCTCAAAACATTTTTCTGATTGAAGGGGTTGGAGCTTGGCGATGGTATGTGTACGCTCCCCAATAACCAGACTGTTTATGAGTGGGACCTTCCATCCACACTCGGGGCAGATCGTCTCGTTGCAGTAGATATACGCATCTGCTCTCCATCCCTTCTCGTTAGTCTCGATTTTCCATTCGCTGATCTCTCGTTCCATCGCTTCATAAATACGCTGTTGCTCCTTATACATCTGCTCAGCAACATGGTCTCCGCCACCGACAACGTTTAGCGAAGCCCAAGTCAAGAGGGTAGCCACAGGGTTTAGGTCCGAAGCCCACACTTCACAGCCTAAGCGTGAGGACTCAAAGGGAATACTCCCCCCTCCGCAAAAAGCATCTCCTATCCGTGGGAGATGCCCAAAGCGTCGTTGTCCCAATTGCTGCACCAGTTCCTGCAATGTAGAAGCATTTGTGTCAAGATGAGCATTGATGTATTCCCACGTCTCCTCAGATGGTCCATCAATCTGTTCAGGTCTGCAACAATACTCGAGTTTTTCGTCATAGGAGAGGCGCAGAAAGATAAGGCGTTGCAGTTCTTCACGCTCTTTCTGCGATCCTTTGAAGATGTATTTCTCGAATGGATCGGTAAGTCTCTCATCAAACAGCGATTTCCTCTCTTCAAACCATCTCCTTTGTTCCGCGATTTCCAGACGGGCAAAAACTTCCCGCAGAGGAATTTGCTTCGTTTTGCGACGCCATAGTCCGTCATCATCCATTGTGAGTATTTTCAAGAAGACGTCATTATCCTTTTTGGGGTCGTCCGAGTTGGGTAAAAGCAGACCTAAGATGATCGCTCTTACAAGTATAAGCGGTTTTCTCCCCCACCATTTACCAAGCCCAGTCAGTGTCTGGCTGTAGTTTGACTTGCGCTCTTTGTAACTTTCCTTCGATAGTCGAGAAACAGGAAATTGTAGCTCAATGAAGGACTTTGTAGATATAAGTGTGGTCATTAATTAGCGCTCCTTCTCAAAGTAGAGTTCCGTTATGGCTAGAAGGCTCTGAAGCGTTAGACCACAATACATCCTCTTCCGCCAACTTAAATAGTGGCGTATCCAAAGACGGAGGACGGCTACTCGGAATTTGATTTTCTGTTAAAGCGTACCGAACCGCTTTGCGCCATCCTTTATTCTTTCCAAATATGGCATGGCCTGTTAAAGCATTCGTCATAGTGAAGAGCCACCAGCGTTCCTCTGGAGCGAGTCCTAACCAATTCCTTATGGCGTTTGGAATGAGGCTGGGATCAGCATCTTCTATACTCCATGCGAGGAGCACAAGTTCTTTTCCAAGTAAGCGTGACACAGGAACTTGACCAGTTCTCCACAGTCCAGGTTTGAGCCCAATTTTTTTTAGTCGTTCATTGAACTCTACTCGTGTAGCATCTGCTATAGCATCCCAATAGCTACGTGGTAGGATGACACGCATCGTATTTTCGTCTTGTCCCAAGGCAACACTTAACTCGCGGCGTCCCTCATTTTCCTCCCATATGAGATGCTCGCTGATGTACACTCCTTCTTTTTTATTATTAGGAATTGTTACTAGAAAATGGTGACCCGATTCTGTTGGGATAAAACCAAAACCGAGAGTTTTGGTATGATCAGGCATTACTGTTCCACCTCCTCAGATTTTAAATCAACCCTTACCTCTGCTATCCAATCCAGAAAACGTTGTCCTGTTGGAAATTGGAAGGTGTTTGCCTCGATAGAAACCTGACCTTCAGGAAGAAGAGCACGCAAATTATCAATAGCGTTTTCCAGTTTATCTGCTTCTATAGGAAGTGTATCATCAAAAGTAAGTTCTAGCCAGTGTGCTTGGGCGGCGATAGTCACGTGTGCAGCGAGAACACATACTTGATATTTTTTCATACGTCCCATTAGCTCGTAAACATCCTTGGTCACATCCAGTTTGTGCTGGTGGATCCAGGCAAGTGGATGAACAGTATCAATGCTGAAGTCTTCCTTTTTATCCCAAGAAATGTTCACACGATGCACTTCAGAAAGCAACTCGTTCTTTTGCCCTACGGCCAAGACATAGATTGTTCCAGGTGGAACTGTGAATGGATTGTTGTATAAACCACCGGCAATTCTAGGGTCAGAACCATCGGTGGTGTAACGCATGGGAACCTTCGGCGCTGAGAGCAACTCGACCATTTTCTCACTACCATTCTGATAAACTCGGTGCTTCAGCGTTATACGATTTCTCCAGGTCTGAGGTGGTCCCTGAGGATGTTCACCTTTTGAATCCGCACAGAGAAAAGATAACTCTAGGTCGTCCGTCTCAAAAAACTTCATATCTTGAACGGGTCTTGAGGCGCTTGTAGCAGGAGAACCTACCTCGCAGTAGATAATATCTCCATTGATCGGAGTCAGTCTCAATGTCGCAACTCCTGTGTCGTCGTTGCGCTGAAAATCTTGGATAAGGACTCTTGTTTCTGGCTTTGGAAATGGAGGTTTCTCTACATAACCACCGTCCTCCCGCCACTGTCCTTTATGGATAAGGGCTACTTTTAGCATGTCCAGTGCATCGGGATGGTGCCATTGCCAGTTTGGCTGAGTGGCTGCCCTCCGCTTTATCTCTGGCCAGGGCATAGACTTTTGGGTAAAGAGGCGCTGCTCGCATTTGCTGCGAAACGAATCGTCGGAGATATCCTCCGTAAATTTTCGCTTTGATTTGAGCGTTTCTCTCACTTGCTTCTCGCCATTATACTTGTTGTCAATGAAGTTCATGACGAAACTGGAATCAATTAAGCCCGCACCGCCTAAGCCCATTGTATGTGGATAAGTTAGGGTTGTGAAAGTTTCCCTCAACGCGCTAAGGAGTTGTAAATTTGCTCTATCAAGAAGCTCAAGTGCATTTAGCCTTTGTAGATCGTTCTCGGCAACCTTCTCGGCATTCATTTCGGCAAGTATGTAATTAATGGCTCTGATGTAGGCTGATCCTTCTAGTAATTTGTCTAAAGTTCCTCGTGCTCCAGAAAGAAAAAGGACGCGGTTTTTAAAGTCAAGGTCCTGGTAGAATTTCCGAAGATCCGGGTGGAGTCCCCCCGCGTTCGGCGCACTTATGATTAAGGTGACCTTGTCCGACTTGATATTGATCTCGTCAATTGCCGGAAGGGCCAACACCTCCTGATAGCAATCCTTTATAGAAGGAGTAAAAGTCTTGATGAGAAAACTTTTTAATTCCTTAAGCGATATTTCAGGCGTATATCCCTCTGCCGTGGTTTTCAGTTTCGCGACAAGATTCTGTACATTCTTAAAGTAAAGCTTACCCTCCCGATTAGCATGTAAATACCAAGCATTCGAGAGTAATGTACCAAGAACTTCCTTTGGGAGCCGAGATATATCACGATTTGGAGAGCACAGATAAGATATGATTTCAGCGTGTGAGAGTCCTACAATACCTCCTGGCACATTAGCCAACGATGAAACTAGAATTAGTTTACAGGCATCCTGTGCATTGGTACTGTCGGTATTAGAATCCATGATCTCAGCAACAGCTTGACCACCAGAAGCAATATCGTGGCTGATTGCATTATCCAGCGTAGGATTAATTTGTGTAATCTCTGCAAGTGTCTCACTATCGTTCAAATCTAGGTCGTGAGCGTGGATCAAATAAGACGTATCAGCCTTACCCCCTTCCTCAAAAATTCTAGAGGTAAGTACACGCATCAGTCGAATCAATCCCCTTGTCTGTTGAAAACCGGGGTTTTCGCGAAATCGTGCGTAGAGGTCACGAATAGCAAAGTGAAATGGGTAGGATTCTTTTAGCTGCTCAGCGAATCTCTCTGGAGATGCCTTCGTAATATCTATCTGTCTAGCATCACGAACTGCTTGAGCGTATGCTTTAGCCACTTCCCACTTTTCCATATCGTTTGGTAGCTCTTCAAAAAGGCGTTTCCGAAGGATGTGATAAATATCATCGGTGTTCAACCCGACGGGCTCGAGGGTAAGAGCCGTACGTCCGACCTCGTTTTCGAAATTCTCTAGAGCTCTGTTGATCTGCTCACTACCACCCTGATATGTTGCTTTGAGGTCTGAGATAACAACACAGACGTTTGACAGCTCTTGTTTGTTCACCGCAACAAGGAGATTAGACAACGCAGCTGTTGATACTTGTGATAAGTCCGAATTGCCAATTTGCCGGGACTTGGCATATTCGAAGTAAGGAGGAAGTTCGTCAAGTAAAATGAGTAGCGGACCACCTTTGAGAAGGTTGATCCACGCTCTCGGTCCTGGTGCGGAAAGTGGGCTATAGTACTCATTGAAAAGGTCTTTCTTGCCCAGCCGTTCTGCAATTGCTCCCCAGATACCTAGAGGATGATCGGTTTCACGTCCGGTAAAGCCTACCACAGTCACCGGTTCAACATGATCAAATTGGCTCGCATTTTCCATGAAATCCTTGCGTAGCTCTCTGTGTGCAGCAAGGAGACCGAGCGCAATCATATTGTGTGTCTTTCCTCCTCCCATAGCCTGGGAGAGGATAAAAACTCCCTGTGATGATTCACCAGCGAAACGTCGGAAAGCGTCCCTGATAAGCTGCTTCATGCCATTAGTCTGGTAGTTCTCTTCAAAGAATGCTAAAGCATCAATACTGCTATCGGGATCAAGCAGATCCATAATATCGAGAGCAACATCCCCTCTTGATCCCTCAAACACACTTTTTCGTGGTTTACAGACTTGCCTCAGAGTTTTCATCGTCTCTATTCTTCCTGTCTTCCATGAAAATACACAATGCCTGACTTGAACAGATAATACTTGCATATTCGTCTCTTAGACAAAATAGGTAGGTATCGTTTGTAAGGAGTGAAAAACGAAGATAATGAGGGTAGTGTAGAGGATTCTACAAACCTCATTATCTTCTGAGCACTCCTATTTGTTGTGATTAAGATTGTCTAACGCGAAGATCAAATTTATAACCTTCGCATCTTTACTACTTGTCTTTTTAATGCTTACATTGACAGAAAAGTGAGCTTAGATTTCATATATATTGGCTATAGTAGCACAGGCCAAATATTTGTGACCATTATGACCTTTATCTGCCAGTCCCATTATATTTGAAAAATGGTTCCCAATAACTGTGGTCATAGTCCAAATAACTATGACCACAGTCCAAGTAACTGTGAAATCCGACACTCGTTTATATATCCAGGTTCGCGCTCTTCGCATGGCTCTCAATAAACCGTTTGCGAGGGGCTACTTCGTCGCCCATGAGCATGTTGAAGATTTTGTCGGCTTCGATGGCCTCTTCGATGCCCACC
>JAABUX010000381.1_pt1 | contig 75927 bp, 68 predicted proteins | sample 5561851 | NCBI WGS metagenome assembly JAABUX01 (sample SAMN10711883, study PRJNA513361) | rock metagenome | isolation source: Antarctica rocks | place: Antarctica: Victoria Land, Richard Nunatak red sandstone | collected 2016-01-03
GCCTACCTGGTCTTTCCAGACTGGGCCACCCTCATGCAAACCCTGATCGACTCAAGACCACCGCCCAACATCGCAGCCCAGATCACCAAGTGACACCCGCGCCAGAGGCCCACTTAGAATTGCTGGATAGCCGCACCGGACGTCCTACGTCGCCTTGCAGCTCTCTGCTTTTAAAAGGGAGCAGTCGCCTGTCCCATGCGACCCAAGCCGCAAGCGCACGCCAAGAATGTGCAAGCAATTGGTCGGGGCGAGAGGATTCGAACCTCCGGCCTCTTGCTCCCGAAGCAAGCGTACTACCAGGCTGTACTACGCCCCGACGACGCTCGCCCTATAGCCCGCCGCCCCGCCCGGAGCAAGCGGCTACAAGCGCGCCGCTTGCCCGGCCCCCGCCACCGGCAGCCGCCGCAGCCGGTCCAGCACGGCCGGCACGTCCGGCAGCACCTCATACAGCTCCGCCGTCTCCGGTGCGGCAAAGCCGTCCGTGATCGCGCCCTCCAGCAACGCCAAGTAAGGCTGCGCCCAGCCCGCGACATCGCAGATCAGGATCGGCTTGTCGTGCAGGCCGAGCTGCCGCCAGGTGGTGATCTCGACCGTCTCGTCGAAGGTGCCGAGGCCGCCGGGCATGGTGACGAAGGCGTCGGCGGCGTCGAACATGCGGGCCTTGCGGTCGTGCATCGTCGAGGTCAGCACCATGTCGTGCACGCCGGCATGCGCGACCTCCCGCCGTTGCAGGAACTCGGGGATGATGCCCAGCACCGCGCCCCCCGCCGACAGCGCGCCGTCGGCCACGGCGCCCATCAGCCCGATCCGCCCGCCGCCGTACACCAGCCGCATCCCCGCCCTCGCCAGCCCGGCGCCCAGCGCGATGCACGCCGCATAGTACTCGGGGTCGTTCCCCGGGCGGGACCCGCAGAAGACGGCGACGGAACGGACGGCAGGCTGCAGCATGGATGACCTTTCGTTGCAACAATTCAGGGATGGCGGATCAGGGCGCGGGATGCGAGGCTGCGGACACAACGTTGAACGGGATCATACCATGCGGAAGCTCCTGGCGGTCGGTGCGGCCCTGTTGCTGGTTGGCGGCGCCAGGATGGGCGGCGCAGGTCTAGCATTGGCCCAAGGTGCCGCGGTGTCAGTGCCTGCGGACACCATCATCGCCGCCCGGAAAGCGGCCTTCGACCTGCAGGCCGGCACCGTCACCGGTATGAAGGCGGACATAGACGCTGGCAATGACGTGAAGGGCTTCAAGGACGCCGCCGGAGCGCTGTCCGCCTGGGGCCACAGCATCCCCGCCATGTTCCCGGACGGCACCCAGACCGGCCATGAGACGCATGCCTTGCCGGCGGTGTGGTCCGACCGCGCCGGCTTCCAGAAGGCGGCGGAGAACTTCTGGACCCAGGCCGACAAGCTCGCCGTGCTGGCCGACGCCGACGACAAGCCCGGGTTCGCCGCCCAGTACACCCTCACCACGCAAGCCTGCGGCGCCTGCCACCGCAACTACCGGGCCAAGCTCAACTAGCGCGCCGGCTACGCGAAGCGCACCAGCGCCCACACCAGCCCGGCCGCCACCGCCAGCACCCCGGCGGCCAGCGCCGGGCTGGCGAAGCGCGGCTGACGCAGGTTGGCCGGCAGCCGCTTCTTGCCCGTCACCATCGCCCGCACCAGATCGTGCCGCTTGAACACGGCGTAGGCGATGATCGCCACGATGTGCAGCGCCGTCAGCCCCACCACCACCCAGAACGACCAGGCATGGATGCCGGTCAGCCAGTTGCTGGTGTGCTTGCTGACGTCGTGCGCCAGCGGCCCCTGCGCGTCGATGTCGTCGTTGCTGAACAGCCCCGTGCCGACCTGCACCAGTAGCACGCCGAGCAGCGCCAGCACCATCCAGCCCCCGGCGGCGTTGTGGCCGATCTCGGTGTCAGGCTCGCGCTTGCCGAAGGCGGCCAGGTGGCGCAGGCCCGCGACGGGGCTGCGCAGGAACTGGCGGAAGCGCGAGGTCTCGCTGCCGACGAAGCCCCAGGCCAGCCGGAACAGCAGCAGGGTCAGGATGGTGTAGCCGGACAGGAAGTGCAGCCTGATCCAGTCGCGCTCGACGCAGACGTAGCTGAAGATGACCAGCAGCACGATGGCCCAGTGGAACAGCCGGGTCGGCGCGTCCCAGACCCGCATGAGCAGTTGGGGCACGCGCGGCTTCGGCGGGCCGGTGGGCCGGGCTGGGCGCTGCAGGGTCTTGGGGGTGCTGGCAGAGGGGCGAGCGGTTTGGGCCATCGGGGGTTCCTTGGATCGCCTTATTGTGGGGGCGCGGCGGGTTCTGGGAAAGGTGCTTGACGGGGGAACCCTGCGTCGCCACGCCGGCCGGCATGATAGTGCCGCATCTGCCCGCGATTCCGGTGGACCTTCTCCCATACCGGCCGGCGCTGCTGGCCCTGGCTGTCGCCGGATTGGGATCCCTTGCGGTGCGGGGCCGATGGGCGGGCTGGGCCGGGCTGCCGGGGACGGCGGCCGTGGCGGCGGGGTGGCTGGCGCTGCTGCCGCTCGCCGCCACGGAACGGGCGGTGCTGACGCCGCGTGCTATGCCCGACTTCCTGCTGCTGCCGGCGCTGGCTGCCGTGGCGCTATCGGCCGTCCTGCCGCGCTTGGCAGGCCGCGCGGCCTGGTGGGCCCCGGTCGTCCTGGCTGGCGCAGCAGCCGTTTGGGTTGCCGGCTCACCGGCAGGGCGGCCCGAGTTCTGGCGAGCCTCCGCAGTGCTGGCCGCGCTGTCGCTGTTGATGGTGCAGGGCGTTGCCGGTGCAGGAGGGCGGTGGCTGGCGGCCGGGTTGGCCTTGTCGGGCGGCCTTCTCATGGCCGGGGCGCCGGCGGTCTGGCTTGTGGCCGCGCTCGTCTTGGCTGCCGCGGGCGTTCCGGCGGCGTTCGGCGGCGCGGTGCTTGGCCCGGCGCCCGCCGCGCTGGCCGCGACGGTGCTGTCGGCGGCCGGCCTCGCTGCCGGACGGCTGGTGCGGGGCGGGCTGAACGGGGTGGACCTGGCCTGCGCCGCCGCGGTCGCAGCGCCCTGGCTGGTCCCGGTGCTGGCGGCGCGCCTGGGCAGGCAGCCTGGCTGGCTGCTCGCCGTGCTGCCCGCGGTGGCCGCCGCCGTGCTGGCGGTTGCGGCAGCCTGGGCCGGGATGCGGCTGCTGCGTCGATGACAGGATGATTGCAGCCGGAGAACAAGCGTTCTAGACTGATATCCATGGCGATTTTCGGCGCCCGCCCCCAAGCCATCGCAGCGTGCGGCCTTGCCTTGGCCGCGCTGGGCATGACGGGTGCTGCCGTAGCGTATCTGATGCAGCCCGATCCGATGCAGCCCGAGACCTCTCCGATGCCCCCCCTGGTTGCGTCCGTCACCCCGGCGGCGCCCAGCACCGCAACGTCCGTCTCAACGGTGGCCCCGGCGCTAGCCCCAATCGCACCAACCTTCGACATCGTGCGCGTCGGCCCGCGCGGCAGCGCCGTCATCGCCGGCCGGGCCGCGCCTGGCGCACAGGTTGTGGTGCGCGACGGCGGCCGGGACATCGGGCAGGCGCAGGCGAACAGCAGCGGCGAGTGGCTGTTGCTGCCCGCCAATCCGCTCGCGCCAGGCGGGCGGGAGCTGACCGTCACCTCCCGTGGGTCGCAGGGGACGGAAACCGCCGGCGACACCGTGCTGCTGTCCATCCCGACGCCCTCTGCCACGGCCGAGCCCGCCTCCGCGCTGCTGCTGCCCAAGGGTGGCGGTTCAAGGCTGCTGCAAGACGCCCGGCCGCGCTCTGCCGCGCCGGTGTTGGGCCTGTATGCCGTCGATTATGACGACCACGGCGCCATCCGCTTCGCCGGCACGGCCCAGCCCGGCGCCCCGGTCCGCGTTTACGTGGACAACGCGCCAGCCGGGGATGCGACCGCCGACGCCATGGGCCGGTGGGTGCTCAGCCCGCAGGCGGCCGTCATCGCCGGCGTGCACCGGCTGCGGGTTGACCAACTGACCGCGGCCGGACGGGTGCAGGCCCGGGTGGAGCTACCATTTCAGCAAGCCAGCCTGCCCGCTGCGGACCTGGCCGGCGGGCGCATCGTGGTACAACCGGGCCAGAACCTTTGGCGGCTGGCGCGGCAAGCCTACGGCTCCGGCGTCCGCTACACCGTCATCTACCTGGCCAACCGCGAGCAAATCCGCGATCCTCGTCTGATCTATGCCGGCCAGACGTTTGCCACTCCGGGCGCTGCGCCAGGCGCCGCGCCCTAGCCGCCGGCTTGCTCCAGCAATCGGATATCCCCATACACATCATCCCATGGTGCTTGTCGAAAACCTCCGTTCCGTCTTTGCCCCGCCTCACCCGGTCGGTCGCCCGTTCCTGATCGGCGCGGCGGCGGTGATGCTGCTGGGGCTTGCGGTCGGCGCATGGCTGTTCTGGCTTGGCCTCGTCTTCCTGCTGTTCTGCCTCTACTTCTTCCGCGACCCGGAGCGCGTGGCCCCGGCCCGGCCCGGCGCCGTCGTCGCCCCGGCGGACGGCCGCATCGTGTCGGTCATGCCGGCCGTGCCGCCGGCCGAGCTGGGCCTGGGTCCGGCGCCGCGCTGGCGGGTGGCGATCTTCTTGTCCGTGATGGACGTGCACGTGAACCGCGTGCCGGCCAGCGGCACGATCACCGGCGTCGCCTACCGCCATGGCAAGTTCGTCAACGCCAGCATGGACAAAGCCAGCGACCATAACGAGCGCAATGCGCTGGCGCTCCGCCTGCCGGACGGGCGCAGCATGGCCATCGTGCAGATCGCCGGCCTGGTCGCACGCCGCATCGTCTGCCAGGTCGGAGTCGGTGATGCCGTAACCACTGGGGCGCGGTTCGGCATCATCCGGTTCGGCAGCCGTACCGACCTTTACCTGCCCGACGGCGTGCTGCCGTTGGTCGAGGTCGGGCAGACGATGATCGGCGGGGAGACGGTCATCGCAGACCTAAGCCTCGCCGAGCCTGGCGCGGCAGGTGTGGGCGCCGCGGCTCCGGGCGTCCCGGGGCTGGGCCTCGCCGATCTGGGCACGCCGGTCTAGCCATGGACCCCACCTGACCATGGACCCGGTGCAGCGCCTTCGCACCCGCTTCCGCCCACGGCGCCGGCCGCGCTTTGCCGGGCTGTCATTCAACCGGCTGGTCCCCAACATCCTGACCCTTCTCGGCCTGTGCGCGGGCCTGACTAGCATGCGGTATGCGCTGGAGGCCCGATTTGGCGCCGCAGCCGTTGCCATCGTCGTCGCAGCCTGCATCGACGGGGTGGATGGCCGCCTGGCCCGCCTGCTCAAGGCCACGTCCCGCTTCGGGGCGGAGTTCGACAGCCTGACGGATTTCTGCTGCTTCGGCGTCGCGCCGGCCTTCGTGCTTTACTTGTGGTCCCTGCAGGTGGCCGGCGGGTTCGGCTTTACGCCCTGCTTGATGTTTGCGGTTTGCATGGCGCTGCGCCTGGCGCGGTTCAACGCCGCGCTGGAGGTGCCGCCGCCGATTGCGCACGCCTATGCCTACAACTTCTTCACCGGGGTCCCGGCGCCGTGCGGGGCTGGGCTGGCCCTGTTTCCGCTGTTCCTCGGGCTGGAGGCGCGGAGGCTCGGCCTGCCCTGGCTGTCCACCCTGGCGCACCACCCGCTGTTCTGCGCCGGGGTGCTGGTGGGGGTGGCGGCGCTGCTAGTCAGCACCCTGCCGGTCTGGAGCTTCAAGAACTTCAAGGTGCCGAAGAACCTGGTGCTGCCGCTGCTGCTGAGCGTCGGCACCTTCGTGGCCGTGCTGGTGGCGGACCCCTGGGCGGCGCTGGCGGGGGCCGGGCTGATCTATGTCGGGATGCTGCTGTTCAGCCGCCGCAGCTTCCACCGCCTGCGGGCGGAGGCGGAGGCGCACCTGCCTGGCGCGGCCGGCCAAACCTGACCGCAATCGAAGCTCGGCCACAGCCGCAGCAGAGCCGTAGCCCGGACACCAGCCAAACCGGGTGATTGCGGTCGTCGGTCCCAAGCAGTACAGCGCCGCGCACCCAACAGCAGGCGCCTCATGGACCTCAAGGACCACATCCGCGGCATCCCGGACTTCCCGAAGCCCGGCATCCTTTTCTACGACATCTCCACCCTGCTGCGGCATCCGGATGCGTGGCAGGTCGCCATGGGGCGGATGGCGTCCCTGGTGCGCGGCTACCAGCCGGCCCTGCTGGCGGGCATCGAATCCCGCGGCTTCCTGCTCGCGGCGCCACTGGCGCTGAAGTTGGGCTGCGGGTTCGTCATGCTGCGCAAGCGCGGCAAGCTGCCCGGCGCCGTGGTGGGCCTGGACTACGATCTGGAGTACGGCGCCGACCGCATCGAGATGCAGACCGACGCTGTCACGCCGGGCACCCGCGTCGTGCTGGTCGATGACCTGCTGGCGACCGGCGGTACTATGGCTGCCGGGATCACCCTGCTGCGCCAGGCCGGCGCTGATGTCCCGGCCGCCGCCGCCCTGATCGAGCTGACGTTCCTAAACGGCCGCGCCCGCCTGGACGTGCCGTTCGAGGCACTGGTGGCCTACGACGCCTAGCCCCCTGGTTTGACAACCGTGACGGGAGCGTTAAGGCTTCGGTCGGGCCACCCGGTCCCAACAAACCTGGGAGGCGGCCCTTGACCGACGCTACCGTGCCTATGGCGCCGTCCCTGGGCCGCCGCGGCGCCCTGTTCGGCATGGCCGGGCCTGTGCACGGCGGCAGGCCCGGCCTCCTTCCCGTTCACGGCGACCCTGCTGGTGTCAGGGCCGCCCGGTGGGCTGCTCGACCGCTGGGCCGACCTGATGGCGCCAACGCTGCTGCGCGCCCTGCCCAGTAGCGCCCGGCTGGACCGGCGGACACTGGGCGGCGTTGATGGCGTCACCGCCGCCAACAACTTCGAAGCGCTGGTGCCCCCGGATGGCGCCACCGCGTTGCTGGTCCCGGGGGCGGCGCCGCTGGTCTGGCTCGCTGGCGACCTGCGGGCGCAGTTCGACCCCTCGCGCTGGGTCCTGGCCTGGGCGGCGCTGGGGCCGGCGGTGCTGCTCAGCCGGGCGCCGCTCGCGCCGGGCCAGCCGTTGCGCTTGCCGGCCCTCAGCCTCGCCGGCCCGGCCCTGCCGATGCTGCTGGCGCTCGACCTGATGGGGGTGCCGGTCCGGCTGCTGCCGCCGGCAGAGGCGCATTCCCCGGATGTGGATGCGGTTTTCCTATGCGGCCCGGGGACCCCTAAGGGGGTCGAGGCGCTGCGGCCCGCCGGGCTGCATCCGGTCCTAGCGCTGGGAACGCCCGACGCGGCCGGCGTGTGGGGGCGCGACCCGGCGTTCCCCGACCTACCAACGGCCGTGCACCAGGCCAGCGCCCGCGCGGCCCCGGCGGCGCTGCTGAAGGCCCTGCGCGCCACCGCGGCCGCCGTGCAGATGGACGCCGCGCTGGTGCTGCCTGAACTGTGCCCAGCGGCCCTGGTGGCAAGGTGGCGCCAGGCGAGCACCGCCATTACCGCCGACCCGGACACGCTGACGGTCGCCGCCGCACAGGGCGTCCGGCCGGGGAGCGCCGCCACGGCCTCGGCGGTGCTGGGCGCCATCGTGGAGGGTGGCCCGGCTATTCCGGCGCTGCGGGCGTGGATCGCAGCCCGCTATGCCTGAGGGCCTCCATGATCCTACGACAGTAGCATAACGGTCTGCTTCCCCTCCCCCGGAGAGAGAGGGAAGAGACGATCCCTACGCCATGTGCAGTCACCCTTCCGCGGCCTGAACGACGCGGATGCAGCGGCGCATGACGGTCGGCAGCGCCTCCCCGTCAAGGCCGTCCACCCGGCGCAGCAACCCTTCCGCGGTGATCGCCGACACCTGCGCGGCATAGACATCCATGTGCAGCTCGAAATGGGTGAAGCCGTGCGCGGCATGGCCGGCCAGCCGCCAGGCTGCCGGCTGCGGCGCATGGGCCAGCGCCTCCTGCAACGGCCATGGCTCCTCCCGCCAGGGCGTGCCTGGCAATTCCAGCATGCCGCCCAATAGTCCCTGCGGCGGACGGCGGCGCAGCAGGACCTGGCCGGCCCCATCCGCCAGCCAGAACTGCGCGCCATGGCGCAGCGGGCGCACCGCCTTGGGCGCCTTGCGCGGCAGTTCCGCGGCAACGCCCGCGACCTGGGCGGCACAGGACCCCCGCCAGGGACACAGGGCGCAGGCCGGCGCGCGCGGGGTGCAGATGGTGGCCCCCAGGTCGAACAGCGCCTGGGTGAAGTCGGCCGGGCGGACCTGGGCGTCGGGGTCCTCGCCGAGCCGGGCAGCCGCGGCGGCGATGGCCGGGCGGGCGCCGGGCAGCGGCGTGCCGATGGCCGCGATGCGGGCGGCGACGCGCTCCACGTTGCCATCGACCGGCACGGCAGGCACCCCGAACGCTATGCTGGCGACCGCCGCCGCCGTGTAAGGGCCAACGCCAGGCAAGGCGCGCAACCCCTGGACATCGCTGGGGAAGCCTCCCATTTCTGTAACGCGGCGGGCGCAGGCGTGCAGGTTCCGCGCCCGGGCGTAGTAGCCCAGGCCGGCCCAGGCCTCCATCACCTCGGCTTCCGGCGCGGCGGCGAGGGCCTGGACGGTGGGGAAGCGGGCTAGGAAGCGTTCGAAGTACGGGATCACGGCGGTTACGGTGGTCTGTTGCAGCATGATCTCGCTCAGCCAGACCCGGTAGGGGTCGGGCGCCTCGCCTGGCAGCGCGCGCCAGGGCATCCGGCGGCGGTGGCGGTCATACCAGTGCAGCAGCGCGGCTGCGGGCGGAACAGGGGGCACGGGACAGCAGTATGGGCGACCAGGCAGCCGACAGCAAGCCAGCGGACACGCCCGGAACAACGCCAGGCGGCATCGGAACTGGCAACAAGCAGCTTGGCAACTCGGGGTCAGGCGCCGCCGCAGATGCCGCCCGGCACGTCTATGGCCCGCGGCCGATTGGCGCCCTGGTGCCGGGTATCACCCGGCCCGCGTTCAAGAAGCGGTCCCCGGCCGGGGCGCAGGTGATGGCCGACTGGCCCAGCATCGTCGGACCCGGCCTGTCCGCCGTCACTGTCCCCCGCCGCCTGATCGGCGGCACGCTGACCCTGGCATGCAGCGGGCCGATGGCGATGGAGCTGCAGCACATGTCCGGCCAGGTGATCGAGCGCGTCAACAGCCATCTCGGCCGCGTGCTGGTCCTGCGCCTGCGCTTCGTGCAGGACCCGACGCCGCCTGCCCCGCCCCTTCCGCCACCGCCGCGCCGCCCAACCGCCGTTGTCGCAGTGCCCGGCATCGCCCCCGGTCCGTTGCGCGATGCCCTATCCGCCCTGGGCCAGGTGGTTGCAGGGCAGCGGGACGCCGGGGCATAAGGCGACGATCTCATCCGGAGGCCGCCATGCCCGTCACCCGCCGCCTGCTGATCGCCGCCGCTGCAACCCTTCCCGCCTGGGCCGCCGCGCGCCCGGCCTGGGCCGAGGACGCCGACCCCCGCATGACCGAGCGCACGCTGGGCGCAGCCGATGCGAAGGTGGTCGTGACCGAGTGGTTCTCGATGACCTGCACCCATTGCGCCGCGTTCCAGAAAGAGACGTTCCCGTCGATTCGCACCAAGCTGATCGACACGGGCCGGGTGCGTTATGTCTGGCGCGACTTCCCGCTGGACCAGGTGGCGCTGACGGCCGCCATGGTCGCCCGTGCCCTGCCGCCCGAGCGGTACGAGCCGTTCGTGACGGCGCTGCTGGGCACGCAGGACCGCTGGGCATTCGCCCGCGGCGTGAACTCGACGGACGAGCTGGCGAAGTATGCCGCCCTGGCCGGCATGTCCCGTCCCGCGTTCAACACTGTCATCGCCGACGCAGTGCTGAAGAACGAAATCCTTGCCGCGCAGGCTGAGGCGGAGAAGGCCGGCGTGGACAGCACGCCCACCTTCTTCATAAACGGCAAGCCGACCAAGGGCGCCGTGTCCTATGCCGACTTCGAGAAAGCCGTGGACGCCGCCGTCGCGTAAGTCCGCATGACGGCTTCCCGCTCCCGGCTGGTCCGGCTGGCTGTCGCCGGGTTCAAGAGCTTCGCCGAGCCCGCGTCGCTGGACATCCTGCCGGGCCTGACCGGGATCGTCGGCCCCAACGGCTGCGGCAAGAGCAACGTGGCCGAGGCCCTGCGCTGGGCCATGGGCGAGGGCAACGCTCGCACCCTGCGCGGCGCGGAGATGGACGATGTCATCTTCGCCGGCACCGCCGCCCGCCCCAGCCGCAACCTCGCCGAGGTCTCGCTAGTGGTGGAGGGCGACGGCTTCCCCGCCCCCTTCACCGGCCAGGCCGAGCTGCAGGTGGTCCGCCGGATCGAGCGCGGCGTCGGCAGCTCCTACCGCGTGAACGGGCGAGAGGCGCGGGCGCGCGACGTGCAGACGCTGTTCGCCGACCTGGCCAGCGGCGCCCGGTCCTCGGCGATGGTCAGCCAGGGCCGCGTCAGCGCCATCGTCGGCGCGCGTCCGGACGACCGGCGCTCAGTGCTGGAGGAGGCCGCGGGGATCACCGGCCTGCACGCCCGGCGGGCCGAGGCGGATGGCAAGCTGCGCGCCGCCGAGGCCAACCTGGCGCGGGCGGAGGACACCAGGGACCACCTGGAGCGGCAGCTTGCCGGCCTGCGCGGCCAGGCCCGGCAGGCGGAGCGTTACCGTGCCGTGTCGGAGGCGATTGGGGCGGCGGAGGCCGGGCTGCTGGCCCTGGCCCACGCCCGCGCTGTTGCGGCCCGGGATGCGGCGGCGGCGGCGCTCGCAGCGGCGCAGGGCGCCGTCGTCCGCGCAGCCGCCCGGTCCTCCGCCGCGGGGAGCGGGGCTGCAGCCGCCGCCGCCGCGCTTCCCGCGTTGCGCGTTGCCGAGGCGGAAACCCGGACGGCGCTGGAACGCTTGCGGACGGAGCATGCCGGGCACCAGGCCGCCGCCGGGCGCGCCAGGGACGCCCTGGCCGCCGCGAGCGCCCGGCGCGCGCAAGTCGCCCGGGACCTCACCCACGCCGAGCAGGTTGCGCGGGATGCGGCAGGCGCCGACGCCCGTTTGGCCGCGGAGGCGGTGGACCTGGAGCAGAACCTCCTTGCAGACCCTGACCGTATGGCGGCGTTGCAGGAGGCCGCACGGCAGGCTGCCACCATGCTGCGGGAGGCCGAGGCCGCCGCCGCCGCCGCCGGGGAACGCGCGGCCGGGGTGACGGCACAGGTCCAGGCGCTGGCGCAGGTGCTGGCGCAGGCCGAGACGCGGGCGCGACGCTCCGCTGACACCCTGGCCCGCGTGCAGGCCGACCGCAGCCGCGCCGCGCTGGCGATCCTGGACCCGGCCCGCATTGCCGCCGCCCAGGCGGAGCAGCACGCCGCCGAAACCGCCCTGGGTGAGGCACAGGCTCAGCTCGACCGCGCCGAGCGTGCCCGTGCCGCCGCAGTCCCCGCCGCAGCCGCCGCACGTGAGGCGCAGAGCCGTGCCGATGCCGCCTGCGCCCGCCTGGGAGCGGAGGCCGGCGCCCTGGCGGAACTGTTGGCGGTGGCTGACGGCGAGCGCTGGCCGCCGATGATCGACCGCCTGCAGGTGCCGCCGGGCCTAGAGGCGGCGCTGGGCGCAGCACTGGGCGGGGAGTTGGACGCCGCCGCCAATCCGGGCGCGGCACGGCATTGGCGGGCGCTGCCGTTGCTCCCGGCGGCGCCGCTCCCGGGGGAGGCGCTGGCGGCTCTGGTCCAGGGTCCGCCCGCCCTAGGCCGTGCGCTCTCCGGCATCGGCGTCGTGGCGGACGACGTAGCGGGCGACGCTATGCAGCCGGAGCTGCATCCCGGGCAGTCTCTGGTGTCGCGGGCCGGGGCGGTATGGCGCTGGGACGGCTACACCGTGCGCGCCGGGACGCCCACCGCCGCCGCCATACGCCTGCAGCAACGCAACCGGCTGACCCTGCTGCGGACGGGTCTTGCGGAGGCCGAGGCCACGTCCGAATCGACCCGGACCCGGCGCGCGTCAGCCGATGCCGCAGAGCGCCAGGCTGCCGCAGACGACGCGCAGGCCCGCCTTGCCCGCCGCAATGGCGAGGCCAGGGCCGACCGCGCCCGCCAGGCCGCTGCCGGCCTACAGACCCAAGCCGCCGCGGCTGCCGCCAAGCTGGCCCAACTGGATGCGCAGGCGGCGAACTTTACGCCCGAGGCGGCGGAGGCTACTGCGGCCCTGGACCAGGCCCGGGCGCAGCGTGCGGCCCTGCCCGACGCCGACCGGCTGCGTAGCGAAGCCGAGCAGGCCCGCACCGCCCTGGCCGCCACCCGCAAGCAGGACACCGCCGCCGCCCGGGCCGTGGACGCCGCCGCCCGCGACCACGCCGCGCGACAAGCCCGGCGGACGGTGCTGACCCGCGAGCGCGAGGACTGGCAGTTCCGCGCCGTCGATGCGCGCGACCGCGTGCGGGATCTGGACGCCCGGCGTGCGGAGGCCGATGCCGAGCAGGCCCGCCTCGCGGACGAACCCGCTGCCGTCGCCCGGCGTGCCGAGCGGGGCGCCGTCCTGCTTGGTCAGGCGGAGGCGGCGCACAAGCAGGCAGCGGCAGCGCTCTCGGAGGCCGAGCACACCACCGCCGCCACTGCCGCTGCGGCACGGACGGCCGAGTCGGCGTTGGGCGGCGCGCGCGAGGCTCTGGCGCGGGCTGAAGCCGCGGCAACCCAGGCGGAGGGCGCCCTGTCCCCACTGCCAGCCCCGCCCGGCCCGGCGCCAGCCGACCTGTCCCAGGCCGCCGAGGACCGCACCCGCTCCACCCTGGCCCGCCTGGTGCTCGAACGGGACGACATGGGGCCGGTGAACCTGCGCGCCGAGATCGAGGCGGCGGAGATCGAGGGCGCGATGGTGGCCGTCCAGCAGGACCGCGACGAGCTGGCCGCGGCCATCGCCAAGCTGCGCGGCGGCCTGGGCCAATTGAACCAGGAGGGCCGGGAGCGGCTGCAGGCGGTGTTCCAGCAGGTGGACCGTCACTTCCAGGCCCTGTTCAGCCGCATGTTCGGCGGCGGGCGGGCGCACCTGGCGATGGTGGGGTCGGACGACCCGCTGCAGGCCGGGCTGGAGATCTACGCGCAGCCGCCGGGCAAGAAGCTGACGACGCTGACCCTGCTGTCCGGCGGCGAGCAGGCCCTGACGGCGCTGAGCCTGGTATTCGCGGTGTTCCGCTGCAACCCGGCCCCGGTCTGCGTGCTCGACGAGGTCGATGCGCCGCTGGACGACGCCAACGTGGACCGTTTCTGCGCCCTGCTGCACGACATGGTGCAGGAGACCGGCACGCGGTTCCTGGTGGTGACGCATCACCAGCTCACCATGGCGCGGATGGACCGGCTGTATGGGGTGACGATGCAGGAGCGCGGGGTGTCCCGGCTGCTGTCGGTGGACCTGGGGGCGGCGGTGGCGATGGTGGACGCCGTTGCGGCCGAGTAGCCGGGGCGGCCGCTCAGGCGGGCCGTGCAGCGCGTTGCACGTTGTGACGTGACGTTCGGCATGGACGTCGCAGCCCCGCCTTTTGCCTGCCGGGGTTGAACCCATCTATAATGACGCCAAGACAACAGGGCAGGCGATGTACTTAGATGGAAGATCCGCGCGCTAATGAAATTCTGGACATCGTCGCCACTGAGACCGCGGTGGATCGGAGCCGTCTGCTGCCCGACGCGTTGCTGAGTGACCTGAATATCCCGTCGATCGACCTCGTCCAGGCCATCTTCGCCATTGAGGAACGTTTCAAGGTGGACGTTCCCGTCGTGTCCGACCGAACCGGCGCAGAGTTCCAGACCGTTGGCGACCTTGTGAGCCACGTTCTGGCGACGCTTGGCCCGGTTCCGGCGGAGGGCCTGCAGCCTGGTGCTTGACCCTAGCCGGCGGCGCATCGCCATCACCGGGTTGGGCGCGATCTGTGCGTTAGGGCAGCAGGTGCCAGAGGTCTGGGCGGCGATGCAGGCCGGGCAGTGTGGCATTGCGCCGATTACCGGCATCCAGACCAACCGGCTGTCCACCGGCATCGCCGCCCAGGTGCCCGGCTTCGACCCCGCCGCCCACCTTGGCAACCGCCGTGCGCCCACGCTGGACCGCGGTGTGCAACTGGCGATCGTGGCGGCGCGGGAGGCAATGCAGCAGGCAGGGCTTCAGCCCGATCCAGCCCAGGCGCACCGCCGGGCCGTCATCCTCGCTGCCGTCATCGGCCAGACCAGCCTCGATGCTGAGTATTACCGGTTCTATGGCGAAGGCGCCGCGCGCGCGCACCCCCTGACAGTGCCCCGGATCATGACAAACGGCCCGGCGTCCCACCTGACGATGGAGTTTGGGATGCACGGCCCCTCGTATGCTGTGGCGTCCGCCTGCGCCTCGGCCAACCACGCCATCGCCTGCGCCGCCGATGCGATCCGCCTCGGCCGGTCCGACGTGGTGCTGACCGGGGGGGCCGACGCCTCCATCGTGGCGGGCGTGTTCAAGTGCTGGGAGGCGCTGCGGGTGCTCAGCGCCGACACCTGCCGGCCGTTCTCCCGCGACCGCTCGGGCCTGGTGCTCGGGGAAGGCGCGGGCATCCTGGTGCTGGAGAGCTGGGAGCACGCCACCCGGCGCGGTGCCCTTATCCTGGCGGAACTGGCTGGCGTCGGCATGAGCGCGGACGGCGCCGACCTGACCGCGCCCAATGCCGCCGGGGCAGCGGCGGCGATGCGCGCGGCGCTGGACGACGGCGGCCTAGACTCCTCGGAGATCGGCTGGGTCAACGCGCACGGCACCGGCACCCGGCTGAACGACCGGACGGAGAGTGCGGCGTTGCACCAGGTGTTCGCCCGTCCGCCCCCGGCCAGTTCGAACAAAAGCATGATCGGCCATTGCCTTTCTGCTGGCGGCGGGTTGGAGGCCGTGGCGACCGTCATGGCCCTGCGCGACGGCGTGCTTCCCCCCACCGCGAACTTTCGCGAATCCGACCCGGAGTGCGACTTGGACACGATCCCAAACACCGCGCGCGTGCTGCCCATCCAAGCGGCGCTCAGCAACTCCTTCGCTTTTGGCGGCCTGAATGCCGTCCTGGCTTTGAAGGCTGTGCCAAGCGTCGCGGCCGGGGCTGCGCCAGGCGTTGCAGCCGGGGCTGCGCCAGGCGTTGCAGCCGGGGCTGCGCCAGGCGTTGCAGCCGGGGCTGCGCCAGGCGTTGCAGCCGGGGCTGCGCCAGGCGTTGCAGCCGGGGCTGCGCCAGGCGTTGCAGCCGGGGCCGCAGCATGACCGCAACGGCATACGTCAACCGCATCGGCACCGCTAACCCGTCGCACGACGTGCACGAGGCTTTCGTCACCCTAGGTCGGGACATGCTGGCCGACGACAAGTCGCGCCAGGTATTCGAACGCATGGTGGAGCGGTGCGCCATCGACCACCGTTGGTCCCACTTCCAACCCGGTGAGCCCGGCACCGCCACCGCGGACACCTCCGGCTTCTATCGCCGCGGTAGCTTTCCCAGCACCGGGGCGCGCATGAAGCAGTATGCCGGCAATGCCGTCGATCTGGCGCTGGCTGCCATCGCCAACTCCGGCATCTCCACCCATGGGATCACCCACCTGATCGCCGTGAGCTGCACCGGCTTCATCGCCCCTGGGCTGGACCAGGTGATCGCCGACCGCCTGGGCCTGGGCGGGGCGCTGGAACGGACGATGATCGGCTTCATGGGCTGCTATGCCGGGGTGCCGGCGCTGCGGGCCGCGCGGCACATCATCCGGTCGGACCCGGATGCCCGCGTGCTGGTGGTCAACGTCGAGCTGTGCTCCCTGCACATGCAGGAGACGTCGGACCTGGAGACGGTGCTGACATTCCTGCTGTTTGGCGACGGCGCGGCCGCCGCGCTGGTCACAGCCGAGCCGCACGGCCTGGCGCTGCACGACTTCCGCTCCACCGTGCTGCCGGACACGCAGGACATGATCACCTGGCGGATCGGCGACCAGGGCTTCGACATGCACCTGTCCGGCAAGGTGCCCGCCCGGATCGCCACGGCGCTGCGGGCCGAGGCCGACCGCAACGATGCCGACGGGCTGCTGCGGGGAGAGGACCCGCGCGACATCCCATTATGGGCCGTTCATGCCGGGGGGCGCACGGTGCTGGACGGGGTGGAGCAGGGCCTGCGCCTAGCTGCGGATGCGCTGGACTACTCGCGCGGCGTGCTGCGGGACGTCGGCAACATGAGTTCGGCCACGCTGATGTTCGTGCTGGCGCGCATCCTGGCCGGTGACGCCGTGGGCCGCGGCATGGCCATCGCCTTCGGCCCCGGCCTGGCCGCGGAGACCTTCCGCTTCACCAGGGTCTAGCCCGTGGTGGACCTGACCCGCCGCAGCCCGCAACTGGAGTGGATGGACACCGAGCCGGTCAGCGCGGAGGAGTTCGCCGCCGTGCTGGCCGACCTGGCGGTGGTAAACACGGTCACCCTCGCCCGTCCGCCCACCGTTGCCTTCATGCGCCGCGTCGCACGGCGAGCGCCGAAGGGAACGCGGCTGCGCGTGCTGGACGTAGGCTATGGCGAGGGCGACATGCTGCGCCGCCTGCATCGCTGGGGCACCCGCGTCGGCATGCCACTCGACTTGGCCGGCATCGACCTCAACCCCTGGAGCGCTGCCGCGGCCCGGGCGGCGACCCCGGCGGGCATGGACATCGACTACCGGACCGGCGACCTGTTCGACGAGCCGGCCGGCGGGCAGGACGTGGTGATCAGCTCGCTGTTCACCCATCACCTGACGGATGCCCAACTGGTCGAGTTCCTGGAATGGATGGAGCGCAGCGCTGCCCGCGGCTGGTTCATCAACGACCTGCAGCGGCACCCGCTGGCCTATTACGGCTTCCGGGCATTGTCGGCGGCGGCGGGCTGGCATCCGATGGTGCGGCATGACGGGGCGATCAGCGTGGAGCGCAGCTTCCAGCGGCGTGACTGGCAGGGGCTGCTGCGCCGGGCCGGGCTAGATGGCGTGGCTGAGGTGCGCTGGCGCTTGCCGTTCCGGCTTTGCGTCAGCCGCATCAGGTGACTCCCGCGAGTACTGGGCCAGGTGCGGGGCTGATTGCGGGCGGCGGCGTCGCAGGAGCCGCCGTGGCCTGCCTGCTTGGCCCGGAGGCGCTGCTGATCGAACGGGAAGCGGCGGCCCACGACAAGATCTGCGGCGAGTTCATCAGCCACGAGGCGCAGGGCTACCTGACGCGGCTCGGCATCGACCTGGCCGCGCTCGGGGCGGCGCCGATCGACAGGGTGCGGCTGGTGCACGGCGACAGGGTAGCCGGTGCGCCCCTGCCCTTCCGCGGCTACGGCCTGTCCCGGCGTGCCCTGGACGCGGCGCTGCTGGCGGCTGCGGCGCGTGCCGGGGCGCAGGTGCTGCGGGGCCATGCGGTCCGCGCCGTCCTGCCAGACGGCCTGGACGTCGCCGGGCAGGGCAAGCTGTCTGGCGCCGCCGTGTTCCTCGCCACCGGCAAGCACGACCTGCGCGGCGTCCGCCGCACCCCGGCCCAGCCGCCGGAGGACCTTGTCGGACTGAAGATGTATTTCCGGCTGCACCCTGACCAGGCCGCGACGCTGGCCGGTCATGTCGAGTTGCTGCTGTTCCGCGGCGGCTACGCCGGGCTGCAGCTCATCGAGGACAGCGTCGCCAACTTGTGCCTGCTGATCCGCCGGGACCGCTTCACGGCAGCAGGCGCGGACTGGCCCGGCCTGCAGGAGCACCTGGAGCGGGCGGCGCCGCATCTTCGGCAGCGGCTCGCCGGCTCATCGCCGTTGCTGGACCGGCCATTGACCATATTCCGGGTGCCCTACGGCTACGTTCACCAGGCGGCGGCGACCGATCCGCCAGGACTATTCCGCCTGGGTGACCAAGTCGCGGTGATCCCGTCCTTCAGCGGCGATGGCGTCTCGATCGCCTTGCATACCGCCTTCGCAGCCGTGCGGGCCTACGGCATCGCCAACCCTGCCGCCTACCACCAGGCCATGCGCCGCGACCTGTCGGGCCAGATCGCCCGGGCCTCGCACCTGTTGCGGGCAGGCCGCCTAGCGCCGGGCTTCGCGGTGCAGGCGGCGCGGCTCTGGCCGGGTGCGCTGCGCTGGATCGCAACGATGACGCGCGTCCCGCCATGGGCCATGCTGGAAGCCTAATCCTGCCCGTGAACCCTAATCCCGCCCGTGGACAAAGTCGCCGATGCCGTCCAGCAACGCATCCGGCTCGTCGATGCGGAGGGAGTGGCTGCTGTCCTCGAACACGCGCAGGCGTGACCCCGGGATCAACCGATGAATTTCCTCACTGAACTCCGGCGGGCAAATCCAGTCGTGCCGCCCAGCCAGGACCAGCGTTGGCGCCGTGATCCGCGGCAGGTTTGCACGCAGGTCGAACGTCCGCAGGAAGCCGTCCGGCCCGAAAGCGCGGTTCAGCGGCTCGGGGGACGGCTCGGCCCGGCCGCGTACCGCCGCGGCGGACGCCGCATCATACCGGCGCGCATAGAGCGGACCCATGACGGCATAGTAGTGCTGCAACTGCTCTGCCGTCCGGAACCCGCCCGCCCACAGCACCTCGCAAACCTGCTGCTGCTCCGGCGTGCCGCGCTCCGCCACGATCTGCCGGGCGCGCGGGATGAAGCCGCCATGCGCGGCCGTGACCATCAGGATCAGGTGCGACACCGCCTCTGGATACCGGATTGCATGCGCCATCGCGACCATGCCGCCGTAGCTGGTCCCGAGGCTCACCACCGGCCCCAATCCGAGATGCCGGCGCAGGGCCTCCATGTCCTCGACGTTCTCGTCCAGGGTATATAGCGCCGGGTCGCCGCGGGCTGACCGCCCCTGGCCGCGATGATCGAAATATACGAGCTGCATCCGGCTGGCGAGCGGTGAGAAGGCAGGCTTGAACCCGGAATGGTTACCCCCGGGGCCGCCGTGGATGACCAGGGCGGCTGGCCTCTCCCGCATCGCCGGCCCGTCCGGCACCAGCCCGGCACCTTCCACATCGAAGTAGATTTCGGTTCCGCGCACCGCCGCCCGCATAGCCGCCTCCGTTATTCCGCGGCAACATTCAACCTGGGCGTGGTGTCGAGAAGCGCCTGCAGCAGGATTGCCTGCTCGTCCAGCGCCACCGCCAACTCGGGATCGACGGTGCGGGTGCGATAAGCGTTATCCAGCCGAATCAGCCCGGTGGGGCAGTGACGGTCGTCCTGCCAGCCCGGGTAGTCCATGACTGGATAAATACAGAGCCCCTCGACCGGAACGCCGCGCCGCATCGCGGTCCGCACCTCGCCGCCGACATAGCGCAGCCAGCCAGGGCCATTGTCTCCTTCCGCCCCGGTCTCGGAGATCATCACCGGACGGCCGTAGCGGGCGTGGACTTCCACCAGCATCTCGTGCAGGGGGCGGAACAGGCGGTGTCCCATGCCCATCGCCTCCACCTCATGCACCCACTCGTTGTTGAAGTAGAAATTGACGCCGACGATGTCGAGGTAGTCCGGCCGTCCGCCCAGTGCCGGGTCCATAAGTCCGGCCATCATGTCCCAGGCCTGGAACTGCGACCGGCGGTAAAGCTCGGCCCGCTCGTGATCGTGCGGCCGGTCGGGGTGGGCGGTGATGTAGATCAGCGGCTCCGCCTGCATGACGCGCGCCCGCGGGTCCACGGCGCGCACGGCCTCAATGCCGGCGATGGCGGCGCGGACCAGTTGCTGCTTTAGGGCATAGCCACGGGTTTCGCCAAAGGGGTGCATATCGCCCTTGTCTCCGCCGGCCCAGGACCAGAACGAGATTTCGTTCACCGGGCACCAGACCGGTGCCTCGCCGCCTTCTTCACATACCACCTGCGCCGCGGCGGCGGCGAAGGCGGCGAAGCGGTCCACGAAGGCCGGTGACCAGATGTCGAGGTCGTGCGGTAGGCCGTAGTGGCACAGGTCCCAGATTACCTGGATGTCTGCCCGCCGCGCCGCGCGGAGCATCGGCAGGAAACTGGACCAGTCATACCGCCCGGGGGCTGTCTCGATCAGATGCCAGCGTAGGCCATCCCGCACCGTGTGCAGGCTAGCCTTGCGTAGCATCCCGTAGTCCTGCTCGGCAGCCAGGTCGTGACGAGTCGCGGCGACGATGTCCAACTGGCGCCCGTCCCGCCGTCGGTGGGACGACGCCTCGAACCCGCCTTGCAGGAAGCTGCGGAACAAGGGCCGCCCAGGGATCGCCGTCATGACGCCGGCCTTACTCCGCTGCAGCCGGCACCTGGGCTACCGCGTCCAGCACCCGTTCTTTAGCCGCTAGTCGCTGGTAAGTTGCAAGCGCCTGGCCGACAACCTGGTCCATGTTGTAATATTTGTAGGTCGCCAGACGCCCGACGAAGGTCACGTTGGGAGTCGCATCCGCCAGCGCCTGATAGCGCTGGTACAGGGCCGCATTCTCCGGCCGCGGCACCGGGTAGTACGGGTCGCCCTCAGCCGATGGATACTCATAGCAGACGCTGGTCCGTGGATGCTCCTGCCCCGTGAGGTACTTGAACTCCGTGATCCGGGTGTACGGCACGGCCTCAGCGGGGTAGTTGATCACGCCGACGTCCTGGAACTGCGGCTGGTCATGCGTCTCATGCCGGAATTGCAGGGAGCGGTAGGGCAGCTTGCCATAGCGATGGCCGAAGAACTCATCGACCGGCCCAGTGAAGATCAACTGGTCGTAACTGGCGGGATCGATGTCCTTGTAGTCCGTGCCCAGGGCCAAATGGATGCCGGGGTGGTCCAGCATCTGCTCGAACATCCGGGTGTAGCCGTCCAGCGGCATCTGTTGGTGCTGGTCGGTGAAGTAGCGGTCATCGTCGCTGGTCCGGGTCGGCACGCGAGAGGTGACGGACTTGTCCAGCTCGCTCGGGTCCAGGCCCCACTGCTTGCGGGTGTAGCCCTGGAAGAACGCCTCGTACAGCTCGCGCCCAACCTTGCTCAGCACCACGTCGGCGGAGGTGCGGATCGTGCCAGAGTGCTCGGCCTTGCTCTCAAGGAAGGCCTCGACCTCATCTTGCGTCAGGTCCACGCCAAAGAAGCGGTTGACCGTTTGCCGGTTGATCGGCATCGGCAGCTCCATGCCGCGCACCTGAGCCAGCACGCGGTGCTCGTAGGACCGCCACTCGGTGAAGCGCGACAGGTAATCGAGGATCACCTGCGAGTTGGTGTGGAAGATGTGCGGGCCATAGGGATGGATCAACACACCAGCCGCGTCATGCTGGTCATAAGCATTGCCGCCGATATGCGGGCGGCGGTCGATCAGCAGCACGCGCTTGCCCGACCCAGCCGCCAGCCGCTCCGCCAGTACGGAGCCGGCGAACCCGGCGCCGACGATCAGCACATCATACTGCTGCCGCTTCGAGGGCAGATCGGCCTTGCCCGGCCGCGCCTGCCGCTGCTGCAGGACATGCGCGGACATTTCGGACCAGATCGCATCCCATGACATGCCGGCCAGCATCGCGTCAGCCTTCGCCAGCCAACCCTGCGGGCCGCGCGCCAAGGCCAGCGCCGCATCCGTTGCCGCCGCGAAGGCTTCGGCAGTCCCGGCAATCTGCACGGCCGGCATCGCGCCGTACTGCCGCACCACGTCCACGATGGGCGTGGACACCACCGGACGCCCGGCCGCGAGGTACTCCGGCGTCTTGGTCGGGCTGATGAACCGCGTCGCCTCGTTGATGGCGAACGGCATCAGCGCCACGTCCCAGTTAGCGACATAGGCCGGCAGGTCGGCATACTCCTTGCTGCCGAGATAGTGCAGGTTCGGCCGCTGCGGCAGTTCGTCGAGGTCGAGCTTCGCCAGCGGGCCGACCAGCACGAAGTGCGTGTCCGGCCGCAGGTCGGCCAGGCGGCTCAGCAGGACCCGGTCCAGCCGCTCGTCCAGCACGCCATAGAAGCCCATGCGCGGGTGCGGAATCGCCTGCTGGTCCGCCGGGTCGGGCAGCCCGTTGCGGGCAGGCTGGAAATGCGCAGTGTCCACGCCGCTCGGGAAGGCGTGGACGTTGCCGTGCTGGCGGCTTTTGGCCTCATGCAAGCTGTGCCCGCCGGTGAACACCAAGGCGGCCCGCGCCATTAGGTCGCGCTCCCACCCTGGCAGGGCCGGGTCGGCGCCTGCGAAGGCGGACAGCTCGTCCATGCAGTCATAGATGACCGGATTGCCCTTCAGGTGGCCGGCAAACGCTTGGGCATGCGGGGTGTAAAACCACAGCACAGGATTGCTGACGGCGAACTCTTGTAACACCTGATCTAGTAGCGTATGCTGAACATCAGTCCAGTCCAAACCACCGGGGATGCGCGGCTGTAGAACGATAACGCCCTCGCTGGACAGGCGCCGATCCATGCTTGGCTGTGCGGCGCTGGTCGGTATTGGCTCCTCCCAGAACAGCACACGCATAGACTTGACAGCACGGCTCAACAAATGCTGGGGACGCTGGAAGACAAAATCCCATCGGAGATGGGAGAAACAAATCAAATCGTTCCGGGCAACCCCGGTATTCTCGTGTACGGGACCGGGCACTGCACCACTGAGTCGCATTGATCTTCCTTCCTATCCACGATGCAACGCCTTTAACCAGATATTGGTTCGTTAGTCTCATATCGCAAATGCGACATCACGGGATCGTCGTGGGAGGAGCAAGCGGAGGCTGTCGCGGCGCTGCAACAATGCAACCTCCGCCCCCCGCGCGTGTTGCTTCTGCCGCCTGGAGTTCCCGCCGGGCGCAGCCGGACGCATCGATGCCCCACTCGCCCGAAGCCATGCACATCCCCGACCCGCACCTCCCCCCCGGTCATCATCATGACCCCCAACCTCCCAGCCGGCAGGATCCCGACCTGCACGACCCCGAAGCCGCAGCGCGCGCAGCCAAGTTGCACTACGTCAGCGATCGTCGCCCCGGCATCACCCGGGAGCGCGACGGTGACGCCTGGGTGTTCCGCGACCTCCACGGCAAGCAAATCCTCGACCCGCAGGTGCTGGACCGCATTCGCAAGCTGGCCATCCCGCCCGCCTACACTGACGTCTGGATCTGCCGGGACCCTCGCGGCCACCTGCAAGCCGTGGGCCGCGACGCCCGGGGCCGCAAGCAATACCGCTACCACCCGCGCTGGCGGGAGGTCCGGGACGAGGCGAAGTATGGCAAGATGCTCACCTTCGGCCGCGTGCTGCCCACGATCCGGGCACAGGTGGCGCGCGACCTGGCGCTGCCCGGCCTGCCAAAGCGCAAGGTGCTCGCCGCCATCGTCGCCCTGCTGGAACGCACGATGATGCGCGTTGGCAACGAGGAGTATGCCAAGACCAACCAAAGCTTCGGCCTGACGACGCTCCGCAACCAGCATGTGCAGGTCAAGGGCACCCATGTCGCCTTCGACTTCCGCGGCAAGCACGGTGTGCAGCACCACATCGACCTCGCCGATCGCCGCCTGTCCCGCGTGGTCGAGCGGTGCCGGGACTTGCCGGGGCAGGACCTGTTCCAGTTCCTCGATCATGACGGCGAGGCGCACCACGTTGCGTCCGACGACGTGAACGGTTACTTGCATGAAGTTAGTGGCGAGGAGATCACCGCCAAGGACTTCCGCACCTGGGCCGCGACCAACCTGGCCGCGCTGGCGCTGCGCGACCGGGAGGCCTTTGACACGCCCGCGAAGGCGAAAAAGCACCTAGTCGAGGTCGTCGAGCACGTCGCAAAGAACCTCGGCAACACCCCGGCGATCTGCCGCAAGTGCTACATCCACCCGGCGGTGTTCGATGGCTACCTCGACGGCAGCTTGATCGAGTGCCTGAAGGCCCGTGCGGACGCGGCGTTGGAGGATAAGGCCGGGCTGACTCCGGACGAGGTCGCCGTGACTATCTTCCTGAGCCGCCGCTTGGGTGAGGCCCTCGCCGACCCGGCGCATACGCCCCTGCGGACGTGACCGGCGAGGATCCAGCACAAGATCTCGCACAAGCCTGCGCCGATGCGATGTGGGCAGGCGATACGACCAGCCACGGCTTGGGGATGACATTGGACTGGGTACGGCCTGGCATGGCGCGGCTGTCCATGCCGGTGACGGCGGCGATGTTGAACGGCCTCGGCACCTACCATGGCGGCTTCATCTTCGCATTGGCAGACAGCGCCTTCGCGTTCGCCTGCAACACAGATAGCCTGGCCTCTGTAGCCAGCCACTGCGCCGTCACCTTCTTGCAGCCGGCGCGGCTGGGCGACAGCCTGGTTGCGGAAGCTGCTGAACGTCACCGCGCCGGGCGCAGCGACATCTACGATGTGCAAGTGACGGCTGCCGGTGAGGTCGTGGCCGAGTTCCCCGGCCACTCCCGCACCACCGGCGGGCGGGTTGTGGAGGTGCGCTAAGCGCCTGACCAGCATCTCCCTTCTCTCCCCGGTCCCGGGTGAGGAAGGCGGCACAAGGCTTGCACGACGTCAGGGCGGCAACCGGAGAAGCACTTTGCGCGCCTTTACTCTACTGCTGCTGCTGGTTGCCGCTGCCCCGGCGTTTGCCCAATCCGCACCTGGTCCCACCCTGGCCCAGGTGCGTGCCCGCGGCATGCTGGAGTGCAGCGCCAGCCTGGGCACGCCGGGCTTCGGCACGTTTGACAAGACGGGCGTGTTCCAGGGCTTGGATGCCGATGAGTGCCGGGCCATAGCCGCCGCCGTGCTGGGCGAGCCAAAGGTGCGGTTTAACGCCCTGTCATCCCCGCAGCGCCTGACGGCCCTGCAGACCGGCCAAGTGGACGTGGTGCTGGAAACCCTGACCTGGACCCAGACGCGCGAGGCCGCCAACGGGCTGGAGTTCGCCGGCATCAACTTCTACGACGGCCAGAGCTTCCTGGTCCGCAAGTCCAGCGGCGTGAAGACCGACGCCGACCTGAAGGGCGCCGCCATCTGCACCACCCAAGGCAGCACCAGCGAGCTGAACCTGGCCGACTGGTCCCGTACCACCGATGCCAACATCCGCCCGGTGGTGTTCGAGCGCAACGTCGATGGCTACGCCGCCTACGACGCCGGGCGCTGCGACGCCTACAGCACCGACGCCAGCCAGTTGGCCGCCACCCGGACCGCGCTGCAGGTGCCGGACGACCACTTCGTGCTGGCGGTCCGCATCAGCAAGGAGCCGCTCGGCCCCGCCGTCCGCAAGGGTGATGAGCAATGGCTGGACATCGTCAAGTGGTGCCACTTCGCGCTGATCAACGCGGAGGAATTGGGCATCACCCGCGCTAACGTGGACGAGATGCTGCACTCGCCGGTCCCGGCCGTGCAGCGCCTGCTAGGCGTATCGGGCGATGCGGGAAAGCTGATGGGACTGGACAATCGCTGGGCCTACTTCGCGATCAAGGCCGTCGGCAACTACGGCGAGATCTACGACCGCCACTTCGGACCCATTGGCCTGACGCGCGGGCCGAACGCGCTTTGGACCAAGGGCGGGCTGATGTACGCCCCGCCTGTCAGATAGCCGCCTATCACATAGCCGCGCGCAGCGTAGCCTTCAGCGAGGCCTGCGTCTCCTGCAACGCCTGCCGCTGCCCGGCCAGCAGCGCCCGGTCGGACCCCAGCAGCCCCCGCATGTGCCGCTGCATCCGCGACACCTCGGCCAGGTGGCGCTTGGGCGCCAGCCGGTGCGTCACGCTGGCGGCGTGGCGGCGGTGGATATTGAGCGGCTGGGCGACATAGGCGACGGTGCCGCTGCCGCTCAGCAGCTCAACATACAGGCGCCAGTCGCCGGCCATGGTGTAGCCGTCCAGCTCGTCGCCGCAGCGCAGCAGCGCCTGCAGCAGTGCGGTACGCCGCCACAGCACGGCGCTGGCGTTCAGGATCAGGTTGCGCTGCGACAGGCAGGTCCGCAGCACCTCGGCCGCCGGCAGGACTGCATCCCGCCCCAGCGCCGGGGCGCCGGACTTGGCGTAGTAGGCCAGGTGGTCGGGCCACATCGCCATCCCGGCGGCGTCGATCGCCCGGCTGTCGGAGAAGGCCATCACGGCGTCCGGCACGTCCTGCAGCGCCTTGCTCAGGGCGGCGAGGAAGCCGGGTTCGGCCATGTCGTCGGCCTCGGCGATCCACAGCCACTCGCCCCGCGCCAGCTCCGCCGCCCGGCGCCACTGCCGGAACACCGAGCCAGAATTCTCCGCGTTCGGCACCCACCGCACCCGCCGCCCCGCTGCCAGCGCCGCCTGCTCCACCACCGCGGCGCTGTCGTCGGTGGAGGCGTCGTCCAGCACGATCACCTCCAGCACCGGGCAGGTCTGCGCCATGATGGAGGCGATCCGGCCCGGCAGGTAGCGCGCATAGTTGTAGTTCGGCACCACGACCGAGATGCTTGGCGTCTCCGGCAGCGCCAGCCGCAGCACCTGGCCGGCATAGGCGCCGAAGTCGAAGTGCCGCCGGGCCTGCTCCGCCAGCCGCGCCCGGTCCGCTGGGGTGGACTGCCCGCCCAGTACGCGCAGGTGGTGCACCATGGCGGCGGCATCCCCCAGCGGGACCGCGACGCCGGCGTCATGGTCATGCAGCAGGCCCGGCGCGCCGCCAGCCCCCTCGAAGGCGACGGTCGGGATGCCGGCGGACATGGCCTCCAGCACCACGCTCGGGAACGGGTCCTCCCGCGAGGTCAGCAGGTGCACGTCGGCGCAGGCGAACCAGTCCGCCGCGTCCGGCCGCCGCGGCAGGTGGTGGAAGGTGCCGGTCGTCGCCGCCGCCGCCATCTCCGGCGCCAAATAGGCCGCGACGGACGGGTCGATGTCGCCGATCCAGACGGCATGGATGCCGGCGTTCGCCGCATGGGCCATGCGCCAGGCCTGCAGGAACAGGTCGAAGCCCTTCCGCAGGTCGGCATAGCCGACGCCAATGGCCAGCAACGCGCCCGGCGGCACGCCTAGCTCCTCCCGCATGGCGGCGCGGGCGACTGCGGCGGCCGGCGCCACGGGACGATATAACCCCTGGGGCAGCAGCACCGCCCGGTCCGCCGGCATGGCGGTCAACTCCTAAAACCGGTCACGGATCAGCGGAGCGGCGAAGACGACATGGCGTGCAACCTTGGCAGCCTCGCCGGCCGGGCCGTCCAGGTTGCGTTCCAGCAGCAGCCGCGGCAGCTCGTGCACCATCAGTGTGCAGGCGATCCCGGCGGCCGATAGCTCAATGCAGGCCCGGGCGGAGGCCGCGCTGTTGACGACTGCCGCCGTGAACCCCTGGGCGTGCAGCTTCTGCACCTGAAGCGGCAGTTCGGCCGGCGCCACCACCGTCGTGGGCGCCACGGCCCGGTACTCGTCCGCCAGCGCGCCGTTGCCCAACAGCAAAAAGGCGATTTCCAGGCCCATCACGTCCCGCATGTGCCGGCCCAGGCTAAGCAGCAGTAGCTGCGCCCCGGCCGGAAAGGCATCATGTCCAACCAGCAGCAGCCGCGCCCGCGCCGGCCGGGCCGCGGCGCCGGCGATGGCGCGGGCGGTCGCGTTCAAGTAGGCGCCGCCAAAGTGCACATCAGGCTCCAAATAGGCGCCCTCCGCCCACTCGTTCCAGGCGTTCACGCAGACGACCGCTGTGCCCGCGACCGGCTGCTGCACGGCCGCATCGATCAGTCGGTCCAGCCAGGCGCCATACTTCGCCGGGGTGGAGCCGTGCAGCACCAGGCCGGCGCCCTGCCGCCGCGCATCGTTGTCCCAACCCGGCAGAGCCGTCCGGATCAGCGGGTAGCCCGGCGGCTCCATGTCGGACCGCGCGACCACGTCATCATAGGAAACGATGCGGGCCGTCGCCGCAGGGTCCAGCATTTGCAGGTCCGGCACGTTGGGCAGGCCCGCCGTCAGCTTGTGCGGCGGGAACTCGACCGCCGCGTCCATGCCGAACGGGCGCGGGTCCTGGTCGTCGAAGCTCTGCGCCATGATGAACAGCGGGTCCTCGCCCAGGGCGCGGAACGCCTCGCGCCAGCGGGCGACGGCGGCGGCGGCGTGCGGGATCAGGCTGGCGCGGTACACCATCAGCACCGGGCGCCCCTGCAGGCGGATGTAGCGCGGGTCGGCGAAGTGCCGGGCGAACTCGGCGACCAGCGCCGGCTCGTCCTGCTCGCGGTAGTCCTGGCCGATTAGCACCTCGTGCTCGGCGCCGTCCCAGCGCCGGGTCCAGTTCTCGTTGGCCCACATCAGGCAGAACGGGAAGCCCTCGCCCGGGTCGGCCAGCATGGCGTCCAGTGGGCCGTTCAGCAGCCGCCGGCCGTTGAACCAGTAGAAGTAGAACACGAACCCATGCAGCCCGGCCCCGCGCGCCATCCGCACCTGCGCGCTGTAGGCCGCCGGGTTGTCCAGCCGGTAATGGCCGAGGTCGCGCGGGATGCGCGGCTGGTAGTGCCCGGCGAAGCGCGGCAGGCCGCGGCCGACATTCGTCCACTCGGTGAACCCATCGCCCCACCAGGCATCGTTCTCGGGGATGCGGTGGAACTGCGGCAGGTAGAACGCCAGCACCATCGCGCGGGCAGCGGCGCCCGCCGGCAGCGGCTCGACCGGCTCGAACAGCGAGCCCGGCGCGGTGCTGCGCCGCACCTCACGCGGGATGTCGGTGTCGCCGCACGCCGGCCGCACCGGGACCACGCCGGGATCGTGCCGGTGCCGGCGATAGTGCAGCAGCGGATTGGTATCCGGCCGGTGCTGCAGGTAGCGCTGCTGATAGAACGCCCCGTCGAACCCGGGAGACGGCGACCGCCCCTCCTCGGCACCGCGGACCAGGTAGTGCTCGAACGGGTCCATCCCGGCGATCACCACGTCCGGCGACTGGCGGCGGTAATGGACGGCGTCGAACTCTGGAATGGGGCTGACAGCCCCGCGCAAGCGGTTCAGCAGGAAGTGCTGCAGGCAAAGCTGGCCCGCCGGCACGTTGTATTCGGCGCGGTACCAATCGGGGTCGAAGTGGCCGATCGGCTGGCGGCCCTCTGCCTCCCCGTGCTCGATGTAGTGCAGCAGGGGTTCCAGGTCGGATTCCCGCACATCGCGGTTCCGCTGTAGGTACCACGCGGGGTCGAAGTAGGGGTTTGGGAACCGGCCCTCCCGCCACCCATATCGGCAATAGTGGGTCAAGGGGTCGATGGCCGCCTTGGCGATGTCCCGGTTATGATCGAGGAACCACTCCGAGGCGAACAAGCCGGACCGGCGCACCGTCAGCAGGTCGCCAAGATCAAGCCGGGTTACCGTCGCCTGATTGCTGGTCTGCATGCCCACTTTCACAGAAGTCCAACTCTACTGGTGGTTGAAGTCTTACTGCTTATTACACGCTAGCGATTGAAAACGACGCGCCGTTCACATGCACTTGACAAGAATTAACGGGGTAGTGGAGCCTCAATGCAGCGGCACGACACGCTGGCAGGTGTGGCTGAGACCGCCTGACTGGTCCAGTTCCGCCGTGGGCGCGCGCTGCTCTGGAACGCGGCAGCGGCCTGGCCGCTTGGCTGCAACCGGGACAGGGTTCATGGGTTGGAGGCACATGCGTTCTGTCCCGGTCTTTCCCACGTTCTGCGCTCTCCTGCTCGCAGCGTGTTCCCCGGCCGGCATCCTGAATGCTACGGTTCCAACCGGTGGGGTCGCTATTACGCACGACGTCGAATATGCCGACGGCCCCAGGCGCACCATGGACATCTACCGGCCGCCTGACGCGGCTGGACAGTTGCCGCTGGTGGTCTTCGTGCATGGCGGCAACTGGCGGACGGGCGACAAGGACATGTATCCCTTCGTTGCCCTGCCGTTAGCCGTTCGTGGAGCGGTGGTCGCGGTGCCCGACTATCGCCTGTATCCCGATGTGCAGTTTCCCGTCTTCGTGGACGACACCGCTCGCGCCGTCGCCTGGGCCGCCGCCCATGCTGCGGCGTTCGGAGCCGATGGCCGGCGCGTGTTCCTGGTGGGGCACTCGGCCGGGGCCTACAACGTTGCGATGCTGGCGATGGACCCGGCCTTCCTGGCCCATGCCGGGTTCGACCGGTCGCGGCTGGCCGGCGTCGTGGGACTGGCCGGTCCGTATGACTTCCTGCCGATCAAGGAACAAGACGTGCGCGAGGTGTTCGCGTCCGTGCAGGATGGCCCGCTCAGCCAGCCCGTGACCTACGTCGATGGCCGCAACCCACCGTTGCTGCTGCTCGCCGGGACCGACGACACGACGGTGAACCCGCGTAACACCGTATCGCTGGCCACCAAGGTTCGCGCCGCCGGCGGCGTCGCCGAGGACAAGCTGTATCCGGACCTCGGGCACATCGGGATCATCACGGCGTTCGCCCCGTTGTTCCAGCGGCGTGCGCCGGTGCTGGACGACGTCTGGGCGTTCATCGCCCAGCACCCGGCTCCCGCGGCAGGCAGCTAGCCGCCTGCAGCAGCTATAGCCGAGCCCGGTCCTACCCGTGGCTTCGCGAATACCCGTTGACAGGCGGCGGCCGCCACCCCGCGAGTGCACCGTTGTCGGGCCGATGGACCTCGACCTTCAACGGGTGGCACGCGGCATCGTCGTCGGAGTGACCGGCGCTGCAATCGCCTCCCGGACAGGCCGAGAGCGCGCACAGCAAGTCGATCTCGGCGAACAGCTCGATGAAATCGCCGGGCCGCACCGGGCTTGCCTTCATGAAGTATTGGTGCGTGTCGCGCGTGAAGCCGGTGCACATGAAGACGTTCAGCACGTCGTGGACGTGGGACTCGGCCTCGGCCAACGGCAGGTCCCACGCCGCCGCGAGGGCTCGCGTCAGGTTTGAGTGGCAGCAGTGGTGGTACTGGGTCCCCTTCAGCAGGACGTTGGTGTAGGGGTCGCACCGGGTGCCGATGACGTCGTGCACCCCGGCGCCGTCCTCGTCCCAGCCGTACCAGTCCAGCGTGTTATGGGTGATGGTCGCCATCGGGCGCAGGCTCGGCAGGCTGCTCCACAGCCGGTCGCCGGTGCTGACGTGCGTCGCGTGCAGCGCCCGCGTCTTGCCGCTGAAGAAGTGCTCGGACAGGTCGTGCGCGTTCCACAGGTTGAGGTCGCCGACCTGCGGACCCTCGACGCTGATGATGCGCAGGAAGCAGCCCGCGGGCACGCTGAACGCCCGGGCGTCGCGTGGCGGGATGACGAGTTCGGCGATCTTCGTCACGTTTGAGCGCGCCGCGTCGTAGAACGCGATGTCGAACTGCGGCAGGCGCCCGGCTGGATAGACCACGACCGCTTTTGCGCTGCGCCGGGCTGCCGCGTCCGGCGGCGTTGTAGGAACTGATCTTGTCATGCGTCCGTTCTCCTGCCTGATAGTTGGCCCGGAAGGCCAGGGTTGGGCGCCTAACGTCCCTGGAACACCGGCGGGCGTCGGGCATGAAACGCCGCCAAGCCCTCGCGGAAGTCTTCGCTGTCCAGGGCCAGCCGCCGGCCCTCCTGCAGACGGTCCCCCATCCCGGCCGGCAGTGGCAGGGCCCGGGCGAGGGCGCGGATTTGCTGCTTGGCGCTGCGGACGGAGAGCGGCGCGTTGGCGGCGATGCGCTCGGCAAGGGCGAAGGTGAAGCCCTCAAGCTCCGCCTCTGGCACCAGATGATTCACCAATGCGAGCTGCAGGGCGCGTGCGGCCGGCACCGGGTCGGCGGTGCTGAACATCTCCAGCGCGACGGCCGGACCGGCGCGCATGACGACGTTCAGCAGTCCCTCGGGATCGTAGGGCAGCCCGAGCTTGGCTGGCGTGAAGGCCAGGCTGCATGTCGGGTCCGCCACCGCGAAGTCGCAGCGCAGCGCTAGGTCGGTCCCGCCGCCCCAGGCAGTGCCGTGCAGCATGGCGACCACTGGCGCCGGGCAATCCTCGATGGCCCGGAACAGCGCCTGCAGAGGGCCATCGGGGGCCAAGGGGTCGAAGCCCGCCGCGAGGGCGCCGATGTCGAACCCGGCGCACCACACGCGGTCCGCCGCCCCCGCCCGCAGCACGACCGCCCGGGCGCCCTCCGCGTGCCGGACCGCCTGGGTCAGGGCGTCCAGCATAGCGGCGGACAAGGCGTTGCGCTTGGCGGGATCGGCCATCTGGATGACGGCGACATCTCCGCGCGCGGAGCTGATGACAGGGGATGCGGCTGCGGTGTCCACCCCTGTCGTATAAGGTGGCGCGCAGCGGCAGGGAACAGATCACCGGCATGGGGAGCCGTCGCCGCAGGTGGCCCTGCAACGGGCAGCGCCAGGTTCGGCGCCGGTTGCCATGCGCGTGGTTTGCTGCCGATAACCGGGTGAAGGCCAGGTGTGGGCAGACTCGGGGGAGAACCATGATGCGGCACCGGCTGACATTGCTCCTGTTGCTGGCCATCCTGTGGTCCCCGCAGCCGGCACGATCCGCCCAGTCCGCCTGCCCCCAGCACTTTGCCGGCGGCCAGACGCCGGCGCTGCTGAACCCGCGCCTGGCGGCTGGCACCCGGGCGCTGTGCTTCCGCGCGTTCGCCGTGCTGCACTCCGCCGCCACCCGCACGCCGCTGTATTCGGCCGAGCACCTCACGGCCGCCGGGCTGTCCGACGCCCGCGACGTCCCCAGGGATAACCAGTTCCATCCCGAGGAGGCCCTGCCAGCCGGCGAGCGGGCGGAGCTGCGCGACTACGCCCGCAGCAGCTTCGACCGCGGGCATATGTCCCCGAGCGGCGACATGCCGACGCCCGACGCCCAGGAAGAGAGCTTCTCCCTGGCCAACATGGTCCCGCAGGCGCCGAAGCTGAACCGCGGCCTGTGGGCGGCCATCGAGAGCGCCGTCCGCAAGCTCGCCGAGCGCCAGGGCGAGCTGTATGTCGTGACCGGCCCGATCTTCCAGGGTGCCCAGCTGCAGCAGGTGGGCAACGTCATCGTGCCCACCCACACGTTCAAGGCGGTGCTGGACCCGCGCCGCGGCCTGGCTGCCGCCTACGTCGCCAAGAACGTGGACGCTGCGCCCTGGGCGCCCATCAGCGTGGCGCAACTGGCGGACCTGACCGGGCTGGACGTCTTTCCCGCCCTGCCCGCCTCGGCCAAGTCGGCGACGCTCCGGCTGCCCACGCCGACGCCGCAAGGCTATCGATCCCGCCGCACCGCCCGTTATCCGCAAGGAGGCACTCCATGAAGCCGTTTGCCGACGACTCCGCCGCCACCGAGATCGGCGACCTGAAGCTGGAGAACGGGCGTGATCGCGTCGCGCTGTATGGCAGCCTGGACCTGACCCGGGACCAGGCCGGCCTCGCCCTGGCGCGCAGCCTTCGCGCCATGATGGATGCCGTCGTTACAGCGCTGGAACAGGATCCGGCACTGCCAGCCGCGCTGCCGCCGCCGAAAAAGCCCGGCACGGTCCGCAACCCGTTCAGTTAGGCGCAGGCGCATCCGCTGCTCGGCGTTTCGGCCAGGTTTGGCGCCACGCATCGTTATTAACAATATTTGACGCAGAAGCTACGGGGCGCGCGGTTAAACTCATTCGGCTCGCAAACACGACGCCTCTGCGCATATCTCCTGTAAACATCTGCTTGCGCTCACCGACCCGTGACCACTATGTTAAGCCAGTGCAACTATTTGGAGAAACGGCTGTGATGTCCCATAGACTGACGACCCCGCGCGGGCGTGTGATCTTGGGCGAGGCATCACGCCGAGTAACGCCCCAATGACGTTTGCACTGCCGCCTGAGAGCTTGCAGGGCTGGCCCGGCGGCGACAAGCCACATGGCAACGAGTCGCGCGACCGGTTCCGCCACAACCTAGCCCGCATCATGGCCGAGCGCGGCGTGACCCAGGCCGGCCTGGCCCGCGCGCTGGAGGTGTCCCGGGTTGCCGTCCATGCCTGGATCTGGGGCACTTGCTTTCCCGAAACGGCGCGGCTGATCAAGCTGGCGCAAACCCTGAATGTGCCGATCGGCGCCCTGCTGGAAACCGAGGCCGGCGCAATGCAGGCATCCATGCCGTCCAATGAGGAGATCCTGCTCCTCAACGCCTTCCGCAAGCTGCCGAACACGGCCCGGCTGACGCTGCTGGCAGATGCTTACGAGATGACGACTCGTTCCGCGGCCGAGGCATCCCGGGCCGGCAGCTAAACAGGGCGGGCCACCGAGACCTGACCGGTCCCGGCGGCGGCGCTCATCGCTGGGTCCGCAACTGGTCCAGCAGCTTCGCCGCAGCCGCCTTGTCATCGAACACCGCATCAGCCGGCAGCGGCTCCAACGCCTTCAGCGCATCCGCTTTCTGTCCGGTGGCATTCAGCGCCGCGGCAAGGTGGTAACGCATCGTCGGGTCCGCCGGCCGGCCGGTGTTCGCCTGCTGCAGCAATGGCAGCCCCGCCTTCGGGTCGCCCTGCGTCGTCAGGATCCAGCCGAGCGTGTCTGCGCTCTCCGCCGTCGGCGCCAGCATGTAGGCGCGCTGCGCCAGCCCACCCGCCGCCTTGTTGCCGCGTTGCTGGTATACCCACGCCAGGTTGTTAAGCGCGACCGCGTTATTGGGCCGCTTTGCCAGGACGACGTTCAGATGGGTTTCGGCGTCCGCCAGCCGCTTGGCATTGATGTCCAGCCCGGACAGCACCTGCGCCACGTCCACATCGTCCGGATGCTGCGCCAGCCAGGTGCGCAGCACCTGCGACGCCTGGTCCTGGCCGCCGCCGCTGATCAGCGCCGCCGCCGACCGCAGGGTCAACGCCGTGGACGGCGCGGCCTTCGCCTCATCGGCAAATGCCGCAGCGGCGTCGCCGAACCGCCCGGCCGCCATGTAGGCATCCCCCTTCAGCACCCCGGCGGCGGGCATGTTGGCCGGGTTGCGGCGCAGCTCCTCCGCCTGCGTCACGGCCGCGTTGATGCCGGCGTACTTCTGCTCGATCAGGACCATCGCCTCCATCATGCCGAGGTTGCCGGGCGAGGTCTTGAGCGCATCCTGCAGGATTTGCCGTGCGGCGCTGACGTCGTTGTTGTTGACCATCAGCTCCACGTAGGTACGCAGCGTCTCCAGGTCCGCCGGGTTCGCGGCGACGTAGCGGCGATAGGTCGTCTTCGCCCCCTCGATGTCGCCATCAGCCACCTGCGCGCGGGCCTCGGCGGGCAGCAACTGTGTCGGCAGTACGCCGCCTGCTGCGCTCTGGGCCTCGGTCAGGGTCGCCAGGGCGGCCTTCGGGTCCTTGGCCCGCACCTGCAGGTCTGCGATCCCAGCGGTCAGCGCCAAGTCGCCGGGCGATGCCGCATGGGCGGCCTGAACCGCCACCACCGCATCGCCGACTCGCCCGGCCTGCACCAGCATGGCAACCAACGTCGTCAGCGCCTGCGGCTCCGCCGGATTGCGCGCCAGGACGGCCCGCAGCGCCGCCTCCCCCTCGGCCTGCTTGCCCTCCAGCAGCAGCACCTTGGCCAAGCTCACCGAGCCCGCGACCGACTGCGGGAAGTGCTGCACGACATCGGCGAACTGCACGCGCGCGCCGTCGAGGTCGCGCCGGGCCAGCTTGACCAGGCCGTCCAGCACGCCGACCGCCTCGGTGTCCCCGACCTGCTGGCGCAGCTTGTCCAGCGCCGCCTGCGCCTTGTCCGCATCGCCCGAGGCCAGGCCGGCGGCCGCCAGCGCCTCCCCGGCGTTGGCCTGCTTCGGCGCCAGGTCCAGCGATTTCTGCAGGTCTGTCGATGCGCCGGCGGTGTCGCCGAGCTGCATCTTGCTGGACGCCAAGTGGGTCAGGATCGCCGGGTTCTCCGGCGCGAGGTTGGCGGCCTTCTGCAGGGTGTCGACTGCCTGCACCGGCTTGCCATCCAGGGCGTAGGCCCGGCCGAGCATGTCCATGGTCTCGGCGTCGGTGACGCCCGCCTTCACCCCATCCACCAGCACCGCGACGGCACGGTCGGGCCGCTTGGCCGCAAACTCGATCCGCGCCAGCAGCCGTACGCCGTCAGGGTCGGTCGGCGCGCGGGCGACGTAGCGCGTCGCAGCGTCCGCCGCGCTCTCCGTCTCGCCCAAGTTGGCCTTCACGATGGCCTGGAAATACAGGCCGCGCGGGAAGCGGGTCAGGATCGGCTCGATCTTGGTCAGCACCTTGTCGGCGTCGGGGAACTTGCCTGCCCGGACCAGCAGGATCATGTCGAAGTAGGACGCCGCGCCGTTGCGGGGATCCTTGGCAAGCACCGCATCCACGTCCTCGCGCGCTTTGGCGTCCTGCCCGGCCTGCAGCAACTGGTTGGCCCGGTCCACCCGGGCGCCCAATGCATCCGGGGCAAGGGCGATGGCCTGGTCCAAGTAGCCGATGGCGCCGGCCCGGTCGCCCTTGGCCGCCAGCACCTGCCCCTTGAGCAGCAGGGCGTCGATCCGCTTGGGATCGATCGCCAGTGCCCGGTCCACCTTCGCTGCCGCCTCGGGGAGGTCGTTCTGCGCAATGGACAGGCGTGCGGACATCAGCACCGCATCCGGCGTCTGCGGCGACAGGCGCTCGGCCTCCGTCAGCCCCGCCTGCGCCGCCGGGAAGTCCCGCAGGGCGATCTGCGCCACGCTGCGCAGGACCAGCAACTGGCTGGCGACGGCGGGCTTTTCGGCTGTGGCCGGCACCTGGCTGAGCACGTCGGCAAAGCGCTGCTGGGACAACAGGGCCTGCGCCAGCAGCGGCGCCGTGACGTCCTCGCCGAGCTTCAGATCCTGCGCCGCCCTGACCTCGCGCTCGGCCGCGATGGGATCGCCGGTCTGCAACTGCGCCTGGGCCAGGCGCATGTGCGCGTCGGCGTCGGCCGGGTCGGCCCGGACGGCATTGCGCAGCTCGATCAGCGCGCCGCGCATGTCGCCGCGGGCCGCCAGCGCCTGGGCGTTCTGCGCCGGCGTGCCGCGATGCTTGTAGGCATACAGCCCGCCGCCACCCGCACCGGCCACGACGACCGCCGCAATGGCGGGGATGATGAACTTGTTCATGGATCAACCTGTTCTGGTGGTGTGGCCAGTCTTGAAAGGTCGCGTCTTGAAAGGTCGCGTCTTGAAAGGTCGCGTCCTGATGTGTCCCGCCTCATGGCGCCGCGTCCTGCGCCTGTCCGGCCTCTGCCCCACCGGCGCCAGGAGCCTGCAGCCCGTGCGCGTCGAGCAGGGTGTAGAGCGTCGGCCGGCTGATGCCGAGCAGGCGGGCGGCCGTGGCGACGGTGCCGTTGCTGCGCGCCAGCGCCCGTTGCACGACGTCCCGCTCGGCCCGGGACCGGGCGGCGCGCAGGTCATAGGTGGTCAGGTCCTCGACGCCGGGGGCCAGCTCCAGGTCGGCGGCTGTCAGCACCCGGCCCTCGGACATCAGCACTGCACGCTTCATGCGGTTTTCCAGCTCGCGGATGTTGCCGGGCCACGGGTGCGCCTCCAGCGCCGCCACCGCATCATCAGCGAAGCCGCGCACCGCCCGGCCGAACTCGCGGCTAAACTGCGCCAGGAAGTGCCGGGCCAGCAGCAGCTTGTCGCCGCCACGGTCGCGCAGGGGGGGGATGCGGATCGTGACGGCGTTCAGGCGATAGAACAGGTCGCCGCGGAACCGGCCGTCATCCACTTGGTCCTGTAGTTGGACGTTGGTGGCAGACACGACGCGCACGTCCACCTTGATCGGCTGCCGGCCGCCGATGCGCTCCACCACCTGCTCCTGCAGGAACCGCAGCAGCTTCACTTGCAACTGGTGCGGCAGGTCGCCGATCTCGTCCAGGAACAGGGTGCCCTTGGTGGCCAGCTCGATCTTGCCTAGCGTCTGCTTGACGGCGCCGGTGAAGGCGCCACGCTCATGGCCGAACAGCTCGCTTTCCAGCAGCGCCTCCGGGATCGCGCCGCAGTTGATCGCGACGAAGGGCTGGCGCGCCCGCGGGCTGAGGTCGTGCAGCGCGCGCGCCAGCGCCTCCTTGCCCGTGCCGCTCTCGCCGAGCAGCAGCACCGCGACGTTGGCCGGCGCCAGCTTCTCCACGTCGCGGCAGACCTTCAGCATCCCGGGGTCAGCGGCGATGATGCCCTTGATCGGCGAAGGCGCCGGAGCGTCCTGCACGCGGCGGTTCTCGTCCTGCAGGGTGTGCAGGCGCAGGCTGCGCGCGACGATGGTGCCAAGCATGCCGATGTCGATCGGCTTCTCGCAGAAGTCGTACGCCCCGGCGGCGATGGCGCGCAGGGCATGGCTGCGGTCGCCATGGCTGGTGGCGACGATCACCTTGGTGTCGGGCAACTGCCGGGCCAGGCCGTCGAGGGTGGCGAACCCCTCGCTGACGCCGTCCGGGTCGGGCGGCAGGCCGAGGTCCATGATGGCGACGGACGGGTGCTCCTTCTGCGCCACCTGCAGCGCCTGGGCGCGGCTGTGGGCGAACAGCACCTGGCAGGACGGGAATGCCCAGCGATACTGGCTGCACAGGCCCATGTCGTCTTCGATGATCAGCAGCTTCGGCAGGCTCATGCCTCGTCCTCCACGGGTGCGAGCGAGGACGCGGCAGGGCTTGCGGCCACCTCCGCGATGTCGGCGCGCGGCAGGGTGATCCGCATCGTCGTGCCAGAGGCGCCGCGCTCGGTGCTGCTGATCGCCTGCACGTCGCCGCCGCCCTCCCGCACCAGCTCACGTGCCTGGAAGGCGCCAATGCCAGAGCCATGCCGCTTGGAGGTGCCGAACGGCTTGAAAAGCTGGTCGCGCATGAACTCGACTGACATGCCTGGCCCGTTGTCCACGATATCGATCACGACCTGCCCCACCTCATGCCGTACGCGGATCAGAACGGCCATTCCAGCCGAAGCCTCGACAGCGTTGTTCAGCAAATGCGTGACGGCGGTGTCGAAGCCGTCCGGCCCCATCGCGACCGTCGCGGTCGAGCCGTCATGCTCCAGCATCACGGGCGACTTGCGGACCCGCTCATAGGTCGCAACCAACGCCTCCAGTCGAGGCAGCGGGGCCAGGGCGGCAGGGGCACGGTCGGCGGACGGTTCGTCGAGCCGGCGTAATAATAGGGTTATCTTTGTCACAGAAGAACGTACCGTGTCCAGCATGTCCTGCTGGAACTCCGGGTTGCTGATATGGTGCTCGGCGTTGGACAGCAGCAGCGACAACTGGCTGGACACGTTCTTGATATCATGGGCGACGAAGGCGAACCGCTTGCCGTAATCGTGCAACTGCCGCGTCTGCAGCAGGACGCGGGTGGCCCGCTGCTCGGCCACGTAGGTTGCGACCTCGCGTCCGACGATCCGCAGCAGGTCGAACACTTCCTGGTCCAGCTTGAAGGCGGCGCGGGGCGGCGCGAGGAGGACGACGCCGGTCTGCACCAGGCCGTGCGCCAGCGGCACGCCGAGCCATGTGCGCCCAAGCTGTCCGACCGCGCCGCCGGACAGCGCCGGGTCCTTGTTCATGGCGACGATCCAGGCACCGCCGCGCATGGCTGCGACCACCGGGTGGTCGGCCGGCACTGCCGCGGCGCTCGGCATGTTCCAGGACCCGGCCCATTGGAACGATCCCTGGCCGGCGTCGCGCAGGAACAGCGCGCCGCCCGGGCTGTCCACCACGTCCGCCATCGCCTGGATCACCCGGGTGTGCAGCGCCGTGCGTCCACCTGAGGCCGAGTCGGACAAGGTGTCGATGCAGGCCAGCCATTGCCGCTGGTAATCATACCGGGTGGAGAAGAAGTGCTGCACCACGACCCGGCGCAGCACCGACCGTGCCGAGCCCGAGGTGGCCAGCACCCCCAGCCCCATCAGGCCCGCGAACAGCAGGCTGACCTGGACAAGCCAGCCCCAATCCGCGCCGAAGCGGCGGAACACCTCGCCCGCGAGCGACAGCGCCAGCAGCACCGCGCCGCTAATGATCAGGGTCGCGCTGTGGAACACCGCCGTGCGCGACAGTTGCAGCGTGCGCCGCCACCGCCGGTCCCGCGCAGCCGCGACCACCAGCAGGGGAGAGATCGTCAGCGTCGCCACCACCCGCGCGCTGGCCAGCGCCCCGGACGAAGCGTGGAACAGCACCGTGTCGGCGCCCAGCAACACATCGAAGCAGGCCAGGCCGCCCAGCAGCACGCAGGGCAGCGCCACATGCCAGCGGTTGGTGTCCGGCACGTTCAGGTAGAGGTTCTCGATCAGCAGCAGCTCGCAAACGGCAATGGCCAGCCGGAGCACGATGCCAACCGACCACAGCGACGGTTGGCCAGTAGCCGGCGTCCAGTCCACCCAGGCCGCAACGACGGCAAGCGGCAGTGCCGCCAGGCCGATCAGCACGAAGCTCCGGCCCGCCGCATCCCAGCCTGGCGCATTCCGGCCTGGCACATAGCGCTGATAGAGATGCAGGACGAACCCGAACCACGCCAGGGCGCGCACCAGGTCCAGTGCACCGGGGAAGCCGCTGTACCCGACGCCCGGCATCGCCGCTGACACGCCCGACCAGGCCGCGGTCACGGCGCAGCACCCGGCCAGCAGCCAACCGCTCCGCTGCGGCGCCTGCCAGGCGATCACGCAGCACAGCATGGCATAGGCCACGGCGCAGACGGCGAACAGAAGCTGCTGGGACGTCATCGCCCCCTCATTCACGGCCCACCCATTCACGCCGGAGCAGGACGACGGCGCCCGGCTATCGCGAGCCTTCCTGGAACAGGATCACCCGCACCGTCGCGAACAGGATCGACAAGTCGAGCAGGATGCTGCGGTGCTTCACATAATACAGGTCATAGGACAGCTTGCCACGTGCATCCTCGACCGACGCGCCATAGGGAAAGTTGACCTGCGCCCACCCGGTCAGCCCCGGCTTCACCCGGGCGCGCTCACGGTAGAACGGGATGACCTCTGCCAACTGCTCGACGAAGTGCGGACGCTCCGGCCGTGGCCCGATGAAGCTCATCTGCCCGCGCAGCACATTGAACAGCTGCGGCAGCTCGTCGATCCGCGTGCGCCGCATGAAGGAGCCGATTTTGGTGACCCGCGGGTCGCGCTGCTTGGCCCAGACCGGGCCACGGGCCTCGGCATCCACCTTCATGCTGCGGAACTTCAGCAGGGTGAACGCCTTGCCGCCCAGCCCCACGCGCTCCTGACAGTACAGCACGGGACCCGGGCTATTGAGGCGCACCAGCACCGCCACCACCAGCATGAGCGGCAGCGTCAACGCCAGCAGCGCCAAGCTGGTGCAGATGTCGCCGAGCCGGTTGACCACCGCCTGGGCCCAACCGCCGCGGGCCACGTCCAGGGAGGCTGCCCAGTCAGCGTCCAAGTGCGCCACGTCAACCCGCTTCAGGCACCGCTCCCAGAACTGCATCTCGCTTTCGACGGTGACGCCGGAGGCACGGAATGACGCCAGGGCCGTCGGCGTCAGGGAGCTGTAGGCCGCCTGCGACGCCACGAGGTCATGGATGCCGGCCCGCCGCATGGCCGCAGGCGCAAGGCCAGCGCCCGCGATGTCCACGATCTCGATGAAGTTCTCCTGGCCGCCGCGGACCGCCGCCACCGTCGCCGACACCGACCCGATCGGACCCAGCACTGCGACCCGGCGGAGGAACAGGTTGGACCGTACCGCCGCCAGGAATAGCAGCCGCGTGGCAAACAGCATCGCGACCCAGGTCACGACGATCGTCAACGGCCATAGGGCGTCGTAGCCCAGCAGAAGGTCGGCGTTCAAACCCAGGGCAACGCTGACGACCCAGGCCGCCGGAAAGGCCACGATCCCGCCCAGCGCCGTGTTGAGCAGCATCGAGCGGGTGCGCCGGAACACCTCCAGGCGGTACAGCCCGGCTGCCGACGCGGTCAGGCCGACCGTAAGCGACAGGATCAGCGCGTGGTTGACGACCGCCGGCTGCAGGGCTGCGCCGAACGGCTCCGCGCTCAGCAGCACGCATGCCAGGCAGAACGAGAGCGCCATCTCCAGCAGCCACAACGCAAGCATTTCCAGTGAGACCAGGCTTCCGGCGATCCGTGTCATCGTATCCTCGTGCATGCACGCGCCGCGGTTCCAGCATCCGTCCCAGGCCGCGCGAAACAGGGCCTGCAACCAAATGATTTCGAAACGCTTAGCGAATAATCTTGGGTGGGCAAGGCGTCAGGATCAGTGGTCAGGTTATAACGCAGGCGTCCCGACTTGTCTGTGGGGGCCAGGGAATTACAAACAAAATGTAGCAAATATATGTTCACGTCCGGTAAACCAGCCGCGGCATATCAGCCGTGTCTTGCCAGGGTGTCGAAGCCGCTGGAGGTGTGGCCGTTACGCAACGACAACCCGCTTGAAGTGGCGGACCGGCCGCAATCACGCCATGCTGCTTCGGCACTCTGGTTTACGCCGCAGGAGTGCAGTCGGATGTCGCATGGTTGATTTCTCGGCATGGGTGCCCGATACCGGCCTGCCTGGCGCCCGCGCCGGCGCGCCTCCCCTAGGCTTGTCCTCAACCCCAGGCTTCCCAAGCTCGGGCTTGTCCATAAAAGGATGCTGTGCAGTGCCGAGCCGGATGTTGCCCGCCGCATCTGCATCTGCCGGAAACGGCCCGTGGGCGACAGGCCGCCGGGTCCTGCACGCACGCCGTGCCGCTGCTTGCCAGGCAGGTGCCTGACGATGCCTCCGGCCGACCATCTGATCGAACGGGCTGCAGCGCTGCTGCAGAATGCCGCAGCGCGTAGCCCCGACCCCGCGGCAACCATCGCCGTGCCGGTCGCGAGGGTCACGCAAGCACCCCTGCCGCGGCCGGTGCCCCTGCCGGCTGCCCTGCCAGTCGTCGTGGACGCACCTGCCGCCTCCCTGTCAAGCGAACTGGATCCCCCGCCGTTGCCGGACGGCGCGATCGGGGCAATACCGCTGCCGCAGGCGCCGAACTCCGCGATCCCTCCAGCAGTCACCCAAGCGGCAACGGGCAACCCGGCAACGGTCCAACCGGCCCAGCCGCCGATCAGCCTCGATGTCCTGCAATCAGCAGGCATGGTCGTCGCCCGCACGGCGCGCACCCGCATCTCCGAGGAATACCGGATCGTGCTCGGCCGCGTGCTGCGCGCGTTACGTGAGGAGCAGGGCGCTGCGGCGGCGTCCAGCACGATAGCCTCCAACTTGGTGATGGTCACCAGCGCCCGCCCCGGCGAGGGCAAAAGCTTCACCTCGCTCAACCTGGCGGGCAGCATCGCGCAGCATACCAATGAGAAGGTTCTGCTCGTTGACCTCGACGCCAAGCTTCGCCCGGTGACCGTGCTGCTCGGGGCGCAGAACGGGCCGGGGTTCTACGACCTCGTCGCCAACCCGGCCATGCGGCCCGAAGCGGCGATCCGCACCACGGCGATCTCGAGCCTGCTGTTCTTGCCCGTCGGCCGGCGCCTTGCTGACGCCTCCAGCGCGATTGACGTCCACCCCATCACGACCACCATCGTGCGGCTCGCCCGGCTCTATCCCAAGCACGTCATCGTGCTGGACGCCGCGCCCTGCCTGTCCACCAGCGATCCGCACACCATCGCGCCGTTCGTCAGCGAGGTCGTCATGGTGATCGAGGCCGAACGGACCCAGCGCAGCGAAGTCGAGGCGGCGCTGGAGCTGGTGCGGGTCTGCCCGACCATCACCATGCTGCTGAACAAGGTGCGCCTGACCACCAGCCATACCTTCGGCGCCTATGATTACTACGGGAACTACAGCTAGTGCCGCTTCGCCGTCCCGCCCCTCGCCCGCCTCCGCTGGGCTGCCGCCAGGCCGCAGCATCGGCCCTGGTCGCGGTCGGCCTGGTGCAGGCCGCGCCGGGCCGGGCGCAGTCGGCGCTGCCGGCGACCGGGCTGGACACCGGCGCAGTCGGCGACCTGCGCGGGGCGCTGCAAGCCTACCTGCCCAACCCGCCGGTCCGGACGACGGAGCGCAACTGGCAAGTCTCGCCCTCGATCGGCGTCGATGTCGGCCTGACGGACAACGCGTTCCGGATCAACTCGCCGCGCCGGGCCGACGTGTTCACGCTGATCTCTCCCGCCATCCAGGTCACCGGGCAGACGGCGCACATCGAGGCCAACGCCTCCTACACCCCGACGTTCAGCATCTACGCCAACAACCCCAGCCAAAGCCGGTCGGAGCAGTTCGGCCAGGCAGGAGCGTTGATCACCTTCGTGCCGGACACGCTGTTCCTGGACCTGCGCGCCAGCGTGTCCGAGTCGTCGATCACCGGCGGCTTCGGCGTGCCGGGCAACCAGGGCTTCAACAATAACAACAACAACCAGACCACCTCCGTCACGCTGGCCGCGACCCCCTATGTGCAGCACCGGTTCGGCGGCTGGGGCACGGGCCAGGTCGGCTTCTCCATCGCCCAGACATTTGAGAATATCCCAAACGGGCAGAACGGGGTCTTCGTCACCCCAGCCCTCAACAGCGCAAGCGTCGTCGGAAGCGCCGGGGCATTCGGCGCCAACCAGCCGTTCTACGGCAGCACCGGCAATCTGACGACCGAGCGGGAGCGCGCGTCGTTCACCACGGGCGAGAACTTCGGCCGCATCAACGACGAGGTGGCGATCGAGGCCACCCAGTATAACGGCACCGGCAGCTACAGAGGCGCCTACCGCAACGAGGTCACCAGCACGACCGGCTATGCCATTACCCGGGCGTTCACGGCGCTGGGCACCATCGGCTACCAGAACCTACACTATGCCGGTGCGCCGCCCTACAACATCAACCAGGGCGAGTACAACCTCGGCGGACGCTACGCCCCCAACCCGAACCTGTCGCTGATGCTGACCTATGGGCGCAAGGACGGGTTCAACGACTTTGCCGCCAACGGTCACTGGTCGCCCGGCGCGCGCACCTCGGTCTATGTGCGCTACAGCACCGGGCTGACGACGGACTCCGAGCAGTTGCAGGACGTGTTGGCCACCACGAACGTCGGCCCGACCGGGCTGCTGACGGACCGGGTGACGGGCGCGCCGGTGTCGAGCGGCAACAGCGGCTTCTTCGGCACGCAGAATAACCTGTTCCAGTTGCGCAGCTTCTCCGTCACCGGGGTGTACAGCCTGGACCGCGACTCGTTCACCGCGAGCGTCGTGAACGAGAACCGCACCACGGTCGGCGCCGCCATCACCAGCACCGGAACCGGCGTCGCCCCGGCGGGCACCAGCACCAGCGGCACCTACGGCACCGTGAGCTGGGGACACCAGTTGTCGGAGCGGCTGAGCAGCACAAGCAGCCTGTCCTACGGGGTGAACAACAACGGCGCGGCGCTTGGGATCGGCTCGGCATCGCAGACCTCCATCGCGGCTTCGGCCTCGCTGAACTACATCTTCACCCCGACGGTGACCGGGCGGGCGCTGTACACGTTCACGAACGTGTCCGGCGCGAACGCCTTCAACAACCTGACAACCAACCAGCTTGGCCGGCTCGGCCAGACGGGGAACTACACCGAGAACGCCTTCCTCGTCGGCCTGCGCAAGAGCTTCTGAACGGCGGGATCGTGTACGAAACCTTCTACAACCTGACGGCGATGCCGTTCCAGCTCACGCCCGACAGCCGGTTCTTCTTCGGCAGCAAGGGGCACAGCCGCGCCATCGCCCACCTGAACTACGGCCTGGCCCAGGGCGAGGGCTTCATCGTCATCACCGGGGAGGTCGGCGCGGGGAAAACCACGCTGGTCGAGTGGCTGCGCTCGCAGATGGACCCCGGCGCCTACACCATCGCCCGCATCAGCACGACGCAGGTGTCGGAGGGCGACCTGTTCCGCCTGGCGATGGCTGGGTTCGGCCTCACCGACGAGGGCACGGGCAAGGCCGGGCTGCTGCACCGCTTCGAGGAGGTGCTGCGGGAGCACCAGGCCGCGGGCAAGCGCTGCCTGCTGATCGTGGACGAGGCGCAGAACCTGTCGATGCCGGCGCTAGAGGAGCTGCGGATGCTGTCCAACATCACTGTGGACGGCCGCACCAGCCTGCAGACGATCCTGCTGGGCCAGCCGCAGTTCCGCCGCATCCTGGCCAGCCCGAATATGGACCAACTCCGCCAGCGGGTGCTCACCAGCTATCACCTGGGGCCGCTGAGCCAGGAGGAGACGCGGGCCTACATCGAGCACCGGCTGCACGCAGTCGGCTGGAACGGGGACCCGCACTGGTCGGACGAGGCCTTTGCCACCGTGTATGACCACACCGGCGGCATCCCGCGGCGGATCAACCGGCTGTGCTCGCGGGTGCTGCTGTATGGCGTGCTGGAGGAGACGCACGACATCACCGGCGCAGTGGTGGAGGCGACGGCCCTGGAGCTGTCGGCGGACCTGGAAGGCGAGCGCAGCGACGGCGTGGAGGCGGCGCGCCCTGCTGCCGAGGCTCCGGCGGGCTACAACGGCGAGCTGCAGGCGCGGGTGGCGGCGTTGGAGAAGAAGGTGTCCGAGCGCGACCAGGTGTTCCGCCGGCTTTCACAGATGCTGGGCATGGAGGCATGAGCCCCGTGAATGCCCAGGTGAATGCCATGACCGTGGACGTGGAGGACTACTTCCAGGTCCAGGCGTTCGCGAACGTCATCGACCGGGGCACGTGGGACGCTATCACGTGCCGGGTCGAGGCGAACATGGACCACATCCTGCAGGCGTTCGACTGCGCCGGGATCAAGGGCACGTTTTTCACCTTGGGCTGGATCGCCGACCGCCACCCCGGCGTGGTGCGCGCCATTGTCGCCGCCGGGCACGAGCTGGCCAGCCACGGCTACGGCCACGCACGGGCGGACGGCCAGACGCCCGAGGTGTTCCGCGACGATGTGCGCCGGGCGAAGGCGACTCTGGAGGACCTGGGCGGCGTCCCCGTCCAGGGCTATCGCGCGCCGACCTTCTCCATCGGGCCGCGCAACCCCTGGGCGTTCGACGTGCTGGCGGAGGAGGGCTACCGCTACAGCAGCAGCATCTACCCGGTGCGGCACGACCTGTACGGCGTGCCGGACGCGCCGCGCTTCCCCTATAAGCCCGCGGCCGGCCCGCTGCTGGAGATCCCGATGACGACGGTGCGGCTGGGCGGCCGCAACCTGCCCTGCGCCGGCGGCGGCTACTTCCGGCTGATGCCCTATGCGTTGTACCGCCTGGCGCTGCGCCGCTTCAACCGGGCGGAGCAGGCGTCGGGTGTGTTCTACTTCCATCCCTGGGAAATCGACCCGGCGCAGCCGCGTGTCACCGCCGCCCCCCGCATGTCCCGCTTCCGCCACTACGTGAACATCGCCGCCATGCCGGGCCGGATGGAACGGCTGTTGCGCGACTTCGCCTGGGACCGCATGGACCGGGTGTTCGCACCCGCCCTGGCCGCCGCGTAATCCCATGCCGGTGAAGGTTCGCCCGCTGGACGCTGGGATGGCGCCGGCCTGGGACCGGTTCGTGGCGGGGATGCCGACCGGCACCTTCTTTCATCGCTCGGCCTGGGCCGGGGTGTTCCGCGACGCCTTCGGCCACACGCCCCACTATGCCGCCGCCGAGCAGGACGGCGCCATCACCGGCGTGCTGCCGCTGGTCCACGTGAAGACGATGCTGTTCGGCAACAGCCTGATGTCCAGCCCGTTCTGCGTCTATGGCGGCCCGTTGGCGGCGGACCGCGCCTCCGCCATGGCGCTGCAGGGGCACGCCGCCGCGCTGATGGGCCAGACCGGCGCCACATCGGCGGAGTTCCGCTTCCTGCATCCCCTGCCCGAGGGCTGGCTGCCGGAGGACGAGTGGCAGATCCGCGACGGCCTGTATGCCACCTTCCGCAAGCCGATCACCGCCGACGACGACGCCAACCTGAAGGCCATCCCGCGCAAGCAGCGGGCCATGGTCCGCAAGGGGATCGACCGCGGCCTGACCTCCACCGTGACCGACACCGTGGACGGGCTGCACGCGGTCTATGCCGAGAGCGTCCGCAACCTGGGCACCCCGGTGTTCAGCCGCCGCTACTTCCGCCTGCTGGCCGAGGTGTTTCGCGGGGAGATGGACGTCGTGACCGTGCTGGACGCCGGCGCCCCGGTCAGCGCGGTGCTGAACTTCTACGACCGGGACGAGGTGCTGCCGTACTACGGCGGCGGCACGGCGGCGGCGCGGAGCATCCACTCCAACGACTTCATGTACTGGGACGTGATGCGCCGGGCGGCGGCGCGGGGCTGCCGGCTGTTCGACTTCGGCCGCAGTAAGGTCGGCACCGGGGCGTTCTCGTTCAAAAAGAACTGGGGGTTCGAGCCGGCGCCCCTGCACTACCGCTACCGCCTGCAGCCCGGCGCAGGGATCCCGGACCATAACCCGCTGAACCCGAAATACCGGCTGTTCATCGCCGCCTGGAAGCGCCTGCCGGTGCCGGTCGCCAACCTGATCGGGCCGCATTTGGTCCGCGGCATCGGTTGATGCCGGCGTGGCGCTGCCGTAGCGGAGACCAGCGTGCTATGCAGCCATGATGTCCGCAACGACCTCCCTGTCCAGCCTCCGCGCCACCTTCGCGCCCGTCGCCGGGGTACTGGCGGTCGGCATCGCCGTGCTGGGCGCCATGTTCTTTCCGGAGGTGCAGGCGGCGGTGTCGGTGTGGCTGGCGTCCACCGCCTATGGCCACTGCTTCCTGATCCTGCCGATGGCGCTTTACTTGGCCTGGGACCGGCGGGAGGCGCTGGCCGGCCTGCAGGCGCAGCCCGACCTGCGGTTTACTCTGCTGGCCGTGCCGGTCGCCGGCGCCTGGTTCGCGGCAGAGCGCCTGGGTATCATGGAGGGACGGCAGATCGCCGCCGTGGCCGGGCTGGAGGTGCTGTTCCTCGCCGTGCTGGGATGGCGACTGTTCCGCACCCTGGCGGGTCCACTGCTCTACTTGTTCTTCCTGGTCCCCTTCGGAGCCTTCGTGACGCCGGTGCTGCAGGACTTCACCGCCGGGTTCATCCAGGTGGGCCTGCGGCTGCTCGGCATCCCGGCCTACATCACCAACCTGACCATCGAGATTTCCGCCGGCACGTTCTACGTGGCCGAGGCCTGCGCCGGCCTGCGCTTCCTGATCGCGGCCGTGGCGTTCGGAGTGTTCTACGCCCTGCTGAACTACCGCAGCCCGGGCCGGCGCGCGGTGTTCGTCGCGGCGTCCATCGTCGTGCCCATCCTGGCCAATGGCGTCCGTGCGCTGGGGATCGTCGTGCTCGGCAACATCCTGGGCAGCGCGGAGGCAGCAGCCGCCGACCACATCATCTATGGCTGGGGGTTCTTCTCGGTCGTGATGCTGCTGCTGGTGGTCGGGGGTATGCCGTGGCGGGAGCCGCCTGCGCTCCCCCGTCCGGGAGCAGCGCGCGGGGTGGACAGCATCGGGCCGCTCTGGCCGGCGCTGGCGGCGTGCGTGCTGTGCGCTGCAGGGCCGGCGGTGGCGGGGCTGCTGAATTACGGCATGGCGCCCGGCCAGCTTGCGGCCGTGCCGGTGCTGGCGCCGCCGCCGGGCTGCTCGGCCGGGGCGGCGGCGGCGGTGACGGATCAGGCTGTGCTGCGTTACCGGTGCGGCGCCGGGGCCTTTACCGTGACGGTGTCCGTCTTCCCGGCCCGCTCCACCCCCGACCAGATCGCACGCGAGCGCGGGCGGCTGACTGCCCCGGCCGCTGCCGAAGACACTGAAACGACGGCGCTTGCCACCACCGATCGGGATAACGGACAGTGGTCCCTGGTCGAAAGCAAGACGCCGGACGGGTTGGTTGCCTTCGCCACATGGGTCGGTGGCGCGCCGGCGCGGGGCGGCCTGGCGGGGCGGCTGCAGCAGGCAGTGGACAGCTTGGTCGGCCCGGGTTTCGCGCCCGTCCTGATGACGGCCACGCCCGATGCGCCTGGCCGGATCGGCGCAGCCGAACGGGCGCGGCTCGTTGCCCTGCTGCGCGGGTTCGTCGATGCGCAGCATGGACTGACCGACCAGGTGCGGAGTGTATCCCGCACGCTGTAACAGTTAGGCCGGAACGGTCAGGCCGGGTGCGATCCGGTCCAGGATAGGCGTCACGAAGGCGGCCAGGTCGCCCCCGGGGTAAAGGTGGCCCACGATCCCTGCGGCCTCGGCAGCTTGAAGGTCGGTCGGCTGATCCCCAACCAGGGCGCACCGGGCCGGGTCCAGGCCCCAGGCGTGCAGCAGGTCCAGGATCATGCCGGGCTCGGGCTTCCGCCATGGGCTGGCCCGACGGTACTCGGGCCGCGTGGCGTCCAGGTGGAACGGACAGTAACGGACGTCGTCGATGGTTCCGCCCGCCTGCAACGCCTCGTCCAGCATCCAGCGGTGCAAAGCCTGCACGTCGGCCTCGTCATAGAGGCCGCGTGCCACGCCGGACTGATTGGTGACCAGGAACACGTGGCAGCCCCGACGGTAGGCCAGGCAGATCGCGTCCAGGGCGCCCGGCATCCACTCGAACCGCTCCCGCGTGCCGACATAGCCGTGATCCACGTTGCACACGCCGTCGCGGTCCAGGAACAGCGCCGGGCGCATTAGGCGGCGCGGCACCTCCACGCCGGCGCGGGCTAGGTCGTCAGGCACGCCGATGTCGATGAACCAGCCGTCGCCGGCTGTCCCGCACAGCCGTCCCTGCACAGCCAGGCCCGGCAGCACATCGCGCTCCAGCGAGCAGTTGGGGCCGACGTGCTCCAGGATGCGGCGGTCGAGCAGGTAAACCCCGCCGTTGATCGTCCCGGCTGCGCCTGCCGTCCCGCGCTCGCGGAAGGCCGACACCTGGTCGCCATGGGTCTCGACCACGCCGTAGCGCGAGGAGTCGTCCACCCGGCGCAGCATCAGCCGGCCCAACACCTCCGGGCCGTCTGGGGCTGCCAGGGCCGCCGGCAGGTCGCAATCGAATAGGGAATCGCCGTTCAGCAGCAGGAAACGCTCGTGCAGATGGTCCCGCGCATGGTGCAGTGCGCCGCCGGTGCCGGCCTGGAAGGGCTCCTGGCTGACGCTGATCGTCACCGGGCGTGGCAGCAGCGATTGCAGATCCTGCAGCCCGGCCTGTACGACAGCCGACAGGTGGCCGGTCAGCAGCAGAATGTCAGTCACCCCGTAACGCAACACCTCCCGCAGCAGCCATGCCAGGAACGGACGCCCGGCCACGGGCAGCATCGGCTTTGGCGTGTGCGCCGTCAGCGGTCCCAGGCGGGTGCCGAGACCGCCGACCAGAACGGCGCACTGCCGGATGGCCGGCATCAGGTGTTGCCGGCCATGGCTATTACGACAGCATGCCATGGTCCCGCCCTTCGCCGGGAGGCGTCGGCGACAGGGGTTTGATCGGTTAGGTGCATATGTCCCGTCCTGCTCGGCATCGGGCACGCGGCGAACCCGGTTCGTCGCCTGCCCTTCAAACCCCATCGCCGCTTACAGGCCCAGAAGTGCCTTCGCAAGCCGGGCAAGCATCAGCCAGAGGGCGGCCGACAGCCCTGCAATGACAGGAAGGCAGACGATAAACGGCAAGGGCTGATCGGCGGCGGGCGGACAGGCACGGCCCAATTCCAGCAGCTGAGATGACATGTGGACCTCCTCAATAAGGAGACCAGTCTCACATCTAGAGATTAAGCCTTTGCTACCAGATTAGACCGAGGCGCCCTGCCGCAGCAGCCGCACGAGCAGGCCACTGTAGAACACGAAAGGCAACGCCACAGCAGCGGCGAACAAGCCAAGCTGGAGCATCCGCCGGGCCAGCGGCACCGCTACCGCCAGCATCGACACGCCGCCGACGACCGGAAATCCCAGGTCGCGCAGGTCGTCGATAGAATGGAACGATTGGTCTAGCTGCGCCAACAGGAGTGCCAACCCGGCACCTGCCGCAAGGCCGCCGGCCAGCACGCCGGTCAACAGCAGGGTGCGCTTTGGTGCAACCGGGTTTTGCGGCACCTGCGGCGGGTCGATGATCTGAACCCTGACCTTGTCGCTTTCGGCGTCGGCGGCGGCGGAGATCCGCATGGACTCTCGCCGGGCTAACAAGTCGTCGTAGTTTTTGCGAACGACGTCGTAGTCACGGTTGACGTTGGCATAGTCCGCCTGCAACTGCGGCGCGCTACGGGCGATGGTTTCCAGCCGGTCGCGCTCCTTGGTCGCATCGTTGACTTGCCGGGTGAGCGAGGTGATGACGGACTCATTATCGACCACCCGGGTCCTCAGGGCTTCATATACCGGGTTCGACGCCGACCTGCTGCGCGTTCCGGTTCGGCTGCCGTCTGGGCTCGGCGTGGGGTCGTCGCCGCCGCCCGAACGCAGCGAGGCGACCAGTTGGCGCTGGCTGATCACATCTGGGTTTGCATCGGTGTAGCGCAGGCGCAACTCCCGCAAAGTGCGCTCAGCCTCCCGCAACCGGCTGTTGACGCCGCCGGTTGCCCCATCCGTCTCGGTGACGATGGCTGGGGGCGTGCTCGACAACTCGCGCGTCAGGGTGTCGCGCTTCGAGACGGCGTCCTGCAGTTGGCCCGTCAGATCGCGCACCTGCCCCTGGGCGGCATCGAGCCGCGATGCGCCGCCATCGGCGCCGGGCAGCACGTCCACGTACTTGGCGCGGAACTCCGCCCGCTTCCGCTCGGCGTCACGCAACTGCTGCTCATACTGGTTGATCTGCTGGTTCAGGAACTTGCCGGCGTTCTCCAGGTCGGCGCGGTTGTTGCCGGCCTTGCTCTCCACGAACGTGGTCAGCATGGCCCGCACCACGTCATAGGCAAGCTGCGGCGACTGGTTGCGATAGGCGATAGTGAACAGGTTGCGGGTCTGCGGCGTGATGCGGATGTCTGTCGCCAACCGCTCCACCAGGGTCTCCCGGTCGGATGGACCCGTGATGTTCAGCTCCAGCGAGGTCTTGGAAATGAGCTTTTCCAAGTTGGGCCGGCTCAGCAGCGTCCGTTGCAGCACGTCGAGCTGCTGCGCCGAGGCATTATCGACCGCCAGTCCGCGGAGCAGGGGCGTCAGCACCACGTCGGCATCGACATACAGCCGCGCGCTGGCCTCATAGGAGTTGGGGATGGTAAAGGTGAACGCCCATCCGGCGGCGCACACCGCCCAAGTGAACAGCACCGCCCACCAACGGTAGCGCCAGGCGGCATTGAGCTGCCGGCGAAGCAGGAGCATCAGCGTACCCATCGCGCGTCGCTCCTAGTACCAGCTTTGCGGGATGATCAGGGTGTCACCCGGCAGCATCGCCACGTTCTGGTCGATGTCGCCGTCTTTCAGCAAGTCGCTCAGCCGCACCTTGATGGTTTGCCGCTTGCCGCCGATCTCGCGCACGATGATCGAGCTGTTGCCAGAGGCGTAACGCGTCAGGCCCTTAGTTTGGATCATCACGTCCAGCACCGTCATCTGGTCGCGGTAGGGGATCGCCAGCGGCTCCGTCGCCTCGCCGATCACCCGGATCTGCCGGTCCAGCGGGCCGATGAAGCCGCTGACGATGACGGAGACGTTTGGCTCCTTCACATACTGCTTCAGCCGCGTTTCGATGTCCTTGGACAGCGCGGTCGGCGTTTTGCCGGCGGCGGCGATGTCGGGGATCAGCGGCATGGAGATGCGGCCGTCCGGACGCACCTGCAGACTCGGCACGCTGAGCTGCGGCGCCTGGTAGACGAACACGCTGAGGGTGTCGCCGGGGCCGATCAAGTAGGGCGAGTTGACCGCCGAACCCCGTGGCGCCACCAAATCCGGGTTCGGCCCGGTTGGACCGCAGGCGGACAGCATGGCCAACAGGGCGAGCAATGGCAGGAGGATGCTGCGCGTCATATCTGTCCCAGTCCGGTCGAAATTCAGCCCCGGCCGACGGCAAGGGATGGTAGGCGCGGAAGGAGTTGAACCCCCGACCTCTGCCATGTGATGGCAGCGCTCTGCCACTGAGCTACACGCCTCTAGATCTCGCCGGGGCAGCACATACCACTCCGCGCCTTACGGGGTAAAGCAGCCAGGGAGTCTAATCCGTAACAAAAGTCAGACTCGTACCAGCATTTTGCCGGTGCGAAGTGCCAACAATGTCTCCCGCAAGCCGTCCGCAAGCATTGTCCGCGCCTGCGTTCCCAGCACGGCGCGCGCGCAGTCGGGAGCGCCGACCGACCGCGCGATGTCGCCCGCCCGCGCCGCCCCGCGGCGCATGACCGGCGTGCGCCCGCTCAACTCGCCGATCAGGTGCGCCATGTCCTGCACCGACGTTTCGCGTCCCGTGCAGACGTTCAGCACATGCGCGCCAGGGTCGGCCGCCAGCAGCCGCATCGCCGCCATCAGGTGCGCCACGACGTCCAGCACAAACACGAAGTCCCGGGTCTGCCGGCCGTCGCCGTGCAGCGCAATGGGCCGGCCCTGCGCGATGGCGTCGGCGAAGATCGAGATGACGCCGCTGTAGGGCGACGCCGGGTCCTGCCGCGGGCCATAGACGTTGAAGAACCGCAGGCCGGCCGAGGGCACGCCATGCACCAGGAAACCGACCCGCGCGTGCAGCTCGGAGCCCAGCTTGTCCGCGCCATAGGCCGTGCGCGGCGCCGGCGCCGCATCCTCCCGCGCAACGCCCTCGAGGTTGCCATAGACCGCGGCCGACGACGCATAGACCACCGGCAGGCCGCCCGCAGCCCGGGCCGCATCGAGCACCGCAACCGTCGTGCCCTGGTTCACCTGGTGCGTGCCGATCCAGTCCTCGTTGGCCCGCGCGACCGAGGCGATGGCGGCCAGGTGGAAGCAGCCTGCCGCCCCTGCCAACACCCGGCGCACGGCAGCCGGGTCGCGCGCATCGCCGCGCACAACCTCGCAGGCCGGGTCCAGATTTTCCATCCGGCCGGTCGAGAAGTCGTCCAGCACGCGGACGCGGTAGCCCTGCGCCAGCAAGGCGTCGGCAAGATGCGAGCCGATAAAGCCAGCGCCGCCAGTGATCACATAGGTCGTCATCTCAAGCTCCGGACCAACTCCGCCGATGACGCCGCCGACATCTGGCGGGGTCATTCGACGGTCACGCTCTTGGCGAGGTTGCGGGGTTGGTCCACATCCGTGCCGCGTATGACGGCGGTGTGATAGGCCAGCATCTGCACCGCAATCGCATACAGGATCGGCGCCACGAAGGGATGGACGGCCGGCAGTTCCACGACCTCCGCCGCAATGCCGCGCAGCTTGGCGCAGCCGGCGGCATCACTCAGCACCACAACCTGCCCGCCGCGTGCCCCGGCCTCCTGCACGTTGGACGCCGTCTTCTCGAACAGCGGGCCGGACGGCGCGATGGCCAGGATCGGCACCTGGCGGTCGATCAGCGCGATGGGGCCGTGCTTCATCTCGCCCGCGGCATAGCCCTCGGCGTGGATATAGCAGATCTCCTTCAGCTTCAGCGCCGCCTCCAAGGCGATGGCATGGCAGGTGCCACGGCCCAGGCACAGCACGTCGCGCGCCTCGGTGATGCGGGTGGCCAAGCGGCGGATCGGATCGGCATGGGCCAGCACCTCCGCCGCGCGGGACGGCAGTTCCAGCAGGGCAGCGACCAGCTCGGCCTCGCGCGCCGCACTGATGGTCCCGCGAGCGCGGCCGGCGCCGACGGCCAGGCATGCCATGACGGTCAGTTGCGCGGTGAACGCCTTGGTGCTGGCCACGCCGATCTCCGGGCCGGCGACCGTCTCCAGCACCACGTCGCTCTCGCGGGCCATGGTGCTCTCGGGCACGTTCAGCACTGACAGGACGTGCTGCCCGGCGCCGCGCATGAAGCGCAGGGCGGCCAGGGTGTCGGCGGTCTCCCCGCTCTGGCTGACCAGCAGGCCGACGCCCCCCCGGGGCAGCGGCGGCGCGCGGTACCGCAGCTCGCTGGCGAAATCGATGTCGGCCGGCAGCCGCGCCAGCTCCTCCAGCCAGTGCCGCCCCGCCAGCCCGGCGAAGTAGGCGCCGCCGCAGGCTGCAATGGTCACGCGCGGCACGTCGGGCCAGGCGAACGGCATGTCCGGCAGGGTGACGGCGCGGGTCGCCGGGTCCAGCATGCGGGCGAGCGTCTGGCCGATGGCGGCCGGGTGCTCGTGCAGCTCCTTCTCCATGAAGTGGCGGTAGCCGTCCTTGCCGACCACGGCGCCAGTCTGTACCGTCAGCCGAACCGGGCGCGTGACCGCATGGCCGGCGGCGCCGAAGAACGCCGCGCCGTCCCGCGTCAGCACGGTCCAGTCGCCGTCCTGCATGTAGGCGATGCGCCGGGTCAGCGGCGCCAGGGCTAGGCTGTCGCTGCCCAGGTACATCGCATTGTCGCCAAAACCCACCGCCAGCGGCGCACCGTGCTGCGCACCCACCATCAGCTCGGGATACCCGGCGAACACCAGCGCCAGGGCATAGGCGCCCTCCAGCCGGCGGAACGCCTCGCGGGCGGCCTCGACCGGCGGCATCCCCAGGCGCAGGTTCAGGTCCACGAGTTGCGCGACCGTCTCGGTATCGGTCTCGGTCTCGAACACCTGGCCCTCGGCCTCCAGCTCGGCGCGCAGCTCGGCGTGGTTCTCGATGATGCCGTTATGCACGACGCTGACCCGCGGCGTGCCGTGCGGGTGGGCGTTGCGCTGCGTCGGCGCGCCGTGCGTGGCCCAGCGGGTGTGGCCGATCCCGGTCCGGCCGGGCAGCGGGTCCAGCCGCAGCACTTCCGCCAGGTTCACCAGCTTGCCTGGCGCGCGGCGGCGGTCGATGCCATCATCCACCAGCGTGGCAATGCCAGCGCTGTCGTAGCCGCGGTATTCCAGGCGCCGCAACGCCTCCAGCAGAAGAGGAGCCGCAGGCTCCGACCCGATCACGCCAACGATGCCGCACATCCCGAACCCTCACCCAAGCCTGTCCCGCGTCCTCACCGATAAAGCCCAGCTTTACGGCAACATGCGGGCGAACCCCGATCAGGGCCCCGATTTAGCAGAAGCATACCCTGTATGATGCTATGAAGTGTCGGAAAAGTTTACAGGTATGTTGCCCGAGCCGTCTGCCGTGCCCGGCGGAGCACAGTACCTGCATCATGGCGCAACAGCGCGGCCAGGCCACGAGGCTGCCGCGGGTCGGCCAGCAGCACGCCGATCCGCTGCCGCCGCCGGTTGGCCCAAAGCTGCTTATAGGGATCGTCGCCGCGGCCAAAATCCAGTTCCGTCACCTGCTCCCCCAACAGCCCGCGGATCATGTGCGCGGTCAGCACCGTGCCGGGTGACAGCGCCCGCCAGGCATCGTCATGCGCCAGCTTCAGCACTGTCGCCATGCCATCCGTCACGGTCCAGTACTGTGCCGCGACCGGCTGGCCCGCCACCCGCATCACTCCCAGACGCAGCACGCCGGCCTCGGCGGCCCGGCTCAGCAGAGCGGCGTTGAAGCCCGGTGCAGGCTCCGGCTGCTTCCAGCTCCGGGAATACACATTCTCGTAGGCCGCCAGCGCGGCGGGCAGAGCATCGCCGGAATGAACGACCTCGATGCCGACCCGCGCGTCGCGCTCGCAGGCACGGGTCTTGCGCCGGACCGTCTCCCGCAGCGACCCCGGCCGGCCGTGCAGGTACGCATCCCAGCCCACGCCCGAGACCGGCTGGCTCCAGTTGCCGAAGTGGTCGAACCGCCGGGTCATGACGCCGCCGGACCGCAGGCCGGCCAGCAAGGGCGGCAAACCCGGCCATTCCGCATCCAGCGCCTCCAGTGTGGCGGTGGGCCAGGCTCGGCAGGCACGAGCGGCTGCGGCACCGGCGGCATGCAGCGCGGCGTTGGTGGCGCCGGGCGCGGCCAGCGGCTGGAACAGGCAGGTGTAGGCCGTCGTCAAGCTCCCCAGCCGCCGCCCAGGCCCGGCCAGCATCGGCAGTAGCAGCAGTGGCCGGCCGGCGTCCCGCACCAGCCAGAACAGCGGACGCGACCCCGGAGGCAGCGCCGCTGCGGTCGTCGCATCGAACCAGGCGCGCCGCGATTGGAAGCCCGGGCCGGCGTCGAACAGCGGCTCCCATTCGGCGCCGCACTCCGCCAGGCTGCCAGCCTCGGCCAGGACCACCGCCGTCATCGCCGCAGGGCGTAGTACGCCAGGCCGACCCACTCGTGCACGGCGAAGTAGGAGCGCATCCAGTTGCCGGCGGATGGCAGCAGGTCCGTCCAGGACAGCCGCGGCCCGGGATCGGCGTAGGTCGGGCTGGGCACCGCCTCGATCCCGGCATCACGGAACGCCACCAGCGCCCGGCGCATGTGCCAGTCGTGGGTCACCAGGAACACCCGGCTGATCCCGGCGGCCCGCAGCAGCGGCGCACTGAAGGCCGCGTTCTCCCAGGTGTCGCGCGACAGCGGCTCGACCCAGCGGACCCGGGCGCCGAAATCGTCGCGGGCGGACCGAGCCATCAGCTCGCCGACGGGGGTGGCGCCGGTCTCCACGATGCCGCCCGTCATCAGCATCGGCAGCCCGGTGCGGCGTTGCAGCGCGGCGCCGGCCTGCACGCGTTGCAGGCTCAAGGCGCCGATCGTCGCGTTCGGCACGCCCCCCTGATAGCCGGCGGTACGTTGCACATCGCCGCCGAGCACGACGATGGCGCCCGGCGCCGGACCGGCGGCGTCGCCGGCGGGCACGTCCAGCGCCGCGAGCAGGGCCGTGCCGACCGGCCCCAGGCTGAGCAGCAGCAGGCCCGCCAGCGCCACCCCGGCCAGCACGCGCCGCCGCAGCACGAGAAGCAGCAGCGCCAGCAGCGCCAGCCCTGGCGGCGGCAGCAGGAGTTGGCTCAGGACAGCGACCACGGAGACCCCTATGCTGCGGCGGCGGACGGGATGCCAGGGATCGCGGCCCGCGGGAAGCGTGCGGCTACCATCGGAGACGCCGTGCGGCTATGACGGGATCATAACGATGTCCCCGATCCTTGTCACCGCCACACGCCCCAGCCTGGATGCCGCCGGATTAGGGGAGCTGGGCCGGCTGTGGCAGGGCTTCCAGGACGCGGCGGAGGCGTCGGCCTTCCAGCGATGGGCGTGGGTGGGCTGCCTAGCGGCCGAGCGCTACCCCGACCCGGTGCTGGTGCAGGCGCATCGGGGGGAGGTGCTGGCCGGGCTGGCGCTGTTCAACCGCCGGGGCGGCCGGCTGTGGCTGCATGAGGGCGGCGATCCCGTGCTGGACAGCGTGTTCATCGAGCATAACGGACCGCTCGTGCTGCCGGACCCGGGACGCGGCGCGGTGCTGGATGCGATGCTGCGGCAGGCTCGCCGGGGCCGGCAGGTCGTGCTGTCGGGCGTGGATGGCGCCGTGGTTGCGTCGGCGGACCGAGTGGGCGAGATGCATGGCCGGCAGGACCGGGTGGCACCGTGCGTCAGCTTCGGTGCGATTCCTGCCGGGACGGACTACTTGGCCGGCCTGAGCGCCAACACCCGCCATCAGCTTCGCCGGTCGGCGCGGGCCTATGGCGACCTGGCGTTGGACCGTGCCAGCACGGAGCCGCAGGCACTGCGTTACCTGGAGGGGCTGATCGCCCTGCACCAGGCCAGTTGGCAGGCCCGCGGCAAGCCCGGGGCCTTTGCCGCGCCCGAAGTGCGCCGCTTCCACCAGGCGATGGTGGGCCGCGGCGTCGCGACCGGCGCGGTGGACCTGCTGCGGGTCCGCGCCGGGGAGGCGGTAGTGGGGTACCTATATAACCTGCGTGGCGCCGGGCGGGTCTGCGCCTACCAGAGCGGCTTCGACTACGCCGCCGCGCCGCGCCACGGCAAGCCGGGCCTGACCTGCCACCACCTAGCTATCGAGTCCGCCCGGACGGACGGGGCGGCCTGCTATGATTTCCTGGGCGGGGCGGACCGCTACAAGGAAAGCCTCGCCAACGCGCGGCAGACGCTGCATTGGCTTCGCATGGCCTCGCCCTGGCATCCCCGGGTCTGGCTGGGGCGGCTGCATGGGATGCTCAAATAAGCGGCAGGCCGCTACCCCGGGCGCGTGCATCGGGGCGGGTGAACGCTGCCTCGGGATTGCTCACGCGGGCGTGACCGGATGGCACACTGATTGCAGTGGCGCAACTAGCCGCACCCAGCCGGCCTGATCTTGGGGAGACACGCTGCAATGGCATCCGTTCGAAACTGGCTGCGGGGCGCGGGCCTCGCCATGGCCGCTACAGCCGCCGTCCTGCTGGCGCCGGGCGCACGGGCGCAGGACACCAGCCCCGTCAAGATCGGCATCCTGCACAGCCTGTCCGGCACCATGGCGATCAGCGAGACCACGCTGAAAGACGTGATGCTCATGCTGATCGACGAGCAGAATAAGCGCGGCGGCGTGCTGGGCCGCAAGCTGGAGCCGGTGGTGGTCGATCCCGCCTCCAACTGGCCGCTGTTCGCCGAGAAGGCACGTGAGCTGATCACCGTGCAGCACGTCGCCGCGGTATTCGGCTGCTGGACCAGCGTGTCGCGCAAGTCGGTGCTGCCGGTGTTCGAGGAGACCGGCAACATCCTGTTCTACCCCGTGCAGTACGAAGGCGAGGAGAGCAGCAAGAACGTGTTCTACACCGGCGCCGCCCCGAACCAGCAGGCGATCCCGGCGGTGGATTACCTGATGAGCGAGGAGAAGGTGCAGCGCTGGGTGCTGGCCGGCACCGACTACGTGTATCCCCGCACGACCAACAAGATCCTGGAGGCCTACCTGAAGCTGAAGGGCGTGAAGCAGGAGGACATCCTGGTCAACTACACGCCGTTCGGCCAAAACGACTGGCAGACCATCGTGGCCGACATCAAGAAGTTCGGCAGCGCTGGCAAGAAAACCGCTGTGGTCAGCACCATCAACGGCGATGCCAACGTGCCGTTCTACAAGGAGCTGGGCAACCAGGGGATCAAGGCGACCGACATCCCCGTGATGGCGTTCAGCGTCGGCGAGGAAGAGCTGGCCGGCATCGACACCAAGCCGCTGCTGGGGCACCTGGCGGCATGGAACTACTTCATGAGCGTCGATACGCCGGAGAACAAGGCGTTCATCGCGCGCTGGCAGGCGTTCACCAAGAACCCGAAGCGGGTGACCAACGACCCGATGGAGGCGCATGTGATCGGCTTCGCGATGTGGGTGAAGGCGGTGGAGAAGGCGGGCACGTTCGAGCCGGCGAAAGTGATCGATGCGATGATCGGGGTGGCGGCGCCGAACCTAACGGGCGGGGAAGCGACGATGATGCCGAACCACCACATCACCAAGCCGGTGCTGATCGGGGAGATCCAGGGCAACGGTCAGTTCAACATCGTGTCGCAGACGCCGGGGACGATCGTGGCGCAGGAGTGGTCGCCTTACCTGGAGGGGTCGCGCGACCTGATCGCCGACTGGCGCGCGCCGATGACCTGCGGCAACTTCAACGTCAAGACCGGCAAGTGCGGCGGCAGCGGAAGCTGATCCGCTGCCTGCTCCCTCTCCCTCCGGCCTTGGTCCGCGCTATGGCCCAAGCCCGGATGGAGAGCGGGAAGTCCATGCACATAATCGCTCCCATGCTTGTCTTGCTGCTGTGCGCCCCCGCCTGGGCGCAAACCTCGCTGACGCCGCTGGCCAGCAGCTCCTTCAGCGACATCCGCCGTGGCGTCGAGGCGCTCGCCACCTCCGGCGACCCACGCGCCGCCCCGGTGCTGGAGGCCCTGCAGTCCGGCCGCCTGATGCTGCAGCCCGGCGGCGGCCTGTTCATCCGCAACCCCGACGACTCCGTCGTGGACGCCCAGACTGGCGCCCCGGCTCCCGAAACCTCCGGCCTGCGCCCGGTTCGCGTGAACAATGCGGTGCGCCAGGCCGTCGATGCCGCGATGGGCGGCCTGCGCCTGTTCTCCCCCAATCCCGCCATGCGGGCCGCCGCCGCCGAGGCGGTGTTCAAGTCCCGCGACGCCGCTGCCCTGCCCGCCCTGGACCGCGCCCTGGCGACTGAAAAGGACACCGGCGTCCGCACCACGATGCAGCAGGCCCGCGCCGCCGCCATCCTGGCCACCGACGGCGCGACCGACGCGGACAGGATCACCGCCGTCGCAATCCTGCGCGCCCGCGGGGACCTGGACGCCCGCGGCCTGCTGTCCTCTCTCCCCGCCGTCAGCCCGGCCGTCGCCGCGTCCGCCGCCGAGGCCGTGTCGGCCATCGACTGGCAGTTGCGCCTGTGGAACCTGCTGCAGGGCGCGTTCTACGGCCTCAGCCTCGGCTCCGTGCTGCTGCTGGCGGCGACGGGGCTGGCGATCACCTTCGGCGTCATGGGCGTCATCAACATGGCGCACGGCGAGATGGTCATGATCGGCGCCTATGTGACGTTCGTCGTGCAGCAGGTGATCCGCGCCCACGCGCCAGGCCTGTTCGGCGCCAGCCTGCTGATCGCGGTCCCGCTGGCGTTCCTAGTGTCGGGCGCGCTGGGCATGGTGATCGAGCGCGGGCTGATCCGCTTCCTGTACGGCCGCCCCCTGGAAACCCTGCTGGCAACCTTCGGGCTGTCGCTGGTGCTGCAGCAGGCCATCCGCTCGATCTTCGGCCCGACCAACCAGGAGGTCGGCACCCCGGCCTGGATGAGCGGCGCGGGGCGGATCGGCCAGTTGACGCTGACCTACAACCGGGTAACGATCATCGTGTTCGCCGTGGCGGTGCTGTTCGCGCTGATGGCAGTGCTGCGGTTCAGGCCGCTGGGCCTGCGGATGCGGGCGGTGACGCAGAACCGGCAGATGGCGGCGGCCATGGGTATCCGCACGCCCTGGATCGACGCGCTGACCTTCGGGTTGGGGTCGGGCGTGGCGGGGATGGCCGGGGTTGCATTGAGCCAGATCGACAACGTCAGCCCCAACCTGGGCCAGGGCTACATCACCGACAGCTTCATGGTCGTGGTGTTCGGCGGCGTCGGCAACCTGTGGGGCACGGCGCTGGGGGCGCTGACCCTGGGCGTGGTCAACAAGTTCCTGGAGCCGGTGGCCGGGGCGGTGCTGGGCAAGATCGTCGTGCTGGTGCTGCTGATCCTGTTCATCCAGCGGCGGCCGCGCGGGATGTTCCCGCTGAAGGGCCGGGCGGTGGAGGCATGAGGCGGGACGTTGCGACGCCGCTGACGCTGCTTCTGGTGCTGGGCGGGGCAGTGCTGCTGGCGGGGTTGAACCTGGGGACCGCGCCGGGCAGCGCGTTGCATGTGCCGACGTATGCGGTATCGCTGGTGGGCAAGTACCTGTGCTTCGCCATCCTGGCGCTGGCGGTCGATCTGGTGTGGGGGTTCGGCGGCATTCTCAGCCTGGGGCATGCGGCGTTCTTTGCGCTCGGCGGGTATGCGATGGGCATGTACCTCATGCTGCAGATCGCCGGGCGCGGGCAGTATGGCGCGGCGCTGCCGGACTTCATGGTGTTCCTGAACTGGCACGAGCTGCCATGGTACTGGTACGGCTTCGCCCATTTCCCCTTCGCGCTGCTGATGGCGATGCTGGCGCCCGGCGCTCTGGCGGTGCTGTTCGGCTGGCTGGCGTTCCGCAGCCGGGTGACGGGGGTTTACCTGTCCATCATCACCCAGGCACTGACCTACGCGCTGCTGCTGGCGTTCTTCCGCAACGACATGGGGTTCGGCGGCAACAACGGGCTGACCGACTTCAAGGAGCTGCTCGGTGCGCCGCTCGCCTGGGACAGCACTCGGTGCGGGCTGCTGGTGATCACCGCGGCGCTGCTGTGCGGGCTGTACCTGATGGCGCGGTGGCTAACCCACTCGCGCTTCGGCAAGGTGCTGATCGCAGTGCGCGACACCGAGGCGCGGACGCGGTTCCTGGGGTACCGGCCCGAAAACTACAAGCTGGTGGTTTGGACGGTGTCCGCCGTGATGGCCGGGCTGGGCGGGGCGCTGTACGTGCCGCAGGTTGGCATCATCAACCCCGGCGAGTTTGCGCCTGCCGGGTCCATCGAGGCCGTGATCTGGGTGGCCGTCGGCGGGCGTGGCACGCTGTATGGCGCGATCCTCGGGGCGGTGCTGGTGAACGCGGTCAAGACCTACCTGACCGGGGCCTACCCGGAGCTGTGGCTGTTCGCACTGGGGGCGCTGTTCATCGCCGTCACCCTGTTCCTGCCGCGGGGCTTGGTCGGCCTGGTGCGGGCGCCGAAGCGGACGGAGCCAGCGGTGCCGACCCTGGCCGAGTCCGCGTCTGAGGAGGCGGTCGGGTGAGCATCGGGCCGGTCGCCGACACGCTGCTGTACCTGGATGGCGTCAGCGTCAGCTTCGACGGCTTCCGCGCGCTGAACAACCTGTCGCTCGTGCTGGCCCCTGGCGAGATGCGCGCCGTGATCGGCCCGAACGGCGCGGGCAAGACCACCATGATGGACGTGATCACCGGCAAGACCCGGCCCGACGCCGGCCGGGTGATCTACGCCGCCGGCACCGACCTGACCCGGCTGGACGAGCCTGCCATCGCCAGCCTGGGCATCGGCCGCAAGTTCCAGAAGCCCACCGTGTTCGAGCCGCACACCGTCTGGGACAACCTGCTGCTGGCCCTGAGCGGCGACCGCAAACCCTGGTTCACCCTGCGCACCCGGCAGACCCGGCCGGAGGCAGACCGCATCGAGGACATTCTCGACACCATCCGCCTGCGCGATCACCGCAACCGCCGGGCCGGGGACCTGAGCCATGGGCAGAAACAGTGGCTGGAGATCGGCATGCTGCTGGCGCAGGACCCACGGCTGCTGCTGGTGGACGAGCCTGTAGCCGGCATGACCGACGCCGAGACGGCGCAGACGGCGGACCTATTGCGGGAGATCAACCGGACCCGGAGCGTGGTGGTGGTGGAGCACGACATGGGCTTCGTGCGGGCGCTCGACGTGAAGGTGACGGTGCTGCACGAAGGCTCGGTGCTGAGCGAGGGCACGATCGACCATGTGAGCGAGGACCCGCGGGTGGTGGAGGTGTACCTTGGCCGGTAGCTTGCTTCCCCCTCTCCCCCCGGGCTTGGGCCGCAGCGCGGACCAAGGCCGGGCGAGAGGGAGAAGCAGATGAGCACGCTTCTTGTCGAGAACGTGGACCTCCACTACGGCGCGGCCATCGCCCTCCGCAAAGTGTCCATCACCGTCGAGACCGGCGCCGTCACCTGCCTGATGGGCCGCAACGGCGTCGGCAAGACCAGCCTGTTGCGCGCCATCACCGGCGCCCACCCGGTCAGCGCCGGCCGCATCACCTGGGACGGCACGGACATCACGCGCCTGCCGACCTACGCCCGCGCCGGCCGCGGCATCGCCTGGGTGCCGCAGGGCCGCGACATCTTCCCGCTGCTGACGGTGCGTGAGAACCTGGAGACCGGGTTCGCCGTGCTGCCCCGCGGCAAGCGCCGAGTGGACGACGAAATCTTCGACCTGTTCCCGATCCTGCGCACGATGCTGCGCCGCCGGGGCGGCGACCTGTCGGGCGGCCAGCAACAGCAGCTCGCCATCGCCCGCGCCCTGGTGATGCACCCGCGCCTTCTGGTGCTCGACGAGCCGACCGAAGGCATCCAGCCCAGCATCATCAAGGACATCGGCCGGGTGATCGCACTCCTGCGCGCCCGCGGCACGATGGCGATCTTATTGGTGGAGCAGTATTACGACTTCGCCCGCGAGCTGGCCGACAGCATGGTCATCCTGGACCGCGGCGATGTGGTGATGAGCGGCCCGGCCGGCACTCTGGACGAGGCCGAGGTACGGCGGCGGCTATCGGTGTAGGCGACCGCTGCGCCGGGCGGACCCGGCGCAGCGGCATCCCTAGGCTAAATCTTCGCGTAGAGCTTCTGCGCGATCTCCAGAATCTCTTCCGGGTGGTAGTCCGGAATGAACGCCGAAGCGACGCCGTGCTGCTGGTATTGCGGGCCGCCCGTCGGCGGGCCGTCCACGATCTCCAGCGGGCCGGAGCCGTCGAGGCTGTCGCCCTTCCAGATGTCCCCGATCTCCTTGTAGTCGTCCGGGCTGAAGCGGTACAGCTTGCGGTGCATCCCCTCGGCCAGGAACGGCGAGCTTTCCGGGATCTCCACGCCCTCGATGTTCGGGATCGGCAGCATCTTCTTCATGTCCACGCCGGTCAGCTTCTCCAGCGCCAGGGCATACGCATGGGCATGCACGCCGCCGCGGGTGAACAGGTAGCCCAGCATGTGGCGGGCGGACGGGTTCTTGGTCATCTCATAGACGCGCAGCTTCACCGTGCGCGCGCCGTTCTCCAGGAAGAAGTTGTGCAGTAGGTCGAGCACGAGGTTGCCGCTGTTAAAGATGTAGTCGCCGCGCCACGGGTCGCCCAGCGCGTTGCACGCCATCACGCCGTGCGCGCCGTTAATGTGGAAGTTCGGCCCGTTGCCGGCGGCGTGGGTGAACAGGTGGGCGTAGGTGGCGTCGCCCTTGGTGATGTCGCCCTTCGGCTCGGCGCCATTCAGCAGACCGTTGACCGCCGCGCCGACTAGCTCGATGTGGCCCAGCTCCTCGGTGGCGATGTTGGCGATCAGCGCATAGAACGGCCGCAGCTTCTCGCGCTGACGGAAGTTGAAGCTCTGGTACATGTAGGTGTTCAGCGTGGTCATCTCGCCGAAGCGGCCGCCCATCAGCTCGTTGACGGCGGCGGCGGCGGAGGGATCGGGGTCGGACGGCAGGGGCATTTCCACCTGCAGCTTGTCGATGCGCAAGAACATGGGGCGTTCCTTCTCGGATTTGGCACCGGTCGCTGATGCCGGGCGGACCGTTGCACCAGAACCTCCCATGGGTCTAATATATTGCCTGACACAGACCGATAACGGTTGCCTATGAGCAAGAGCCTGTCCGGGCTGTCGTTGCGCGACCTGGAATATGTCGCCTCCGTCGCCCGCTTCCTGCATTTCGGCCGTGCGGCCGAGGCGTGCGGCGTGTCGCAGCCGGCCCTCAGCGCCCAGGTGCGCAAGCTAGAGCGCTACCTGGGGTTCGCCCTGTTCGAGCGGCTACCGAGCGGCACGCGCCTGACCAAGCCCGGCGCGGAGTTCGCGGGACGGGCGGCCGAGCTGGTGACGGCCGCGCGGGACCTGCTGGCGACCTCGGCCGGGTTGGATGCCAGGGTGGGGCCGTTCCGGCTCGGCGCGATCCCGACGCTTGGCCCCTACCTGCTGCCGTATGCCATCCGGCCGATCCGGGCCTCGCTGCCCGAGTTGCGCCTGCTGTTCACCGAGGGGCGCACCGCCGAGCTGATGCTGATGCTGCGCGAGGGCCAGCTCGATGCGGTGCTGGTGTGCACCCCCCCGGCCGACCCGGCGCTGGACCATCACGTGCTGTTCACCGAGCCGCTGCTGCTGATGCACCCGCTGGGCGCGTGTCCAAGCTGGCCGCCGATGCCGGGCGAGCTGCTGACGCTGGCGGACGGGCACTGCCTGCGGGACCAGGTGACGGCGGCCTGCGGCATCCCGTTCACCACCTCGGACCGCCATGCCACGGGGCTGGAGATGCTGCACCAGATGGTCGCAGCCGGCGAGGGCGTGTCGTTCGTTCCGGCCTTGGCCGCCATACGCTTGGGCGCGGCGGAGGGCTTGGTAGCCTACAGCCAGCCAGGGGCCGGGCCGATCGTGCGGGACGTGCTGCTGGTGATGCGGCGCGGCCACCCGCGCCGGGTGCTGATTGCGGAACTGGCGGAGGTGTTCCGCACGCTGGACCTGCCGCTCGGCCGGGATCAGGCTGGCTCCCCGGAGCGGGTAGGGCCGGGCAGCCTGGTGGGATGAAGCCCGTTTGCCCCAGGGGTCCGCTGCGCTGATCCAACCACCGTTTGCCCTGGCCCTTACGTGATCGCGTCGTCATTGCGAGCCGCCCTTGCAGCGTGGCAATCTAGGGGCCGCCAGGACTGCCCTTGCCGCCCCTGGATTGCCGCGTCGCTGCGCTCCTCGCAATGACGGAGGAGTCAGAGCAAGAGGCGGTTGGTATGACAACCACCCTGCCGCACCAGCGTTCCCGCGGCACGCTGCGGTTGGCGCTGAAGCGGCGGGACGACGCGACAGTACTGGACGCGCTACGGCAGGAGGGCTGCCTGAAGGTCCGGTTCCCGCGCACGGAGCAGGGCGCCTGGGCGGGTGCCGTCACCTTGAACACCGCCGGCGGCATCGCCGGCGGCGACCAGCTCTCGACCCGCATCCAGGCCGGCCCAGGCACGGCAGCCACCATCGCGTCGCAGGCAGCCGAGCGGGTCTATCGCGCGCTGCCCGGCGGGGTGGCCGACATCTCGACGAGCCTGCACGTGGCGGCTGGCGCTGCGCTGGAGTGGCTGCCCCAGGAGACCATCCTGTTCGACCGTTGCGCCGCCCGCCGCCGGCTGGATGTAGAGCTGGCCGGCGACGCCTGGTTCCTCGGCGTGGAGCAGCTTGTGTTCGGCCGCACCGCAATGGGCGAGACGGTCCGCACCGCCAGCTTCCGCGACCTGATCCAGCTCCGCCGCGATGGCCGGCCGATCCTGCACGACGCCATCCGCCTGGACGGGCCGGTGCAGGCCCTGCTGGACCGCGCGGCGACCGGCAACGGCGCCCGGGCCGCCGCCACGCTGGTCCATGCGGCGCCAGATGCGGCCCGGCTGCTGGACCCGCTGCGGGCGGCGCTGGCCGGGTGGGAGGCCGGCGCGTCCGCCTGGGACGGGATGCTGGTCGCGCGCGTGGTGGCCGCAGATGGCGCGTGCCTCCGCCGGGCGGTCGTGGCAGGATTGAACGTGTTGCGCGACGGCCGCCCGCTGCCGCGTGTCTGGCTGTGCTGACAAGGAGACCCCATGCACCTGACCCCGCGCGAGAAGGACAAGCTGCTGATCTCCATGGCCGCCAGCGTCGCCCGGCGCCGGCTGGAGCGCGGTGTGAAGCTGAACCACCCGGAGGCGGTGGCGCTGATCTCTGACTATGTGGTGGAGGGCGCGCGGGACGGCCGCAGCGTCGCCGACCTGATGGAGGCCGGGGCGTCGGTGCTGACCCGCGCGCAGGTGATGGAGGGCATCGCCGAGATGATCCATGACGTGCAGGTGGAGGCCACGTTTCCGGACGGCACCAAGCTCGTAACCGTCCACGAGCCGATCCGATGATCCCCGGCGAAGTGTTCACGCTGGAGGGCGACATCGAGCTGAACGCCGGCCAGCCCCGAACGGCCATCAGCGTTGCCAACACCGGGGACCGCCCGGTGCAGGTGGGCAGCCACTACCACTTCGCCGAAGCCAACCCGGCCCTGCGATTCGACCGCGCCCTCGCCCGCGGCCAGCGCCTGGACATCGCCGCTGGAACCGCCGTGCGGTTCGAGCCCGGCCAGACCCGCGATGTGACGCTAGTACCGTTCCGCGGCGCCCGCATCGTGCAGGGTTTCCGCGGCGACGTGATGGGACCGCTCGACGCATGACCCGCATCCCCCGCCGCGCCTACGCCGACATGTACGGCCCCACCACCGGCGACCGCATACGCCTGGCCGACACCGACCTGTTCGCCGAGGTCGAGCGCGACCTCACCATCTACGGCGAGGAAGTAAAGTTCGGCGGCGGCAAGGTGATCCGCGACGGCATGGGCCAGTCGCAGGCGTCGCAGGCCGAGGGCGCCGTCGATACCGTCATCACCAACGCGGTGATCATCGACCACTGGGGCATTATCAAGGCCGACGTCGCACTGCTGCACGGCCGCGTCCACGCCATCGGCAAGGCGGGGAACCCCGACGTGCAGCCCGGCGTGGACATCGTGATCGGCCCCGGCACCGAGATCATCGCCGGCGAAGGCAAGATCCTCACCGCCGGCGGCATCGACAGCCACATCCACTTCATCTGCCCGCAGCAGATCGAGGAGGCGCTGGCGTCCGGCATCACCACCCTGGTCGGCGGCGGCACCGGCCCGGCCACCGGCACCTCCGCCACCACCTGCACCCCCGGTCCCTGGCACCTGGCGCGGATGCTGCAAGCCGCCGAGGGCCTGCCGGTCAACCTCAGCCTCAGCGGCAAGGGCAACGCCTCGCAGCCCGCGGCGCTGGAAGAGATGATCCGCGCCGGGGCAAGCTGCCTCAAGCTGCACGAGGACTGGGGCACCACTCCCGCCGCCATCGACTGCGCCCTGCGCGTCGCCGACCGGCACGACGTGCAGGTGATGATCCACACCGACACCCTCAACGAAAGCGGCTTCGTCGAGGACACCATCCGCGCCTTCGCCGACCGCACCATCCACGCCTACCACACCGAGGGCGCCGGCGGCGGCCATGCGCCGGACATCATCCGCATCGCCGGGCTGCCGAACGTGCTGCCGAGCAGCACCAACCCCACCCGGCCCTACACGTCCAACACGCTCGACGAGCACCTGGACATGCTGATGGTCTGCCATCACCTGGACCCGGCGATCCCCGAGGACGTGGCGTTCGCCGAATCCCGCATCCGCCGCGAGACCATCGCCGCCGAGGACATCCTGCACGACCTGGGCGCGATCAGCATGATCAGCAGCGACAGCCAGGCGATGGGCCGCGTCGGCGAGGTGGTGATCCGCACCTGGCAGACCGCCCACAAGATGAAGCAGCAGCGCGGCCCGCTCCCCGGCGACGGCGCGGCCGACAACGCCCGCATCAAGCGCTATGTGGCGAAATACACCATCAACCCCGCCATCGCGCAGGGCCTGTCGCACGAGGTCGGCTCGGTCGAGCCGGGGAAGCTCGCGGACCTGGTGCTGTGGTCCCCGGCGTTCTTCGGCGTGAAGCCGGACCTGGTGCTGAAGGGCGGCACCATCGCCATCGCGCCCATGGGGGACCCGAACGCCAGCATCCCCACGCCGCAGCCGGTGCATTACCGCCCGATGTTCGCCCAGTACGGCCGCGCGATGCAGGAAAGCTGCATCACCTTCGTGTCGCAGGCGGCGCTGGACGACGGCATCGGCCACCGCCTGCACCTGACCCGGCCCTTGTCCGCCGTCCGCAACACCCGCGGCGGCATCGGCAAGCGCAGCATGGTGCACAATGACGCTACGCCGCACATCGAGGTCGATCCCGAGACCTACGAGGTGCGTGCCGACGGCATGCTGCTGACGTGCGAGCCGGCGACGGTGCTGCCGATGGCACAGCGTTACTTCCTGTTCTGACGCCTAGAAGGAGAAGCGGATGGAACCGGACCAGTCACCAGCCGCGAAGGCTATCATGGGCGCCCTGCACTGGTTGTACGAGCGCGTGACAGCGTCCAAGCTCACCACCCCCATGCCGACGCCCGGGCCGGGCCAGGGGTCGGAGGAGCACATCGAGACGCTGATCCGCTGGACGGCGGCGCAGGCCGGGCTGGTCGGGTTCACCACCAACCTGGGCGGCCTGATCACCCTGCCATTCTCGCTGCCGGCGAACGTGGCCGGGGTCAGCGCGCTGCAACTGAACATGATCACCGAGATCGCCCGGGCGCGCGGCTACGACCTGCAGTCCGAGCAGGTGAAGGTGCTGTCCATCGCCTGCCTGGCCGGCGGCGCGGCGCTGGACATCCTCAAGAATGCCGGCATCAACGTCAGCACCCGGCTGACCCAGCAGGCACTGACGGGGATTGCGGGGGCTGCCCTCGGCCGCATCAACCAGGCCGTGGGCGCCCGGCTGACGGCGCGGGCGGGCGGCATGGGGATGCTGAACGTGTCAAAGTTCGTGCCGTTCGTAGGCGGCTTGGTTGGGGGCACGGTGGACGGGCTGGCGACGGCGGGCATCGCCGTGGTGGCCAAGCGGGTGTTCGTCCGCAAGGAGGACGCCGGGCCGGGCGAGGAAGCGCCCGTCCTGTCCCTGCCCTCCCCGGCGGTGTCCTGATGCGCGCCGCCCAGGTGCTGCCGGCCGGCGGATGGGACCCGGCGCAGGAGCGCGACCAGGTCTGGATCGACTGGGACCGCAGGCACCGCCGCCGCCTGGTGCTGCCGACCGCCTCTGGGGCGGAGGTGCTGATCGATCTGCCGCAGGCCGCACGTCTGCGCCACGGCGACGGCCTGTTGCTCGACGGCGGCGGCGTGGTGCAAGTGCTGGCCCGACCGGAACCGCTGCTGGATATCCACGCGCACGACGCCGCTGGGCTGGTGCGGATTGCCTGGCATCTCGGGAATAGGCATCTGCCGGTGCAGTTGCTCGGGGCGCACATCCGCATCCGAGCCGACCATGTCATCGCTGACATGGTGCGCGGCCTGGGCGGCCATGTGCGGGAGATGGAGGCGCCGTTCGACCCGGAGGCCGGGGCCTATGCCGGCGGGCACGGCCACCATCATGAGGGGGACGACTCTGCTCCCTCTCCCTCCGGGCTTGGGCCGTGAAACGGACCAAGGCCGGGGTGAGGGAAGCCGCACGGACCGAACCATCCTCGTCGAGCGCCGAACCCGTCTTGCATGAGCAAAGCTTGGTCGTGCAGCCCCCTCACCCCGGCCTTGGTCCGTTTCACGGCCCAAGCCCGGAGGGAGAGGGGAAAGGAGGCAGCCTTGTCAAGCTGCTCACCTGGCTCTCCCCTGCCTTTCCCACCGGCGGCTTCGCCTACAGCCACGGCCTGGAATGGGCAGTGGAGGCCGGGGATGTCCGGAACGAGGGCACTCTGGCCACTTGGTTGAACGATGTGCTGCGCCACGGTTCCGGCCGGACCGACGCCATCCTGCTGCGCCACGCCCACCGCGCCGCCGACCTGGCCGGGCTGGCAGCCGTTGCCGAACTGGCCGCCGCCGCCCAGTCCTCGCGCGAACGCCAGGCGGAAACGCTCGGCCAGGGGACCGCCTTCGCCTTGGCCGCCGCAGTCTGGGGGGCGCCTCTGCTGACGGCGCTGGATGGTCCCGTCGCCTACCCCGTCGCAGTCGGCGCGCTCGCCTGCGCGCACGCGGTCGCGGAGGACGCAGCAGCCAGAGGCTTCCTGCACGCCGCCGCCGCCAACATGGTGAGCGCCGCCGTCCGCCTGGTGCCCCTGGGCCAGACCGCCGGCCTGCGCGTGCTGTCGCAACTCGAACCCGCCATCACCACGGTCGCCGAAGACACACGCACCGCCACGCTGGACGACCTGGGTGGCGCCTGCTTCCGCTCCGACATCGCCGCCATGCGCCACGAAACCCAGTACACAAGGCTGTTCCGCACATGACCTCCCCTCACGGCCCCCTACGCGTCGGCGTCGGCGGCCCCGTCGGCACCGGCAAGACGGCGCTGATGGACGCCCTGTGCAAGACCTTCACCCCCCGCTTCGACATCGCCGCCATCACCAACGACATCTATACCAAGGAGGACGCCGAGTTCCTGACCCGCGCCGGCTCCCTCCCCCCCGAGCGCATCATGGGCATCGAGACCGGCGGCTGCCCGCACACCGCCATCCGCGAGGACGCCAGCATCAACCTCGCAGGGATCGCCGAGATGCGCCGCCGCTTCCCCCTGCTGGACGTGATCCTGATCGAGAGCGGCGGCGACAACCTGGCCGCCACCTTCAGCCCGGAGCTGGCCGACCTCACGATCTACGTCATCGACGTGTCCGCCGGCGACAAGATCCCGCGCAAGGGCGGCCCCGGCATCACCCGCAGCGACCTGCTGGTGATCAACAAGATCGATCTCGCCCCGCACGTCGGCGCCAGCCTGGAGGTGATGGACCGCGACAGCCGCCGGATGCGCGGCGACCGGCCCTTCGTGTTCGCCAACATCCGCGCCGGGCAGGGCGTGCCGGAGATCGCCGCGTTCATCGAGCGGGCGGGCGGCCTGCACTGACTCCAGCGGCGAGGAATCGACGTAAGGCGACAACCGCCCAAATCGCCTCCACCGCGCCGAACGGCCATGCCCCCTGCAGGAACCCATACGCCGACCCCAGCACGCACGCCCCGGCAAACCCCAGCACCCAGCCACGCCCCCGCGCCTCCATGGCGTAGCACAGCAGCATCAGGCTGACCGCCACCAGGCCGAACAGCGTCAATCCGTCCATACCGCCTCCAGCATCGCCGCCGCCATCCGCCTGCCAAGCTCCGGTGCGTCCGTGTTGGCCAGCACCGCCACCGTCACCAGCCGCCCGCCGATGTGCCCGGTCAGCACGCCCGACGAGTAGCCCGGCCCGCCCCCGCCATGCCCGGCCAGCACGCCGTAGCGGGAGGTGCGGTCGATCATCAGGCCCAGCCCGTAGCCATTCTCCCGAAACAGCCAGTCAGTGCCGGGCGCCAAGACAGGCGTCAGCATGGCCGCCAGCGATGCCGCGCCCAGCAGCCATCCGGCCCGCAGCGCATCGAACACCGCCGCTACCTCGGCAGCCGGCGCCAGCACGGACCGCATCGCAACCCAGCCGGGATCATACAGCCCCGCCGCGTCCTGCTGCCCGCCCCACAGTGCCGTCCACCCCGGCGCAAGCCCCGCCGTGTCGTCCCACGCGACCGCCAGGCGGGACCGCGCCAAGCCCAGCGGCGCCCAGATGAACTGGTGCAGCAACTCGGCCATCGGGCGGTCCGCAGCCCGCTCCATCGCCTGACGCAGCAGCAGGTAGCCGGTGTTGGAGTAGGCCCACCTGCCGACGGGGCCAAACCCGCTGACGCCCACCGTGCGGGCCAGGAACTCCGCCTCCGTCCAGGCCTGGCCCGGCGTGGTGCGGACAGCCTGGTGATAGGTCCGCAGCATTCCATAGTCCGGCACGCCCGCGGTATGGTTCAGCAGGCGGCGCGGGGTGACCTCCGCTGGGCAACCCGGCGCGGCGGCGTCCAGGTTCAGAGCGCCCGCCTCCGCCAGGCGCAGCGCCACGACCGCGAACAGCGTCTTCGAGATGCTGTAGGTCTGCAGCAACGCGTCGGACGGCATCGGCGCCGTGCGTCCGGCATCGCGCCAGCCCAACCCGGCGTCCAGCACCAAGGCGCCCTCCACCCAGAGCGCAACCGCGGCGCCCAGGCCGCCATGGTCGGCCATCGCCGTCTCGGCAACAGCTAGGGCCGCTGAACCCCAGGGCCGCTGAACCATCGTCAGCCGTGGCCGCCAGCGAACGGGGCGCAGCCGTCCCGCGTTGAGGCGCCTGCATCATCTGGGATCGTCATGCCCCTCCGTCCGACCTTCCACCCCGCCGCCACCCATGCCGACCTGGGCGAAGCCTTCTTCGATCCCGTGGACGCCGCCCGCTTCCCGCGGCAAATCCTGCGGCACCGTGACCAGCGCTGGGCCGCCCGGGTCGGGCTGGACACCTTGACGGACGCCGAGTGGCTGGCCCACTTCGGCGGCTTCGAGCCGCTGCCGGGTAGCCTGCCGCAACCCTTGGCGCTGCGCTACCACGGCCACCAGTTCCGCAGCTACAACCCCGACCTGGGCGACGGCCGCGGCTTCCTGTTCGCGCAACTGCGCTACCTGCAGGACGGCCGCCTGCTGGACCTCGGCACCAAGGGCAGCGGCCAGACCCCCTGGTCCCGCGGCGGCGATGGCCGGCTGACCCTGAAGGGCGGCGTGCGCGAGGTGCTGGCCACCACCATGCTGGAGGCGCTCGGCGTCGATACCAGCAAGTCGTTCAGCCTGGTCGAGACCGGGGAGGACCTGGTGCGGCACGACGAACCCTCCCCCACCCGCGGCGCGGTGCTGGTGCGGCTCAGCCATTCGCACATCCGCATCGGCTCGTTCCAGCGCCTGGCCGCGCTGCATCAGCCGGACAACGTCCTGCGCCTGCTCGATCACTCGATCCACCACTACGTCCCGGAGGCATGGCGCGACGACCCGGCGGAGCGCGCGTCGGCGTTCCTGGCCGAGGTGTCCCAGCGCGTGGCGGTGCTGGGGGCAAGCTGGATGGCGGCGGGCTTCGTGCACGGCGTGCTGAACACCGACAACATCAACATCACCGGCGAGAGCTTCGATTACGGCCCGTGGCGCTTCCTGCCGACCTACGATCCGGACTTCACCGCCGCCTACTTCGACCATAACGGCCTGTATGCCTATGGCCGCCAGCCCGAGACCTTGCTGTGGAACCTGGCCCGCCTGGCCGAGTGCCTCCTCCCCCTCGCGGGCAAGCCGGCCTTGGAGGCGATCCTGCAGGACTTCGCCCCCGCCTACCGAGCCGCACTGATCGCCGCCGTGCTGCGCCGCCTGGGCCTGGCGCCGGCCGGGGCGGAGGAGGACGCGGAGCTGGCCCAGGCCTGGTGGGGCTTCCTGGACGCGAGCGCCATGCCGTTCGAGCAGGCGTTCTTCGACTGGCACGGCGGCCTTCACGCGGCGGACCGCGCCGCGCGCAGCCCGGCGGCGGCGCATTACGACAGCCCGGATTTCGCCCCGGTGCGCGCCGCCTTCGCCGGCCGTCAGCTTGCCGATGGAGTGCGGCTGGACCACCCCTACTTCGCCCGCCCGCAGCCGTGCACGATGCTGATCGATGAGGTGGAGGCGCTGTGGGCGCCGATCGCGGAGCGCGATGACTGGTCCGCCTTCCACGCCAAGCTGGCCGACATCGACACGATGCGAGACGCCTACTGCCCCCTCTCCCTCCGGGAGAGGGCCGGGGT